>WNFO01000020.1_pt1 | contig 116583 bp, 108 predicted proteins | sample 5400251 | NCBI WGS metagenome assembly WNFO01 (sample SAMN13153354, study PRJNA577476) | soil metagenome | isolation source: 100 cm saprolite under Madrone tree | place: USA:California | collected 2016-06-14 | reverse complement strand
TTTGGGCTACAACGTCATAAGTGTAAGTTCTGCGAGCGCTATTATCAGCAAAGAAGGGCTCAAGATTCGGGAGGATCAGCTTGCTAAAATTTCTGACTTGGAAGTTTACCTCGCCGTTGACCAAGACGGCGCCGGTCAGAACTGCGCCAAGGCGTTTATGGATGCCCTGCGAGATGACAAGACGTATCTCGTAAATTGGGACTATGACAAGAACGCTCACAAGTCCCGACGTGGACCCAAAGACATCGGGGATTTGTTCGCCGCGTGGGGCTCGGAGTTCAAAGCCAAGTTTAATGAACTCTTGGTCCGCTCCAAGGTCCCGTCGTGGCGACGGAAGTTCAAGAATCCGTCCCAGATGGACAAGATGCCGCTTACGGAAATCATTCGATCCATTTTGCCCGAGCAAGGTGCAACGTCACTCGCTGGATTATCCAATCATGGCAAAACGTTGCTCGCTCTGAGCATGGTCAAGTCTATTCTGACTGGTAAGCCGTTCTTAGGACGGTTTGAAGTTTTGCAACCGTGTAACGTGCTGTATCTCTGCCCAGAGGTCGGAGAGCGGAGTCTGCACTATCGTCTTGAAAAATTCGGACTCGGTAGCTGGGACGACAAGCTACTTTGCCAAACCCTGTCAGACGGGCAGGCAGCGGATTTGAAAGACCCTGACATCCTTCGGGCAGCAAGAGAGCGAGTCGTGTTCCTTGATACCGCTGTTCGGTTTGCGGAAGGGGATGAGAACAGCTCGCGCGACAACAATAAGGGGTTAGCAGCGTCTTGCTTCAATCTGCTACGTGCGGGAGCCAAGGCTGTTGTTTGCCTGCACCACGCGGGCAAGCCGTTCTCCAAAGAAGAACAGGAAATAACCTTGGAGAACTCGCACAGGGGCAGCGGGGACTTCGGAGCCATGATGACTATGTCATACGCCGTTGTCCGGACGAACATAGACACGACCCGACTTCACGTCGAGTGTGTCAAGCATCGGGACACGGAAACCATTCCCGTCAAGCCGTTCGAGGTAGAAGGAAGACCTTGGATTGACCGAGAGGGGGATTTCCGCATGGTCGCTGAACCCGGAACCGCCAAGCCCTATTTCCAGATCGCCAAGGAACGGAAGGCTACGCTTCAGGGCAAGGTCAAACTGACTGGCGCGGACAAGGTCAAAACGGATAGCCGCTATTCAGCCGTTTGCCGTTGCTTTGAGGACGGCAAGTCGGATAGGGAAATCTCCCGAGACATCGGGATTAGACCGCAGACCGTTGCCGACATGCGAGAGGCTTGGGAACATGACAAGACGGCTGGCGGTTTGCTGGACGGAGTGGACTTGGAAACAGTCCAGTAGACCGCTTCCCGTGGCTCCGAGTGCTTCCCGAGGCAAATTCATCTTGGGAAGCACCCCTTTTCCTTATAAGTCATAGATAGCTTGTTACTTACTTGCTTTTCGAGTTCAAGAAAAGTGATTCCCGCTCCCTATAAAGATAATACATCGGGAAGCACCGAGATACTGACAGAGGTAAAGCGTCGCTTACACGCTCCGCTATTACCATCTGTCGTATCAGTCTTTCGCCCCTCCCCTGACTCGATATGGTTCCCGGGTAAGGCTAGACTTCGCAGGCAAAAACGCTGGTTAGATAATAGACCAAAGAACCCGTGACCAGCGTCCAGACTTCCGGATGAACTTATCCAGTTTCCGGACGATTGACCTCGTATAAGCTTAGGACGACCCTGCTAGCACGTTTTCTACTGGACCCCGTCGCCTTGCTTGCCTTGTCTTGAAATGCTCGTGCGTATCTACGAGGACAGGAATGTGATGAGTTTTGTATTTTAGGGTGAAGCGAGGATGTTCACAACCTCGGCAAGGGGGAAAGGACTTTCCTTTCACGCAAGTTACCTCGTGTGGCTGTGCATGAGTATCGTGTTTGACTCGATAGATGCCAGAGTCCCGCACAATGTCTCCCGGTTTGTATCTGATGTTAGGCATTCAATCCACCTTCTAGGCGCACGCTAGCCCATAGAGATGGACTGAAACAAGTATCAAATTGGACTCGCATTCATCTTGGGGCATTCGTCGGGCGCGGATGGTCCATAAGCGACAGGTAGACCTCTGCAACTCGGTACGTGAGGTTAGTCTTGTCTGAATCACGGCTTCGCATCTGGCCACAAAGTCGGAGTCTTCGATACAACCGACGATACAACACGCCGTAAAGTATTGTTTGTAAGTCGCTTATAGTAGCGCTCTACCCTCTACATCTAAGGCTCGGCGCTCCGAATCACGTCTCCCGAAGCAAGTCCCAGCCTGATTCCCGACCTCGTGCCACGCTAGCACCCTGCAAGTTTGAATCGACCTCGCGTGCGAACGTGGCTCTATGGGGTTCTATAGCGCTCTGGCGAGGCCGTTTGTAGACGCTCGGATGACGCCGTGCTGTGGCGTTGCTGGTAGGTCGGGGTTTGTTACTCGGATGGGACCCTAAAAGCATGCTTTAGAAAGGCGTGGTGGCTGAGCCCCTTAGCTTGAAATAGTTGGATCGTTATCACCTTCAACAATGGAAACATCACTGCAAATACCAGAAAAGAGCTGGCGTCATGGAGCCTATCGACGCTGGCATCCGGTGCATTCATTTCTGTACTGGAAGGAAGAATCGTGTGTCTGGACCTCCGACGAGGTTATTGAGGAAGACCGAATCCGGGTTCTTCGTCGGTCTCGAACTCAATGATGTCGCCCGAACCGTAGGTGTCGCTTGCGCCACAAATCGAGCACTCAATCTCGTCGAGCGGAGGAGTATAGTAAACAAGCATATTTTCGGCGGGATTGTCGAGCGGACCTAGTTTAATCGCACGCTTGCAGTTTTCATTCTTGCATCTGACGCCATAGTACCGATTAGCCACAGTGGAGGAATTGTCGCTCCTATTCGCTTGCGAGCAGAAGCCGACATTGTTCGCTTCGTGCGGGTTCCGTTCTGTGAGACGCCCTCAAGAGCCGTAATCGCTTTGCTCAGGGCTTCGCGTTCTTGCTTGAGTTGAGTGAGGACTGAATCGAGGGCTGACATAATGGACCGAGATTATAATCTCTCTCTATCATGCTGACCAACATTGCCGCTGCGACTCAGATTCTCGCCAATGCACTGAAGGCACTGGATTCGTTGAGGGAACAAGCAAAGGGCTCCAAAGACGCTACGTTGAAGGAAAACATCAGTAAAATTTACGACAGCTTGTTGGACCTGAAAGCGGTTGTCGTACGAGTCCAAGACGAAAACGCTGCGCTGCAACGCAAGATTGAACAACTGGCGCCGCCTTTGCCGGAAAAGCCCTCCAAGCGAACCCCGAATATTCGCTGTTTAGGAGCCTCAACAAACTACCTACGTCAGGGTATTCATGGCAATGGATGGTACGACGACCCGAAACACGAGTCCCAAGAGAGCGTGCCCGGCGCAGTCGTTTGCTTCCGTAATGAGGCGCAACACGGCAAAGACGTTGCTGCGGTTTTCGATGTCAGAGCAAGCGTTACTTTCTTAGACGATTCTGGGCAAGAGATGGGAACGGGCATCACAGAAGCCTGTTGGTTGGGAGACTCTGGTGATATCGACTTTCGGCTTGAGGAGAATCACTGCGTTGTTGTCTTGTTGGTGCTACGGAATAAGAGTCTGATTTGTCCATACAAACAGTATGTGACTACCAGTTGGGGCGGGGGTCTTCGAATCGACGCATACGAACTTTTCGAGGCACCGAAGACAATCGAAATCAGGCTTATTTCTAAGAATGATTTATTGTTGCCGCCCTGCGCATTCGACGTTTCGATGGTAGATGGGCGACCGATTCTAAAGCAGAGACCCTCGAAAGAGACTTCAGAGGCTCAACGCGACGGAGTCTGACCCGCGACGCATTACCGCAAGACGGCAACAAACACAGCTACGCAAACGACCACGATAGCAAATCGTTTCAGGATCACGAGGTCGTCGGCATCTGTCCACTGACTTCTCTGCTTTTCATTCCACAGTCGGAACAAAAACAAGAGAACCAACAGCATTGACAACGCAACGAAGGTAGGCATCGGTTGACGCTCCTATTCGCTTGCGAGCAGAAGCCGACATTGTTCGCTTCGTGCGGGTTCCGTTCTGTGAGACGCCCTCAAGAGCCGTAATCGCTTTGCTCAGGGCTTCGCGTTCTTGCTTGAGTTGAGTGAGGACTGAATCGAGGTTGGACATGAGCGAGATTGTAGTCAGCAAACCAACCTGTTCCTCTCTGGTTACTCTGGTGCGCCGAACCGTCAGTCTAAAATTGCTGCGTTGACGGAGAACCCCAAAAATGCCACGTCTGCGACTTCTTGTATGTCTCGCATTGGTCGCACCCCAGTTTCAACTCGATGAACATGAACCGCTTACACTCATGAATGAGAATATCAAGATTATTGCTTCAATCGATAATCTCAACAATCCTCCTGTTCAAAAGGAAGTCGAGGTCATCAAGACGCTGCCATGCGGTGAAAAGATGGTCTCGTCAAAGACTGGACCGCGAGACTTTACCATCCGCTCAACCTTCAACGGGCAAAAGCTCGCAGCCGTCGCGCTCTGCTTGCTTGACGGGTTGCGCGAGGATGTCGCCACTTTCGAAAAGAGCAACGAGGGCGACCCATCCAAGTTGGCGACTATTCGTACCATCGAGCTAACCTTCTATGCGGACCCGAATTCGGGTTACCATCGGCTGCTAGACATTTATTGCTCGAACGAGGGCAAGTTCTACACCGACCTGCTTGGGAGCGTCAGAGAATGTCGAAAGAGTTGGTAGCTGAGTGAAGACCTCCCAAATCGACTGGGTTGAACTATCGCGCTCCATCTTCTAGCCTTTCGGTGCCTTCCGCCACTTCGCCCAACGTGTCTTTTGTGGCAGTCTGACGGGCGAACATTAACGCGCAAGCTCGGCGGCCCGTGCTAGGCTGCGAACGCGGGAGCATACCAATGCTGAGGAATCATTCGTACGAAGAACTGAGAGCCGTAGTCGTCGATATTTTGCTCAAGCGCGAGAGTATTCGCAATGAGGCAACTTCTTACGTCAACCTAGTCAGCGGAGTTGCTGAAGTCTTGGACCGGCGCGAGAGCACGTCTGGCGCACCGAAGATTTACGGGGCTTATGGAGACGTGCGTCTCAGCCCACCGGACACAGAGTTAGTGCGGGACATTTTTTGGGATTTGTTCAGACAAGGCTTCATCACCCTCGGCCTAAACGACATGAATGATGAATGGCCGTGGTTTAGGCTCAGCTACTATGCCGAGCGAACACTTGCCACTCAGAGCCCTTATCGCTTTCACGACACCAGTTCGTTCATTAACATGGTCAGGCGCGAGATTCCGGATGTTTCACCTGAAGCGGTTACCTATCTGGAGGAAGCAGTTGCTTCGTTCTACTCCGATTGTTTACTCGCGTGCTGCGTAATGGAAGGCGTGGCTGCGGAGGCTGAGTTTCTGCGGCTTGTTGACGTTGCGGCTGGTAGCAATACGCACGGTTCCCTGTTCGAGCAAGTTCCCGGTCAGAAGTTCATTCGGCAAAAGATAACGAAGTTTCACCAGAGCCTTAAACCTCTGATTGCCACGAAGGCTCTTCCCCAAGAAGCTGTCGAGGACGTGGACACGAACTTTGCAATGATTCAATCGGTTTTACGGGTTGCGCGGAACGATGCGGGACACCCAACAGCCTCCAAGCTTGAGCGGGAGCAGGTGTATGTCTACCTTCAACTGTTCGCCCCGTTCGCTCGTCAGTTAATGAGGCTCCGCGTGGCGCTAAAGTGATCCGGGGGAGGATTATAATCGCTCCCTACTATGGCGGACACAGAGAAACAGACAGGCATCGTCCTTCAGCTCATCAAAGGTGTGAGCGAAATCTCAGGTGAACTAGCCCAGCTCAGAGCTTCGGTGTCCATTTTGAAAGTGTACGTAGCAATTCAGCTCAGTCCTAATGACCCCTTGCTCGGAGTCAAAACCATTGAGAAATTTGTAGAGGATGTGGTCAAGCAGGATTCAGGCGAGCAAACGCGCCGCTCTCTCACGGATGTGATCGACATTCTTGAACGCTGGAAGAATCAGGGGAGAGGACCGTTACCTCAGTCGTAGAGCAACCTCGAAAGTCGCTCAGTGAGTTGTATGGTATTACGCACTCTTGCGCTTCGGAGGGATGATGACTTCGCGGTCAACCTCGCCCTCTGAGTTCAACGTCAGACCGAACTGACATCCGCAAAGGATGCACTCGAATCGCCGGCCTCCAATGGCGCGGTTGTATGCGGGAATCGTGGTGTAAGGCGCTAGTGTAGCACCATCGAGACTCAACGTGCTGGGGCAATCACCGCTTGCGGCCTGATTGAAACGGGCAGGAGATGAACCCCTTTGCACGCGCTATCGAATCGGCCGTGATACCATCGTATCCGTCTGATGCCGCACTACGCGAAAGCGCCTATCACCGAAGCCCTCATCGATATAAGGGTGGAACAGCCGTCCGAATTTCGGTTTGAAGATCTCCAAGCCTTTAGAAAGCATGTCAGTTCTGACTATCCGCGTGAGGAAACCCGCCATCTGTCAGAAGGCATATTTCAATTTGGTCCATCCGTTCAGGCTTCCGCGACGCAGAAACCGTGGGGATTGGCATTTTGGAATGCTAACAACAATCAGATTCTTCAAGTGCGTTTGGATGGGTTTACATTCAGCCGCTTGGTACCTTACGAAGATTTTGAACATCTCAGAGACGAAGCAAGGCGGTTGTGGGATATCTACCGCGATCTGATGCGCCCAAAACAGGTGACCAGAGTTGCAGTGCGTTACATCAACCTGTTGAACATACCGACAGACGCAACCGGGCGGCTAGAACTTGAAGAATATCTAAACGTCTTTCCTCGTGTTTCGGATAGGTTAGCGCCCGAACTGCGCGACTTCGGTCCGTTCTTGATGAACCTGCACATGCGTCAGCCGGACCTTAAGGGTCTCCTAGTGCTAAACGAGGCAATGGCACCATCGAAAACGCCTGAGACAATCTCAATCGTGCTAGACTTCGATTTGTTCGTTGAGAAACCGCCGATTACGGCTGAACAGGAACTGTGGGCATTTTTCGATAGGCTTCGAGAGCGAAAGAACCAATATTTCGAGGCGTGTATTACAGATAAGACAAGGGAGTTGATACGCTGATGCTGATTGCTGAACCAGGTAAGAAGGCAGCAGAGTTTCCGCTGGTGGTGGAAGACAATGCTGTAGGCGCAGCGGGAAAAGCATTGAGAAGGAAAGCTAATGACGAGCTTGGGAACGCAGTCACCGGTAGTGTGTTTTGGGTTGCAACAATTCTCTTGAACAAGGCTCAATCGCAATTGTGTTTACTTGCCGACATGAAAAGCAATTGGGATAGCTATGGCGCTCCAGCGCCAAATCAGGTAGCCCTGGAGAATGCCGCTCGCATTCTTCAACGAATGGTACCTTTTGACCTCACCTTAGTGAACATTGTTCCATCAGCGGAAGGGGGCGTTGGCTTTTGTTTTGCAGTAGGTAACCGTTACGCTGACATCGAATCATCGAACGATGGCGGCATCATGGGCGTGAAGTACATCGGTACAAACATGCCTGCCTTAATCGAAACAGATGGAACGGATGCCTCGATTGAGGCAGCCCTAGAGGAAATAAGGAATCACATAAGTGCCTGAACGTCCTGACCGCATGCGGAGGAACGGGCGGCAGGAGGACCAAGAGTTTCAGGCAACTGAAAAACTCTTCCGCCGCTACTCTCGCGCCCACTACATGAATGGGCAGTTTTCGAATACGGGCTTTGCATTCAATTCTCCACAATCAGTAAACCGCCAGAAATATAGCGAGCCGACAGACATTTTGTTTTCCGAAACCGACGAATTTGCCAACTGGGGAGTACTTTCTTTCAAGGTCGAAGACCTCCCAACCTCTTTGCCACTTGAGAACCCGCGCTACACATTCTTCCCAAAGCACGTGCCGATGGAAGACAACTTCGCACACTCAGAGGTCTGGTCTGACGCTAAGCCACCTACGGGTGCTTACGTGAAACCCAGTCCCTCAGTCCGAAAGCTGTTGCGCACTGTGCTTAGTCAGAAAATTGTCGTCGAGAAAGTAGCTGCTGTTTAAAGCAGTCGCCGATGGAGACTCACCGATTTCGTCGGCAGGTGGCTCCGCGATTTTGCGCAGCTCTCCGAACAGGTTTTGAAATGACATGGTCTTGCCTCATGCACGCTGGAGGAATCGGCGTTTGGCCTCTCGGAAGATTTCCGGGTCGTCGTCGTCGCTAGGCTTAAGTTCGCCCACAATGCTCTTGCCGGGATATTTCGCCTTTGTTGTCTCTATCTCCGTTTGCATCTTCCGCGTCATCTCTTGAACTTTCTGTTCTCGTGTCAGCGTGGCAATGTCGGTTCTGAAACGTTTTACCTCTAGTCTGGTTTTTTGCAACTCGAACCACGTCTTAGCCGCTTTCGCTCCTCCCGCAAGCAGCCCCGCTACGCCCCACAATTTCCAATGTGTGACTGCCCACTGGTACGCGGGCGATAAATCGGGTATAGCCATGTTGTCACCTCCATGTTTTCGGAATCGCGCTTACCGTGTACTTCCCGGACTCAATCATCGTATATACAGTGCGGGCATCTGGGCAATCGCGTGACCTTGACTGTGCCGCCAGACTCAATCTGAACAAGCAGGTCGCGGTCGTGAACATCTGTGTAGCGGATCTTCCTGCCGTCCAATGCCATCCTGTCCTCTAGACCTTTGAGCACCCTTTCCTGCACGTACTGTTCGTTGGGGACAAGGAGAATCAATCCGTATACCCTGCGGCAGCCGTCAGACTTCTTCGTGGATTTCACAATGTAGGCAGGAGCCAACCGCGCAAAGTCACGCCTGTTCGCGGCAACCAGCAGGTACCTGTTTGCCGAAGCGACGGCGATGATTTCATCATCAGAAGTGTCTTGAGGAAGACCAAGCGAATCGGTCGTGACCACGCGTTTATTTGGAAAGCAGTGGGCAAGGTGACTCACGCCACGGTCTAACAGAAACTTGAAATGCGCCATGCACGTTCGCGACTCGGTTATCTTTTATAAGCACGCTTCCCGTTATTCCGCCTCTTGTTCTTTCTCTGGGTCAGTGCAGAGCCAGCGACGCTTCTCACCTTGCGTGACGTGCTTGAGCGCAAAAGTTGTGCGGCCTCAGTCCCAACCCGCTCTGACGTATGTTCACACTTCATTGAGAAGCCCCCTTGTCAGGGGTATTGTCTCACGATTTGTAGCCAACGGGACGAGCCTACTGCTCCACTATCCATTGACCAAAAGCTGATGTAACCTGCCGCCAAGCGCTCACAGGCGGGCTGCTTCGCATCAAAAGCGTCAGCAACAATAAATTCACTTGACGACCGGTCTAGAATGGAGGCATATGAAAAGCACATCGATAAAGCAAATCCAACTAGACCTCGACAAACTCAACACAACGCGGAGAGGTTTCGCGGACAATACCCCTCAGGAGCACGACGAAGCAAAGTATCCTTGGAAAGATGAGGCGAGCTTGCCTCACAACGAGGACGATGAGGTTGGTATCGCTTAGTCCTCACTCGTTTCAAGCAGCGTGCGGTAATCGGGTATATACGCTCGTGAAATCGAACATGTCGCCTGACACTCCGCTGACCTTCTCTGAAGCCCTGCGCTTTTATTTTGAATCCGGAAATGAGTTGTATGCAGCCAAGGCACGGGGCGATAACACGGCAATGACAAAAGCGTTGCAAGGTTTCGTCGATTCGCTTCGGGAGGAGCTGACAAAAACTGCCGATGGGGAAGGGGCGGGAAAGAAATTGCGCTCAGCCCTACGCGATGAGCAGACGTTGGAAACCCGAGCCCTCTGGCTCAGAACAAGCGCAAACAAGTTGAAAGCAGCCCGACCCGGTTTGTTAAGTCTAGAGTTAATCGGTTCTGCGGGTGTTGTTGTTGCAGTGTCGTATTACGTAGTGCATGTAGACGCCTCGCTGGCTCTGTTGCTGGGTCTTGTACTGATTGCGCTCCGTCTATCTCTACCTTGGATGCTGGACGTGCTCAGCACACACGAAGAGCGAGGATTGCGCGAGCTGCGACGGATTGACAGTCATAAGCCCCGATGAGTTGTCGGACCTCTTGTGTTGGTACGTGTGTTGCATCGACGGCTCCAAGAATCCTCGAATCTCGCCTAACGTCATCAATGCTAAGCTTTTGAAAACGTTAGAAACCCCAATGTTTATGCGGGTCCTAGAGCCTCTAGTCTCGCTTGGGGTGCGAGGGGTCGGCAGTTCAAATCTGCCCGTCCCGACCAATAAAATCATTCGCCGTTTCAACGATTGCAGACGTATCCTCTCGTGTTTTGAACACGTCAACAGTCATTTCGCGCAGCGGAAACCGACAAAGTCGCGCGCGCCGTCCGGGGGGTGGCTGTCGCGATACTCGACCCAGTAGTTCACCTGCTCTCCGTCGAAACTGCCGCCTCGAATCACGCGCCTAGTTTTGACCTTAAGAAACGCCGTGCCATCGAGGAACAGGTTTCCGCCGACAACAGGGTTTTTCTGGGGGGTGGAGGGATAAGGTTTCCATTCGTCGGCCAGGAATTCCCAGACATTGCCGGCCATGTCGAACAGTCCGTATCCATTCGCAGGATACTTGCCGACGGAAGAGGTGGTGCCCAGGCCGCTGCCAGAAAAGTTCGTGCGAGAGCGGTCCACGGGCTGATTGCCCCAGGGAAAAAGTGCGTCGAGCCCACCGCGGGCCGCATGTTCCCACTCCGCCTCGGTAGGCAGACGCTTGCCTGCCCACCGGCAATAGGCCACTGCCGCGTACCAACTGACATTCACAACCGGGTGGTCTGCTTTGGTCGTCATGGTGATCGGTTCCTTCCAATGCTTCAGGTAGTTGCCGTTGTGAAGCTCGCGAGGAATACGGTCCGGGTGCCACTCAGGGTTGGCATCGGTAAAACTCTTGAACTGCGCATTAGTCACGGGGTACTTGTCGATGTAGAAATCATCGAGGGTGACCGAGTGTCTCGGGACCTCATCCTGAAACAACTGGGGAACATTGATGTCGAAAGTCTTCACGAGATCAGGGATCTGGGTAGCCTCAATCCCCATCTGGACGGTACCGCCGCGCACTCTCACCATCGGGCCGATGCTGGTGCCATTTGTCGGTTGGGGCGCCCCTCCTGGCCCGGAACGAGACTCGGCCTGCGCGAAACAATTCTGGGGAGCCCCGGAGAACAGCGCGAGGCTCAGAGCGGGGAGCAACATGGCCCTGTTCATCGATTTCCTCTATTCGCTCAGTATGCCTAAGCTTAGACGGCTACGGCTCGGGAAAGGAAGTTGGCGAAAAATCTCATCACCGGCTAGCCCATTCTCAGGGGCCTGCACTGGTCCGAAAAACAGGAAAGTTCGAAAATCGTCCGCTAGGGCCGACCAACCTCAATTGGGTACCGCGAGTCGAAAGACGTAGTCTCAATGCGTAATCGTAGTTCTCGCCGCCGCTGTGATTAGGTCGTGGGTGCACCTGGCACGAATATGGTGATTCGCCGGCAAACTGTGATCTTTTCGTGATGATCGACCGAGCCGTCTATTTCTTCTTACGCGAAGAACTGCCGCGAAGAAAAGCTGTATAGCCTGCTTCGTCGAGGTTGCCGCTTGCCAACTCTAGGACCGCCCGCGCAGCCTCTTCCTCGCTGGCAGCGAATCTGTGCCCGTTGAGTTCGAGGAATAGGATTCCCACAACAAATCCCGTGCGCTTGTTTCCATCTACGAACGGATGGTTCCGTACGGTGCCACCCGTGTAGGCGGCAGCCATCTCGAACACATTCGGAGACTCAGCATAAGCGAAGTGTTGTTGCGGCCTGGCCAGCGCTGATTTTAGCAACGTATGGTCGCGTAATCCGCCTGCCCCGCCATGCAGTGCGAGTAGACGATCGTGAAGCGACAGAGAGTCGCGTTCGTCGATCCAGACAGGTTCCCTCACTTGGCGAGGACGTGTAGTGTATTGCGGTAGCGGCTGATGATGTCGTCCGCCTTCGCCATTTTTTTCTCGAAGTTAGGATCGTAAGGCGTGAGCCGATAGCCGCCCTCCGGAGCTTCGATTAGAAACAGCGGCTCGCCGTCGCCAGTATGCAGACGGTGGATGACCTCTTTCGGCAGGACAACTCCAAGCGAGTTACCGAATTTGCGCACCTTGAGTTCGAGCACAGAGCTCCCTCCTTGCTGCGTTATTACTATTGTAATAACGCAGGAGCCTTCCGGCAACACGAAAAACTTTCCGCTTCAGCTAGGCTTTTCGACAATCATCCGAGGCGTTTTTTGGCAGATTCGATCACCAACCCGTGGAAAATGCAGGTTGGCAGTTCACTGGACCGGGCGATGTCGCTTTCAACTGGTGGACAGCGTTTGCTGTGTCCCCCGAATGGATGATGCAGGGTGTCTTGGCTCGGCGGACATGCGGTCGGCACGGCTTTTATTCGCGATTCTCCTCCGTTTTAGGGTTGACAGTCCCGGCACTCTCTCCGAAGCTAGACGCCATTAAGACCGGCCCCTCACGCGCCAGGAGGTCGAAGTTGCCCCTCAGGAAACGTCTGTCAGACCAAACCCGGAAGCCCAGCCAACGTCAGCAGCGAATCATCGAGTTGGTGGCCCAAGGATTGAAGAACCGAGAGATCGCCAAGGTACTCGGCATTGGGGAAAAGGTAGTGAGGAACTATCTCAGTGCGATCTACGACAAAATCGGCGTACACAACCGGGTCGAACTTGCGCTGTGGTTTGAAGCGCGCCGGCATGAAGGCCGGTTGCCACCTGCCGCATAGGTTCCCCCGGCCGATTCATCCCTTTCGCCCGACCCGGTTCCACGCTTGCACAACTTGTTGTTTCCGGGCTTTATCTTAAAGGTCTTCAACCCGAAAACTCCGAGTCGGTCATGATTCGGCCTGCTTGAGACGACCCTTTGCCTTCCGCTGGCACGGGCAGCGCGCAGAAACCGCCTACGGTGAAACCCTCCGATTCGATGCCGAGCGCATGATCAAAGCGCGCGCGGTAGTTCTCCCATGCCAGGGTGGCGGTGAGTTCGACCAGTTGCGCCTCGTTGAATTTCCCGCGCAGCTTCCCAAACAGCGCGTCGGACACCTCGACAGGAGTGCGTGTCATGGCGTCGGCGTACTCGAGGACGACTCTTTCTGTTTCGGAGAAGAGAGTGCTGGTTGGATAATTCGGTAAAGCTTCGATCTTCTCTCCCGAGATGCCGTTTTGTCTGCTGACCGCAGAACCGATATCAATTCAAAAGGGACATCCGACCAGAGTGGCCACGCGGAGTTGGGCGAGGTCCTTGAGGACGGCGTCGACCAGGTGGCTGGAGGCTAGCGACTGTTCCATCTGGCCGTAACCCCACAGCAGCTTGGGATGATGGGCGGTGACCTGCACCGGCATCACGATGCGTCCGACCTTGCGCCGGGTCAAGGAATAGACGATTCGGGTGAACAGGCCGCTCAACAGTCCTTGCTGGCTGGAGTCGGCCCCGCGGATCCGTGCCATGGCGTCTTACCTCCTGGGTGCTCCCCGTAGGATAGTCCAGCCAGCCGATCGCGGGCGCTGCGAGAAGGCACCGGCTTGGAAAAGCCCAGTTCCGCGGCTGCCGCGGCCATCCAGCCCAGGGCGCCTCCGGCGGCAATCTTGCAGGAAGCATCGCACTCGCAGGCCCGCGGGCAGAACCGCGGGTTTAGCGCGTGCTCGTCTGGAGAGGAAGGGAACCCTTGGTCGGGAACTGGAGTTTCCGGCGCTCGGTTGATAAGGAGCCGGTCTCCTTGCTGGGGTGGAGAACCTTTCGCCTTTACACCCGCTTGGCAACCGGGCCTGGCAGCACCCGGAGACTCGAGCAGATATTCCGGCAGGGCGGGAGCGCTGCTGGTCCGGGACGTAACTAGTACCTTTCAAAACCTTCGTAATCTTGCACGTGCGCGGCGAAGGTCGCTACGATAAGTGCCTCAGTTGGCGGTGTGAAAGATGTCCTCCCCTGCAAACACGCGCCGTTGGTCCCGCCATCCGGTAGAACTACCCGTTCGCGTGTTTCCGCGCGGCGGCGACTCCAAACTGACAGTCCAGGGTCGTGGCATCGAAATGAGCGAGGGCGGCATGACGCTCTACGCGGGCGTACCTCTGAAGCCGGGCGACCTGATGGAACTGGAATTCCTGATGCCCGGCGGAGCGCGGATCGCTGCCGTGGTTCGCAGCCGGACTGGCTTCTGCTTTGGGCTCGAATTCCTCACCCCGCTGAGCGTTGATGCCAAGCCGGCGACTACCCCGAGCCGCGCTCCGGCCCAAATTCCGGATCCGCCGGCCTCCTCAAACCGTGATTTGAAAACCGTCCTTCGCAACAAAGAACTGGAAATCGAGCGGCTCAAGAAAGAAATCGCCACCCTGCGGACGTTTGGCAAGTTTTAGAGGCAGGTGTCAGGTTCAGGTGTTATGTCTTAGGCCTTTGAGCTTCGAGCTTCGCGCCTTGCGCCTCCGAGTTTCCCGAGGACTCCTCAACCACCAGCCCCTTGGAAGGGTTACCCCCGGGTTACTTTCGTGGTTTTGCGGAGGTTTGCCCGTCCCCGGTACTATAACGACGCATCTCCAGCATCGTGAAAACGGCGGTTTGCTCTCCGGGTGCTGGAGCCGCGTTGCCTCTATGACTGCTTTCCGCGCTACCAACGTTATCCTGACCGAAAACGAAGCCCGGGTTCTCGGGTCACTGGTGGAGAAAGACATCACCACGCCCGATTACTATCCGATGTCTCTCAACGCGCTAGTCAACGCCTGCAACCAGAAGTCGAACCGCGATCCGGTCATGAGCCTGAACGAGGAAGCGGTACGGCAGGCGATCTACTCACTCAACGAGAAAGGGCTCGCGGGAACGGCGAGCACGGCCGACAGTCGGGTGCCCAAGTACGAGCACCGCATGCAGGAGGCCTTCAACTTCACGCGACGCGAAACGGCGCTCCTGTGCGTGCTGATGCTGCGCGGCCCGCAGACGCCGGGAGAGTTGCGCGGACGTACCGAGCGCATGCACCCCTTTGAAGATCTCACAGACGTGCAGTCGACCCTGCAGAAGCTGATGACGCGGGAAGAACCGCTGGTGAAAGTGCTGCCTCGCCAGCCGGGCACGAAGGAAGCGCGCTACGCGCACCTGCTGTGTGGTGAACAACCCGGATGGGATGCGCCCCCGGCGCCGGTGGAGACGCGAGTGGAGAGTTCTGCCGGCGGTGAGCGGATCGCGCGACTCGAGGAAGCGGTCGCAAATCTCAATCGGGAGATTGCCGACCTGAAGCAGGAGTTCGCGGGATTTCGGAGGCAGTTCGAGTAAGACCTCAGGCAGGTCGTGCGACAGATTGCCCCATCTCTTTTCCGGTTTGGAACTGGAAGACCGCATTTCTTGGAGATGTGTCGGCTTAAAGTCCCCGCAATTCGCGCCAACGGATAGAATGGCCGCCGGCGTTTCTCTGATATCCTCCGTGCCATCAACGCCAAAGGAGATTCATGATGAGCCGTGCGAAGGCATTGGTCGCGTTTGCAGTTTTGTTGTTTCTGGTGACGTTGCAGCTTCGGTCCGCCCTGGCTGCGGCTCCGGCGGGGAACGAGGCCGCCCTCAAGGCGTCTGACATTACGGGCAAGATTTTTCCGGATCAGGTTTTCTTTCGGGGGCAGGTGGCGCCGGTGCAGATGCGGAACACGGGTGGCATCCGGTTCGGCGACGACTTTTACGTGCTGGCGGGCCTGGTGGACAACTCGGGATACTCCACGAGTATCCGGCAGAAGTATCAGGGCTACCTGATCACCGAAGTGACGCTCGAAATGGGCGGGCAGAAGTTGGCGCCGGGCGCCTATGGCGTGGGATTCATCGCCGGGAACAGGTTTGTCGTGATGGATCTGGGCGCACACGATGTGGTTCAGACTTCGTCGTCGAAAGATTCTGAGATGAGGCGGCCCACGCCGCTGCAGGTGGTGAGTTCGGGCGGCAAGTACCGGTTGTATGTTGGGCGGGATTACGTGGACGTGGCGCGTGTCCAGTGAGAGTCGCTCTGTCATGTCGAGGGCGCCGGTTTTGGCGGCTTTGTTAGGGTCGAAAACCGGGTCCTTCGCCTCGTTCAGGATGACAAAATAATTCCCCAGCCGGTCGTTCTGGAGGACCAATCTCTTTTAATCCTTGGTCGCCTGTATCAACTGATTTGCCGCTGGCCCTTTCACCTTCCGGTTGTGAAATAGAAGGCGTTGTTCCCTGTGCGCAGGTCTTTTCCGTAGACCAATGTTACCCCGACACCCAGCACGCGCAGCTTGGCTTGCGCGCCCGTGTCCCATAGCCATATGTGCGATCCCAGATGACCGGAGGAGTCGGTGATCTTGCCTGTGTCCAGGAAGGGGCCAAGCTTGGCGGTGATCAAGCCGTTGCTGTAGACGTTCTTGTCGATCTCCCAATTGGAGAGCAGGTAGCGGCGGCCGAGTGGGGCGCTGCCTTTGCGGCCGTCACGGGTGCCGATGTGGGCGCGCATCCAGAGATCGTTGTCGCGCTCCATGCCCAACATGTAGAGCTCGTCGAAGGGCGGCTGTCCGGTGGTGCCTCCGGCGCGCACCTGGGATCGGGTTTCGTAGTCGTCGCCCTCGGCTTTGGGAAACCAGTGCGCCTGAAGCGAGCCTTGCAACTTGGCGAAGGCGTGCGCGGGTTGCGACCAGATGCGGGCCAGTTGGGACGAGGCGGCGGTGTCGAGCGCGAAGCGATGTTCGGGCGCGCGAAGCAGCGCATAGTGAATCCGGGCAGCCTGCTTGAGTTGTGGGCCCGTCAGCAGCAATTCCGACGTGAGGGTCGAGCCTGGCATCACATGGCGGTAGTCGCGATGGGAGAACTCGACGCCTGCCGACCAGCCCCAACGCCCGCTATGAAAGGAGTCGATGTCGGCGCTGGCCGCTTCCCGGCGCAGGTTGAGTGCGCCCAGCACGGGGGCTACGCCGGTGAAGGAGTTGCGGATGTCCCAGTTCTCGTTGCGCAGGTCGAGCGCCAGGCGATAGCGCCACTTGGGATTTTCGTGAAGCGGGCCAGAAAGCGCGGCTTCGAGGCGGCGTTTTTGCGCGTCCCAGCGCACGAGGGATGTGACGTTGGTGGCCGAGCCGCCGATGTTGGAGTACTCGGGATAGATCGTCTGATAGCCAACGCCGCTGAAGATCGAGAGCAGCGCGACCCAGACATTTCCGCCCCAACCGTTGCGCTCCTGAAGATTCAGGACGACGTCGAACTTGTTGTCCGGTTCGGCAGCCAGCTGGAAGCGGGGCTCGCGGAAAACTTCGAGACCTTCAATGCGGACGCGACTGGTCTCAAGATCGGCGAGCCGCAGTTCGCTTGCCGGAGACAGCGCCAGGGCGCGATCGAGCAGGGCGGGCTGGATGCGCAGAGGATCGTCGGGGCGGACGGCCTGGACCTGAGGCTTGCCGATGCGATTCCAGTATTTGAGGGCGGCTTCGAGATTACCCTGCAGCCAGTAAACGGTTCCCAGGAACTCGTTTGCGTAGGCATCCGAGGGATCGAGACGCAGGGCGCACCGCAGCCAACTGGTGGCGCTGGAATAATGCTTCTGTTTGAAGGCGACGCCGGCAAGTTCGATGGGAAAACGCTTGTCGCCTGGCGACGCCCGGCGGCCGGCGAGAAAAGCTTGGCGCGCGTCGTCGAGCCGGCCAAGCTGTGCCAGGGCGCTCCCGTAGTAGTAGTCGAGGTCGGGGTCGGCCGCCGAAGGGCGTTTGACTTCTCCGACGATTTCTTTCCAGCGTTGGTCGGTGTAGAGCTGTCGGATCCGGGCGGAGAGATTGTCAGCTGATTTCGTCGGAGAGACTGCTTCCGCAGACGGGGAAGTTGTCTGCGACGTTCCGGGGGGAGCAACCGCAAACAGCAAAAGAACGAGAGCTAGCGCGCGGATGACGCGTCCTCGGATTGCGGCACGGCCAGCAACGTCCAATTGCCAGCGTCTTTCCATTCCTTGGCGAAGCTCGCCAACTCCTGCTTTAGCAGCTTGCGCTCGGCGGGGTCGTTCAGCAAGACAAGGTTGTGTTCCAAATCGAGTCCGGCGACCACAACGTAGTGCAGCGGGGCGCGGTTCCCGGGCTTCAGGGCGACGATCAGGGGGCGGCCTTTTTCGAGATGCCGGCGAAGATCGTCGGCTGTGCCCTGGAATGCGAACGTCCGGAAGCCGTGCTGCTCGAGATAGCGTTCAAGATCCGATGCGTAGGTCCCGTGGGCCTGAGGCGAGTACAGGGACAGCTGGATCTGGGCGGCGTCCGAACTTGCGTCGAACGTCTGACCCTGCTGGCGCTGCCAGAACTGCATCACCATCGCAATGCTGGCAGCGCCGCAGCCATTCTTTTCCTGCTTCACGAAAGGAACATCCAGCCAGATGCCGGCCGGCTCGGCCGCTGCGCACACCAGTACAGACGCGCACAGCAGGACCAGCAAGCGGCTGGAGATGATCTTTTGCATGGAGCCTCGGGCGCCCCCTAGCGAACCGCGACGATAATCAAGATGAGCGCCGCGATGGCGACCAGGATGATGATCAGGTCCCGGTCACTCAGCGTGCCGGCGGCGAAATCGGCTTGCGTCTTGCTGGCCCGGGAGGCGAGTTGCGCGAGTTCCTGATCGCTGAGCCGCGAAACCGCGTTCCTGACCTGCTGCGCGTCGAGGTGGGCGGACTTCAGGGCTTTCTCAGCGGTCGGGGAAGAAACGAATTCCCGCAGCGTCTCGACATTTTTCTGACGCGCGGTGGTGGAGGCGACGGTTGCGTTCTGCAGTTCAGCCAGGCTGACGACATGGCTCTGGGCCAGCGCGTCCTGGGGAATCATGAACACAACGGCGAGCGTGCCGGCCGCGGCTACGCGGACAAACTGCCGCATCAAAGAAGGCATTTCTTCTTCTCTCCTTGGCTTTAGTGTACGGGCCAGAGTTTGTACCAATATACCCGGCTCTTGGAGAGTTGGGTATGTGTCAAAGGTTGTACGGGGACAGGGGGCAGGCACGACACCGCGCAAGGAGGCTCCAGTCCCTTCGATACAAGCCCCGGAGGTTAGACCATCCCGCAACCTCGATGCTTGAGACGGTTTCACCCGATCTGGGATACGAGCACGTCGTGCGTCGGCGCAGCAAGGAGTTCGCCCAGGCACGAGAGCCTTTTGCTCGGTCACGGGTGCAGTCAACGGCTTTGACGGACGGAATGGCACTCCTGTTCGAGCCAGGCAAACAATTGGTCCATGTGTTCGGTACGAGTGCGAAAGTTGACCGGATTGATGCGAAACCACGCCTTCCCTTTCAGTTCAGTCGTTGAGAACCAGAATTTCCCGCTTTGTTCGACGCGTCTTGCGACCTCCGCGTGCAGTTCCTTGGATTCTGGCTCGCTCAGGTCCGTGCCGCGATATCGAACGCAAATGGCCGACATGGGGGGCTCGCTCGCGGCTTCGAACTCGGGATGTTTGGCAACCAGAGAATAAAGATGTTTTGCCTGGCGGACATTATTGTCGACCCATTCTCCGATCTGGTTTGCGCCGTAACGCTTGAAACTCATCCAGACCTTCAGCCCGCGAAAGCGGCGCGACTGCTCGAAACTGTGAACGTAATACTGGTATCGTTCGTCGGCGCGGTCCAGTTCGTCGGTAAGATACGACGGCTTCATCCCAAAAGACGCCGTCAACCGGCGGTCATCCTTGACCAGGATCGCTCCCGCATCGAGCGGCGCGTAGAACCACTTGTGAGGGTCGATCGTGATGGAGTCGGCCGACTCCAACCCCTGATTGCGCATGCACCATGCATGGGAGAGCAACATGCCGCCCCCATAGGCGGCATCGACGTGCAGCCACATGCCTTCCCGGTCGGCAATCGCGCGAAGGTTCCGAATCGCGTCCATGGCTCCGGTGTTGGTGGTGCCGAAGATGCCCACGATACACAGGGGCCGTATGCCGTGCTTGTGGTCCTCGGCAAGGGCCGCCTCGAGGGCATCCAAGCGCACTCGAAATTCGGCATCGGTCGGCAGCGCACGCAGCGCGGTCCGGCCGAGTCCCACGGCGTCAACCGCCTTGTCGACCGAGACGTGGCGTTCTTCTGAGGCGTACACCGCCCAGCGCTGCTGTACTCCGTCGTGTTGGCTCCGGTCGCCCGAGACCGAGTCCCGTGCGAGTTTGAGGCCGATGAAGTTGGCCATCATGCCGCCGCTGGTGAGGTTGCCCCCGGCCTTATCGCCGTAGCCGACCAGGTCGGTAAGCCAACGCACGGTTCGTCGTTCCATGGCCACGCCAGCGGGACCGATCGTATAGGCCCCGATGTTCTGGTTGAGGGCGGAGCAGATGAAATCCGCAATGACGCCGACCGGGTTCGGCGATGGCGTGATGAGTCCCATGTATCCGGGATGTCCGACATGCGTGCAATACGGGAGAAGCTTCTCCTCCAGTTCTCGCAGCACGTCCTCGGACGCAGTGGAGCCCTGAGGCAGTGGTTCGGCAAAAAGCTGGGTCAGGGTGCTGGGCGCCACATTCGGAAACACGGGCTTTTCTTCAATGTGCTCCAGATACTCGGCCAGCAGATCCACGACTCGGTGTCCAATTTCTCGAAACTCTCCCTGATTCATGTGTCCGCCTGATTTTCAGTTTGATTAGACGCTGCCCGACGGTTGACGATTCCCGATGCCGGTCGGGGAACAAGCAAGTGGGGTGCGCCTTTAGGGTTTGACGCTGAAGTGGCTGGCCACACACCGCCACTGTCCTGCCAGGTTCATCCAGGTGTCGGTGAAGCGACCCCGGCGCTCGAAAGGCTTGCCCTTGTCTTGCCTTTTTCGACGTACGCGCCGGTGACGATGGCGGTATTGCCGTACAGGTGAACTTCCATGTTTTCCGACTGCAGCACGTCGGGGCGGTAGGAGGTGTCTCGCACCGAGGCCAGCATGCCGGCCTTGTTGAGGACGTATCCGTCGGCGACGGTCATGACGAAGTCGTCGGCCAGCAGCCGTTCGACGGCGTGGGCATCGTTGTGGAGTTCGGCCAGGTTCCATGAGTTCTCGAGGGCGATGATGCGGGTCTTGTCCTCGGCGAATGCGCAAAAGGAGAGCAAGCATAGCGTGCAACAGAAAATTGCGAATGGTTTCATGGCAAGCCTTTTTCCAGACGGGCGCCCCGGTGGCTTTAGCTTAATCGAAGGACCCGCCGGATTTCAGCCGTGGTACCAAGAACGGCACTTTCTGTGGAAGAATTTGGCCGTCAGAATGTTCGCAAGGAATTGGCGCGCGCCACGATTTTCGACTCAGGAGAAGTGTGTATGGCGGCCAGGCAGGTGATCCTCTACTTCGACGACCAGAAAGATGCCCTCCGATTCGCGCTCGCGGCCGGTTCGGTCATGGCGGGAGAAGGTGGAACGGTGACAACCGAGGAGCGCGCCCTCATCCAGGAGACCCAGCGCGCCAGCCGCATCCTGCTCGACGAGGCGGTCAATACCGGCTCGTCGGCCGAAGCCAAACGCTGATCCCGGCCCGGAGCAGGTCCTCGCACCAGGCCCTCGGGCTCCGGTTCTGACTCCCACCCGTCAATCGGCCGCGCTCCGCCGCATCGTATACCTTCCACCAGGGAGTGAATGTCGGGATTGCCGATCACCCCCGCCTGTTTCATCTGCTTGCGCAGCTCGTCGGAATCCATGGAGCGCTGCGCGCGCGGGGAAGTTCTTCCCATTCGAAAAGCAGAGCGAGGTGGTTGGGATCGGTCTTGCGGAAGACGCGGCACCTGCGCTCGCCGCCGTCATGGCGTACATCGAGGGCGGCATGCTTGCCGGGACGCCAGCGCCGGAATCACCGATGCTTGCCGGGAGTTCCAAAGCGGGGAAGACGGGCAGGCCCGTTGCACGACTGCTTTAGCGGCGTGGAGACAGAATGGTGAGAATCTCCTGCAAGCCCTGGCGAATATGTTGGAGATCGGCAGGCGAGTTGATGGGGAAGGGGAGGGCGACCTGCTTCTTCTCGCCCTTGCCTTCATCGCGCAGGTGCTGGCGCGCGCCCGCGATGGTGTATCCCTCTTCATAGAGCAGGCGCTTGATGCGAACGACGCTTTCAACGTCCCGACGGCGATACATGCGCTGGCCGGTATTGCTCTTGACGGGTTTCAGCTGCGGGAACTCAGTTTCCCAGAAGCGCAGGACGTAGGCCGGGAGCCGGCAGAGACGGGCGACTTCCCCGATGCGGAAGTACAGCTTTTCCGGGATCATGATTTCGCTCGTCTTGCTCGATTTTCCGTTGCTCTGTTTCTTGGGACTCATGCGGCCTGCGAGAGGTGGCGCCCGTCTGCGGGAAGGCCAGAATTCCCGCCTTAGCCGTTTCTAGCACGATGTCGGTTTCCGAACAACCCCAATTCGTGCCACCCCAATTCGTGCCAGAAAACCGGATTGGCGCGCGCGCCTCGGCACAGACAGGGCCCAGGCGAATCTGGCAGAGCGGGATTCGGAAATGTCCCCGCCGGCACCGCTCATGAGTTTGTCCCCCGTGGTTGAAGCAACGTTCGGTTCATTCAGCCAAACATGAAGCCCGCTGCGAGACATTCCCAAATCACGGCCGCAACGGCTGCTGACCAGAGTTCTCGATTCACCGGGCAGTCAGGTCGTGGGGCCGATCTGGTACGGAGGACCGAATGCAAGCGGCGAAGGCTTTGCGGCAATGTTTGATACCGACCGGGAGGTGGACAGCGGTCTGTGATGGGAAGCACTGCATGGGAGGATTCACAGCGCCGAAGGCAGGCTGAGCGGGCGCGGGTCGTCGCGGGAGCAAAATCAAAAAGCCTCGCAGGAGGTGCTTCTCCCGGGAGGCCTTTCGTGAAAATCCCTTGGGTTCTTGCGAGTATCGTCTCGCAGGACGGTTAGTGTTTCTTTTTCTTCTTCGCAGCCTTTTTCTTGGTTGCCATGAAGTGGTTTCCTCCGTGAACTTTTTCCCTTGCAAGGTTTTCTTCGGTTCGGACGCTAAAGCCCGTCTTCCGATGGAGCCCAACCCTTGGTATGGGCCCACCTGTTAATACAAGATATTGCGGCAGTGTTACAGCCATGTCAACAGAATTCTGCTCGTCACCCGGTCGCGCGAAGGCGTCCGGCGCAGTCACTGCGTTTAGTACACTGGCTGCCGCGAACCCGGGTCTGATCGGATGACACGCGATCCCATCGAACTGGAAATCTTCAAAAACCTCTACCACTCGATTGCCGAAGAGATGGGCGCCGCGCTGCGCCGCACCGCGTTTTCTCCCAACATCAAAGAACGTCGCGACTATTCATGCGCGCTGTTCGACGGCGGTGGCCAGGTCGTCGCAATGGGCGACCACATGCCCGTGCATCTGGGGTCGATGCCGATGTCGGTTCGGGCTGCCATCGCGGGGCGCGGGCTTGCTCCGGGCGATATGGTGATGCTGAACGATCCCTTCGCCGGCGGCACGCATCTGCCCGACATTACGCTGGTGGCGCCGGTGTACGTGAAGCAGCGCGCCAGGGCGCGGCGTCCGGGCAGGTCCGGTCGAAACCTGGGGAGCCGGGCTTACTTTGCTGAGACGCCGGATTTTTATGTGGCTTCGCGTGCGCATCATGCAGATGTGGGCGGGACCTATCCGGGATCGATGGGGCTGTGCCGTGAAATCTGCCAGGAGGGGTTTCGCATTCCGCCGGTGAAGATCATGCGGGGCGGCAAGATCGATGGTGACATCCTCGCGCTCCTGTTGAGCAACGTACGCACGCCGCGCGAGCGGGAAGGAGATCTGGGAGCGCAGATCGCCGCCTGTCATACAGGAGCCCTGCGGTTGCAGGAGGTGTGTGCACGCTACGGAGTCGTGCGGGCGAAGCGGGCCGCGTCCGATCTGCTCGCTTATTCAGAGGAGATGATGCGAGCGTTTCTTGCGCAGGTTCCGGCGGGAACGTATCGGGCCGAGGATTTTCTCGATGGTGACGGAGTGAGTGACACGCGGGTGAGGATTACGGTGGCGGTCACCTTGCACCCGAGGCGTGGGGTGGCCTCGACGCGGGCAGCAGTGCCCGCGCCACACCGGGTCACGGTCGATTTCACCGGCAGCGATCCCCAGGTCGAAGGGAGCATCAACGCGGTCGAGGCGATTACCTACTCCGCCTGCTTCTACGTGTTTCGCTGCTTGTTGCAGGAAGACGTCCCGGCGACGGCGGGATTGATGCGCCCGATTCGCGTGCTAGCTCCGGAAGGTAGCGTGGTCAACGCGCGTCCTCCGGCGGCCGTCGCCGGCGGGAACGTGGAGACCTCGCAGCGGATTGTCGACGTGCTGCTGCGCGCGCTGGCGCAAGCCATGCCCGAGCGCATTCCGGCGGCAGCGTCGGGCACCATGAACAACCTGACGATCGGAGGCATCGATCCGCGAACCCACGAGCCTTTTGCTTATTACGAGACGATTGCTGGCGGGATGGGCGCGCGCCCGACCAAAGACGGTGTTTCCGGAGTGCATACGCACATGACCAATTCGCTGAACACCCCGGCGGAGGCGCTCGAATATGCTTACCCGCTGCGCGTGCGGCGCTACTCGATCCGAGCGGGCAGCGGCGGCGCGGGCAAGCATCATGGAGGAGAGGGCCTGGTGCGGGAAATCGAAGTGTTGACCGATGCCGAGGTCACACTGCTGTCCGACCGGCGTTCGCGCGGACCGTGGGGACTGCACGGGGGTGCCGACGGAGCGGCGGGAAAAGGCGCCATCATTCGCGAGAACGGCTCTACCCAGGGCCTGCCGGGCAAGTTCAATGTGCGTTTGCGCAAGGGCGAGCGGATTCGGATCGAGTCGCCGGGGGGCGGGGGATGGGGGCGGGTGTGATTCTGACCGGTTCCAGGAATCGATCCGGTGGGGGAGTTGTCCGCTGCATATCGTTCAGTCGGTAGGTTGTCGGTGGCAAAGATCAGGGGCGCGATTCAGGATGGCGAAGCGGCTGGGTGACGTCGAGCTGCAGCTACAGCGGAAGGGGATTCGGTCCTCGATCGGGTACCGGTCAAGTTTCTGTTCTGGTAGAGCGAGGGATTGGCTGTGAACGAGGTTGAAAAACATTTCCTCGAAGAAGTCCGTCGCCAGTTTCGCGGGCACAAGCGCCTGGGCGAAGGGGCGATCGCGCAACTCAAAGACGACGAACTGTTCGTCGCGATTGATCAGGAATCGAATTCAGTCGCCATCCTGGTCAAACATCTTGCCGGCAATATGCATTCCCGGTTTACAGATTTGCTGACCTCGGACGGCGAAAAGCCCGACCGGCACCGGGACCAGGAATTCGAGTTGGCCCCGAACACCACCCGCGAAGAGCTGATGCGCGCCTGGGAGCAGGGGTGGACGCTTGTGTTCTCGGCCGTGGGCTCGTTGAAGCCTGACGACGTGATGCGCACGGTTTACATTCGTCAGGAACCGCACACCGTCCTGCAGGCGCTCAACCGCGCCCTGGCGCATTACGCGTTCCATGTTGGGCAAATCGTGTTCCTGGCCAAGCATCTGCGCGCGAGCGAATGGAAGACTTTGAGCGTGCCACGCGGGAAGTCCGAAGAGTTCAACCGGATGTCGGTGGAACAACGTCGCAAGGGGCAGGGCCCAGTCGCAAAAGGGCCCACGCGCGAACCGTAGCCCGGCTGCTTGCGGTGCTAAAATCAATGGTTCTGGGTGTCATCGTGAACTTATAAGGTAGCTCTCATGCCCGATACCATGCTGGCGGTGGTCAAGCCGGAGGCCGCGCCAGGCGCTGCCGTCCGCGAGGTCAAGATTCCGGGGTTCGGACGCACCGACGTCCTCGTGAAAGTAAAAGTTGCCTCCATCTGCGGCACCGACCTGCACATTTACGAGTGGGATCGCTGGGCCCAGGGCCGCATTCGTCCGCCGCTCATCCCGGGCCACGAGTTCTGCGGCGAAGTGGTGGCCTACGGCGACGAAGTGACAAGCGTCAAGGAAGGCGACTTCGTTTCCGCCGAGATGCACGTGGCTTGCGGGAAGTGCCTGCAGTGCCGCACGGGCGAGGCCCACATCTGTCAGAACGTGAAGATCATCGGCGTCGATGCCGATGGAGCCTTCGCGGAGTACGTGGTGATTCCCGAGTCGAACATCTGGAAGCTTGATCCCGAGATTCCGCTGGACTACGCGTCGATTCTCGATCCGCTGGGGAATGCGGTGCATACGGTGCTGGCGGGGGAGATCGCGGCCAAGACGGTTGCGATTACCGGATGCGGCCCGATCGGATTGTTCGCCATCGCCGTGGCCCGTGCCGTGGGCGCCGCGCAAGTGTTTGCGATCGAAGTCAACCAACACCGCCGCAACATCGCCCAGCAGATGAAAGCCGACCGGGCGCTCGATCCGTCGAAGGAAGACGTGAACGCGATCGTGCTCGAAAGCACTGGCGGCCTCGGGGTCGACGTGGTCCTGGAGATGGCGGGCCATCCCGGCGCGATTCGAACAGCCTTCGACATCGTGCGGCGCGGCGGCCGCATCTCGCTGCTGGGCCTGACTTCAAAACCCATTTCTCTGAATTTTTCCGAAGACATCATTTTCAAAGGCATCACGATCCAGGGCATCAACGGCCGCCGCATGTATCAGACCTGGTACCAGATGACCGCGCTGCTGAAGGCCGGCAAGCTCGACCTGCATCCGGTGATCACTGACCGCATCGCCATGAAGGATTTCTCCAAGGGCATGGAGCGGTTGAAGACCGGGGAGGCCAGCAAGATTCTGGTGTATCCGAACGGGACGCGATGAATGCTGGGGCAACCTGCGGTGCTGCCCGTGCACTGACACGAAGGCACTGTGATTGACTAAGATGTCATGCTGGGCGAAGCGCAGACCCTCCGAATTTTTGGGCACCGACCAGAACAACAGGTCCTGTGCTGCGCTCAGGATGTCAACTGATTTGAGGCTAAGCATGGCAACGCAAACTCCCGCCCGCACCAATCCTCTCTCGTATTTGACCGACCAGCTGAACGAGCTCCGCGCCCAAGGTACGCACTTCAGGCTGCGCGTGCTGGACGACGAGCAGGCGCCGGTGTGCACCTTCGATGGGAAGAAGGTGATCAACCTTGCCTCAAACAATTATCTCGGGCTGACCACGCATCCCAAGCTACGCGAAGCCGCACTGGCGGCGACGCGCAAGTACGGAGTTGGATCGGGCGCGGTGCGCACCATCGCCGGCACCATGAAGATCCACCTGGAGTTGGAGGAAAAGATTGCTCGCTTCAAAAACGTCGAAGCCTGTGTGGTCTTCCAGTCGGGGTTCACAGCGAACGCGGGCACGGTCTCGGGCGTGCTGGGCAAGGAGGATTTCATCATTTCCGACGAGCTGAACCATGCCAGCATCATCGACGGCTGCCGCCTGTCGCGCGCCCGGATTCTCGTGTTCCGGCACAAGGACCTCGTGCATGCGGAAGAACAACTGGCCAGCGTGAAGAATCTGCCGGGTCGCAAGTTGCTCATCACCGACGGAGTGTTCTCGATGGACGGTGACATCGGCCCGCTGCCGGGACTGTGCGATCTCGCGGAAAAATACGGCGCCATCATGATGGTCGACGACGCTCACTCCTCCGGCGTGCTCGGTCGCAACGGGCGTGGAACCGTCGATCACTTCCAGCAGCACGGGCGGGTAGACATTCAGGTGGGGACGCTGTCCAAGGCGATTGGCGCGCTGGGCGGTTATGTGTGCGGAACGCGCGACCTGATTGACTACCTCTACCACCGCGCGCGTCCGTTTCTTTTTTCTACGTCCCACCCCCCGTCTGTGGCGGCCACCTGCATCGCCGCCTTCGACGTGCTGGAGCAAGAGCCGGAGCGCATTGAGAAGCTCTGGGAGAACACGCGCTTCTGGAAGAAAGAACTTGGTCTGCTTGGCTTCGACATCGGCGGCAATACCACTCCAGCCAGCGAGACACCCATCACGCCGATCATCCTCGGCCACGGTGGCCGCACCATGGACTTTTCCCGGGAACTCTTTAACGAGGGTGTGCTCGGAACAGGCATTGCGTTTCCCACCGTTCCTGAAGGCAAAGCGCGCGTGCGCACGATCATGACCGCGACCCACACAAAAGAACAATTGCAGCAGGCGCTGGAGGTGCTGAAAAAGGTTGGGAAGCGGATGGGGATCCTCAGCTAACGCCCTTTGGACTCGCTGGCGGCACTCGGTTGCGGGAAGCTACCCGGCGCGGTAGATGATCCGTCCGCCCACAATGGTCGCGATTGTCTTCCCCGTAAGTTGCCAGCCGTCAAAGGGGGAATTTCGTGACAGTGACCGTGACTTGGTCAGGTCAAACGTCCAGCGCTTCTTCGGATCGAAGATCGTGACATCCGCGTGGTTCCCGCGGGCAAGCGATCCACGGCCACGCAGCTCAAATACCCGCGCCGGGCCGGCCGTAAACAACTCCACAATCCTGGTAAGCGGGATCTTGTGCCGGCGATGAAGCTGGGTGAGGGCGAGACCCAGTGCGGTCTCGAGTCCGATGATCCCGAACGCGGCCCGCTCGAACTCGACCTGCTTTTCGTGGCTGGCGTGGGGCGCGTGGTCGGTGGCGATGGCGTCCACCGTGCCATCGGAGAGCGCCACAAGAATCGACTCCAGGTCGGCCGCAGAGCGCAACGGCGGATTCATCTTGCAATTGCTGTCGTAGTCGCCCACGGCTTCGTCGGTCAGGGTGAAATGATGGGGCGTGACTTCACACGTGACACGCGCTCGGGCGCGTTTTCCGCGGCGTACGGCTTTTAGCGAGTCGGCCGCGGACAGATGGGCCACGTGCAGGCGAGCGTTCGGCATCTGCTGGGCAAGCTGGACATCGCGCTCCACGATGCTTGCTTCGGCGGCCGCCTTCCAGCCGCGCAGGCCGAGCCGGAACGAGGTCGGGCCGTCGTTCATGGGGCAGCCTTCGGTCTGCCGGGTATCTTCCGCATGCTGGACGACCGGAAAGCTCAGTTCTCCGCTCAGGCGCAGGCATTCGCGCATCACTTCGTTGTCGAGCACGGGCTTACCGTCGTCGGTGACCGCAACGGCTCCGGCCCGCTGCAGTCCACGAAAATCGGTGAGGACCGCGCCTTTGCTCGCGTGGGTCGCGGCCGCCACTGGAAAAACATTGACCACTGCGCCGCGTTCCGGCTGGCGCAGCCAGGCCACCCATTCCTGCGAGTCGACGACGGGGATCGTGTTGGGCATGCAGCAGACCGAGGTGAAGCCTCCCGCTGCCGCGGCTGCGGTGCCCGAGGCAATGGTTTCCTTGTAGTTCTGTCCCGGCTCCCGTAAGTGGACGTGGAGGTCGATAAAGCCGGGCGCCACAATCAGGCCACGCCCGTCGAATTTCTCGTCGGCGCCGCCGCGGATCTTGTTCGGCGGAGCGAGCTCAGCGATCTGCCCGTCGCGCAGCAGCACGTCCATGGGGCCGTCGATCTTGTTCGCGGGATCGATCACATGACCCCCCTTGATCAACAGCGACGTCGGTTTCGATTTATCGTTTGGCATCGGTGGGTGCAGACTTCAAAAATTCAGGCTTTAGGGTCCCGGTTCCCGGCTTTCATGATTGCAGGTCTGCGAGTTGCCCGGGGTTGGAGCTGGTGCGCGCTTGCCCAGAGCCCAACCCTTAACCTCCCGGGCCGGCTTTCCCCAGCGCGCGCGCCAGGATCGCCATTCTGGTCGGAACGCCATTGCGCACCTCCTCCACGATCACGGACTGGGGACAATCCGCAACCTCTGCCGTGAGTTCGAGGCCACGGATGATCGGACCGGGGTGCATCAGGATTGCGTCGTGCCTGGCCATCTTCAGACGATGCATCGTCATCTGGTAGCGCGCGACGTAGTCTTCCAGGCGCAGTTTCATGCCAGCGAGGCGTTCCTTTTGAACGCGCAGCAGCATGAGCACGTCCGCTCCGTGCACGGCGTCCTCGATGTGCCGGGTCACCTGCAACCCGGGCGCGAGCGTGGCCGCGATCTCAGGCACAAATTCCGGTGGACCGCACAGGGTCATCTTCGCTCCCAACTTCGTGAGCAGATGGCAGGCGGAGCGGGCGACGCGGCTGTGGAAGATGTCGCCCACGATCGAAATGTGCAGGCCCTTGAAAGTCCGCTTGTGCTTCCCGATGGTGTAGGCATCGAGCAAGGCTTGCGAGGGATGCTCGTGCATGCCGTCGCCGGCGTTCACCACGGGAATGTCGAGGTGCTGCGCCATCAACTGCGGCGCGCCAGCCAGCGGATGCCGGATCACGATGACGTCGGCGCCCAGCGCGCGCAGCGTGTATCCGGTGTCGAGCAGCGACTCGCCTTTCTCGATGCTCGAGCCACTGGACTGAACCAGCGTGGTCAGGGCGCCCATGGATTTGGCGGCAACTTCGAACGAAGAGCGCGTGCGGGTGGAGGGCTCGTAGAAGAGCAGAATGATTCGCTTGCCGCGGAGCAGAGGCCGGGGCCTCCGGGGATTCATGCGCCGAACCAGCTTGAGGATCTTGAGAATCTCCGGCGCTTCGAGATGTTCGATACCCAGCAGTGAACCGCGTGCGACCCTGTTCATCGCTTGCCCACGAGGGAGGCCGCCTGGGCCCGTGGACTTCTCCCCACTTCGCTCAACTGTGCTTCTCCATCAGCATGACCTGTTCGACATCGTCGATTTCCTTGAGGCGCACTTCGATGATTTCATGGGCGGCGGTTTGCACCTTTCGCCCTATGTAGTTGGCCTCCACCGCGATCTCGCGGTGGCCGCGATCGATCAGTACACAGAGCTGCAGCAGTCGCGGCCGGCCATGCCGGAACAACGCGTCCATGGCGGCCCGCGTGGTGCGGCCAGTGTACAGAACGTCGTCTACCAGAATGATCGTCTTGCCCGTAATCGGAACGCCAACCCCAGTTTTCTGCACGACCGGCTTCGACCCGAGGGTTGATAAATCGTCGCGATAGAGAGTGATGTCCAGTGTGCCCACGGGCACCGGCTGCTTTTCGATGCGGCCGATGGTTTGTGCCAGCCGTTCGGCCAGGGGCACGCCCCGGCGCCTGATTCCGATGAGTCCAACATCCTTGCTGCCGTTGCTTTTCTCGATAATCTCGTGCGCCAGACGCACCAGCGTCCGCTCGATTTCCGTGGCGGACATCAACTGCGTCTTTTCACGCACATCGGGATTACGGGCCAGCCTGCAAGACATAAACGCAGCATCATACGCGTGAAAAGCGTTGGCGGGCAAGGACGCCGGGTCCAGCCGGTCCAGCCGGTCCAGCCCGGTCCAGCCGGTCCAGCCGGGAATGGTCACCGGGACGGGGCAGCGGGGGGACTCTTCTCGTAGCCGTCACAGGCGAGCACAGGCAGGCGCGGGTACTTGGGAAACCGTGGATCGGTGAGGGAGAGTGCACACAATAAGAAGACAGAACCGCGGTCGGACGAGATCCGGCGGGCGTGTACGCAATGGCTGCAGAGTCCGGCCTTCGAGGGAAGGTTGGAAGTGTCCTCGGGAGAAGGCATTTTCGCAAGATACCAGAGCGGGCTTTGTCGTCTAGCGGCGCAGGCGTTTGCGCACCCAAGCGGAGTACCAGGCGCCGCCGATGCTGGCGCCGACTATGAAAATCACGCACATGATGAACAATACGAACCCGACGAACAGGGACAGTCCTTGCGGCGTCTTCAGCAGCTCGAGCGTTTGCTGGATTTTATCAGGGTCATAACCCCGGCCAGAAAACTGGGAGACGCTGTCAGCCACTGCCTTGCGTAGATCATCTGCGCGATAGACCAAGACTGCGATTATCAGAAGCGCAGAAAAAAGGAACGCGAACCCGCCGCTCGCCGCGCCCACGAATGCGCCCCGGGCTGGTGTGAGGACGACGTTCGGGGCTCGCCGGTGGTAGAGCGCCATCGAGAACGCGCCTCCGGCGACGCAGGCTGGACCGAGGAGCGCGAACGGAATGAACGACAGCAACAGCGTGAGCCCTCCGCCCAAGGCCGCGCATGGGAGGGCCTGGGACCACCGAATACGCGCGGCGTCGGCACCCGGTGCCACCGCAGGAATGGGCAAGTCCTCGGCGGCGGGGTGAGGCACGGCAACGGTCTCAGGCCGGGGTTCGATCCCCACCACGCGGATCTGGGGGGCGCGGCAGGCTCGGCAAAATGGCATGCCATCTTCGACGGCCTCACCACACTTGGGACAGGGATGCTCCACGGGAGTTCAAAGGTACAGCAGGGTGGAGAAACGAAGCAAGAACCGGGGGCGCCCATTTGGCCGGCCCGGGGAATCGGTACCCGCGTGGATCAGATCGTGTCCTTGTCGCCGCCGTGCGTCTGTACATACACCAGGGCGAAGTCCGTTCCCTTACCCTTGTCCTGGGGCGAGATGGAGACGAGGTGCTGGTTCTGTCTGGTGCCCACTTTCAGCTCGAGGGTGGTGCCGCTGTCTTGCTCACAGCTCAGCTGGCTTCCGTCTTTCTTGTCGCTTTTGCCCAAATGCACATCGACGTCACCGGAGTCCCGGTGCCGGTTGCTGGTGTGGCACTCGAGAATGGCTCCGTACTTCTTGAGCTGGTCTTTGTAGTAGGTGGCGACTTTCTCGGGCGGGTCGTCGGACAGGAATTCGATGGCCACCACTCTGAGACCGAACATGCCGGCGGAGATATTGACGTTCGCGCTCTTCTCCTCGCCCGTCTCGTTTATGTCCTTGGGTTTGGCACCGGGGTAGACGGGCAGGCCGGTATCGCGAGCGTCAGCACCTTTGCTCACGTGGATGCCGCCCACCGGAGTTTCGATATCGACCTTTTTTTCTTCGCCGTTGTCGGCCTTCTTGACATTGATGCTGCAGGCCGGCAGTGCGGCCAACCATGCAATAGCCAGCGCGGACGCGAGGCCAAACTTACTCCGAGGCGATCCGGGTGTCAGCATGCTGGGTTCCTCCCTGTGCAATCTGGGCGGGCCGCTCGATGCCGGCGCCGCGCTGCGCGACCTTCGGGATGCTGACCGGCAAGCGGCCGCGGATCGGGATCTCCCCGAACAGCGCCTTCACCGCGCTCAACTCCGAAACCGTCGCGTTGGAAAAGCTACAAAGATAGTTCTGGATCCCCGGAAAATCCGAGACCACGTACGGATTACCCATGGCCACGACCGCCATTTTATCGGCGGCGTGCTCGATCAGTCTGCTGAGCAGCGCTCCGGTCGCGTCCGCGACGGCCACGGAATTTTTCGTGCTACCCGGCGCTGGAGCCACGTACACAGCCGCGACGACGGCTTGCGCTTCATCCACGGCTTTCAGGATCTGGTCGGTCATGGCTTCGGCAATGCGCGGGTCGACAGACAACACGTTCGCATCGGGCACACGCATGCGCACCTGGCGCCCCAACATGCGCCCGGAGTCCATGCGGACATCCTCGGAGAGCACAACCACCACGAAGCGGTTGTGTGTCTCCTCAAGGGTCATATACGGAAGGCCTCCCTTGATGGTTCCCACCGCCTTGAGCGGCAAAAGCCTGCCATTCTCACGCACCAGGGTGACCGCGTCATCGGCGACTTGCTGGCCCACGGCTGCGTTTTGCGGCTTGCCGACCTGTTCTGAGATGCGCGCAATATCAACCAGTCGCGCTTTGTGGAGTCCGAGGGAAGCCTTAGTCTTCAATATCTTGAGGACGGACTCGTCGAGCCGGGCGGCGGAAATTTCGCCGCTCGCCAGCGCCTTCAGCATCGCATGGTAGGAGGCGTCGAGATCGGCGGGGATCAGCAGGAGATCGTTGCCGGCCTTGAAGGCCTCCACCGCCGCTCGGCCCACGTCGGAGGCGTACAGGCGAGTGAGGCCGGCCATATCGAGCGCGTCGGTGGTTACGATCCCGGTAAACTTCATCTGCTTTTTGAGCAGGTCGGTGACGACCAGGGTTGAGGTGGTTGCGACGCGATTGGGATCTGGTTCAAGTGCCGGGACGCTTACGTGCGCCACCATGACCGAGTCCACGCCCGAGTCGATGGCCCGCTGGAAGGGAGGAAGTTCGATCGATTTCAGGTGAGCCACGTCACCGCCGACGCGAGCAACTCCGAGGTGGGAGTCGGTGGCGGTGTCGCCGTGCCCAGGAAAATGCTTGGCTGTGGCTAGCATTCCGCCTTCATGGGCGCCCTTGATGTAAGCGGCTACCAGGTCGCCGACCTGCTGGGGATCTTCGCCGAACGAACGCGTGTTGATGACCGGATTGACCGGGTTCGAGTTCACGTCCGCGACGGGGAAAAAGTTCCAGTGAATGCCGATGGCGCGTGATTCCTGCGCCGTGATACGGCCGAAAGCCTCCGAATAGTCGAGCTTGCCGGCGGCACCGAAGGCCATCGCCGAAGGAAAAGACGCTGGTCCGTTGAGGCGCATGGTGAGCCCGCGCTCAAAGTCGGCGGCAAACAACAGGGGAAGCCTCGAATCTTGCTGCAGCTTGTTCACCAGCATCGCGGCTTCGTAAGGCTCGCTTTTGATAAGGAAGGGGCCATCGACCGGGACCGTCATGGCGAACGATCCGACGTGGTATTTGTGGATCGTATCATCGAGCTGCGCATAGGTGTCGCTGTCGGCGTTCAGAAACTGTGCGCGCACCCAGACCATGAACAGCTGCCCGACCTTCTCTTCGGGAGTGAGTTTGCGGAGGGTCTTTTCCGCCCATCGTTGTCCGTCCCGATCGAGATGGATCGGCCCGGGCTTCTGGTAGCGGTCTTTGGCAAACGATGTGGTCAAGGCGAAGACGAGAAACATGGCGGTGGCAGAACGCATAGGCAGAAGATAACAGGAAACCCAGGGGTCAGGTGTCAGGGGAGCAAACCAGGTGTCAGGTCTCAGGCGTTAAGGGTCAGGACCTGCTGGTTGCACTCCCGGTCACCGCCGTGTTCTCGCGGCGCTAACCCTCTCAGGCCTGGGCCGGCCGATGCTCGATCCATGCACGCGAGTCCATCGCCGATACCCGGGCACCGAACAGGATTTGCAGACGCCTAAGACCTGACAGCCGACACCTGACTGATCGCGTCCCGCTGAACCTCCGGGTCGTCTCCGAAGCCCTCGAGCCAGATCACGTTCGGTTCGCGGCGAAACCACGTCATCTGACGCTTGGCGTAGTTGCGGTGCGCTTGCTGGGCGGCGGCGATTGCTTCCTCCCTGGTCAACTCGCCGCGCAGGAATTGCAGAGCCTGCTTGTAGCCGAGTGAGGTGAGAGGGCGCGCGGAGTCGCCATATTGGTGCGCCAGACTCCTGGTCTCTTCCAGCAAGCCACGGTCGAACATGCGCTGGGCGCGCTGGTTGATGCGCGTGTAGAGCGCGTCACGGCCGGGATTGAGCCCCAGGCGGAGGATGCGAAAACCTTTGAGCGGATCGCGGCCTTGTTTCCACATCTCGGTCATCTGTTCGCGGCTGGCGAGGCAGACTTCAATGGCGCGGATCAGCTTGGGGATGTCGTGGGCATGGATCTTGGCGGCTGCAGCGGGATCGAGCCGTTGGAGCATGCGATGCAGGTAGGCCGAGCCAAGTTTCTCGGCGCGCTCACGCAAGCGCTCACGCAACCGCTGGCAGCGTTGCGGCCCGACGAACAAGCCTTCGAGCAGCGCGCGCAAGTAGAGACCCGTGCCCCCCACGACCATGGGCAGACGTTGGCGATTCTTGATCTGGTCGATGACTTCCCGCGCCTGGTGAGCGTAGGCGCCAGCGGTGATGTATGCCGTCGGTTCGACCATGTCGAAGAGATGATGCGGGGCGCGTGCGCGTTCTTCAGGGCTCGGCTTGGCTGTGCCGATTTCGAACTCGCGGTACATTGCGACCGAGTCGCAGTTGACGATCTCGCCTTGATAGCGCTCAGCGAGGGCGAGGGAGAGCGCGGTCTTGCCGCTGGCGGTGGGGCCGAGGATGACGACCAGCCACGGGTCCGGAGTCGAGGTCAGCGCAGGCTCCCCTGGATGGCATTCCAGAAGCGCACCAGCGTGATCGCCAGCAAGGTGGCCGCGATGATCAGCAGTCCGGTGGTTTCGAGCGCGTAGACGTGATGCCGGGCGTGACGATGATCGAGCTGCGATTTGTTCCGAGTGGGGGAGGGCACATCGTTATTTTAGCCCTTAAGAGCGGGCTCAGGTGTTAGGTCTTGGGTCTCGCGACAGACCCAGCTCAATCTCCGGGACCTCGTCCCCTGACGCCTGAGACCGGAGCACCTGAGACCCGGTGTTAAACTACCGCGTCATCTGGATGCTTATGCCGGAAGCCAGTTCTGCCGGGCGGATTGTGCGCTTTGGAGTCTTTGAGGCGGACCTTGTTTCCGGGGAGCTGCGCAAGAACGGGAGCCGGATTCGCTTGCAGGAACAGCCTTTCCAGGTGCTTGGCATGCTGCTGGAGCGTCCGGGCGAGATGGTGACACGCGAGCATCTGCGAAACCGGCTCTGGCCAGCGGATACCTTCGTCGATTTCGATCATAGCCTGAACACGGCAGTCAACAAACTGCGTGAGGCGCTGGGGGATCAGGCGGCGCATCCGCGCTTCGTCGAGACCGTGGCCCGTCGCGGATACCGCTTTATTGCGCCGGTGCAGGAGAGCGATCCGGTGGTCGCGGCGACAGACGGGGCTGGAGGTGTTGGGTCGGGGATGCCCGGAAACGCCGCCCGAGCGGCCGGGTCGCTGCATCCAGAACTGGAGGTTCCGATTCCGCGGCGCGGGTTGACCCGCGGCCTGTTTGTGCTGGTTCAGGTGATGTATCTGATCTTCTATCTGGAAGCCCTTTTCCATTGGCAGGACGTTAGCCGGATTGCGGATTCGTTTCTGCCCGGCTGGGGCGCGACCGCGATCGTCATCGCGGTGCTGGTGACGGCGGGAATCGGAATCCCGTTGCGCTGCTATCTGCTGTCATCGGTGGCATTCGATCACCGGCGTTTCGGGGAAAACTTCCGGCGGCTGTTCCCATTCTTGTTGACGATGGACCAGTTTTGGGCGGTGGCGCCGTTCTTGCTTGCGCAAAAGATTGGTTTCGGAGCGGCGTTCGCGGCGACCGCAGGCCTGTTGTATCTTCCGTTCTCAGAACGAACCCTGGTGCGGATGGCATATCCGGTTTCAGGCTCCTGATCCAGGAAAAACGTGGAACCGCGCTTACGTCGTTCTCGTACCAACGTCTGAGAGGTTGGCAGGGGTTTGCTCGCCCGCGTCCCCAGGAGAATCTATGCGGCGGTTACTTTGGGTGGGAGTTGGATTGTGGGTTTCCCTGTCCTGGGCGCTGCTCGCGCAGGGCCAGGAGTGGATGAAGAGCTTCACGATCACAGGGCAGCCGGAATTGCGGGTGGAGACCTCGGACGCAGCCATTCATGTGGACGCGTGGGATCAGAAGACCATTGAAGCACGGGTGACGTCCCAGAAATGGGGTTTCGGGCAGGGCGGCATCCAGGTCTTTGATCATCAGACAGGGGATTCTGTGGAGATCGAAGTGCGCTTTCCCCATGGAATCCACATCATGAGTGTCGGAGATCGTCGGACTCTGATCGAGGTTCGCATGCCGCGCGAAGGTAAGGTTCGCCTGCACACCGGCGATGGCGAGATTCGGCTGCGCGATCTGAAGGGCGATTTCGAGTTGCAAACGGGCGACGGGCAGGTTGAGGCCAACGGTGTCGACGGGATTCTGAAGGCTCATTCCGGGGATGGCCACATTCGGGCGAAAGGGCGCTTCGACGCGCTCGATATCAGCACCAGTGACGGGCGAATCGAGGCCGAGGCCGTCGCCGGTTCAGCGATCGGGCGCGGCTGGGACCTCAAGACCGGGGATGGAAGCGTCTCGCTCACCATCCCGGAAAATCTCGCCGCCGACGTCACTCTGCACACCGGCGACGGCCACATCACGCTGGAGATGCCCCTGACCGTGCAAGGCCGGTATGACTCGCACAACGTGCACGGAAAGCTGAACGGCGGGGGCGGACCTTTGACAATCCACACCGGGGACGGGTCGATCCGGCTGGGAAAATCTTAGGAAAGCTTCCTGCCTCGGCCTGCGAGCTTCGGGCCAAGGTCGAGCCTGAGATGGTGCGTTCCGGGCTGGAGGTCTCAGGTTGGGGTCTCCGTGCTCTCCGCCTTGTGAGGGGGGCAATTTGGATTCGCGCCGGTGGCTCCGTAGCCCGAGGCGCGGAGCTGTTGGTGAAGGAGCCGCATGACAGGTTCGCGAGGGTGGCATGTTCTGCTTGCAGGGGTTCTGCTCCCTTCGTTTTCCTACCCGCAGACCAAACCGCAGGCGAGCCACCCGCTGGTGCTCGATGAGTCGTCGATGGACAGGAGCGTTGATCCGTGCGCGGATTTTTTTGCCTACTCCTGCGGCGGGTGGATCAAGAACAACCCGATCCCGCTGGAGCAAGCGAGCTGGGGCGCTTACGGGAAGGTGCAGGACCAAAACCGGGTGCAGTTGCGAGGACTTCTGGAAAGCGCAGCGTCTGAGACCGGGGAGCGTCCGGCCTACCGGGCGAAAATCGGCGACTACTACGCAGCTTGCACCGATGAGAAAACCATTGATGGTCTCGGCGCCCGCCCTCTGAAGCAGTCGCTCCAAGCGATCGGGGACCTCAGTTCGAAGAACGACCTGGCTGCGTTGGTTGGCGCAATGGCTGACCAGTCGGCGCTGTTCAACTTCAGGTCCGATCAGGACTACAAGGATTCGTCCGCGGTGCTGGCCGAAGCAGATCAAGGCGGCCTGGGTCTTCCAGACCGGGATTACTACGTAAGGGACGATGCCAAATCCGAAGAACTTCGCAAGGCCTACCTGGCACATGTGGAGAAAATGTTCGAACTTCTTGGCCACACACCGGAGGCGGCGGCTACGGAAGCAAAAACGGTGATGCGGATCGAAACCGAGTTGGCGCGCGGCTCGCTGACCCAGGTTGAGCGGCGCGATCCGAAGAGCCTTTATCACAAGATGACGGTGGACGAGGTCGAGAAGCTCACCCCGAACTTTCACTGGAAGGTGTATTTCACGAAGGTCGGCCTGCCCGCATTGAAAACCTTGAACGTGGAGACGCCGGCATTTTTCCACACGCTCAGCGAACAGATCGATAAGGAAGACCTGCCGGCCTGGAGGGCCTACCTGCAGTGGCATCTGGTGCACGCGAACGCGCGGTTTCTGTCCTCGGCATTGGTGAACGAAAATTTCAATTACTTCGGGAAGACTCTGCAAGGACGCCAGGAACTGCAGCCCCGTTGGAAGCGCTGCGTGGTGGACGTCGATAACGATCTTGGCGAGGCGCTCGGGCAGGCCTACGTCGAGAAATACTTCAGCCCGGACGCCAAGCGGCAAGTCGTGACCATGGTGGCCGAGATTGAAGCGGCCCTGCAGCAGGACATACAGGCCCTGTCCTGGATGTCGGATGAAACCAAGAAAAGCGCACTTGAAAAGCTGCATGCGGTGGCGAACAAGATCGGGTATCCGGACCACTGGCGCGACTACCGCAAACTCGATATCCAGCGAGGCGACGAAATGGGGAACGTGCGGCGCGCGCGCCAGTTCGAGTTCAACCGGCAGCTCGCGAAGATCGGCAAGCCGGTCGATCACCAGGAATGGACGATGACGGCCCCCACGGTCAATGCTTACTACGATCCGCAGATGAACGACGTCAACTTCCCGGCGGGTATTTTGCAGCCGCCGCTGTTTGATCCGGCATCGGACGCGGCGCCGAACTACGGCGATACCGGGGGAACGATCGGGCACGAGCTCACGCACGGTTTCGACGACGAGGGCCGCCAGTTTGATGCGACCGGGAACCTGCGCGACTGGTGGGCCGAGGCAGACGGGAACGAATTCGAGAAGCGCGCCCGCTGTATTTCGGATCAGTATTCGCAGTACGTCATCGTGGATGACATCAAGATCAACGGCAAGCTGACCCTGGGCGAAGACGTGGCCGACCTGGGCGGGCTCATCCTGGCCTACATGGCATGGAAGGAAGATACCCGGGGCAAGGAACTGTTGCCGATCGACGGCCTTACGCCGGAGCAGCGGTTCTTCGTTGGCTACGGACAGAGCTGGTGTGGGAGCACGCGCGACGAAGAAAAGCGCAGGCGCGCAACCATCGACCCGCACTCACCGGACAAGTACCGCACGAACGGGGTGGTGACCAATATGCTGGAGTTTCAGGAGGCTTTTCACTGCAAGACCGGCGCGCCCCTGGCGCCGGAGAAGCGCTGCCGGGTGTGGTAGAGGCTACGACCCGGTTTACGGAGTGGGTGGCGAGGCCTGCGGACGAGCCACCTGGTACATCTCGCGCGCAATTTGCTCGTCCAGACCACCACCATAAAGATTCATGTGATCGCGCTCGGGCACAAACGTGAAGTGCGCTTGGGCGCCCAGCTTCTCCAGCACGGCTTGCAGTTTGCGGGCGGGTTGGTCGAGATGGAAAGTGTCCCAGGTGCCAACCGTCAAGTGAATTTTGCCCCTCAGGTCAGAGCCGATCTCAGGCCAATGACGCTCTAGCAGGCCGGCGATGTCGTAGTGCTCCTCCCAATAGCGGGCAATCGCCGGGTCCACATCCCCGGTGACACGGTCGAAAAGCGGGCAGGGGCGGCCGTCGGGACAGCGGGGACTGAACACCCATTCGAACGACGCGATCTGTCCGCCCACCGGGCCGATGACAGATTCCTGTTTGGCATACTGCGCTAACCCCTCAACCTCAACGTTGTTCATGCGCACCAACATCCAGGGATGCCCGTCGGCCTGGTGGAAGAAATTCTGGGGCGGAGACGAAACCAGGTCAGGGCCGGTGAAGCTGTGGAAGTCGGTCGGATCGGGTGAAGTCGACCAGGTGCCGCCGAAGATTTTGGGGTAGGCCACCTGCAGCCACATCGTCGCCCACCCGCCGGACGAGTGTCCGGTTAAGAAGCGGCCGCTCGGTCGCGCGTCCATGCGGTAGCGAGACTCGAGCGCAGGGATCAACTCCTCGGTCAGCGCTTTGCCCCACGGGCCGTTATTTACCGAGTCGGCGAACTCGTGGGTGCCCGACGGCAATGATTCGTCGAGCACCACCCAAATCATTTCCGGATAGTGATGGGCGGCGGTCTTGTCGGTGATCTTTTGGGCTACGTGAGCAAGGTCTTTCAAGCGCGCTCCGTAGCCATGTGTCCAGTACACCACCGGGAACGGCGTGTTGCTCTGGGCGTAGCTGGGCGGAAACACCACCCACCCGCGCATATGGATTTCGCGGCCCCAGAACGCGCTGAGCGAGGGGCTCACGAAATCGAGAGGTTCGGTGCCCGGGGGCGCTTTCGCCGCGGGAGGCTCCGGAATCTTCTGATCGAGCGTCAAGCTCACCAGCCCGGCGGTTGCGGGAATGAGCCGCGGCAGCTTGACGGGCTTCATGACCAGATCCCCGGCTGTGAAAAAGTTGTAGGCTGCGTTGTTGTCGTGGTCGAGGAAGGCCATCACCCAGTAGTCGCCCGAGTGTGCCTTGGAGAATGGGCCGGGGAAGGCTGTCTGGTTCGGATCGAGGTCGATCGCTTCGCCCGGGCGGGTTGCGGAGATGTCACGTGCCGCGATCCAGACCGACTCGGTCTCCTTGCCGAATCCGGGTTCCAGATATTTTCCCTTGGGTTCATTGCGCGACATGAGGACCAGCAGGCGGCCGCGGACCGGAGAGTCGGCAATGCCGCGCGCCACCGTGATTCGAAAGCGCAGGCGCCGGTCCGCTGGTCGCGCGGTGGTGGCCGGTGCCGGGGGGTGCGGCGCTGGCGTGGGCGCAGGTTTCGCACCTGGGGGAGTTTGTGCCAAGAGCGTGCTGGCGAGCGCGAGCGTGCCGATCAGCGCGGTAAGACGGCAACTTTGCATAGGGCACGCATTGTACGACAGTGCAATTTGCGGAGTTCAGCCACAAAGAAGGTTCCTGGTCTCGTCGAACGGGCTAGTGGACGTTTGGCTGCAAGCTGTTGCAGGCGTCGTTGTAGCAGTAGATGAAGCGCAGTTGCAGGTATTCTCCCGCGAACTCGCGCGGAAGCGGCGGGAACGGCACCGAGTTCGTGATACTTCCCCAAGAGGCGCGCTCGAGCGGGGGATCACCCGACGAGCCCTCAAGTCTCATTCCCTGCACCTTGCCGTCTTTCATGATCGCGAACTCGATGGCCACGGTTCCGCTCTTGCGGATGGGCGGATAAACCGATTCCGGCATGACGTGGTACCAATTTTCGTTCACGATCTGAAGAATACGCTTGAGGTAGGGATTGAAGTCGACACCCATGGTGTCGCTGAGAATCTCGACCCCGCCTTGGGCGGCCGCTCCACCGCGTGCGATGTTAGGCCCGAAGTTTCCGTCGTCGCCGCTGTATCCCCCGCCACGATTCTGAGCCACTCCGCGGACGGCCTGGTCGATGGCGGAGCCGGCCGACATGTTGCCGCCAAATTTAACGGGCGGGGGCTTGCGTTCCACCGGTGGAGCTTGCAGTTGGGCTTGCTGATTCAGGGTCTGCGAGGTGGGCGCTGGCTGTTGGTCCTGCTGAGCTTGTTCCTGGGGAGCCGGACTGCCCTGCGGTGCCATTGCCGGTTGCTGATCCGGCCGCGGGGCCTGGGGACTGCGCGGTCCGGGCGCGCCCGACCGGCTGATGATCTTGCGGAGCTCCCGGGGATCCAACTGAGGAGCTTTCGAAGTTGCAATGCGGTCCTTGTCGGAGATGATGTTGGTCTTTGGCCGCTCGCTCGGCTTCTGCAGATCGGGCGGAAGCTGGAGGTAAGTCAGTTCCTTTTGCTTGAGCAGGTCCTGCACATTCACTGCCATCACCGGCCGCTGGTGCAGGAATACGCGCCGGTACAGACCCTCGATTCTGGGCTCGTTGACGAACAGTATGATGACCGCCAGGTGAACGATGACCGACAGCCAAGCTGCTTCCCGCCGGCGGGCGCGTGTGAGGTCATCTTGCAGGTGCAGCAGGAGTTGTGGAACCGCGTCTTCGTCGAAGTGCCGGTAAGCCGTTTCCCAATGGCTCGCATCGTAGAGCTCCTGAACCTCTGGCGCATGACTCGTCGGCGAGGATAAAGGGTCTCTCGGCGTTGTAGGCGTTATCGACATCGAAGGCGTTCAGCCGTTAGACACAAGGCGGGGAATCCGAGTTGCTGGAGGATGGATTCCGCAGGCGTCTGCAGGCCAATTTGCTCTATTCTCGCATCTTTTGTGCAAAACCGCTAAACGTCGGAGGTCCTACGACTTACGCACGCACCCCCTCGGTAAAGAGTAGAACATGGGGCGGGGGGGCGGCCAAGCAGAGATTTGTAAAGGTTTGTGAACAGGACCATCCTCGAGCGTATGCGAAGAAGACGCGCCGGTTCAGCGGCTGGTCAGTTTTTCCAGGTCGATCCGGGTGCTGTGCCGGTGAATGTGGTCAACGATCTCAAGAGCCAGTGCCAGAGCGCGCCGGCCGTCTTCGAGCGGGACCACGGGTGTGGACCGGCGGCGAACGGCGTCCAGAAACGATTTCAGCTCCGCATGCAGCGGTTCCTCCACTTTGAGGGCTGGCTTGACGACGCCGATCTGTGGATTGACCGAGGGCGTCGTGGGTTGAGCAGGATCATCGCCCACGGTAAAGGCGAGGACGTCCTGTCGTCCGTAGTCGATCGAGATGTACTGGCGCGGCTGGAAGAAGCGCAGCTTGCGGATGCGCTCGGTCGAAACCCGGCTGGCGGTGAAGTTGGCCACGCAGCCCGAGGCAAACTCGACGCGCGCATTGGCGATGTCGGTCTTGCCGGAAAGGATGGGCAGACCCACCGCGCGTACTTCCTTCACCGGCGAGTTCACAAAGGAAAGCACGATGTCGAGATCGTGGATCATCAGGTCGAGAACGACGTCGACGTCGAGCGCGCGCGGCGTGAAGACGCTCAAGCGATGAACTTCAAAAAACATGGGCTGCGTAATGAGCGGGACGGTCGCGCGAACGGCGGGGTTAAAGCGCTCCAGGTGGCCGACCTGGGCGATGCGCGCGGAGGTCTTGGCAAGCTTAACGAGTTCGTCGGCTTCGGTCAGCGATGCGGCGAGCGGCTTTTCGATCAGAACGTCGACGCCGGCGTTCATCAGCGTTCGTGCGGTTTCGAGGTGGTGAACCGTCGGGACAGTGACGGAAGCGGCCTGCACTTCGCTGTGCGTGGTCACAAGCTGGTCGAGCGATCCGAAGGAGCGGCAGCCGGATTCCTGCGCCACGGCATCGGCGCGCGCCACGTCCCGGTCCACCACTCCCAGCAACCGGACCGCTTCGCCTTGCTGTTCGAGTTGCTGGTAGACGCGCGCGTGGTTGCGGCCAAACGCGCCCACACCGATCACCGCGACATTGATGATGTTGTCGGACAGGCAGGCTCTCAGACGGCCAGTTGCCGCCGACGCCGATTGTATCCACGATGGCGGCGAAGGTATATCGGGGTTTCTCTCCGGTACCCTTTCTTACAAACGGGTCTTTTTCAGGATGGCGATCTGGCCAGCGTGATAAAGCTCGTGCTGGGCGACGCCGTGCAGCATGAAGTACACGTCGTATTTCTTGCCGGCAACGCGTTCTTGGAGGCGAGAGTCAGGCAGGGCCGCGACCGTCTTGATCAGCGCGTTGTGCGTCTTGCTCAAGTGGGCGATTGCCTTCTTCCAGGCGGCCCTGGTCTTGATTTTGACCGGTGGAAAGTTCTGCGCATCGCTCAGCGTAATGGCCTTACCGGCGACGATCCGGCGGTTTACGGCTTGGTCCCAGGCGGCGATGTGCAGGACCAGTTCCCAGATGCTGTGCACGTCGGGCAGAGGGTGCGAGGCAGCGGTTGCGGCGTCCACGTCGGCCAGGAGTTCGAGGAGCGCCGGACCGTGCCAGGCATCCCCCTCGAAGGCGTGGCGGAGTTGGCCGGCGATGCGGGCAGATTCGGGCATGGAGCTCAATCGGCGATGACAGCTATTTTAGCGTCATTTGCGGATCGCAGGACGGCATCACCGTCGAGCAGAAGGCACTTCCCTGCGTCCAGCGCCAGGCACGTCGCCCCGGCCTCGCGCATGACTTCGATGGTCTTCACGCCCACGACCGGAACGTCGAAGCGCAGGTCCTGGTTCGGCTTGGCGATTTTCACCACGGTAAGGGCGCGGCTCAGCGTGGAGGCGTCGCCGGCCAGGGACCGCATCAGTTGCCCGGCGCGCGCGATGGTGGCGTCGGTGCCTTCCATGGCTTCCACGGCCACGCAGGCGCTCTCGGCCACCAAGACCGTCTGACCGATATCGAATTGTGCGAGCTGGCGGGCGACCGCGCGCCCGTAGACGATGTTCTTGTTTTCTTCTTCGATCGGTGTGCGCTCGCTGAGTAGGCCGGGCTTGGCGAGAAGCGGCTCGAGAAACGACGTGGAATTCTCCAGCGTGATGCCTTCGTCGCCGAGCACCTTCGCGACCGCGCCCAGCAGAGCGTCGGTGTTACGGGTGCGCAGAGAGAGCAGCAGTTTGGCCAGGCGCCAGTCGGGCCTGATACTGGAAAAAATCTGCTTGTGCATCACCTGTCCCGCCATGATGGCGCGCTGAACGCCTTCCTGCTTGAACGTGTCGATCAGTTTGGAGAGCTCTCCCAGTGAGAGCCAGTGGACCGAGGCGGCGCCCCGGGATTCGATTTCCGGAGAGGTCTCTTCTTTGATGGCGGCGACCACCACTTCGAGACCCTGGGCGCGGGCAGCGTCCAGAATCAGGAACGGGAACTTCCCGTTGCCGGCGATCAGGCCGAGTTTTTCTCGGGACGACATAGTGGGCGGTGCTCAGATGCGAGGAGCCAGAATGCTTACTTGATCACGCCGCGCTCCGATGCTTCGATGAATCGAATCAGCAGCGCGACGTCCTCGCCCAGGTCCGATTCCGACTTCAGCTTCTGAAGAGCTTGGCTGGTGTTGAGCCTCGACGCAAGTAATACCTTGTAAGCATGGTGAATCTTGTGGATCCGCTCTTTGCTGAAGCCGCGCCGTTGCAGGCCGACGGAGTTCATCCCGAACGCGTGGGTATTGCGCTCGGCCGACGTCTTCGAGAAGGGCAGAACGTCCTGCGTAATGGTCGTGCCGCCGCCCACAAAGGCGTGGGTTCCGATCCGCACGAAGTGATGCACGGGGCATAGCGCGCCCACCTGGGCCCAGTCCTCTACGATAACGTGGCCACCGAGAGTGGCGGCATTGGCCAGAATCACGTGGTCGCCGATCGTGCAATCATGGGCGATATGTGTGTAGGCCATGACCAGCACGTGGCTGCCGACGCGCGTCAATCCGCCTCCCTTGACGGTCCCACGGTTGATCGTGACGAACTCGCGAATCTTGTTGTGATCGCCGATCTCCAGTCGCGTCGGTTCGCCGGCGTAGCTCTGGTCTTGCGGCGCCATGCCGATCGAGCTGAAGGGGAAGAATCCATTGTGGGCGCCAATTTTTGTAGGCCCATGCAGGGCGACATGAGAAACAAGCTCGCATCCTTCCCCTAGCTCAACCTGCGGGCCGATCACGCAATAGGGGCCAATCCTGCAGGATGGGTGAAGCTGCGCGCCGGGGTCGACCAGGGCAGTGGGATGGATGCTCATCGGCGGGGGGCACCGAATAACGAGGACCAGGCTGCGCGGGCCATTCCCATCATTTGTTCAGAGGCTAGCTCTCTGGCGGCGAAGACAAGCCGTTCGAGTCAGATTCCGGCTGCCGGGTGCCTGCCCGGGCGATCAGTTGGCAGGTTACGGTTGCTTCGGCGACCCGCTTTTCACCCACGTAGACCTTGCCTTCCATGCGCACTGCATTCATGCGCCAGGATTTCACTTCCACCTCGATCCGGAGCTGATCGCCTGGCAGCACCGGGCGCCGAAAGCGCGCTCGCTCAATGCCGGTAAAGACCATCAACTTTGAATCACGATCTTGCACTTCGGTAAGCAGCAGGGCACCCCCGGCTTGCGCGATTGCCTCCACGATCAGCACGCCGGGCATGATGGGCAGGTCGGGAAAGTGGCCCTGGAAGAACGGTTCGTTGATGGTGACGTTCTTGATGGCCACGATGCGCTCGCGGCGGGTAAGATCGGTGACCCGGTCAATCAGCAGGAACGGGTAGCGGTGCGGCAGGATGCGCTGGATCTCATTGATGTCCAACGTGGTTTTAGCCGCCACCGGGGCTTCGGTTTCAGGGTGAGTGAGGTCAGTCATTCGCGAGACCCAAACAGCCCGAAGATTATACTGTACCGCGCCTTGGGAACCAGTCTTCGGGGACGAACGCGGTCAGTCCCCCAGGCAAGCCTCGGGTGTGGATTCGAAACAGGTATGAGCGGAGCGCCCTCCGGAAAGGCACTGCGCTACTGACTCCATGACAAAAAAACTGAACGGAAGCTCTTTGAGACCAGCCAGGGCCAACCGGCCCGCCCAAACGCGGCTTCATTTTTTTGAACAACGACGGGACCAGATGGTTGACACCATCCGTCGGTTGGTGGAAATCGAGTCGCCCAGCGACAACAAGCAGGCCGTCGACCGCTGCAGCGCCTTCGTCGCGGAGGAATTCGCGGCGCTTGGCGGACGTGCGGAATTTCATCGCGTCGCCGACTTCGGCAATCACCTGCAAGTGGACTTCGCCGGAGAAACACAGCAGAAGCCCGTGCTGCTGCTCGGCCACTACGACACCGTTTACCCCATAGGGACGCTTGCCACCATGCCATGCCGCTCGGGGAACGGGCGTCTCTGGGGACCGGGCGCGCTCGACATGAAGTCGGGAATCGCGCTCATGCTGTATGCGATCCAGGGTCTGCAATCCTGGCACGGACAATTGCCCCGTCCTGTTACCGTGCTGCTGGTCTCCGACGAAGAAGTGGGCAGCGATTCGTCGCGGCACATCACGGAGGCACTGGCCAAGCAATCCTCGGCCGTGCTGGTGCCGGAGCCTTCCTACGGTCCGAAGGGCGCGGTGAAGACCGCTCGCAAGGGAGTTGGAGAATACGTGCTGAAAGTCACTGGGGTCGCCTCACACTCTGGGCTTGATTTTGAAAAAGGGCAGAGCGCGATTCTGGAAATGGCGCGCCAGATCCAGGCGGTCTCGAAGATGGTCGACCTGAAGCGCGGGCTTACTCTCAACCCTGGACTGGTGCGGGGCGGCACACGAGTCAACGTGGTTGCCGCCCAGGCAGTGGCCAGCATCGACGTGCGAATTGCCCGGATGAAAGACGCCGCGGGAATCGACCAGCGGCTGCGCTCGCTCCGGCCCTTCAACCGCAAATGCAAGCTGGAAGTCACGGGCGCCGTAAACCGTCCGCCCATGGAGCGCACCGCGGGCGTCGCGGCCCTCTACGACCGGGCGGTCGTGCTCGCCAAGGAACTGGGCTGGAAACTCAGTGAGGCAGCGGTTGGCGGAGGCTCGGATGGAAATTTCACTGCCGGGCTGGGGATTCCCACCCTCGATGGCCTGGGCGGAGTGGGCGACGGCGCGCACGCCGTCCATGAGTTCATCACCATCTCGGAATTGCCGCGGAGAGCGGCCCTGTTGGCGGGGTTGATTGAGAGTGTGTAGCGGCCCTGGAGCCGCTGCACCTGGCGCTGGCTGCATTCTCAATCCCTTTCCTTGGTTGGAACGCTGACAAAGTCTTGCTGCGGTTCAGGGGTGACATTATCTTGGAGCATCTACCAGCAACGACCGTTCTTTGACTCCGCGCCCGCACTGGCCTAAACTTTCCCTAGGGGATTTGCGACGCAAAAGGCGCTGCCGCCACGCGCCGGGCGAAACTCCCACCGGAGACATGACATGCCTGGAAAATTGGGTTTGCCTGAAATCCTGTTGCTGCTCGCGGTCGCTCTGTTGATTTTTGGTCCCAGCAAACTGGCCGACCTCGGAAAGGGCTTGGGCGAAGGAATCAAGAACTTCAAGTCCGCCGTCAAGGACGGCGAAGGGCAGGGCCAGGACAAGAAGTCCTGACGGCTCGAGACTCTTCCTCCCGCAACCCGTCATCCTCACACCACCTTGTGTTCGCGCAGCATTCGGTACACCAGCGCCACCGGCAATCCGACCACGTTCGAATAGTCCCCCTCGATGCGCGGAATCCAGCGCGACGCGATGCCCTGAATCGCGTACGCCCCGGCCTTATCCATCGGTTCGCCGGTCGCGACGTAGGACTGGATTTCTTCTTCGCTGAGCGGACTCATGGTGACGAGTGTGGTTTCCGATCGCGTGTCCCCCAGCGTGCTGTCGGGCTTGGCATTGGCGCTGCCGGTTTCCGGGGCTGCCGGCCGTGGTCCCATCAGACAGACTCCAGTCGTCACTTCGTGGGAGCGCCCCGACAGCAAACGCAGCATGCGGGCCGCGTCGGCAGCGCTCGCAGGTTTGCCAAGAATGTCTCCATCGACCACAACAATCGTGTCGGCGCCCAGTACGAAGTCGTTCGGCCGCTGCTTGAAAATCGCCCAGGCCTTCTCGTGTGCGAGTCGCCCGGCGAATACCTTGGGAGGCTCACCATCGAGGGGTGTCTCTGGAAGGTTGGTGGGTTGGACGGTAATGGCGATTCCCGCGGCGCGCAACAACTCCTGGCGACGCGGCGAGGCGGAGGCGAGCACGAGGGCCATCAGCGGAATTCTAACGGAAACTGGAGCCCTCAGTCCGCTGCGAGTTCGACGCGATTTGGCGAACGGATCGAAGACGTGATTGCGGCGCACGCCCGGAATGTCGTTCGCTTCGACGACAGAAGACGCGGTGTTCGCTCAGTCGGCACATGCGGTCCTGGCCAGTCGGAGCACCTGCAGGGCCGGGTGTGTTTTGCTGGCCGCTCGAAGGCCGTTTTGCACCCCAAGGTGAATCGGTACGTCTCGGCGCACACCGTAAGCCTCGCCGCTTGGCCAACCCGAGTAGGCTTCTGGATTTCCGCCTGGGCGGGCCCATCAACAAAAAGCCCCCGGCCCGCTCCGCCAGGCTGCACGCATCGCGAGCTGGCAGCCGGTACGCGCCGTATGCCTGCTAGAATCAACAATTAGCCGTATCTCCATGGACGCCGCCTACATCCGCAACTTCGCCATCATTGCCCACATCGACCACGGGAAATCGACCCTGGCCGACCGGCTGCTCGAGCTGACGGGCTCGCTGGCCATGCGCGAGATGCAGGAGCAAGTCCTTGATTCCATGGATCTTGAGCGGGAACGCGGCATTACGATCAAGGCCCATGCCGTCCGCATGATCTATCCTGCACAGGACGGCAAGACCTACCAGCTCAACCTGATCGATACGCCCGGTCACGTAGACTTTTCATACGAAGTTTCCCGCTCTCTAGCCTCCTGCGAGGGTGCTTTGCTGGTGGTGGATGCGTCCCAGGGCGTCGAGGCGCAGACTTTGGCAAACGCCTACCTGGCAATCAATCACCGGCTCGAGATCATTCCCGTCATCAACAAGATCGACCTGCCAAGTGCCGACATCGCGCGCGCCCGGGAGATGATCGAAAGTGCTGTCGGCCTGGATGCCTCCGATGCGTGCCTGATCAGCGCCAAAACCGGACAAGGCGTGCCCGACGTTCTGGAAGCGATCGTGAAGCGAGTGCCGCCTCCTAAAGGAGCGCCCCAACACCATCTGCAGGCATTGATTTTTGATTCGTGGTTCGATCCCTATCGTGGAGTGGTGGTTCTGACGCGCGTGTTCGAAGGCACGCTGAAGAAGGGTCAGAAGATTCGCTTGTGGTGGAATGGACGCGTCTTGCAGGTTGAAACGCTCGGCGTGCTCACGCCCAAGCCGGTTGAGGTCGACGAACTGGTTGCCGGTGAAGTCGGATTCCTCATCGCCAATATCAAGAACGTCGCTGACACCAAAATCGGCGATACCATCACCGACGACGATCGTCCCGCCCTCGAGCCCCTTCCCGGTTTTGAGGAAATCAAGCCGATGGTCTTCGCCGGCCTCTACACGGTCGACGCTCACGAGCACACGCAACTCCGGGAAGCGCTCGAGAAGTTGCGCCTGAACGACTCTTCCTTTTTTTTCGAACCGGAAAGTTCCGCGGCGCTGGGATTCGGATTCCGCTGCGGCTTCCTCGGCTTGCTGCACATGGAAATCATTCAGGAGCGGCTGGAGCGCGAGTACAATCTCGACCTGATCACAACCGCTCCCGGCGTCCGCTACAAGGTGACGAAAACCGATGGCGAGCTGATCGAAGTGGACAATCCTTCGCGCTGGCCGGACCAGAGCGAGATCGCCAAGGTCGAAGAGCCCGTGATCCTCGCCGTGATCCTGACCAACGAGGAATTCGTCGGCGGCATTCTCAAGCTGGTCGAAGAGAAGCGGGGGAAGCAGAAGAGCTTTGAATACGTCAGCGGCTCGCGCGTGATGCTGCAGTACGAGCTCCCGCTGAACGAGATCGTGCTCGACTTCTACGACCGCCTGAAGTCAGTCTCGCGCGGTTATGCTTCGCTCGACTATCATCTTGCGGGCTTCTGGGAATCGCCCATGGTGAAGCTCGACATCCTGGTGGCCGGTGAGCCCGTCGACGCTCTCTCGTTGATCGTGCATCGCGACTTCGCCTACGAGCGTGGGCGCGCTCTGGTTTCGAAAATGAGGGAACTGATCCCCCGGCAGATGTTTGAGGTCGCCATCCAGGCGGCTGTGGGGGCAAAAATCATCGCCCGCGAAACCGTGGCGGCCATCCGCAAGAACGTCTTGGCCAAGTGCTACGGCGGTGACATCACCCGCAAAAGAAAGCTGCTGGAGAAGCAGAAGGAGGGCAAACGCCGCATGAAGCGGATCGGGAAGGTGGACATCCCCCAGGAGGCCTTCCTGGCGGTGCTGAAAGTGGGCGAAAACAACTCCTAAACCATTGGTTTTCCGGGGCGTCCTTGGTGTATACCCGAAAGCAGTACGACTGTTAGATGTGCAAATCTCAAGGGTTGCTTGAATTCTGGGTCTGTTTTCGCGGCTTCCCCGCACGTTTCTATGATGTCTATAACTCTATCTCCATCAGTCACTTAGAATCAGGCACGAATCTTGCGCGACCCGACCGCCGGGTCGCTTTTTCCGTTTACTGGAAAGCGGAGCAGTTCGTTCCACAAGCTTTTCCACAGAGATGCGAGCGGTTAGGGGAAGGCGATCCGGCTGACCGGACACCAGCAGATTTGATCACCGACTCGCTCGCAGGCCGGGCGCTGGCCTGAGCCTAATCCTCGGGCGCAATTCCTCCCTCAGCCAGGGACTCGAAGCGCGTGGAGTTCTTCAGGAATGCCAGGTTGACGCGCCCGATCGGGCCGTTGCGTTGCTTGGCGATGATGATTTCGGCGCGGCCCTGGAGATCGGGGTCGTCCTGTTTGTAGACTTCTTCGCGGAAGATGAACATGACCAGGTCGGCGTCCTGCTCGATCGATCCCGACTCGCGCAGATCGGCGAGTTGCGGGCGGTGATCGCCGCCCCGGCTCTCGGGTGCGCGGCTCAGCTGCGACAGCGCGATCACGGGAACGTGCAGTTCCTTGGCGAGCGCTTTCAGGCCCCGCGAAATCGCCGAGACTTCCTGGGTGCGGTTCTCGAAGCGTCTTCCGCCGCCCGACATCAGCTGCAGGTAATCGACGACGATCAGGTCGAGGGATCCGCACGACTGTTGCAGTCGTCGAGCCTTGGCCCGCATCTCGCTGAGCGAAACCCCTGGCGTGTCGTCGATGTAGATGTGGGAACTGGCGAGTTCTTCCATGGCGCGGACAACTCTCTGCATGTCATCGCGCCAGAGCGAGCCGGTACGCATCTTGTGGGAGTCGACCCGGGCCCGCGAACAGAGAAGGCGGAGCAGCAGCGCTTCGCGCGACATTTCCAGCGAAAAAATCCCGACCACTTTCTGGTCGACGATGGCAGCGTTCTCTGCGATGTTCATCACGAACGCCGTTTTGCCCATCGAAGGCCGGGCGGCCAGAATCACCAGGTCCGACTTCTGCAGCCCGCTGGTCATTTCGTCGAGATCGTTGTAGTGGGTGGCCAGACCGGTGATCCGCTGGCCGCGCTGCAGCAGAGCGTCGACAGAGCCGAACGAATCCTTGACGATGTCCTGAATGCCGAGAAAGCCGCGCCCAATACGTTTTTCCGAGAGCTGGAAAATCGCTGCTTCGGCGTCGTTGAGGATGTCTTCGGCCGCGTCGGACTGGTCAGCCGCCCGCGCGATCGCGGCATTGGCGGCATGAATCAGGCCGCGGAGTAGCGCCTTGTCGCGGACGATCTTGACATAGTGCTCGATACTCGGCCGGTCGGGCACGCCGTCGAGCAGCGACGAAACATAGGCCATATCGCCGATGGCCTGGAGTTCCTTGTTGCGATCGAGTTCTTCCACCAGCGTGATGATGTCGATGGGCCGGGATGACTCCGACAGGTCGACCATGCGCGAGTAAATGCGTCGGTGCGAGTCGAGCGAAAAGTCTTCCGGCCGCAGGTGCTCGGCGGCCTGGTTGTAGGACAGGTTGTCGAGGAGAATCGCCCCGAGAATCGAGCGCTCAGCCTCGACGTTGGCCGGGAGCGTGCGGATGCTGTAGTCGGTGGTTGCCAATGTTTCTAGAACCGTGTCCAGTTGAAGACGAAGTGACTGCGTCCGCGAAGGACGGAAAAAGATTTTGTCGAGAGCGCATCGCACTATAGTGGCTAACCCTCTTGTGGATGCGAAGTGTTTCTTTGGAAAACTCCCCCCGTATACAAAATTCTTGGCCGCCCACTTGCAGACAAGCCGATCGAGGCCCACAGGCAGGAAACCGTACTCGAATTGTAAGCGAATAAAAAGCGAAATTCCAGAAAAAGACGATCTCGGAACAGGCAGGGAACAAGGTGAGGAATGGCGATTCCGGCCCCCCTTCGCCAAAAGCCCGAGGCTGACGCTTAAGACCGGAGACCCGCTTCAAAAACAAATGCGGTCCAGGCCAGCCACCTGGACCGCATTGTTTTAGCGGATATCCTGTCGCCCACTTCCACGCCGAGGCATGGGGGAGTTCAGCCTTCACCTGCACTCGGAAGAGTCCGGGTGATGACGCCACTCGGCAGATCGCCATCGCGAAGCGATCTTCGCGAATCAACCTGCAGCACTACGATGGCCAGCGGCCAAGTCCTGCCGTGTGAGGAGGACTCTCGTGAGGAGGCCGCAACGCCCGGGCAACCAGGAGCGCGCCGAAGCGCGCGTCTGGACGAACCCTCCCGGCAATTCACCCTCGAGAATTACCAGGAACCGCTGGCTCTGCCGCAATGCTCTGGCAGGGACCACAGGAACATCTCGCTTGAATGTCAGACACTGTGCGCCTTCGCCTGCAGAGCAGCAAGAGAAAAGCCGGGTTGCGCTGTGCAGAAACTGTGAATGTCGGCGATTCCTTGTGGAAAGCGCTGGAAAATCTGGCCATCTCCGAGGCGTAGCGCGGACACCCGGTCGGCGTCCTGCAGACGACGACCCCGCTCCCCAAGCGTCGCAAACTGTCCGGCCAGCTGAATGCCGCAACCGTTTACCCGAAGGGTCAACACCTATTGCCCGCGGGCAGATGCCGGCGAACAACTACAATCAAAGCTGTGAAATATTATTCGATCAGGCCGCTGAATGGTGCCATCATCTTCAAATGCATTTTCTGCAAGCATTCGGTGGCGACAGTCGAATTTGACGGCACCAAAGGCAACCGCCGGACCCAGGCCGCCACGGCGATCCATCAGCACGTCAAGGAATTGCATCTTTCCCAGCTGCGGACTTCGGCACTCCTGAAGCCGGGAAATCATGGTGCAGTTTGAAATCGGAATCGCGCAGACAAATCTTGTCAGTCCCTTGCCCGACCCGGGGAGCCGAGCCGAAACCGAAGGCACCCTGAGCACCGGAAAGCCGTGCAGACGCATCTTGCCTGCTCCGAGAATTTCGGGCAAGCCACGCTGCGAGTCCTGAAAGCAGCCGGCAGCCGCGGCCTGCGCCTCTTGTTCCGCCACTCGCAGGAACCGCCGAGGCAAACACCATCGGATGTTCTCCACCCGCGCCACGGTCGCTACCGGCCTCGCTGGTAGAGAAGGCCATGTTAACGTTAGCGGGAGATCCCTATCGTGCAGCTGATCCCAACAGAAGACGCGGAATGGGCTGCGGTCGTGCCGTACCATGCCTGGGTCGGCTGGCTTCCCTTGGCTGTCTTGCCCTGCGCTGCGATTCTGGCTGGCAGCGTCTGGCCGCCGTGGGAATTGATGTGGGTCCTCGCCCTCAGTATTTACCTGGGCCTGAAGTGGTTGTCGTGGTGGCGAGTGCGAACGCACCTTCAGCATGCGGCGTGGCGTTCCTTTGCCTATCTGGTCGCTTGGCCCGGCATGGATGCGCGGTCTTTTCTCGACGCCCGGCACGGCGTGCAGCCGCCCGCGGGAAGAAATTGGGTCCAGGCGTTGTTCAATACGACTCTGGGTGGCTTTCTCCTCTGGTCGGTGGCCAGGGCGGTTCCGGCTCGCCTGCCGCTGTTGCAAGGATGGGTTGGCATGCTGGGGCTCATCATGGTGCTGCACTTCGGCACCTTACAAATCGTAAGTTTATGTTGGCAGAGTCTGGGAGTCGACGCGCCACCCATCATGTCGAGCCCTCTACGCTCGCGGTCGTTGAGCGAATTCTGGGGAAGACGATGGAATCTGGGGTTTCGTCAGCTTGCTCATGAGTTGGTCTTCCGCCCGGTCGAAAGAACCCTGGGAGTCGGGCTGGCAGGTTTTCTGGTCTTCGTCGCCTCAGGGCTCATCCATGACCTTGTCATCTCTGTGCCGGCGCGCGCCGGGTATGGTCTTCCCACCGGCTACTTTGTCCTTCAGGGCATCGGCGTGGCGATCGAGCGCTCGTCTGCGGGAAAGCGACTCCGTCTGCGGCGCGAGATTCGCGGCTGGATCTTCATGGCAATCTTTACTGCCGGGCCGGCGTTCTGGCTGTTTCACCCTCCCTTTGTTCAGACCGTGATGTTGCCGTTTATGCGGGCCATTCACGCCCTATGACAAGTTCACTCGCGCAACGCTTCCTCGATCTCGACTTGTGGCTGGTGGGTGCCGGCCACTTCGTCATCTTGTTCGCGAGCTTTCAAGTGCCCTATCGGCTGCATTGGAAACAGGACTTACAGTCCTTGATGCCATTCAACCGCAAGCTGCTTTGGGTGCAAAGCGGGTTCACGGTACTGACGATCGTTGCCTTCGGAACGTTGACGCTGGCCTTGCACGCGGAACTGTTACGAGGGGATCGTGCCGCGCTGGGGTTTGCGGCCTTTGCCGGAATCTACTGGACGGCCCGCATCCTTGTCGACGCCTTCTACTTCTCTCACGACGACTGGCCCAAAGGAAGAGAGTTTGTGGTCGGCCATGTCTTGCTCACCGCGCTGTTTTCGACGCTGGCCGCCAGCTACTTGGGTCTGGTCGTATGGCACGCGTGGCGCAAGGGCCAGCGATAAGTCTCAGGATGGCGATCCGGCATTGCGCCAGGGAATCATCGATGTCGGCCCGGCTGGTGGTCCTAGAATCCTCCGATCGCTGCCTCACCATGGGTAACCGGGGGATGGGAATCCGGGCCGTGACCCGCGTCTCGGGAGCCGGGACCAAAAGGGGAGGCCTGACAAAACTCGCTCCGGGGCGGAATCCGCGGGCGCCCTCGGCAAAATCTGGCGAAATCTGCCGCCCAGAAAAAACAAGGCATGGCCGGAGCCATGCCTTTGAGAGATCGGTGTTTTCCGCGAAATCTGCGGCTAGTCGCGAACACCATCCATAAATGCGCGCAGCTTCCGCGAGCGCGACGGATGGCGCAGCTTGCGCAGCGCCTTCGCCTCGATCTGCCGGATGCGCTCGCGGGTGACCGCGAACGACTGGCCGACTTCCTCGAGCGTATGCTCGCTGCCATCTTCCAGCCCGAAACGCATCTTGATGACCTTTTCCTCGCGCGGTGTCAGCGTGCGCAGCACCTGCGAAGTCTGGTCTTTCAGGTTGACGTTGATCACGGCCTCGGCCGGTGAAACCACGCCGCGGTCCTCGATGAAGTCACCGAGGTGTGAATCTTCCTCTTCGCCGATGGGCGTTTCAAGGGAGATGGGTTCCTGCGCGATCTTGAGCACCTTGCGCACCTTGGCCACCGGAATGTCCATGCGCTTGGCGATTTCTTCCGACGTAGGTTCGCGTCCCAGTTCCTGCACGAGCTGGCGCGAGGTGCGGATCAGCTTGTTGATCGTCTCGATCATGTGCACCGGGATACGAATCGTACGGGCCTGGTCGGCAATCGCGCGGGTAATCGCCTGCCGGATCCACCACGTGGCGTAGGTGGAGAATTTGTAGCCGCGGCGGTATTCGAACTTGTCCACGGCTTTCATCAGGCCGATGTTGCCCTCCTGAATCAGATCCAGGAACTGCAACCCGCGGTTGGTGTACTTTTTCGCGATGGAGACGACCAGTCGCAGGTTGGCTTCGATCAGCTCCCGCTTGGCCTGCTCCGCGTCCATGTCTCCCTGGATGATCTCGCGCTGGGTGCGCTTGAGCTCCAGGAACAACACGCCCGCTTCCTGTTCGAGCTTCTCCATCTCCGCCCGGATCGATCGAGCCTGGCGGCGATATTCTTTCTTCTGGTCTTCGCTGCGGGTGGCGTCAGCTTTTCGTTCCAGGTTCAGAGCCTGGCGGTCGAGCGACCGCATCCCATCGACAGTCTTGTTGACGCGTTCGATGAGCCGCTTGCGCTCGTTGTTGGTGAAGCCGAGAGTCCGTACCGCGAGCGAGACCCGCACGATACCGCGACCCAATGCCATGCGGTATTTGCGATGGTCCTTGGGACGCTTTTTCTGTGAGACCGCCGCGAACTTCTCCTGCAGCTGTCCGGCCTTCTTGTAGTGCTTGGCGAGTTCGTCGATCTTCCCGGTGAACTCCTTCAGACGATTCTGCAGGATGTCATCGGTGATCTCTTCTTCGTCGAAGGTCACGACTTCCTTGATGGAGCGCACGCCCTTTTTCAGGTCGTCGCCCATGGCCAGCAGTTCGTGAATCACGATCGGCGAACGTGAAAGCGCCTTCAGCACGCGCAACTGTCCCCGCTCGATGCGCTTGGCGATTTCAACTTCGCCCTCGCGCGTAAGCAGAGGAACCGTTCCCATTTCACGCAAATACATGCGCACGGGGTCGTTGGTTTTTTCTAGCGCACCGGGGGTCAGGTCGAGTTCGACATCCTCGGCGCCTTCTTCAGCTTCTTCGAATTTTTTATCGAGCGCGGACGAAGGCATCTTGGGGCCTTCGAGCACATCGATTCCTTGCGTACCGATCGTGGTAAGCAGATCATCCAGGTCTTCGGGACTGTGCACATCGTGCGGGATCAGGTCATTGACCTGGTCGTAGGTGAGATATCCCTTCTCTTTGCCGGTATCGATCAGCTTTTTTATATCGTCGTACTTGTCGTCTAGAGCCAAGACGGATTATCCTCAAAGCGTCCTTGGTAGAACGCGTGTAACTTTCTAGTGGTGGGAACGTGGCACTGCGGGATTGTGCCGGAGCACAAACTTTTAGAGTATAGCACACCGGGGAAGTGTCTGCCATCCCCGAAGCTTGTCTCACATCCCTGCGCGTCGCCTCTCGCTATCTCCAGCCAGCTTAATCATTTAGATGCTTTTGGAGCGGGTTTTGTTTCATGCTTTTCCGGGCGCTTTGGGCGGCCGGTTTCCGGTTCCTCTCGCCCGCCGTTCATGCCGGGCGTTTCCGGGATGACCCCGAGCCCTCGTCGGCGACGCCCGGATCCATGAGGGCGCGCTTCAGCCGAACCCGCTGCTGTAGAAGGGCTTGCAGCTCGGCCGGGTCTTTCTTGCCGGGCGACTGCAGTTCGCGCTGCACTTGGTCCAGCTCCCCCCGGATGCGCTTGCGCTTGAGCGCACGGACCGCCCCTTCCAGCCGCTCGGCGGTGAGTTCTTCAGCATCTTTCAGGAGAATCGACGCGAGTCGCGCGCGGTCGGAATCGGAAAGCGGCAGCTCCATCACCTGGGTAAGGTCGGGCCCGGCGGCCAGCAGCGTTTCGATGAGCGACTCGGTGGCGAGCCCTTCCCACAGGCGCTCGCCTTGCAACACAAACCGTGCCTGGCGCGCCGGGTCGAATTGTTCCTCGACCCCGGCGCGGGCCGAAAGGTGGTCTTCGGCGATCTGCATCTGGTTGGCGGAAGCGAGCGCGCGGATCAGGATTTGCTCGGCATCGGTAATGTGGGTTTCGACCGGGCTCGTGATGGGCGTGGAGGAACGATTGGCGGCCGCATGCTTCAGTTCCTGGCGCAGAACGGCGGAATCGATCCCCAGCTTCTGCGCGATCTCTTGCGCCAGTTCGTCGCGAATGATGCGGCTGGGCACTCGCTGGATGTGAGGAAGGAGATGGTTCAGTGCCTTCACCTTGCTCTCGGGAGTGCGGGTGGGGAACTGGCTCCGGGCGCGATCGATGAGATAGTCGAAGTAGCGCTGCGAGCGCAGAAGAGCTTCCCGGTAAGCGTCCTTGCCCTTGCGGCGAAGAAACAGATCGGGGTCGAAGCCGTGTTCGAGGGTCAACACTTTGATCTGGAATTCTTCCTCCACCAGCAGGCCAAGAGTCCGCTCCGTGGCCTGTGCGCCCGCCGTGTCCGGGTCGAAATTCACGACCACGTTTTTGGTATAGCGGCCGAGCAGTTTTGCCTGCAACTCGGTGAACGCGGTCCCGGAACTCGCGATGACATTCTGAAAGCCAGCGGCGAACAGGGAGATGCAGTCCATCTGGCCCTCGACCAGAATGGCGTACTCCTTGCGGATCCACTCCTTGGCCTTGTCCAGGTTGAACAGCACGCGCGACTTGGCATAAATGGCCGTCTCGGGCGAGTTGAGATATTTCGGTCCGGCCTTCTCGTCGGTGGAGAGGGTGCGGCCGGTAAACGCAATGATGCGCCCTGAATCGTTGGCGATCGGGAACATCACGCGGTTGCGGAATTTGGAGTACACCGCGAGGGAAGCTTTCAGCCCGCGACTCTCAGCCTTCAGCTTGTTGGGGGGCGCTCCGTCCTCCGGGCTGCCTTCTCGGTGGTCGTTATTCCGAGCAGGGCGAGGAATCGGCTGTTCCGGAGAGCTGGCCGCTGATGGCTGGGAGCTGTCTTTCTGCGAGTTGTCCTTCCACGAAAACAGTCCGCTCTCGCGCAGCAGTTCCTCCTCGAAGTCCTTGCGCAGGGCATCGCGCAGGAGGAAGCCGGAGTCGGGCGCAAAGCCGATGCGGAAGTGGGCGATGGTCTCTTGGTCGAGCCCACGGCCGGTCAGGTAAGCACGAGCGCTTGCACCCTCGGGACGCTTGAGACACTCCTCGAAGAACACCGTAGCCCGCTCGTGGATATCGAGCAGTGCGCTGCGCAGCCGGGCCTCCCTGGCCTCTTGCGGGCTGCTGAACTGGATCTTGGGAAGGGCGATGCCCACTTTCTGAGCAACCAGGCGCACCGCTTCAGGGAACGTGATGTTTTCGATCTTCTGAATGAAAGCGAAGACGTCGCCCGACAGGCCACATCCGAAGCAGTGGAAGAATTGCTTGGTCGCGTGCACGGAGAACGACGCCGTCTTCTCGTTGTGGAACGGGCAAAGCCCCGAGTAGTTCTGCGCCCCGGACTTCTTCAGCTTGACGTAGTCGCCCACGATGCGGACGATGTCGGTCTGCTGCTTGACGATTTCTTTGAAGTCGTCGGAGGGCATGGATGGCCACAAATTCCGTTTATTGTCGGGCACAACGAGCGCTGAGGGGACTATAGCAAGCGCGATGCCTTCGGAAAAACTGTGGATATCGGAAGATAGGCGTGAGGGGCGGAGGAAAACTGCGGGGCGGACGGTTCTGTCCGCCGGCGGTCGGACTAGCAATCCGGCGCAAACCCGGACCGGAGTGGGCGCACCCCCCTAAACCCGCAGCTCCACCACCGTTGCCCCGCCTCCGCCTTCGTTTTGGGGAGGTTCTGCAACCGAGACAACGTGCGGGTGTTTCTGCAGATATTGACGCAGCGCTTTGCGAAGAATGCCCATGCCGCTGCCATGCACCACCCGAACGTGGGACAGGCCGGCGAGGAAGGCTCGGTCGATGAACTTTTCGACTTCGCTGGTGGCCTGGTCGACGGTGCGGCCGATGACGTTGATTTCCGTGGGTGCGCTAGCACCGTCGCGCTCGAGCGAGACCGAGATGCCCCTTGCGCGGGCGGCGTTCAAGGGCGAGTCGGAGGCGCGCACGATTACCTCGGCGATGTCGTCCCGCGCAATCTTCATCTTGATGGCGCCGATTCCGACTTCAAAGTGGTCGTCGTCGACGCGCCGACTGACGATGCCGGGGCGGCCGACGGACTTCAGCTTGACGGTGTCGCCCACCGAGACGTGCTTTACGAGTTGGGGCTGCGCGTGCGGATCTCCCTGGTCGGCGCCGGTGGCGTGGGCAACGACGGCAGAGTCGAACTGCTCGCGGAATTCACGGCGCATCTTGGCAATGCGGCGCTCCGCGTCCTTGGACAGCTTCTGCGAGGCGGCCCGATCCTGGATCGCGTTGACGGTCTCGCGGGCGTGGTACTCAAAATCCTTGAAGAGGCTCTCGAGCTTGTTCTCCATCTCGCGGATCTTGGCCTGTTGCTCTTTCTTGCCTTCCGCCGCCAGGCGAGTCTTGTCTTTCTCGAGCTCCTCGGCACGGGAACGGAGACGAAAGCGATCCGCCTCGGCTTCGCGCAACTGAGCGTGCAGGCGGTCCAGAAAGCGGGCGACGTCTTGCGTCTGCGTGCCGATCTTGGCTCGAGCAGCTTCGATAATCCGGGGATTGAGGCCTAGGCGCTGCGCGATGTTGATGCCCGCAGAGGCGCCCGGCACGCCGACGCGCAGTTCATACGTCGGTTGCAGCGTGGCTTCATCGAAGCCCACGGCTGCATTGACGACTCCCGGCGTGTTCACGCCGTACACCTTCAAAGAGGTGTGATGGGTGGAGATCACCGCGATACAGCCGATGCTCCGAAAGTGATCCGCGATTGCGACGGCGAGGGCGGCACCCTCTTCCGGATCGGTCGCCGAGCCGAGTTCGTCGAGCAGAACCAGCGACTGCGCGGTCGCGGTGCGCGAGATGAAGTCAATGTTGGTGACGTGGGCTGAAAAGGTGGAAAGATTCTGCTCGATGGATTGATAGTCGCCAATGTCGGCGAGTACGGCATCGAACATGGGTAATTCGGCTCGGTCGGCGGGCACCGGGATTCCGGACTGAGCCATCAATGCCAGCAGTCCAACCGTTTTCAGCGTGACCGTCTTGCCGCCAGTGTTCGGGCCGGTGATCACCAGTTCGCGGCGCTCACTGTCGAGTTCGACGGAGATGGGCACGACCTTGCCGCCCTTGGCCTTGAGATTGCGTTCCAGAAGCGGATGACGCGCGTTGTGGAGCAGGAGGCGGGGTTGAACCAGGCGGGCTTCACCCGGCTCAGGCCCTTTAGCCGCGCCCCGGGCAAGCTCCCCGGAGCCGTGCCCGTGCAAATCGTGGTTTGCTCCCTCGGTCGCCGGGAGACGCACGGCGAGCGTGACGGCCACGCAGAAATAGTCTTCCGCGAAGCGGGCCTTTGCGAATTGCAGTTCCAGTTCGCCGAGAATGGCAGAGGCGTTCAGGATCGCGCCGGCGTGTTCGCCGATGCGGCGCGTCATTTCGAGCAGGATGCGATGGATCTCGGCCTGTTCTTCGTCGAGGAGTCGGACCAGGTCATTGTTCTGCTCGATGGTCTCGATGGGCTCGACGAAGACGGTTTGTCCGCTGGAACTGCTGCCGTGGATTACTCCCGGGACGCGGCGCTTCTGCTCAATCTTGACCGGGATGACGAAACGCTCCCCCCGGATGGTGATCAACTCATCCTGAACGGTCCCGCCTTCTGCCAGGCGGCGGAGGTAGCCGCGCAGCGATTCCTGGATGGTTCGTTTCTGCTTGTCGATATCGCGCCGGATGCGCGCCAGTTCGGGCGAAGCCCGATCTTCGAGCGTGCCATCCGGCTGGATCTTGTTGCGAAACGAGCGCAGGAATTCGGTGAAGTCCTCGATCCCTTCCGAGCGATGCGCCACCGCCGTCCAGGCCGCTTTCATGGCGGCCGGCGGACTCAACACAACCTCACGCCATTCGGCGGCGCGGTCGACGACGACGAGGACGTCGCGGATTTCGGTGGTTTCAAGAGCGGCGCCCGCGATGCGGGACTTCTCAATCAGACGGGTGACATCCAGCAGGCCAGAAAATTCAAAGCGCCCGCCAACCCGGCGGAATTCCCGAACCTCGGACGTAAGCTGTTGTTGCTGTTCGATCCAGGCGCGTTCGGTGGTGGGAGCAAGGGTCGAGACGCGTTCTGCACCCAGCGGCGACGAAGTGTAGCCGCGGAGCAAGTCACGCAGAGACTCGAACTCCAGAACGTGGGCGCTGGTGTGGGTGATTGGCACGAGAAGTCCGGAAATCATGTTACAGGAAGCAGACCGTGCGGGGATGACCGCAAACCGGTGCGGGTACGGATCGGTTCGTGAACTTCTGGGGAAGCCTAAGACTTGCCCGCTTCCACCGCGGCCGCAGCTTGCGAGGCGATCGGGAAACGGAGCACAAACATGGCTCCGCCCTCCGGCCGATTGTGGCAGCTGATCTGCCCCTGATGATCCTGCACGACGCCGTAGGTGGCGCTTAGCCCCAAACCGGTGCCTTTGCCGATGGGCTTGGTGGTGTAGAAGGGGTCGAACACACGTTGCGGGTCGCTCATGCCGGGACCGGAATCGGAAAACTCGACCACAACTTCGTGGCCTTCACACTGGGCTCTGACTGTAAGCGCACCACCCCCCACATCGCTCAGAGCGTCGATCGCGTTCTCGGTGAGGTGGAGAAAGGTCTGGAGAAGCTGGTTGGTATTTCCCCAGATGCGGGGGAGCCCGGACTGCAGGTTCGCTTCAACCCGGATGTTGCGGCCTCGCACTTGCACTTCATGCATCTGGAGCGCGCGCTGCACCAGCGCCGAGACGTCAACCAGCACTTTCTCCGACGGATTCTGCTGGGAGAAGCTCAACAGGTCGGCGACCAGGTCGCGGGTGCGTCGCGCCTGCTGCCCGATCTTTTCGGCCATCGAGGCCTGCTCGCTCTGCAAGGAGCTCTGCGCCGCCAGCAATTCGGAATAGCCCAGGATGGCGGCCAGGGGATTGTTGATCTCGTGGGCGGCACCGGCAACCAGCTGGCCCAGCGACGCCAGCTTCTCTTTCTGAACCACGTGAGTTTGCAGCCGCTGCAGGTTTTCGTAGCTCCGGCGGGATTGGTCGAGCAGGCTGATGAGCTGCCGGTCGAGCAGAAACTGCTTGAAGAAGACGAATAACCCCAGCACCAGCGTCGCGCTCATGGCCACCAGGAGACGAAAGTTGCGCAGGTGAACGGGGCCCTTGTCGGCGTACAGGGTCCACAGGCCTACGACCGGCAGGGAAAGAATGGCAAGCATGGCCAGTCGGGGGGCCAGGTCAACCCAGCGGCTGGCGGGTTCGTCGTCTGTCGACTGTTCGAGGTCGATACGGCGGGCCAGGATGGCTGTCCACAGCATCCACCCGACGGCGACCAGCAACAGCAGGTCGTAGCGGCTGCCGGTGTAATACTGCTTGCGAGTGATGGCCACGTCGATCATCTCGGAGCCCAGCGTATACAGCGCGCACGCCACAAAGAGGTTCCAGTAGACCTTCCGCCAGGTTCCCCGGGTGGAGGAAGCCACCATGCCGAGAGCGAACACCAGCACGAGATTTTCGATCAGGTACAGGGTGTCGTAGTGGTGGCTGTACACCGGTACGTTCAGGGTGACGTATTCGTCGGGAAATACCATGAACATGTACAGGAACACCCACCACACCAGCAACATCAGGAAGTTCACGGTGTCGAGCAGGACCTTGCGGTCTTTCCGCGGGCGGTGGGGGCGCAGGGCGACGGCTGCCATGAAAGGCACGACGTGAATGAAAAGGATGACGTCGCCCAGGAAGGGATCGGGCAGTTCGCGCTTGACGATGACTTCGTAGTACGTCCAACCCCACTGGTTAACGGTCCACATGAGGCAACCGACACCGAGGAGTAACCAGAAAACGCGGGCGTGGCGCTCGGACAAGGCGTTTCGCAGCATGGCCGCCGTCGCCGCGGCCATCAGCACCAGGGGTGCGATGTCGCCGAACGCGGTGAGTGCCGGGCCCCGCGGCAAAAACCAGAAGATGGCGCCGACGCCCAGAATAAGGGTGGCGACACCGGCGTTCCCGAGTTTTCGCGAAACCGACATATGCCCCTTCAGTCTATCTTCGCGTCCCCGGAAGACGAAGATGGCGGCGGGGCACAGGGAAGATTACCGAAGTACTCGAACCCTGGGGCCCGTTGCGCTGCGCAAGCCCCCCGTCCCCGCCATCTTGCACCCAATATCGCCGGGATGCACTGGTCGTCATGGATTTTGTTACCGGCCCCGTTACTGCCAGGGTGCCCTTGGGAGCGCGGCATTTTGGCCACAGGGACGGCCATCCCCTTTGCTAGAATCGAGCCATGGCGTTCCCCATAACACGCCTCCGCCGGCTGCGCAGAAGCGAACCCCTCCGCTCGATGGTTCGTGAAACTCGCCTTACCCCTGAAAATTTCGTGTACCCGCTGTTTGTTTGCCCGGGCAAGAACGTGCGCAAAGAAGTGCGTTCCATGCCGGGTGTCTTCAATCTGTCGGTGGATGAGGCCGTCAAGGAAGTGCGGGAGGCGCGGTCCCTGGGCGTGCCCTCGGTGATCCTGTTTGGACTCCCGGAGAACAAGGACGAAGTCGCGACCGGAGCGTGGGCCGAGGACGGCATCGTCCAGCAAGCCGCGCGGGCGATCAAAGGGGAAGTCCCGGACGCGATTCTGATGGGCGACGTTTGCCTGTGCGAATATATGTCGCACGGCCATTGTGGAATTGTGAAAGCCGCTGCCCAGTCTCTTGGAGCTGCGGTGGCGGCGCCCCCGGCCGTCACCACAGAATACGAAATCTTGAATGACCCAACCCTCGAGTTGCTGGCGCGAACTTCGGTGTCTCTGGCACGCGCCGGGATCGACATCATCGCGCCCTCCGACATGATGGATGGGCGGGTGGGTGCGATTCGCAAGGGACTGGATCAGGCCGGCCTCAGCAACACTCCCATCCTCTCCTATGCAGCAAAGTTCGCTTCCGGTTTTTACGGACCTTTTCGTGAAGCGGCTGACTCGGCGCCACAGTTCGGCGATCGCCGGTCGTACCAGATGGATCCCGCGAATTTCCGCGAGGCGATGCGCGAGATCGAGCTCGATCTCGAAGAGGGCGCCGACATGATCATGGTCAAGCCGGCCATGCCTTACCTCGACGTGATCGCTGCGGCCCGGGAGCGCTTTGACGTCCCGCTCGCGGCTTACCAGGTCTCCGGCGAGTACGCCATGATCGAAGCCGCCGCCCGCAACCACTGGATCGAGCGCGATCGCGTGATGATGGAATCGCTGGTGAGCATCCGCCGCGCCGGAGCCAGCATCATCCTGACCTACTACGCCAAAGACGCCGCGAGACTGCTGGGGTAGGACCTCCCTGAACGCTCGCCGACGGCGACCTTTTGTCTTCTTCCTTGCGCAAGCAGGTTTCGCCTCCCTTGCTTGAGTGCAGGCTGCAGGCCCTGTGCGCGCGTCCCTTCGCTCAGACTCACGCTTGCGGGCTGGAACCTGGAGCGCCGCCGTTCGCGAATCCTTTTCCCCTGTCGTAGAATCAGCTATTTGGGTCCACATCATTGTTCATACCAGTGGGAGCACTGTTTGCCTGAAACCATTTATGACGTCGCCATCATCGGAAGCGGACCGGCTGGATACACAGCCGCCATTCGCGCCGGCCAATACGGCCTGAAAACCGCCCTCATCGAGAAAGACGGCCTGCTGGGTGGCACCTGCCTCCACGTGGGTTGCATACCCACGAAGGCACTTTTGTTCAACGCCGAGATATGGGATCACCTGAAAGATGCCAAGGAGTTCGGAATCGAAGGGATCGATGTGCGCAGGCTCAACTGGGCCGCGATCCAGGAACGTAAGGGGAAGATCGTCGCCAAGCATGCCAAGGGACTCGAGTTCCTGATGAAGAAAAACCGGGTCGAGACCATCCCGGGATATGGCAAGCTGGCGGGTGCGCGCCAGAATGGCGTGCTGACCATGGAGGTGAAGGGCCGCGACGGCCAGGCAGCCCAGGTCAGAGCCCACAACGTTATCCTGGCGACCGGGTCGGAAGCGCGCATGATTGCCGGCCTCGAAGCGAGCGACCGAGTTCTCACCAACATTGAGATTCTCAACCTGAAGAAAATTCCGAAGTCCCTGGTGGTGGTCGGCGCCGGGGCGGTGGGCGTTGAGTTCGCCTCGATCTATCGCTCCTTCGACGCCGAGGTGACGATTCTCGAAATGCTGCCGCGCCTGGTCCCGGTCGAAGACGAAGAAGTGTCCAAAGAACTGGCGCGCGTTTACCGCAAGCGGGGGATCCATTTCCATACCGGTGCCAAAGTCGAGAAGATCGACAGGACGAAGACTGGCATCTCGGTAGCCTTCACGGTGGACGGCAAGCCGCAGAAAATCGAGGCCGAGAAGATCCTGATCGCCGTTGGCCGCAAGCCGCGCACCGAAAATTTGGGCCTGGAAAAGACCAAGATCCAGCCCGACCGCGGCTTCATCCAGGTCAGTGAGTGGCTGGAAACCGAGGAGCCCGGAGTCTTCGCGATCGGCGACATTGTGCTGGGAACGCCGCAACTGGCGCACGTCGGCGCGATGGAAGGCATCGTGGCCGTCGCCCGGATCGCAAACAAAGAGGGCAAGCCCATCGATCCCCGGAAAATTCCAAACGCCACTTATTGCCACCCGGAAATCGGCAGCGTCGGACTGACTGAAGCCAAGGCCAAAGAACTGGGCTACAACCTGAAGGTGGGCAAGTTCCCCTTCACGGCGAATTCACGGGCTTCGATCGTCGGCCACCACGAAGGCTTCATCAAGATTGTTTCGGATGCGAACTACGGCGAGATCCTGGGCGTACACATCATCGGGCCGCAGGCGACCGAACTGATCTCGGAAGCGGTCGCGGCCATGGAACTGGAAGCCACGGTCGAGGATCTAATGTGGACGATTCATGCGCACCCGACCCTGGCGGAAGCGATGCTGGACGCATCCAATAGCGTGTATGCGATGGCGATTAACGCGTGAGCCAAATTCGCAAATCGGGAATCGGGTAATGGTGTGATTTGCGAGCTGGGAAAAGAGGCAAACATTGGCCATTGCCAGTTTTTGAAGGGTTACCCATTCACACCATGGCTCGATTGCACAATTTCCCCATGATTTCCGTCGCCCAACTCGGCGCGATCGACTACGCAACCGGCCTGCGCCTGCAGAGCAAGCTCGTCGAGCTACGCAAGGCGGGCAGAGTGGGCGACGTCCTGCTCCTGCTCGAGCACACTCCGGTGATCACGTTGGGCCGCAACGCGAAGGCCGCGAACATACTTGCGTCCGCAGAGTTGCTGGCGAGGCGGGGCGTTGCAGTCTCTGACTGCGACCGGGGCGGCGACGTTACCTTCCACGGACCCGGTCAGGTCGTGGGATATCCCATTTTCGACCTGCGCGGGTTTCCTGCCGAAGACGGCCAGCACAAGACGCTCGGCGTGATCGAATACGTGCGCCGCCTCGAGGAAGTCCTGATTCGCACCTGCGCCGATTTTCGGATTCCCGCCGAACGTTTGTCGGGTCTGACAGGGGTCTGGACGTCCCCGCCGCCCGAACCCGATGCAGCCTCTCGACCGGGCAAGGTCGCGGCCATAGGCGTGCATATTTCGCGGGGTGTCACGTCCCACGGCTTCGCGCTCAATGTGAACACGGATCTCAGCTTCTTCGACCTGATCGTTCCCTGCGGGATCGCCACCAAACCGGTCACCTCGATGCACAGGGAACTTGGGCGAGAACTTTTGCTCGGTGACGTTGCGCAGTCGATCACGCGCAATTTCGGCACAGTGTTTCGCAGCCAGATCCTGTGGGTGGAAACGCTCGACGCGTTGCTCAAAGAGACCCTGGGCGTGCCCGCGCGGCCTCCCCAACAACTGCGACGCCTGCACAAAGAAGATGACACGTTCTGGGTCTGAGCTGGGGTTGGTCAAAGACTCGGAAACGATTTAGCATTCCTCTGCGGCGCACTCCACGATAATCCCATGCCCAGGGCGAAGAAGACGAAGCCAAAAGCGATTCGCTTGCAACCGCCAAAGCAAAGCTCGCGGGAAACCCAAACCGCCACCCAGCAAATTGCCCAGCAGCGCACCTATACGATCGTCGACCGTCGTTTGGAAAAACCCACCATCGAATTGCGTCAGGTCCGCGACGGCGATTCGGTTTGCTACGAGGTTTCCGGCAATCTGAACGGCCCGGTGCCGCCCATCCGCGACTCCAACTACCTGAGCAAGCAGCAGTGCATCCAGATCTACCGCTGGATGCTGCTTAATCGCAAGATGGAAACAGCCCTCGAAAACCTCTATAAGCAAGGGAAAGTTGTGGGCGGCGTCTACTTCGGGCTCGGACAGGAAGCCTGCTCCTGTGCCTCGGCCTGCGCTCTCAAGCCCGACGAGTGGCTGGGGCCGATGATCCGGAACCAGGGGGCGCTCCTGGTGCGCGGCTTCTCTGCGCGCGACATCATGATGCAGTACATGGCCAAAGCGGGCTCGCCCACCGGGGGTCGTGACGCCTCGTCGCACTTCGGAGATATTCAGAAGCGCAACGTCGTCGCGCCCATCTCCACGCTGGGCGATCTGATCCCCGTGCTGGCCGGCGTCGCGCTGGGCGCTCGCCTGCAGGGAAAAAACATAGCCGTCATGACCTACATCGGCGACGGCGGGCAGTCGACGGGCGTGACCTATGAAGGCCTGAACTTTGCGGCCGTGCAGAACCTGGGGTTGGTGCTGTTTGTCGAAAACAATCTCTGGGGATACTCCACACCAGCCGACATGCAGTTCCGTATCGAAGATCTGGCCGAGCGCGCGATTGCGTACGGAATCCCGGGCGTGATCGTGGACGGCACCGACCCCTGCCAGATCTACGACGCCGCGCATGAAGCCTGCGAGCGCGCCCGGCGCGGCGAAGGCCCAACGCTGATCGAAGCCAAGATGATGCGCATGAAGGGTCACGCCATCCACGACTCCGCCGAATACGTGCCCAAGGCGCTGTTGGAATATTGGTCGAAGCGCGATCCAGTTGCGCGATTTGAAAACTATCTCGTGAATGTAAAGAAATGGCTGACGCGGGACCAGAACGAGAAGCTGATCGCGTCGGTCGATGCAGAACTTGAAGCGGACCGAGAGTTCGCCGTCGCATCGCCGCTACCAGAACCGGAGACCGCCGCGGGTGGCGCCTATTGCGAGGGTGGGTGCCACGAGATCAAACCGAAGTACGGGGTGCCGCGAGTGAGGGCGGGGAAATCATCGACGACGCCTCACAGGGAAGCTGCGGTGCATTTGAAATGAGGCGATCCAACCGGCAGAAGATGGAGGCCACGACCGCGATTCCACCCGAGGTCCATGGAATCCTCCAGCGGTCCTGCAACGACGGTCATTCGAATGAGACGATCTGGCCGTGGCATAGCCGGGTTGCGCCGGCATCGTGGCTGGTAGCTTTCGACGTGCCCGAGGGACGCGCGGATCTCAATTTCTCAGAGGAGGGAGCTGATTCGATCAAGAAGCGAGGCCACCGGCTGCAACCGATCTGCGCTCGTGTGCGCGGGCGCGGAAGGCCTGGTCGCAAATACCCATTGATACACAGGAACGCTCATCTGAGTGGGGAGCAACGCAACGCGGCGAGAGCCTGGGCCGGGCAAACGCGCAGAGCGCCGGATGCACAGACCGCGACTGCGGGGGCAGCTCATTCTCCCACCGAAGTCCACTAGCACGCTCATGCCCCAACTCACCTATCTCGAAGCCATCCGCCAGGGAATCTGGGAAGAAATGGAGCGCGATCCGACCGTCTTCTGTATCGGGGAGGACATTGGCATCTACGGCGGGGCGTTCAAGGTCACCGACGGTTTCATCCATCGCTTTGGTCCCGAGCGCATCATCGATACCCCGATCGCGGAATCCGCCATCGTGGGAGCCGCGTTCGGCGCGGCGCTGACCGGAATGCGCCCCGTGGCCGAGTTCCAGTTTATGGACTTCATCGGCTGCGCCTTCAACCAGATCACCAACATGGTTGCCAAGGCTCACTACCGCTGGGGCGCGCCCGCGCCGCTGGTGGTTCGCGGTCCGAGCGGAGGCAACGTTCACGGCGGTCCCTTCCACTCGCAAAATCCGGAGATGTACTTCGTCCATACGCCCGGTTTGAAGGTCGTGTGTCCGGCCAGCGCGTACGACGCGAAAGGGCTGATCAAGTCGGCAATCCGCGACAACAACCCGGTGATCTTCTTCGAGCACAAGTACCTTTACCGGCGTATCAAGGAAGATGTGCCGGCCGAGGATTATACGGTCCCGCTGGGCAAAGCTCGTGTCGTCCGTCCCGGCCGCGATCTCGGCATCATTACGTATGCTGCCATGGTCCACGTTGCGCTGGACGCGGCCGAGCAACTGAGCAAAGAAGGAATTGAACTGCAGGTTCTCGATCTGCGCACGCTTTCCCCGCTCGATCGGGAGGCAATTGCCGAAACCGTGCGCCACACAAATAAGGTTGTCGTTCTGCACGAAGACGTTCGCACCGGCGGCATCGCAGGCGAAATCAGTGCCATCATTCATGAAGAAGCATTCGACTCGCTCGACGGCCCGATCGTACGCCTCACGGCGCTCGATACACCCGTCCCCTTTTCCCCGCCACAGGAGGACTACTTCCTGCCCAAAGTCGGCGACGTTGTGCGTGAGGTGCGGAAATTAATGGCCTATTAACCAAAGATGCCAGCGGGGGTTGCGAATTGGTTTCGAATGCCCTGTGAACCTTGCGGGATGGCCGGTCTCGTTTATGATGAACACTCCGCAGCTGGCATCGTCAAAACTCCTCGTCCCGTCCCTGGGGTGGGCTGCAGCAGAGTAATCTGGCAAGCCAGCTCAGCAAGTTTCGGAGGGCCGCATGCGCAATTTTGTACTGGGTGTGGTGATCACGTTGGCGGTTTTGATCTTGGGCGGCCTCGGATTTGCCCTGCTGGGCTTGTTTCCCACCAACGCGAACTCGGCTCCGCCCGACTTCGAGCGCCACCTCGCGATGAGCGCCGTCGATGCGTCGACCGACCGGCACGCCGCTCACGTAAGCAGCCCGGTCCTTCCCACCGATCAGAACCTCATCGACGGAATGAAGGTTTACACCATGAATTGTGCGGGTTGCCACGGCACCCTAGACAAGAAACCTGCCGTGTTCGGCGCTTCTTTCTATCCTCCGGCCCCACAACTCATTCTTGATCCGCCTGCCGATCCTGACTGGCGCACCCGCTACGTCGTTCGCAACGGCATCCGTTACACGGGCATGCCCGCTTGGGACCGGATCCTCAGCGACGACGACGTGTGGAAAGTCACGATTTTTCTCTCGCATCTCGAGAAGCTTCCCCCCGCGGTGCAGGACTATTGGAAGACCGCCTTCGGTGCCCCGACGCCCGCCGGTGGAGCGGAGCACGAGCAGCATGAAAAACACTGATCGCCATGCTTTCGCAGCCAAGGTGGAGAGCCGGCCTGCCGCGTCTGTATGTTTCGTGGCAATGAACGTTACGAAGTTCAGTGCAGACGAGGGGGGTAAATCCTCCTCCTGACGTCTCCCGGCCACCGCCTATATAATATGAATTTGTGTCTGGCCCGAAATTCATCCTAGTGGGCCGCGCGGAAGGGAAGTATGCCGACTGACGTCATCATGCCCCAGATGGGCGAATCCATCTTCGAGGGGACCATTACCAAGTGGCTGAAGAAGCCGGGCGATAAAGTTCAGCGCGATGAGCCACTGTTTGAAATCTCCACCGACAAAGTCGACGCGGAGATCCCGGCGCCCACCTCAGGCGTTCTTCAGGAGATTAAGGTTGCCGAGGGCACCACCGTCCAGGTGAATACGATCGTCGGCACCATTTCCGACGGCGACAGCCCTGCGCCCGCCAAGGGTTCGGCACCCCCGCCCCAGGCTGCATCGGTTCCGGAGAAGAAAGAAGCCCCACCGGCAAAGCCCGCAGCCCCCGTCGCCGAGTCGCGCCAAGAGGTAAGCACGCATGACGAAGACGTGCGCTCCTCGCCGCTGGTGCGCAAGATCGCGCGCGAAAACAACGTCGACCTTTCCCAGGTTACCGGAACCGGCTTGGGTGGCCGGATCACCAAGCAGGATATTACGGCTTTCATCGAGAAAGGGCCATCCGTGGCAGCCTCCGCCGCTACCCCGTCTCAGGCCCCAGCCTCGCGTCCCGCACCGACTCCCGCACCGACTCCCGCTCCGACTCCCGCACCGACTCCCGCTCCGACTCCCGCACCGACTCCCGCACCTGCCGCCATTGCAGGTGACGTCGTGCCGTTGAGCCAAATGCGCAAGATCATCGCGCAGCGCATGATCGAATCGCGTCGCACCAGCGCGCATGTGCACTGCATGTTCGAAGTGGACCTCACCCGCATCGTCAGCTTGCGCAACAAGCTCAAGAACAGCTTTGAGCAGCGCAACGGCGTACGCCTCACCTTCATGCCGTTCTTCGTGCGCGCCGCGATCATCGCCCTGCAGCAGTATCCGATCGTGAATGCCTCGCTCGACGGAGAGAACATTCGCTATCACCGGCACGTAAACGCAGGCATCGCGGTTGCCCTGGATTGGGGACTGATCGTGCCCGTCCTCAAGAATGCCGACGAACTTAACTTCCTCGGTCTTCAGCGCGGCATCACCGACCTCGGCGAGCGGGCCCGTTCCAAGAAACTCATGCCCCAGGACGTCGAGGGTTCGACCTTCACCATCACCAATCCCGGCCAGTTCGGCGCCGTGTTCGGTCTGCCCATCATCAATCAGCCAAACTCAGCCATCATGGGAGTTGGTGGCATCAGCAAGGAGCCCATGGTCGTCACCGACAAAGACGGCAATGATTCGATCGCCATCCGTTCCGTCGTGCACCTGACGCTGGGTTACGATCATCGTCTGATCGACGGGGCCGTCGCCGACCAGTTCATGGCCCTGGTGAAAAAGACGCTGGAGAGCTGGAGCGAGGACGTCGGCTAGTCGAGACCGGCCCGCAGCCGCCAGCACGTCGTAGCAGGGCAAACAGCAACCGATCCATGCGACCCGTTGCCCTTCTCGATCCGCATCGATTTGCGTTGATCTGCGACCCGGGAGTTGTCCTTCTCGGTGGTTCACTTCCGAGTGGCCGCGTACCCTTCCAGAAATCTCTCCACGCTCCGCACGTACACGTCCGCAAAATCCGCCTGCGGCCGCCGCGTCTCAATCAAGCGCAGCGCGTCCTTCAATTTCCACCCCAGGGTGCACAACAGAGCCAGCGCCATCATGGGCGCCCGGTGCACTCCCGCGGCGCAATGGATGTACAACTTTGTTCCCGGCTGGTCCAAAGCGTCGATCGCAAAATCCACGCCGCGCTGGAAGATGGCCGCCGGCTTGGGCTGAAAATCGTCGTCGATCGCGTTCCAGAGAACCTCGATCGCATGCGGCTCCGCCAGCGGCGTGTCATCGAACTCGATCTGCATGTCGATGATGTGGGTGACGCCCGCCCGTGCCACCGCCGCCATGTTCTCTGCGTTCCAGATCCCGCCTCCGACCGCGATCCGGCCGGTCACCCACGTCATGTCCATGCCAACGTTCCCATTGCCGCCGGAAAACATCTCATCCAGAAATCGCATGGAGCGTAGCGTCGTCCCAAACGCCGAAACCAAATCGTGATCTCAAAGCCCGACACCGGTGACCTGAACCTATGACCTAACACCCAAGACCTAATACCTGAGTCTCTCATTCTACCCAATCGCTCCCCACCACTGCGGGGGCCGCGTCATCGGCAGATTTCCCGTCCTCCGAGGATCGCCTCGGGAACGACAATTCCGCCCGCTCGTCGCCGTCTTCGGCTTCCGGCGTCTTGGCCGCCGCCGCGTCCCAAACAGCCCCGCGGCGAAAACGCTTCGAAAATTCCTCTCCTCAGTTTCCGATGGCATGAATTCCCGGATGACTAAAGATGATTAAAGCAGTTCCGGGCTTCAGTTATAAATGCTCCAGAGCCTCTAGCTTGTTGTCGAGTGAAGGGGCAAGTTTTATTTCCTTGCAGATGTAGCGATCTATTATAAAATATCATTAGGCTATAGATGCGTGGTATACTTTGCCGATGAAATTCAAGGCATTGCAGGAAAATCTGCGCCAGACTCTCTGGGAACGCATTGAAGGAGGCGAGCTGACGGGACTTCGCCTGGCGCAACAGACCGGATTCAAGCAGGCCCACATCTCCAACTTCCTCAACCGCAAGCGTGGCCTCAGCCTGGATGGCATGGACAAGGTGTTGAATGTGCAGCACCTCTCTGTGCTCGACCTGCTCGAGCCCAGCGAGATCAATAAGCGTGCCAGCATCCTGCCTCCCACCGACGACGAGTTTGATAACGTCCTGCTGGTCGATGGTCCGATCGCTGCCGCCGAGCCTCTCATCATGAGCATGAACGTGCGCGAAATCCTCAAGTTCAAGAAGAGCTTCCTGCGCAAGATGAGGCCCGAACTGGAAGGAAACCGGGAAACTTGGGAACGCTTCGTGATGATCCGGGCTGATGGCCGCGAAGGCATGAGCATGTATCCCCGGCTGCTGCCGGGTGCCACCGTGCTCATCGACCGTCACTACAACTCGCTGAAACCGTATCGCAAAGGCGATTTCAACATGTATGCCGTGGTCAAAGACCGCGATTGCACCGTCAAGTACGTGGAGGTCGCCGGCCACCACCTGATCCTTCGGCCCCACAACCAGGCCTATCCCATCGAAGTCCTGACCATGGAAGGCGGCAAGACCACCGCCGACTATCTCGTCGGACGCGTCTGCTACGTGGGCATCGAAACGTAGTCAGCGATCCATTCCCGGATTCCCGATCTTGATCTGCGCCGGTGACATCCTCAGCGGAGTCCCGGCTCAGTGATTTCCCGACCCGTGTCGATCGTCGTCTGACGAATTGGATTCGGCCTCGACAAGGGTATAATCCCGCACGCATGCTGCTTGCGCCCGGCACAAAACTCGGGCCCTATGAAATTCAGACGCTGGGGGCCGGCGGGATGGGCGAAGTGTATCGCGCCCGCGATACGCGTCTTGAGCGCATCGTGGCCGTCAAGATTCTCTCCGCCCGGGACCTACCGCTCCCGCCTGTGAGCAGTGACTGACAGTCGCGGCCTTCCCAAGAAGAGAGCGAGAATGAAAGCGGCTTGGATTGCTGGATTGGTCGTGTGGGGAGCGCTGAGCGCCGGTTGCGTGACCGCCTGGAGACAGGACGCTGCGCAGTCGGCGCCGCGCGCGAAGGTGATCATCGACACCGACTTTGGGGACGATATCGACGATGCGTTCGCACTCGCCCTGGCGTTGCGCAGCCCGGAACTGGAGATCCTCGGGGTGACCACCAATTTTGGCGATACCGAGACGCGAGCGAAAATCGTGGACCGTTTTCTGGCAGAGACGGGGCGGCCGGACATCCCGGTGGCGGCGGGCGTAGCCACGGTGAACAAGAATCCGCTCACCCAGCGGCGCTATGCCGAAGGCAGGCCCTCGGGGAAGGGGTCTCATCCGCCTGCCGTGGATTTCCTTTTGGAGCAGATTCGGCGCTACCCGGGGCAGATCACGTTGATCGCGATTGGTCCCTTGATGAATGTGGGAGCGGCCATCGACAAAGACGCAGCCACTTTTCGGAAACTCAAGCGGGTGGTGCTGATGGGCGGGTCGGTTCAGCGAGGCTACGGGGACCTGGGGTACACGACTGCGCACGGGCCGGATCCGGAGTGGAACATCATCAACGACATTGCGTCGGCGCAGAAGTTGTTCGCGGCCGGCGTGCCGCTGGCGATGATGCCGCTGGATTCAACCCAGTTGAAGCTGGACGAGGTGAAGCGTGCGTTCCTGTTCAGCCAGGGAACGCCGATGACAGATGCGCTGACCGTGCTCTACCACATGTGGGGGCAGGAGACGCCCACCCTGTTCGATCCGATGACGGTCGCCTACCTGGTGAATCCCGGGCTGTGCCCGGTGCAGCCGATCCATATTCGTGTGGACGAGAAGGGCTTCACGCGCGCTGAGGCGGGCGCGCCCAATGCAGAGGTTTGCCTGGATTCGGATTCGGAGAAATTCTTCCGGTTTTATCTTGGGCGCGTCGGACGAAGGTGACCAAGGGGGATTGGGTGCTCGGAGTCAATCCAGGCGGCTCACGCGAGCATGGGTCGTTCTAAGACGCGGCCAGCCGCGTCTCTGCCAGTCGATCTTCCGAAGGCGAAATGCGCGGCGCACGGTCCTGCGGCTGCCTGCGTTCGCCCAGAAGATTGTCCGCGTGCGCACCGAGCGGGGCCTGTTTGAGGCAGGGGAAAGCGGTGTTGGGTCATCGCCTTCGGCCGCCATTGGCCGGAACGTCGGGACATGAACCGGATGGGTGGCAGCTTAGCCCGATTCCCGATCGCTTGCCCCACGACGCGCTCGGGAGACGGTCCAGGCACAGCTGACTCGTCCCAAACTCCAGGCTAAGCAAGCCTGTCCGGGCGCGGTGCCGCTCGTGACTGGCGAGCCATCCCCCGGATGGGCCTTATCGGCGGACGGACAAAACGCTATGATGGTGGCCCGGAGTGCGCCTCTGCTGGGGGATGGGCGAGGCGGCTGGGGAGGTTTAGCGTGGCGGAGACACAGGACGTGATTGCGGCAGTGCAAGCGGGCGACGTGGACATGTTGAAGCAATTGCTGACCGGGGACCGCGCGCTGGCCGGAGCGCGCGACGCAGGCGGGGTGTCGGCTCTGATGCACGCGCTGTACCGCCAGCGGAAAGACATGGTGGATGCGTTGCGCGGGGCGGGCCTGGAATTCGATGTGTTTGAGGCGACGAGCGTGGGGCGCAGCGACCTGGTGGCGGAGATGATCGAGGGTAACCCGCGACTGGCGTTTGCGCGCTCCGGCGACGGATTTACTGCTTTGCACTTGGCGGCCTTCTTCGGACACGAAAATGTTGCGCGGGTGTTGCTGGAGCATCATGCGGATGCGGGTGCGGTGGCGGACAATCCGATGAAGGTGATGCCCCTGCATTCGGCGGCCGCGGGCAGGAATCTGGCTATCGTGCGGGCGCTGCTGGAGCACGGCGCGCCGGTGAATGCCAAACAGCAGCAGGGATGGACTGCGCTGCATGCGGCCGCGCAGCATGGTGACCAGGCGATGGTGGAGTTGCTGCTGAAGTATGGCGCGAATCCCAACGCGAAGAACGACGATGGCCGGACCGCGGACCAGGTGGCGCAGGAGAAGGGCCACGCCGATCTGGCCGAGCGCCTTCGGGCGGCGTAGGGGCGGACATTGATCTCCAGGAAACATCCTCTGGAGCGCGGATCGAATCCAAGCTGCCATATGCGACTCGCCCGAATTGTTTATGGTTCGCTCGCACCCATTGTTTTGACCGTGTTGCTCGGCGCGACTTGTTTGGCTCAGGCTGCTGATCCCATGCTGGAGCAGGGATTGTCGCTGCTCGAGGACGGACGGACGACGCTCGATGGCGCAGCGCTCACCCGGGCCCAGGACTACTTCGGCAAGCTCACCCGGCAAAACGCCGACCGCGCGCTGTTCTTCTACGAGCTGGCGCGCGTGAATTTCTATCGCTGCGAGGCCTACTCCGCACACGGGGACAAGAAGAACGCGGAACACGCGTTGGATGCCGCCATCGAGAACGTGCAGCAGTCCCTCAAGCTCAACGAGAAATCGGCCGATGCGCACAGTCTGCTGGGGGACTTGTATGGGCGGAAGATCAGCTTTGGCATGGCCATGTTCGCCGGACCCAAGTTTGGCCCGAAGTCGCAGGCCGAGGACCAACGGGCTCTGGAACTCGACGGCCATAATCCAAGAGTGTTCGCGAGCCTGGGCCGGCGGTATCTGAATGCGCCCAAGATGTTTGGCGGCGATGTGGAAAAGGCGATCGAGAGCTTCCGGAAATCGACCCAGCTCGATCCGAGGTTCGACGAGACCTATGTCTGGCTGGCGATCGCGCTGCGCAAGAAAGGCGACGCCACGGGCGCCGATCAGGCCCTGCAGGAGGCGCTGCGCTTGAATCCGCGGAGCATGTTTGCCCGGCAGACGGCGGGGAACAAGTAGGCGAGTCGCCCCTACCCGACTGAGCCTTTCCTGTTCCGCATTCCCTACACTCAGGTGCGGGGGCGAGTATCGCTGCGCGACCGGAGCGCGGGCGGGAAGGGCCCTTGAGCTCCACCGCTGCCGCCCTTGCCGTTATTCAGGGGGCGAAGCCTTCCTGGGTTTCATCATTTCCCATTCTTTGTCAGTCAGCATTCTTCCCATGGCGGTGAACTCGCCGGCGCCCTGAAGCCACTCGCCTCCGTCCATGGTGACCACTTCGCCGTTGATGTATGCGGAGCCATCGCTGACCAGAAAGGTAGCCAGGTTCGCGAATTCTTCCAGCGTGCCGAAACGGCCGAGCGGGTTGCGTTCTTTCGCGAGTTGCTCGAGTTCGGGACGGGGAAGCAGGCGAGAGAATGCGCCCTCGGTCGGCACCGGGCCGGGTGCGATGGCGTTCATGCGAATGCCGCGATCGCCCCACTCGACCGCGAGGCTGCGAGTGAGGGCCTGCACGCCGGCTTTGGAAACGGCGGATGGGACCACGTAGGCCGAGCCAGTGGTGGTGTAGGTGGTCGTGACGTTGAGGACGACAGCGCACTGTCCGGTGCTGAGCCAGCGTTTGCCACAGGCCAGGGTGGTGTGCAGCGTTCCCATGAGCACGATGCCGACCACGGATTCGAAGGCGCGAATCGAAAGCTCTTCCGTGCGAGCCAGGAAATTTCCGGCGGCGTTGTTCATGAGGACATCGAGCGGGCCGTCTTTCCAGATCGTCTCGATCAGTTCGTCCACTGCGGTGGCATCGCGCACGTCGCACGGGCGAGAATGAATGGCGCCTCCGGTCTTGTCTCGCAGCTCAGATTCGGCGGCGGTGAGAACCTGGTGGCGGCGTCCGCAGATGTAGACCGTCGCGCCCAGTTCGAGAAAGCGTTGGGCAGCAGCTTTGCCGAGTCCTGTGCCCCCTCCGGTGATCAGGATACGTTTGTTCTGCAGCAAGTCTTTCTGGAACATGGGTCACCGTCCGTCGTGCTGAAGGCGCATTGATTGTAGCGAACAGGCCTCAGGGGCCACGGCCGCAAGCGCTTTCCGTCGGTTGAGGTCCTTGACCGGCTCAAGCGAGCGCGCAGGGGAAAAGGAAAGCAGATTCCTCCCGGTTGGCCACGCTCACTTGTCGGAATGACAATTTGGCACGAATGGATGGCAGGCCACGCGAAAGCCGTAGTCGGCGTATTGGAATTCCGGCGGGATGCTGGAACGGGCGGCGCAGCGGCTGACTTTGATGTGATGACGCCACGAACCGCCACGCGACGCGCGGCGTCGGCCGGTCGGGGGGCCGCCCGGATTGCGCTCGGGCGAAACCTCGTAGTAGCCCGGGTCGTACCAATCACTGCACCACTCGTGCACGTTGGCGCATAGGTCGAAGATTCCGAAGCCATTCGCGGCGGATTGACCAACCGGCTCGGGGCCAGTCTGCCAGCGCGTCAGATAATTCGGGAGCGTCTCTGGCGCGCCCTCTCCCCAGGGGAACAGCGCTCCTTCGGCTCCACCGCGGGCAGCCCGTTCCCACTGGGCTTCGGTCGGCAGGCGATAGGGCAGGCCGCAGGCCGCAGCCAGCCATTGGCAGTACGCCTCTGCTTCGTGCCACGAGACTCCGACCACGGGCTGCCCCGGGTCATTGAAGTCGGCAGCGTTCCAGAACGGCGGAGGAACGGCGCCGGTTGCGGCCAGGAACCGGCCGTAGTCAGCATTGGTGACCTGATGCGCTGCGAGTCGAAACGCGTCGATCCAGACGCGGTGCAGGGGGCGTTCGTTGTCCTGGCCGATTTCGGATCCCATCCCAAACCAGCCGGCCGGAATGGTGACGAGCGCCGGCTGAAGGATCGCGGGAATGGACGTTGTCGCCATCGCAAAGAGCCTAGCACAGCAGAGTGATCCCGTTTACACGGGCCGGACAGGGATCCTCATGCTTTGTTTTGGCGGTACACTTGACAGCCAGTCGCGGAGAAGTGGCTGCCATGAAGAAGCTGAAATTCAACGTGAAGCTGGAAGGCGTGGCCTCGGGCGAGGGCGCGGCACTCAGCGCTCCCTTTGACGTCGAGAAGACTTTCGGGACACGGGCACGTGTGCCGGTGCGCGGCGTGATCAACGGATTTCCTTTTCGGTCGTCGTTGATGCCCATGGGGGGCGGCCACCGGATGGTGGTGAACAAGGACATTCGCGAAGGCGCGGGGGTAAAGGCGGGCGATACGGTGAGGGTGGTCATGGAACGGGACGAGGCTCCGCGAACCGTGAAGGCTCCCGCCCTGCTGCAACGAGAACTCGCCAGAAGCAAGACGGCGCAAGCGAACTGGGACAGACTCGCGTTTACTGATAAGAAGGAAATGGCGCGGTCGATTGTGGAAGCAAAGCAGGCAGAAACGCGGACGCGGCGCCTCGCCAAAGTGGTGGATGTCCTGAAGAACGGCAAGAAATGGACCAGCTAGAGCCCGCGGATACTGGCGACGAGGTCCGTGATTTTGTTCTCCTGAAAAAGTCGGATGGCGGCGATGCCGGCGGCGCCGGCAGCCAGGCAGCCAGCGGCATTTTCGAGCGTAACCCCACCGAGTGCCAGCACCGGGATTTGATATTGGCAGGCCAGACCCAGCGCGGCGATGCCGGCGGGCTGCGCGCTGGGCGCAGTCTTTTTCCCGAAAACGGGAGCGAACAGCGCGAGGTCTGCTCCAGCGATCTGGGCATGGTGGACATCAACAGGCTGGTGGCAGGACACGCTGATCACCACGCGCGCGGGGACGCGGGGGAGGGTGCCCGCGCCAGCAGCGCGGGCTGCGTCCCAGATGCGGCACACCTGCATCGGCGAGATGTCCTCGGAAGAGAGATGGACGCCATCGGCTCCGGCGGCAATCGCGACGTCGGTGCGGGAGTTAATTAAGAAGACAGTTCCCGGGAAACCAGTGGCTGGCTGACGCTGGCCGGTAGCCAGTCGGTGGTGGCGGATTTGGTCGAGGGCGCCGGTGGCCAGGGATTCCAGGTCGCGGGCGGGGAGATCTTTTTCGCGGAGTTGGATGTAGTCGACTCCGGCGCTTGCGGCTTCGGCGATCTTGCGGAGCAGTGCCTGCCGACCTGCTTGTTCATCGCCCGGGAATGCGGCGCGGTCGGTGATGTAGTACAGAAGTGGTCGGCCGGGCATGGCTGGTTGCGTCCCGCATTTCGGTCTACGGTATTCGCGGGTGGTTCAGGTGGACGGCACTAGTTTACCCGACGGACGCGGGACCTGGTGGGGGGGGACGCGGACAGCAAAGTCGGCGCCACCCGGGCCGCAGGCGCGGGCGCCCGCGCTCCATGGGCAGGGCTACGGTCTTGTTTTCGCGATATCGGGCAGGACTTCGCCTTCTTTTTTGGCGATGCCCGCCAGATGGTGTCTGGTCAGGCCATCGCGCAGGAACTCGAACCCTTGCTCGGGCGAGTCGGCCATCTTGAAAAGTTCCAGATCTGCGGCGGCGATCGTGCCCGCGTCGATCATGGCCTGGAAGTTAATGAGTTTTTTCCAGTATTCTGTGCCGTAGATGACGACCAGAATCTTTTTGGCAAGTTTGTCGGTCTGCGCCAAGGTCAGGATCTCAAAGAGTTCGTCCAGCGTGCCGAAGCCGCCCGGGAAAATGACCAGGGCTTTCGCCAGATAGGCGAACCAGAACTTCCGCATGAAAAAATAGTGAAACTCGAAGTTGAGCGACGGGGTGATGTAGGGATTGGGGTTCTGCTCGAAGGGCAGGTTGATGTTGAGGCCGATGGTCTTGCCTCCCGTTTCCTTGGCGCCGCGGTTGGCGGCCTCCATGATGCCGGGACCTCCGCCGGTGGTGACAACGAAGCGGCGGCGGCGTGCGGGAATGGTCACTGCCCATCCGGTGAGCAGGGAAGCAAGCTTGCGCGCGTCTTCGTAATAGCGGGACATTTCGACCGCGGCTTGAGCCCGTTTCCTGACCGCGGGGTCGGCAGACTGTGCTTGGATCTGCTCCAGGTTGCGCTCGGCGGCTTCCAGACTCTGGAAGCGCGCGGAGCCAAAGAAGACCACCGTGTCCTGAATCTGCTCCCGGCGGAAACGCGACAGGGGTTCGCTGTATTCGGAAAGGATGCGGAGGATGCGGCCGTCCGGACTATTCAGAAACGGCTCGTTCTGGTAGGCCAGCGGGGCAGCTTTCAGTCTTTCATCACTCATGGAGCGGAGTTCCTTGTCAGTCCAAAATTGCCGGGATTGAGAATACCTGCCGGTGGCCGCGGCGGGAATGGGCCCTGTGATCCCTGGAGTGCAGGGCTATGGCAGCCTGTCCTCGTGGTAGTGAATTGCCTCCGAGAATCCGATCCAGATGTCGAGCAGCCCGAGACCGCTACAAAGCCCCCGGAAAAAACCGTTGGTGATCACGCCGCGCAAATCGGAATATCGCAACAGGAGAATATTGTCGGTCCATTCCGTGGTCCAGGGCAGAATCACCAGCAACACTCCGGCCGCCGCGCAGACGAAAACGAACAGCAAAACGAGCAAGCGGTGCATCCAGATCCGGGAGCGAGTTACCGAAACCTGAGGCGCGGGATGAGGCACGGCCGGCGGTTGTTCTGATTGGGTTGGTCCGGGTGCGGGCGCTGAAGCCACAGCAGCGGGCGCCGGGCTGTTGAGGCCGCTGTGCTGCGAGGCGTTGGGGTTGGGCATCAGGCGGCGCTCCGCATTAGGAACGGTGGCCCGGACAGTTCTCCGGGAAGGTAGCACGGCACTGGGAAGCCCATCCGGATATTCTACGACTTCAGGGCGTTGATGCGCTCACCCACATCCCGATAGTCGATGTTGCTGCCATAGACTTCCATGAAGTAGCGCAGGGCCGTAGTCTTGTCCTGGGCGGTTTCATAGGAGGACGCCAGCTCGTAGTGCAGGGCCATGCGGGTTTCCTCGTCGAGGTTGGGCAACTTGAGAGCTTTTTCGTACCAGCGAATCGCGGCTTCCGGAACGCCCTTGTCGAGGAAGCACTGCGCCAGCCAGGTGTAGGTCTGCATGACCTGCGGGAAAGGATTGCCGCGCTCGACGGCCTGGCAGACTTTTTGCAGTTCGCCGATGGCTTCGTCGAGCAGGCCCATTTCGCGGAAGGCCACGCCGAGGTTGTAATGGGTCTCGGGATCTTCGTCGGAAGTGCCGACTTCTTCTTCAAGCTCGTGCCGGATTTCGCCGAACATGTCCGCCAGATCGACGCTGGCGGCGACTTCTGCCTTGCCGGCCGGCGCAATGGTGGCGGGCACTGGGCGCACGGAGGTGCGGAAGGTCGAGGTGACCGCCGGCTGCAGGGCAGCTGCGGAGGCCGCTGCGGCGGGTGGTGCCGCGATCGGCGGTGCCGGGGCAACCGGGGGTGCCGACCCCGGGCCGGAGACTGCGCTGGCGGCCATATGGCGCACCGGCTGGGCCGGAGCCGGCTTGGGCGCGGCCTGCACGGCCGGCTGGGCGTGGAACGCCGGGGGGCTCGCCGCCTGATGGTCCGATTGGGGGACGGGTGCTTGTTCCAGGAAGCCATCCCCGAGGGATTCTTCAAGGTCGGCCACAAACTCACCCAGCACGCCGCTGGCAGCCGCTTCCACGGGCGGCTGCTGGGGGGCCGCTTTGGGGCCGGCCATGAATTCGAGATGTCCGACCAGCGCAGGATCGGTTGCGGCGTGGGCGACCGGGGCCTGATCGTGCTCGATTTCCTGGGCGACTGTCTCCGGAAGGAATCCGTCACCGAGCGAGGAGTCGAGCTCAGCGACCATCTGATGAAGGGGGGTCGGCGCGACCGGTTCGGGCTCCGGTTCGTGGGCACCGACGGGCTCGAGTTCGTTTCCGGTCTCAACGGGAACAGCAGCTTCGGCGGGCTCGTCGACGGTCTCGATTTCAGCAACTTCTGTTTCCGCTATTTCTGCGGGAGTGGCTGCGGCCTCAATTTCGGCCTCGATCGCGGCCAGTTGCTTGTCATCGGCAGTCTGGGATCGCAGTTTGACGAAGGCGGCGCGCGCCTGGTCCGCCATGGAGTGTTCCAGGTAGAAGCGAATCTCTTCGATGGTCTCCGTGACTGCATCGCGGTTGTCGGCCGAGACTTCTTCGACCGCAGGTTCGAGCTCGGCTTCGTTGAGGGTCTCTTCGACCGGAATTGCTTGCGCCGAAACCTGTCCCGACAGCGCTCCATCCCACTCTTCGGAAAGATCGATTTCTCCGGCGGGCTGCCCGGCTTCAATCTCCGCCTCAGGAACTTCCCCGGATTCGTGGACGGCCAGTTCCGGGTGGACATGCATTTCGAATTCTGGATCTTGGGCGAGGGCTGGACCTTCGCCATCCGGGGCCCCCGGCCAGGCAGGCAGAGGGGCGTCGGCGACCGCCGGGGTCGAGAATCGTGCCGGGCTGGAAGCGGCTCGCTCCTGGCTGCGCTGTGCCAAGTCCCCATAACGCGCGGCTTCTTCGGACAAGCCAACCTGCTCGTAGACCGATTGCAAAGTTCGGCAGCAGATGGCTGCATCCGCAAAACGTTCCGCCCGCGTGTGCAGGGCGGCGAGACGCTGGTTCAGCCGGACATCGTTCGGAGCGATGGGCAGCACGGCCATCAAGGGGCCGAGCGCCTTGTCCGGCATGTTGTAGGAGACAAACAATTCCGTGTCGGTCAGAGCGGAGCGAAGGGCGGCAGCGACTTCGGGAGAATAGGGTTGGTCGACCGGAGGCGCAGTCGCCTCCAGTTCTTCGACCAGCACGATCCCCTCTTCCATGGTGAGCAGCTTGGACCCGGTGGACCCGCCCATCATGCCAACTACCTGCTGGTAGTTCTGCATGTGCATGGGGTTCTGGGGTTCCTGTTCGGCGAGATTCTGGTAGAGGTCGCGCGCCCTGGCAAGATCGCCGGACTGCACACAGGCATGAGCGAGAAGTTCGTTGACTTCGTTGATGTGGGACTGGTCCCCGGCCTTGTGAAACAGTTCGAGGAGCTTCTCGAGCGCGGGAGCGTTGCCGCTCACGTGTCCCACGATGGTGCGAAGCGTTTCAAGAACTTTTGCGGAGTTGTCCGCCAGCAAGCGATCGGACTGCTGGTCGATGACCTGGAGTGCTTCCTCGTGACCGCCGTTCTGCACCAGGGCCTCGATATAGGAAAACATCGCGTCGAGGTCGTTGTGGGCGGAGAGGAGTTTTTCGGCAAGGCGTCCGGCATCGGCAACACGGCCGGTCTGCAAGTAGGCTTTCAGCAGGTCGCGCAGACCATCGGGATGATTCTCGATGTCGGCGACCTTTTCGTAGAACGGAATCGCCGCGGCCGCGTCCCCGGCTTCGAGCGCATTGCGGCCGCGCAGCAGGAGCGCGTAGCTGTTGCCCGGATCGAGGCTGAGCATGCGCTGCAGGATTTCTTCGGCGCCGCTGCGCGATCCCCGGCTGCGCAGGTTCTCGGCGGCGGCGGAGAAAATCTGCCAGGCATCGGTTTTCTTTCCCAGCCGGATGTAGACTTCGGCCAAGCGCACGCGCATGGCGACGTTTTCCGGGTCCATCTCAAGAATTTTCTGAAAAATGCGGACCGACTGCTCGAGTTCGCCGGCCCGGAGGAATTCCTCGGCCACCTGCAGGTACTGGGCGCGCGCGTCGTTGAACAGGCCTTGCTGGGTGTAGAGTTCGGCGAGTTTCAGAACGCTTTCGAGCGAGGGTTTGAGCTTCGCGATCTTCTTGTACATCGCGATCCCTTTGACCGTGAATCCCTGCGCCGCATAGGCGTCGCCGACACTCTTGAAGCACTCGGTGGCTTTGTCGGCTTCGCCCAGGCGCGAGTACAGATCGCCGACCGTATTGAGAACCGTCAGGTCCTTGGCATCGGCCTTGAGGATCTTTTCGTATTCGGAAATGGCGTTCTGAAGCTTGCCCTGCTGGACATACTTCTCCGCAGCGCTCAGAACCTTCTGTTTGTTGAATCCGAAGCCAAACGCCATAAAGGTACGGACTCCCAGCTTTCCCCCCGCCGCGTGCGTGACCTGGGAACCGGCGGGGCCTTAAACAACTTCACCGGAAAGTACTTCCCGGGAAGCACAGCTTAACCAACCCAGGTCATTGTAAGGCGGGTAACCCAGAATCGTATGGTTACCAAGGGTTACCGAAAGGGAGTGTACGACCGGGTTACGGAAGGAACCTCGAAAGGGACCCGGTCCGGGGCATCGGGCCAGTCGGTTTGTAGCGCAGAATTGAGGCGGTCGGGCGCCCGGGCGCCGACTCCTGCTTTTCCTGGCAGTGGTCTCAGAGGCGACCAATCGTGCTGAAAACCCCTCGGGGCCGGTGCCGATGGATCGGAACCGGCCGTCCTTCGACGGGTTCGGCTGGCCCGCGCCTCGCTCGATGACATTGGGCAGGGAGTCGCAGGTAACAAAATCGACCGAGCAATCGTGATCCCCAAGGCGGGCCGCGTCTCTACCCCGAACCTCTCGCAGGTTGCTTGCGCCTGGCAGTTTCTGAGTGGCTAGGCCCGCGCGATCGCGGTCAGGAGAAACAACAGGATTCCCAGCAGAGCCGGCCTGGGGAGGCGGCGTAACACGTGCCAGACTACAATGCTCATCGACCGAAACCTCCGCGCGGGGGAGACCGCGAATGAATCTGCCGGAAGCAAGCCGACGCGGCTTGCTTGGTTGAAGCACCTGCGTCCGTTCTTCGTGGAATGGCCAGATTGTAAGACAGACCCCCCGCGTCAACGCAAGCCCTTTCGAGGAGACTGGCTCAAAAACGGCCGAAGGTCCCTGGTGGGACGGGGATGAAGCGGGGCTGGCCCCAGGCCACACCGGCCTTACTCATCCTCGTCTTGGTCGGAGGATTCTGCTCGCGGCGGGCGTAATCCTTGCAGGGCACGTGAAATCGTGTCGATGTCGTCGGTCTGCAGCCGGCAAGCGCTGCCCAGCTTCTCGCGCAGCAGTTTATTGATGGTTGCGAGCGGCAAGCCCCTGGTCTGGGTTATGAAACGGTTCCACTCGGAAAAGACCGCTTTGCGCTCATCGGGATCGGCGTCTTCGTAAAACTGACGAGCGGCTTCTTCGAGCGATCCGTATTCGTCGGCCATGTCTTCATGAAAATAGCCACGCAGGAAACTGCGCAGGGCCGGGAAGGTTGCGGCCGAGATCTCGGGGTTGTCTTTTTGAGTTGCCTTAGAAGTCATGCGCGGCACTCCGGATAAGAAGTCAGCACGTAGTAGTCCTTGTCTCCAGTCCATTTCAGAACGACGGTTGCATGGGAACATGGCTCAGGCTGATCGGCGTCTCGGCGCAGCGACCTGCCGATCGGGTGCGAGGGGTCGCCAGCGTAGTCAATCACCAGGTTGGGGTGGCCTCCCGGGCGGTTCAGCCAATGATCAATGGTCTCGCGGTTGTGTTCAAGGGCGGCGCCAATCGCCTGTTCCGCGGTCTGGCGATCGGTCCAGGTGGACGCCGCGGAAATGTTGCGCTCGCGGCGGAGGCGCTGGCGGAGTTCATCGTCGGTGCGTCCGACGTGCTTGCGCAGAGTGTGGCCGCCGGCGGCTTGGTCCTGGGAAAGATCGCGCACGAGAGCGGAGGCGCCGCGCGTTGGCTCGCGAGTGTTGGCCGGGGTCCTGGTTGCGGGGGCGGCGTTGCCGGTGGGCGAGGTCTGGCACGCCAGCGTCGCCAGCAACAGCAGCAGGCAGGCAGGCGTGAAACGCCGTAGAGGGATGGTCCTTGGGCAACGAGCCATAGAGCTTTCGGGTCGAGCTACCTGCTGAAAGGGCCGGGAAAATCTGCTGCTACCTGTGGTGGAACCCGGGATGGCCGCGCCACATCGTTAGCAGCCTACCGCCTTGCACGCGGGATGGCAACTGGCACGGGCGGCAATGGGTCGCCGATGGGGATCTGTCCAGCAGGCTGCGGAAAGGGGTCGTTCAGAGCTTCGCATTCACCCTTCAGCGGCTGAAGCCGCTCCGGTCCGGAGGCCGTAACAGCCCGGCTGAGGCCGGGCCCTTTCACAAGGCTGTCCGGTCTGGAGTTCGAGCGCCGGCTGGCCGATCAGCGCTGTACGCACGAGACCGCGGAGACTCAGACCGACTCGCGCTACATTGGAAGCCATGGCGCTGCGTGTGATTGCCGACTTTCTCGACGTCTTCGTGCGGCACGGCGGAGAGTGCATGTACATCCAGCGGCGAGGATACCGGACGGAACGGTGGAGCTATCAACGGGTTGCGCAAACGGCCTACCGGTTCGCGCGGGAGCTGGAAGCAGGCGGAGTCGGCAAGGGCGATCGCGTGATGATCTGGAATGAGAATAGCGCGGAGTGGGTGGCAGCATTTTTCGGGTGCGCCCTGCGCGGGGCGATTGCCGTGCCCATGGACGATGGCGCCTCGGCGGACTTCGCGCACCGCGTCTGCGAGCAAGTGAACGCGCAACTGGTGATCTGTTCCACGAAGCGTGCCGCGCAGATCGAGGGCGTGCCCGCCATGAGTCTCGATGACGTGCGCCAGGACTGGGCCAGCTCCAAGGGGGGACGTTACGCCGCGGTTTCGGTGGATGGGACCGATCCCCTCGAGATCATTTTCACGTCGGGAACCACGGCAGAGCCCAGGGGAGTGGTGATTAGCCACGGCAACGTGCTGTCCAACGTTGCGCCGCTTGAAGCCGAGATCAGGAATTATCTCCAGTACGAGCGCTGGGTGCATCCCATTCGATTTCTGAACCTGCTGCCCTTGAGCCACGTGTTTGGGCAGTTTCTGGGAATGTTCCTGCCACCGTTGATGGCGGGCACGGTGATTTTTCAGCGGTCGCTCAGCCCCTCGGAGGTAAGCGAGACTATCCGGCGCGAACGAGTCTCGGTGCTGGTCGCCGTTCCGCACATGCTGCAATCCCTGAAGCATAAGACTCGGCGCGACCTGGAAGACGGCGGGCGAGGCGAGCTGTTCAGCGCTCGGTATCGTGCGGCTGCCGGCAAGCATTTTCTGCGGCGCTGGTGGACGTTTCGCGACGTGCATCGCAGGTTCGGATGGAAGTTCTGGGCCTTTCTCTCCGGAGGCGCCGCGCTCGATCAGGAGACCGAGGAATTCTGGGGAAGGCTTGGTTTCGCAGTGATTCAGGGGTACGGGCTCACGGAGACGACCTCGCTGGTGAGCGTGAATCATCCCTTCCGTCTGGGCAAAGGCTCCATCGGCAAGGTGCTGCCGGGGCGTGAGGTGAAGCTGGCCGAGGACGGAGAGATTCTGGTGCGAGGGGGTGGAGTCGCGGCCGGCTACTGGGACAAAGGCGGGCTGCATCCGGCGACCGGGGAACAGGGCTGGTATCGCACCGGCGACATCGGCGCGCTCGATGCGGGCGGCAATCTGTACTTCAAGGGCCGCAAGAAGGATGTGCTGGTCACGCCCGCGGGAATGAACGTGTATCCGAAGGATCTGGAGGCTGCCTTGGGTTGCCAGCCGGAGGTGCGCGATTGCGTCATCGTGGGACTGGATCGCGGGGGCAACGCCGAACCGTGCGCGGTCATGATTCTCCGGGAAGGCAGCGATGCGGAATCGATTGTCGATCGGGCGAACCGATCCCTGGCCGAATATCAGCGCATGCGAGAGTGGTTCGTGTGGAGCGAGAATGATTTTCCGCGCACCTCGACTGGGAAGCCGCGTCTGACGGTGATCCGGGACGCTGTGCTGGCGCAGCGGGAGCTCGGGCCCGAGACCGCGGCCGGGGCCAGTCCGCTGGCGGAGATAGTGGCGAAGGTTTCCGGGCGTCCGATTGCCCACCTGCGGCCGGACGCAAACCTCACCGATGACCTCCGGCTCTCTTCCCTTGAGCGTGTCGAGCTGCTCAGCGCACTGGAGGATCGTTACCGGATGGACTTGAGCGAGGCCCGGTTTAGTGCGGTGCGCACCGTCGCCGATCTGGAGCGCATGATTGCCGCCGATGCGAGCGGAGCTCTACCCGAAGGGACGAGCACCCGGCCGGCCGAGTATAGCTACCCGCGCTGGGTGTTGCGTTGGCCGATCACCTGGGTCCGCACGCTTGCCTATTCCGTGTTGGTTCGTCCCGCGATCATGCTATTGGGCTGGCCCGGCATCGAAGGGAGAGCAAACCTGGCGGGTCTGGACGGGCCCGTGCTGGTGGTCTGCAATCACGTCGATGACGTGGATGTGGGGTTCGTGCAGACGGCGCTGCCCGGACGGTTCCGCTATCGGCTCGCGACCGCCGCGGGAGGAGAAGCTCTGCAAGCACTGCACACGCCCGCCCGGGAGCATGGATTGTTCCGCAGAATGTACCAGCGCCTCGAATGGACTCTGGGTGTTGCCCTGCTGAATCTGTTTCCGCTGCCCCGGGAAGCCGCTTTCCTCAAGAGCTTCGCCTATGCCGGTGAGTGTGTGGATCGGGGCTACAGCGTTCTGGTTTTTCCGGAAGGACATCACACCACTGACGGCAAGCTGCGGACATTTCGCGCGGGCGTGGGATTGCTCGCCAATCATCTGGGAATTCCGGTCGTGCCGCTGCGCATCGATGGACTTTTTGAGGTCAAGCAGGCGGGGAAGAAATTCGCAGCGCCGGGGAAGATTCGCATCCGGATCGGTCGGCCGGTGCGGTTCGAGCGTGGCCGCGATCCCAGTCAGGTCGCGCAAGAACTCCAGCAGAGAGTCGCGGAGCTGTAGCGTCGTGGGAGCCACCGCGAGGGCCCGAAAGCTGCGCTGTGCCCTTACGACTGACCCGATTGCGTCCGGCCAGGTCGCGCGCGCTGTCGGCTCAGGGCTATAATTTTTGTCTATGAAACTGACCAACTTGCTTGCCCTCCTGCTGACGCCAGTTCTCGCTACGACTATTCTGTACGCTGCTGGCAAGAGCACAACCGTGGAACTGAAGAACGCCCAAGGCGAGAGCGTGGGAACAGCCACGCTGAAAAAAGCCAAACCGGGCGTACAAATCAAGCTTGCGGTCAAGAATTTGCCCCCCGGGGAGCATGCCGTGCACATCCACCAGACGGCGAAGTGCGATTCACCTGATTTCAAGTCGGCGGGCGGACACTTCAATCCCGATGGGAAAAAGCACGGCCTCGAGAATCCTGACGGACACCACGCCGGCGACATGCCGAATTTCGTGGTCGGGCCGGAGGGGGCAGCGAAAACCACCATCGTGAATAAGGATGTGAATATGGGGAGCGACAGCCACTCCATTTTCAGCAACGGAGGGACCGCGCTGGTGATTCACGCCAAGGCCGATGACATGAAGACGGACCCGGCGGGAAATGCCGGCGACCGAATCGCCTGCGGTGTGATCACCCAATAGGAAACAAAAGAAGGGCGTTCCCATCCCCAGGTGCGCCCTTCCCCTGTGCGGATCGACTCGACGGCGAGCGGATGTCTTCCCGTACAGCCGTTCCACACTCTGATGGAGGCATCCCGCTCAGCGGCCTAGGGGCCAGGCTGCGCCGGCAGCATGTCGGTGAGCGCACTTGCCTCCGAAACTTGCGAACTGGTTTCCATAAACCCGGAGACGCGCTGGAAGTTCCGGCGTGAGGGCTCCCAATCGCCGGCGCTCCCGGGCCCTTGGCGGGCCGCTCTCCGGGCTTTCCTGTAGAAAAAACCTGGCTCGTGCGTGTAACGATCCCACGGGCACAGGCACGATGGATCAGCGGTTAAACCTGGAGATGGGACCGTCGATCCGTGGGAGAAGCCTCGCGCCACCCGCGCAAAGTCTTGCGATTGATGATGATGCGCTCTGCAAATCTACCGGTTGACATCCCGGATCCGGGGGCATATGAAAACCGTATTCCGAGTCGAACCGCCGGCTCCGTCCGAATCTGCTAAACCCATTGCCCACGTCTTCGTCCTGGAGGATCGTTATGACCAATAATCCGAAGCAGTCTGTAAGGCCCTTGCGCGTTTTTGTCGGACGCGGCACCAAGGCCGAAAATGGCTTCCGTTCACGCATGTCGATGCCACAACCGGAAGCGATTGCGCCCGGCATCGCGCCGTCACCGAGCCACGATCTGATTTTTCACGGCGGCCATACCATTCAAGATCTTGTCTTCACGAATTTCTACGTCGGCGGTTCGGCTGCGTGGCAGGCGAGCGACATACAGAACATCGATCAGGCCCTGTCGGCTGCCATGTCGGATGTGAATCTGAACAACGTCATGTCGCAATATTTCCAATCGGGAAACATCAGCACGACGTTCCGACCGTCCCAGGTCTTGACGGGTCCCCCGCCCAAGACTGTGTCGCAAGGGGATGTGGAGAATCTCGTGCTCCAGCTATTCAAAACAGGCACGCTGAACGGATTCGACTTCCCTTCTTCAGTGTTCAACTTCATGCTGCCGAGCGGCACAATCCTGAACACCGACACCGCACCCACCAACGCTGCGATCGCATCGCAGTTGGAGAAACCGGTCGAGGTGAGGAAGGGCGTTCCGGTCGAGAACGAAGAAGACTCCACCCAAGGCCTGGGCGGCTACCACGGCTCGGTTCATGCAGGCTCGGCAACCAGTGCGCAAAAGATTTACTACGCGGTGGGGGTCTTTTCCGAGACGCTGCCCGATGGCACGGTGAACGGCATCCCGGTTTTCGATCAGGCCTGGAAGAATGTTGTGGCGACTTTCTACCACGAGTTGAACGAAGCGCGGACAGACGCCGACGTGGAAGAAGCGATCAATGCCGGAAATGGTCCCAACGCGACCAAGCTTCTCGGCTGGACTTCAAGACAGGGCGAGGAATGTGGAGACTTTCCGGTCGCCGAAGCCAATCCTCTGTCGCAGGTTTTCCAGGAGGTGGAACTCACCGACCAGAGCGGGACTGTGCCCGTGCAGTTCCAGTACTCCGACACGGCGCATGGCCCGGAGGGCCCCAGGGCGACTCCCGCACCGTTTGCGGGTCAGGTGCACGCCAAGGGCACCAGTCCCGCGCACGGGGGCGGGAAGCGCAAGCGCGCCTGAGAACCGGCGGCTAGCGGCCCGCACGCCGGTAGATGCGCAGGTAGTCGACCAGCATGCTCTGCGGGAACTTGGTGGTGGCGTCTGGATTCCCCGGCCAGTCGCCACCCACCGCGAGATTCAAGATGACAAAGAACGGATGGTTGTACACCCAGCGCGCGCCCGGCGGCAGGTCGGCAGGCGTGCGGGTGGCGTAGAGATTGTCGTCCACGTAAAAACGGATGACTTCGGGTTCCCATTCGACGGCGTAGACGTGAAAGGCGTCGGCGAAGTTTTGTCCGGCGGGCAGCGAGAACGGAGAGCCAATGGCTTTTGCCCCGGAGTATCCCGGTCCATGGATGGTGCCATGCACGACAGAAGGCTCCTTGCCGATGTTCTCCATGATGTCGATCTCGCCGCACGCCGGCCAGCCCTTCGATTCGATGTCGTCGCCCAGCATCCAGAAAGCGGGCCACATGCCTTGTCCCCGTGGAATCTGGATACGCGCCTCGAACCGGCCATAGGCTTGCGAGAATTTGTGCAGCGTCTTCAGGCGAGCAGAAGTGTAGCCGCGCAGGACTCCATCGTTATCGCTGTATGCTTCCTTGCGGGCCGTGATCAGCAGGTTGCCGTTCTGAACCTGAACATTCTCCAGATGGTTGGTGTAGTACTCCAGTTCGTGATTGCCCCACCCGTTGCCTCCGGTCTCCATCACCCACTTGGAGCGGTCGGGCACCGAGCCGTTGCCACCGTTGAACTCGTCGTTCCAGACCAGTGACCACGAGCGAGGATCGGCGGGAGACGGCGCGGGCCTGGTTTGCGGGCGGGTCGACAGCATCAGAGAAAGCAGCAACGCGAGCATGGCGATATTATGCACGCGCGAGGGGGCGCGCGCGCGTGGGGGCACTCTAGGCCGGATTGCCTGAAACTCCACCGAGACGCTGGCGCAGCTTTTCGCCTGCGAGTTCGCCTTCCCAGCGAGCCACCACCAGCGTCGCCACGCCGTTGCCGATCATGTTGACCAGGCCGCGGAACATGCTCATAAAACGGTCGATCCCGAGAATCAATGCCATGCCGGCCACGGGGATCGTGGGAATGACCGACAGGGTTGCCACCAGCGCGATGAACGATGCGCCTTGCACGCCGCTGGCTCCTTTGGACGTAAGAACGGCAACCGAGAAGATGGTGAGCTGTTGCAAGAGTGTCAGATGGATGTGGGTGGCTTGCGCAACAAACAGCGCGGCGAGGGTCATGTAGAGGCTTGTGCCGTCGGTGTTGAAGGTGTAGCCGGTGGGAACGACCAGGCCGACCAACGACTTCGAGCAACCCAGTTTCTCGAGTTTCTCCATCAGCGTGGGAATGGCCGTCTCGGAGGAACTGGTCGCCAGCACCAGCAGGATTTCCTCTTTGATGTACAGCAGGAACTTCACAATGTCGAAGCCCGCCAGGCGCGCAATCATGCCCAGGACGATCAGCACAAACAGAATTGAAGTGAGCCAGAAGGTGCCGATCAGTTTCGCGAGGGGGCCGAGTGAGGCGATGCCATACTTGCCCACCGTGAACGCCATCGCGCCGAACGCGCCAATGGGCGCAACCTTCATCAGGAGGTTGACGATTCCGAACACAGCCAGGGAGAGCGCGTCGAAAAGATCCACCAGGGGTTTGCAGCGTGGTCCCGCGGCCGACAACGCGAATCCGAACAGGATTGCGACCAGCAGAACTTCCAGAATGTCTCCCTTGGCAAAGGCGTCGACGACCGTGGCCGGGATGATGTGCATGAGGAAATCGGTCACGCTCTGCGCTTTCGCCTGGCCCGCGTAGTCGGCCACTGCTTTGGCGTCCAGGGTCGCGGGGTTCACGTTGAAGCCATCCCCCGGTCGCACCACATTTCCGACCACCAATCCAATGAAGAGCGCCAGCGTGGAAACGATCTCGAAGTACAGCAGAGCCATGCCGCCCACGCGGCCCACCTTCTTCATGCTCTCCATGCCGGCGATGCCCGACACCACAGTGCAGAAGATGATCAAGGTGATGATCATGGAAATCAGGCGGATGAAGGCATCGCCCAAGGGTTTCATGGCGATCGCTTTGGTCGGGCTGAAATAGCCGAGCGCGACCGCGAATCCCATCGCGAACAGAACTTGCACCCAGAGCGTCTTGTAGAAGGGCTGCTTGCCCGGAGTGTGGGTCGCGACCGGGGCAACGGGTGGGGTGGTGCTCAGTGTTCCCATGGATTCCTTGAGTCTCCAGTTGATTGGCGCGCGATCTCGGGGTCCGGCCTGGCGGCGGGCTCCCGGTGGCGAGGCCGAACTTGGAGGGGTCCTCGGCATCCGGCTAGTGCTTCTGTTCCGGGGCTGGCACTTCCAACGTTCGGACCAGCCAGGGAATGATGACTTGTTTGAAGATGAGCGGATCGGGCCATATTTTTACCTGGCGTCCGAGATGGCCTCCCTGCGGATTGATCCAGGCGTCCTTGGGAACGTCTCCTTTGCTCAGCAGGAGGTAGAGATCGGCGATCGGCACTTGCGTGTCGAGCACTCCTCCGATCACGAGCATGGGCGCCATGGGCTTGCCCAGCAGACCCTGCTTCACGAGCGACATTTTGGGAAAGATTTCCGCGAGCTGGTCGGTGGTCGTGACGTTATCGAAAATCGCCATCAGTGCCGGTACTTGGTCGAACAGATACTCGCGGTTGCCCAGTAGCGAGGTCAGGAGGAAGTCTCTCTGGAAGAATCCGTCGGTCGGCGGAGACTGGGCGCTGGCACCTTTGAGACGTGTGCGCTCCACGATGGCGAGTTTGGTCGCCCAGTAAGCCCCCCAGCTGACGCCGTGCATCGCGATACGATTTTGGTCGATTTCCGGACGGCTCTGGGCGTAGTCGATGACGCGGGAAAGCATGCGGTCCGCGGTCTCGCTTGCCTTGATGGGTGACTGACCCGTGCCTGGTCCATCGACAGCCAGGAAACCGATGCCGAACGGCAGAATCGCGGAGAAGCTTTCGGAGAGATCTTCTTTCCGGCTGTCGAGTCCATTCACGGCGATTACCAGTGGCACCGGGCCAGGAGCATGCTTGGGGAGGCGCAGGTATCCGATGATCTCGGCGCCTTCAAAGGGAATATGCACGACTTCCAGCGGCGGATCCCAGAGGCGAGCATGGGTGAGGAACGCGTCAATCGCTTTCGCGTAAGAGCGTTGCTTTCCCGGGGATGCCGGGATCGGCCAGCGGCCAAATGAGTAGAGGCGCCAGGCACGGATGTAATCGGCGTTCGCCTGGGCGGAATCGGTGGCTGCGAGCGCCTTTCCCTCAGCCATGTAGCGGTCGGCGACCGCCATGAAGGCCGCTGCCCATTCATCTTTGTCGCCGGTTTTGATCGACTGGAAGGCTTCGCGCACATCGGCCGGGTCGAGCCCGATGAGCGGATACATCCCGGTCTCGGCGCGCCGAATGGCTTCGGTCTTGATTTCGTCGATGCTCCGCTCGTGACGCTGCTGGGCTGCAGCGTTCACCGCTCCAAACAGGCCTACCAGCACGAGGATCGCGGACTGAGACTTCCGGAGGCGCACTTTCAGACTCCCTTACTTGTGGGTGGCTAGTGGTCAGACAGCTGTACCACCGTACTAGATAGAATGTCAAGGAATTAGGCCCGCCACGCGTAGCTTGACGAACCCGGCGGGATCGGTGGTATCGTGGTCTGACCAATTTTTTCGCCCGGGTTCCCGCCTGAGCTTGCTCTCCCCGAATCCCGGATATTTCTGTACAGCCCGCGAAGGAATTCTTGGAGGTCCTGACCTAGCGATGACCATTGCGACCATTGATCCTGCAAGCGGACAGACAATCAAGACGTTTGAGCAGATGACCGATGCACAGGTCGAGGCGAGAGTGCGGCGGGCCGCCGAGACCTTCCGCGAATATCGCAAGACGCCGTTTGCCGAACGCGCGCGCAACATGTTGAAGGCGGCAGAAATACTGGAAACCGAGAAGAACGCGCTCGGCCGGCTCATGACCCTGGAGATGGGCAAGCCGTTGCGGGCGGCGGTGGCGGAAGCAGCCAAGTGCGCGACCGCGTGCCGGTACTATGCCGAGAACGCCCAGAAATTTCTGGCGGACGAAGTGGTGGAGACTTCAGCCAAGCGCAGCTTCATTCGGTACTTGCCGATCGGGCCGGTCTTGGCCGTGATGCCGTGGAACTTTCCCTTCTGGCAAGTCATCCGCTTCGCGGCCCCGGCCCTGATGGCGGGCAACGTTGGCCTGTTGAAACACGCTTCCAACGTTCCCCAGTGCGCCATCAAGATCGAAGAGATTTTTCTGGCCGCGGGTTTTCCGGATGGGGCATTCCAGACCCTGCTGATCGGCTCGCAGAAAGTGGATGCTCTTTTGGCGGATCCGCGCATCGTAGCCGCCACCTTGACGGGGAGCGAGCAGGCTGGAATCCAGGTGGGGATGGGCGCTGCGAGGAGAATCAAGAAGGTCGTGCTCGAGCTCGGAGGCAGCGACCCGTTCATCGTGATGCCGAGCGCCGATCTGGAGACGGCCGTGGCCACTGCGGTCGAGGCGCGAATTATCAACAACGGCCAGTCCTGCATTGCCGCCAAGCGATTTATTGTTGCCGAGTCCATCGCAGATGCTTTCGAGCGCAAGTTCGTGAACCGGATGGAAGCGCTCGTGATCGGTGATCCGCTCGACGATCGGACCGAACTGGGTCCGCTGGCGACCGCGGATGCGGTGGTGTCGCTGGACGCTGATGTGCACAAAACGATCGACGCTGGTGCAAAGCTGCTCACCGGCGGCCGCCCGCTGCCGAGGACGGGAAATTTCTATGCTCCCACTGTCTTGACGAACATCCCGAAGAATTCGCCCGCTTACCAGGAGGAATTCTTTGGTCCGGTGGCGTCGATCTTCCGCGTCAAGGACCTCGACGAGGCGATTCGCATCGCCAATGACAGCCGCTTTGGGCTGGGAGCCAGCGCCTGGACTCAAGAGGATGGGGAGCGCGAGCGCTTCATCAACGAGCTGGAGGCGGGCATGGTTTTCATCAACAAGATGGTGGCGTCGGATCCGCGCGTTCCCTTTGGCGGGGTCAAACAGTCGGGCTACGGGCGAGAACTCGGGGTGCACGGAATCCGCGAGTTCACCAACATCAAGACAGTGTGGATCCAGTAGTTCCAGCCCCGCAGACCCTTGGTTGCGAAGGCCTGGGGTAATTGGTATAGTGGTATGACAGCTCGACCATTCGGGCCGTGAGATTCGCAAATTGTGACCCGAGAGGCTCCAGAATTATAGTAGCCGCGCTCATGAACAAGGAACTGTTCGCTCCCCTAGGGGACAAACCCGTGTACAAAGCCGTCCGGACGTCGCGCCTGTACGAGCAGATCGTGCAACAGATCGAAGACTCGATCCTCAAGGGAGCGCTCAAGCCGGGCGATCAGCTGCCCGCCGAACGGGAGCTGGCGCAGAACTTCGGCGTGAGCCGGACGGCGGTGCGAGAAGCGGTCAAGGCTCTGCGCGAAAAGGGACTGGTTGAAGCCTACTCGGGGCGAGGAACGTTCATCACCAACGGTACCTCGCAGGCGATCCGCCAGTCGCTCGACCTGATGATTCGGATCGGACAGCAGGAGGGCTCGGCGCATTTGGCGGAGTTGCGGCTGATTCTTGAACCGGAGATCGCCGCCTTGGCGGTCGGACGAATTGAAGAGCAACTGCTGGTCACGATGCGTGAGGCGGTGGCCATGATGGACCGCAGCCTGAGCGACCCGGACGCCTACATTGAGGCCGACCTTGATTTCCACCTCGCGCTGGCCGAGGCGGCTGCCAATCCGCTGGTGCTCTCGCTGCTGGACTCCATTGTTGGCTTGCTGCGCGAACAGCGGATGAAGATCTTCAACGTGGATGGCGGCCCGGAGCGCGGACAATTTCACCACAAACGCATCCTGGCGGCTACCGAGGCGCGCGATTCGGAGAAGGCTCGCTCGGCGATGCGGGAACACTTGGCGCAGGTCCGTGAAGATTCAGGAGGCCCTTGCTCAGAAGAGACTCCTGTTGCGAGACCGAGGTCGTAGTCCACGGAGGCTGGGGGCGGATGGCGAATCTTGGATTTGTGGGTCTTGGAGTGATGGGCAGCCAGATGGTCAACCGGCTGCTCGACAAGGGCCACACGGTTACCGGCTATAACCGCACGCGCACGAAAGCGCAGTGGCTCGTCGACCAAGGGATGCGCTGGGCCGATTCGCCCCGCGAGGTAGCGGCCGCTGCCGACATCACGTTCGCCATGGTGACCAACGCCGCCGCCCTTGCGGCCGTCACCGAGGGGCCTGACGGGATCATTCGGGGTCTTAGCGCCGGCAAGCTGTTTATCGACATGAGCACGGTGAGCCCGGACCTCAGCCGCGCCACCGCCGCTCAGGTTCGTGCGCAGGGCGCCGACATGGTGGACGCACCCGTCTCCGGCAGCGTGATCACTTTGCAGGAAGGCAAGCTTTCCGTGATGGTTGGCGGGCGGAAGGAGACCTTCGAGCGCGTCAAGCCGCTGCTGCTCGATATTGGTCCGAAGGTCACCCACGTCGGCGACAACGGTCTGGCTCTCGCCATGAAGATTGCCGTAAACCTCAGCCTGGCCGTGCAGATGCTGGCCTTCTCGGAAGGCGTGCTCCTGGCGGAAAAAAGCGGGATCGGTCGTGCTGTGGCGGTTGACGTTCTTACCCACAGCGCGGTTGCATCGCCCATGATTCAGTACCGCGGGCCGTTCATTCTCCAGCAACCGGAGCAGGCCTGGTTTGATTGCAACATGATGCAGAAGGACATGCTGCTCGCCATGGAACTGGGGCGGCAGCTGAAGGTGCCCGTTCCAACCACGGCCATCAGCAACGAATTCCTGACGGCTGCTCGCGGCATGGGTTGGGAGAAGAAAGATTTCGCGGTGGTGTTTGACGTCCTGGCGCGCATGTCTGGAGTCGAGAAATGAGCACGACGACCGAACGGCCGAACGCGACCGGAATCAGTGCTGAACTGGCTGTGCGTCTTTACCGGCGGATGCTGGCGATCCGCCTGTTTGAGGAACGCGTGAACGATCTTTACACGCGCGCCCTGATGCCGGGCCTGGCCCATTTGTACATCGGAGAAGAAGCTGTGGCGGTTGGAATCTGCGAAGCGCTTCGTGCCGATGATTACATCACCAGCACGCACCGGGGACACGGTCACTGCTTGGCCAAGGGTGCCTCCCCGGACCGCATGTTCGCAGAGTTGCTGGGCAAGGAAGCGGGCTACTGCAAGGGCAAGGGCGGCTCGATGCACATCGCCGATCCGGCCACGGGGAACATGGGCGCCAACGCCATCGTGGCGGGCAGCGTCGGGATCGCCACGGGCGCCGCCTTTGCGGCGAAGCGGCTGGGCAATGGCCGAGTGGCCGTCTGTTTCTTTGGGGAGGGAGCTTTGGGTCAGGGAAGTCTTTACGAAGTGATGAACCTGGCACAACTGTTCAAGCTCCCGGTCATCTACGTGTGCGAGAACAATCTCTATACCGAGTATACGCACTTCTCCGAGACGACCGCGGGGGACATTCTGACGCGGGCCACGGCGTTCGGACTGTTCGCCGCCGAGGTCGATGGACAGGACGTGCGGGCCGTGAACGCGGTGGCGAGCCAGCTGATCGAGCGGGCGCGTCAGGGCGACGGTCCGGCCTTTCTGCTCGCCAATACCTATCGTTATACGGGCCATCACGTCGGGGACATCAATCGCGAGTACTACCGCTCGAAGCAGGAAGAGCAAAGGTGGAAAGCCGAGCGTGATCCCGTCAGGAATCTGGTCGATTGGATGCTCGAACAGAAGATCAGCGACACGTCGCAACTGGCGCAGATTGAGTCCGAACTCACGGCTGAGATGGACAAGGCGGTGGAGTTCGCGGTTGCCGCTCCCTATCCCAAGCCCGAAGAAGCGGAGCAAGACGTCTATGCCTGACACCACTCGCCGCGAACTGACGTTCGGGCAGGCCGTCCGCGAAGCGCTGGCGGAAGAAATGCGCCGCGACCAGACCGTCTGCATCATGGGCGAGGACGTTGCCGAGGCCGGCACGCCTTTTAAGGTGCTCTCCGGCCTGGTCGAAGAGTTCGGAAAAGATCGCGTTCTGGATACCCCGATTTCCGAAGCTGGCTTTACCGGCCTGGCGGTGGGCGCTGCCATGACGGGACTGCGTCCGATCGTCGACATTATGTTCGGCGACTTCATCACCCTGACCATGGACCAGATGGTGAACCAGGCAGCCAAGGTTCACTACATGTCGGGCGGGAAGTGGAAGGTTCCGATGGTGATGAGGACGACGCTCGGAGCGACACGCCGCTCGGCCGCGCAGCATTCGCAATCCCTGCATGCCTGGTTCAGCCACGTGCCTGGGTTGAAAGTCGTGTTGCCGTCAACTCCGTATGATGCGAAGGGGCTGCTGAAAACCGCCATCCGGGACGAGAATCCAGTTGTGTTCTTTGAAGACAAGATGATGTACAAGCTCAAAGGCCACGTGCCCAGCGAGGAGTACACCATTCCCCTGGGAGCTGCCGACATCAAGCGCGCGGGCGACGACATCACCCTGGTGGCGACCAGCAGCATGGTGCAGGTGGCCCTGGGTGCGGCGACGCTGCTGGCAGAGAGCGGGATCAGCGCGGAAGTGGTCGATCCGCGTACCACCTGGCCGCTCGACGAGAAAACACTGATCGAGTCGGCCAGGAAGACATCCCGTGTGATCGTGTTGGATGAGGGCTACGAGCGCTACGGTGTGACGGCAGAGATTGCATCCGTCATCGCGGAAGGCGCATTCTACGACCTGGACGCGCCCGTCAAGCGGATGGGGGCGATGCACGTTCCGATCCCGTTCTCTCCGCCCCTGGAAGATGTCACCGTTCCCACGGATCGAACCGTGTTCGAAGCGGCCCGGGCACTCTGCAACCGGTCCTGAACCCGCACTAGGAGGCTCATCATGGCATTGCCAACATACGGAACGATGGCCGTCGACTGGGAAAAGCGGGTCGACTTCGATCGCCTGCGCCGCGAGCGCCTGCAGCGGGTCAAAGACATGCTGGCCGCGTCTGAGATGGGCGCCCTGCTTTGCTTTGACATGAACAACGTGCGCTACCTCACTTCGACGCACATTGGCACGTGGGCGCAGGACAAGGCCAACCGCTTCACGCTACTCCCCCAGAACGACGAGCCGATCCTCTGGGACTTCGGCTCGGCTGCCCGTCATCATCAACTGCATTGCCCGTGGCTGGGCGAGCGGTCGCGTCCCGGCATCTCGATGCTGCGGGGCGCGATGACGCCGGAAATGGGACGCGCGCAGGATGTCGCCAAGAAGATCCGCATCGAACTGGAGATGCGTGGGCTTCACAAGGAACCGGTCGGCATCGACATCATCGAGCCTCCGGTTCTTTTTGCCCTGCAAAAGGAAGGCATCGACGTTGTCGATGGGCAGGCGCTGATGTCGGAAGCGCGGGTCATCAAGACGCAGGACGAAATCTCGTTGCTGAACACGTCGGCGATGATGGTCGACGCCGCCTACGACGAGTTGTATCGAGCCATGAAACCCGGCATGAGCGAGAACCAGGCGGTCGGCCTGGTGAGCAAGGTTCTCTATGACTTGGGCTCTGAATATGTCGAGGCAGTGAACGCCATTTCCGGCGAGCGCTGCAATCCGCATCCGCATGTTTTTTCGGATCGCGTGCTGCGACCGGGCGACCCGGTGTACTACGACATCCTTCATTCCTACATGGGATACCGCACCTGCTACTACCGGTGCTTCACCATCGGATACGCGTCGCACGCCATGGTGGACGCATATAAGAGGTGCCGCGATTATCTCGATGCTGCGATTGATCTGGTTCGTCCCGGGCGCACGACTGCAGAAATCGCCGCGGTTTGGCCGAAGGCGACCGACTTCGGCTTCCCGAATGAAGAAGCCGCGTTTGCGCTGCAGTATGGCCACGGCATCGGGCTCGCGATCTGGGAGAAGCCGGTGATCAGCCGCCTGGTGTCGTTCGATCATCCGTGCGAGATCAAGCCGGGCATGGTGTTCGCGCTCGAAACATTCTGGCCTTCCAAGGACGGCTGGAGCGCGGCGCGCATCGAGGAAGAAATTGTGGTCACGCCCGCCGGCCACGAAGTGATCACGCGTTTCCCCGCCGAACAGTTGCTGGTCGCCGGCGCACACTACCACACCGTGAACGGCCCGCTGCCCACCACGCGCGAGAGTGAGGCGGAGCCGAGCCAGCACGTCAAAGAGATGATCGAAGCGAGCGCGCGCACCGAACGCGTAGCAGTCGGAGACTGAACACCCGGGCCTGAGCCCCCATCCCCATGCCCATCAGTGTCGTCATGCCCGCTCTTGAAATGGCGCAGGAAACCGGCAAGCTCGTTTCCTGGCTCAAGAAAGAAGGAGAGAGGGTTGCCAAGGGCGAGCCTCTCCTCGAGATTGAAACCGACAAAGCGGTGATGGAGATCGAGTCTCCCGGGGACGGGGTGCTGGCCGGAGTCAAGGCGCACGCCGGCGCGGAGATTCCGGTCGGGCAGACCATCGCCTGGATTCTGCGGCCGGGCGAGGTCCCTCCTGCAGAGCAAGCACACGCCGAATCAGGCCGGCGGCATGACACGGTGGCGGTTTCCTCGGGTGCTCCCGTCGAAGCGCCCGCAAATCCGCCTGCGTTGACTGCAAAGATTTCCCCGAAGGCGCGTCGGCTCGCCCGGGAACAAGACGTGGATCTTGCGCAGATTCGCGGGTCCGGTGCCGGAGGCGAGATTCTCGCATCCGACATTCTCGCCTTCGCTTCCTCGAAGGTCGCTCGCGCACCGTCCAAACCCGGCGAGCGCTCGGAGGCGCTCACACCCGTTGCGCGTCTCATGGCGGAGCGAACCACCCAAAGCTGGACGAGCGTGCCGCATTTCTTTGTGACGCGCGAAGTCGATGCGGGTGCATTGAACGAGGCCAGGCAACGACTGGCCGCGGCTGCCGAAAAAACCGACGGAGTGCGGATCACGCATACCGATTTGCTGGTGCTCCTGGTGGCGCGCGTTCTCACCAAGCACCCGCGGCTGAACGCGAGCTGGGTGGGCGACGGCATTCGCGACAACCGTGACATCAACATCGGATTGGCGATGGCGGTCGACGACGGCGTGGTCGCACCGGTCGTTCCGAACGCCGACAGGGCGCAACTCGGTCACATTGCGACCCAGCGCGGGGATCTGAGCGATCGGGCGCGTGCGGGCAAGCTGCGTCCTCAGGATCTCGCCGGTGGGACCTTCACGATCAGCAATCTTGGGATGTTCAACGTTGACGCCTTTACGGCAATCATCATCGCTCCCCAAGCGGCGATCCTGGCGGTCGGGCGCATCGCCGAACGGGTGGTCGCGGTGGAGGGCAAGCCGGTCGTTCGGTCCATGATCTCGCTTACGCTCTCCGTCGATCACCGGGTGGCAGATGGTGCGCGTGCCGCCCGTTTTCTGGACGATCTCGCGCAAGCGATCGTCGATCCGAGTCCGTGGATCGAACCGCGGTAGCAGGGTGCGGAAAGAACGCATGGTGCCGCGGGAAAACGAACCTCAAGCGCAAGACATTTCCAACCGTTTGTCGGCACAAGTGAACTCGTGCCTTTCCCTTTCTCCCTCCACGAGGCTCTTTTACCCGGGGGCTCGACGGTCGCAGGCGAGAAACGTGCTTTTCTCATTCAATCTGCGCACCCAGCCTCTCACTCAGGCTGGGGGGTGATACGCCGCGAACAGGTCGTCTCAATTCCGGATGACTGGAATGACAATCCTTTCCGACCACCGGGTCGGGACCACCATCGGAAGTTGCCTCGGGGGTGGTAACGTCGCAAGGGTGGCCTCAACGGCCGCGGCCGCGACGTCCTGCAGCGGGCTCGCATGTTCGGCAGGTGGTGCAATCGTGCCAGCGGGAGCATGAGGGCGTTCTGCGCGGCCAACTTCGCTGCCAACCCAGCTTCTGCAAATCACAGAACAGGGTTGTTCACAGTCTGCACGGCCCGCGGAGATGGCCCGCCGAGATTGACCGCAAATAGCAACCAGCCTAACATTCTCTCAAATGTCAGGGTCCACATCGCGCATCGGCGAAATGCTCGGCCATTACCGCATTCTGGAGAAGATTGGCGCGGGGGGGATGGGAGTGGTCTATCGCGCCCATGATGAACGGTTGGATCGGGATGTTGCCCTGAAGCTCCTTCCGACTGATGGATTTGCCGATGAAACGGCTCGCAGGAGGTTCCGACGCGAGGCGCTGACTCTGTCCAAGCTGAACCATCCCAACATTGCTACAGTGTTTGACTTCGATACTCAGGACGCCCTCGATTTCCTGGTAATGGAGTACGTCCAAGGAGTCACACTTGCGGACAAACTTGCGAAAGCAGCGTTGCCAGAGAAAGACGCCCTGGCTCTGGGCATCCAGATTGCCCAGGCCCTGGAGGATGCCCACGAGCACGGGATCATCCACTGCGACCTCAAGCCCAGCAACATCATGGTCACCACAAATCGGCAAGTGAAGCTGCTCGATTTTGGTCTGGCAAAGCTGCTCCGGATCAGTGGGACAATGACCACGGTGAGTGTGCCCGACGTCTCAAAAATTGCCGGGACACTACCTTACATGTCCCCGGAACAGCTGCGTGGTCACCCCGCCGACTCCCGCAGCGACATCTATTCCATGGGAACGGTTCTGTATGAGATGACAACCGGACATCGACCTTTCGAGGCGAGATTCTCGGCGACGCTGATCGACGACATCCTGAACAAACTGCCTCCACCGCTGGCGCCATTCAATTCCGCAGTGTCACTCAGGCTGCAAGACACAATCCTGAAATGCCTGGAGAAGGACCCCGATAATCGCTACCAGTCTGCCAAGGAACTGGCTGTCGATCTCCGGCGATTGGCATTGCCGACCAGCGTTCCTGATGAGGTGCCAACCAAAGGACACCTAGCGGAGCGAAGAACTTCTTCCCTGAGACTCGTCCTTTTCATCGTCGGAATCGCCACCCTGTTCGCCTCGCTTGGTCCGGTTGTTTGGTACTCGAGGATTATGCCCCGAAAGCACCAGGTTGTGCTCATGGGCGATTTTAAGAATCGTACGGACGAAAGAGTTTTCGATAACACCATCTCCGAGTTGCTCACGGTTAATTTGGAACAATCAGGTTACATTTCCGTTTTTTCATTGAGCCGAACGGCCGAAGTTTTGAGGCTGATGCAACGTGCGCCCACCGGTTCCATCGATGAGGCCACGGGTCGGGAAATTTGCCAGCGAGAAGCGTTGAACGCGGTCATTCTCGGGTCGATCACGAAACTGGGGAGCCGGTACGTGGTAACCGCGCATGCCATAAGCCCGGAGGGCCAGAGTTTGGCAAGTACCGAAGATGTCGTGGGAGATGCAGGAGAGTTGCCGGCAGCTCTGGACAGGATTTCCAAACACTTGCGCAATGCCCTGGGGGAATCCAAACGACAAATCGCCCGGGCTTCGATTCCCGTGGCCGAGGTAACATCCTCTTCCCTCGAGGCGATTCACAGTTTCTCGCTCGGAAAACACTGGCTCTATGCGGGATCGGTGCAGGATGCGAGAGTCTATTTTGATGAAGCAGTCAGACTGGATCCCTCGTTTGCGATGGCGCGTGAATATTTGGGGATCGCGTATCTTCATCAGGGGAATCGGGCACGAGCGGAAGAAGAACTTAAGAAAGCCCTGCCCCTCATCGACCACGTCACCGAGCAGGAAAGGCAAAAGATACTAGGCGACTACAATTTTCTGCGTCGCGATTTCGACCAGGCAATCGTTTACTACCAGCGCCTCAAAGAATTGCGCCCGCGAGATTCGGCGCCCAGCTTGAACCTGGCGCAATGCTTTATGGAGAAGCGGAACTTTGATTCTGCCCTTGCGGAAACCAAGGTAGCTCTGCAATTGGAGCCCGCGGCGGGTCCAGAGAACAATCTCGCAGAAATCTACCTGTTGAAGGGCAAAATTAGCGATGCTCTCATTACGGCAGAAGGGGTTGTGAGAAAGGACCCAAGGAATATCCGCGGTTTGGAGAATGTCGGATGGGCCTACCTTTTGAACAATCAGCTGTCCGAAGCGCGCCGCATTTTTGAACATATGGTTGAGCTCGGCGATGACGCAGAGTCACGAGGAAGGTCTGCTCTTGCCGATATTTCCCTATCCACGGGGCACTATAGCGAGGCGAAACGGCAGCTCGACGCCGGAATCGCAGTGGATCGACGCTTAGGAAACTCCTTCGCGGCAAGCAAAAAACAGATCTTGATGGTAACCAGCTCCCTGGGATCTGCTGGTGGTTCATCGTGGAGTGATCATGAACTCGACCAAGGTGAGAGTGACCCCGAGCTGCTCTTCCTAGCAGGTTTGTTCTACACAAGTGCGAACTTGCGGCCTGAGGTCGCGCAAACCTGCGCTCGTCTGGATGGCTTCATCAAAGAGAATAACGTCCGAACCCTGCAGTCCTTCCGCCAGATGCTAGGCGCCCGGCTGGCTCTCCTGGACAGCAATCCAAATGCAGCGGTAGAAGCCGCCAAACATGCCGTGGCCTTCGAAGAATCTACTCTGGCTTTGCAGATCCTTGCCGAGGCAAACGATGCTGCGCGGCGGCCAAGGGAAGCTATCGATGCCTACGAGAGAGTCCTAGGTCGAGCGGCGGAGAGAAGCCAAAGCTATGATTCTCCCGCACACCATGAGTTGATCAAGATACACTATCGCTTGGGCGTTCTCTACGATGGGATGGGCCAAGCCAACGAGGCCCGCACACACCTTGAGCAATTCTTGACCTGGTGGTCGCATCCAGAAGGTAACTCGAGGATCTACAGCGACGCCAAGGTGAGGTTGCGGCGTCTGGCAGCAGCGGTATCGAGAACCGGCGTTCCGACTCCGGCGATGTAAATTACCGATTCGGCAACACCGTCGATCCCGAGTTCCCTTTCGATGAGGGAATCTCTCAAAGCCATGGTACAGAAAGCTGCCAGTCCAAGCCACGTAGCCACCAGGCAGAATGTTTGGCATACGTGGCCTGCATCCAACAAAACGGTGCGGTAGGCCCGAGAAGTCGGATACTTCCACATTGCACGCGGGAAGACGGCCGTCATGATAAACAAAGCAGCTGCTTCCCTTGCCCAGCGCTGGCCTACGCAGAACTGACCGGCCTTGTCCGGAACATTGCGCATCATCCGCAGTCGTTCGAGACAGTGAGCCCGCGCGCCATAGTGATAGAGGCCCGGTTCTAGCCCTTCAATTCGCATGCCGAGCAGATAGGCCTCAACCGGATGACGCGCTCCCGCCGAGGGACTGGTCTTCAGAGGTAGGCGGCCCAAAACCGGGATCTCCAAAAAGCCGGTTACGCCCCAGGTATAAAAGAGGAGTTTCGACAACGCCTCAAACGACAGCTCCTTTTGGGAAAACTCTCGCCGGGTACGGCGTTGCATGAGGACCTGAGCGAATCCCGGCTCGGGCTGGGGCCGTTGCAGGCGGATCCTGGCGCTGCCGCGATATGCTTTATAAAAAGGTGGCTGGGGGCTAGCCTCTAGAAGCTGTTTCTGAATTTTCAGGAGTTGCCTTGGCCGGGATTCGTAGCGCACATCCTTGGTGCCAAAGTGAAAGAAGCCGGCATGCGGCAGCCACGGCGACCATGATTTCTGAAGGGCTTCATCCTGCAGCGCCGCGGCGGTGTTTTTCTGCACCAGAACACCGTGCCGCAACAATTTGCGAAGCGCCCTAAGAACGTTTTGGTCCTTGAATTGAGGGAGCCGTCGCGTTATTTCCGCAGTCGACAACCAGTCATTCAGAAGGCTCAGCAACAGAACCATCACGGGGGTGGCGGTAATTGTAACGCGGGTGCGATAGTTACTGACCGCCAGCTGTGGTCCTTCCCAATAGCACACAACACTGCGCGCTCTCCTGACCAATGAGAGAGGTGAGAGAACTACTTTACCGGCGTTCTCAGGAAGCGCGTTTGTCCGGGACCTTCTGCGGGCTTGGGCGTGGTGCTGGATCCGGTGCCGGTGCGTGAATGCAGCAGCCCCGATACGCGTCTTCGAGAGCACTGACGCCTTTACTGAGCTCTTTCGAAGCATCTGCAATCTGCGCTATCGCTTTTTGAATCGCCAGAAACTGGTGTTCCTTGAGAATCCTGTCGCTCGGCTCGTACTTGTACATGCTGTCCCCCTCATGAATCCGGTTAGGACAAATTGCGAGGCACTCTAGTACCAGGACTTTCAAATGTCAAATGGCATTTTGGGAGCGAGCCTTCTAAGGGGCGGCGTGATTCCCCGGTTCTTCCGTGGGGCACGGAATCCCCGGTTTCCACGGTGTTCGCACACTGGGAGTGCAACCTTTGCGAGGGACCTGCGTTCCATTGAGAGGGTCCCTGGCTTGCAGAGATGGCCTGCCGGGGACCGGTTGGAGTCAATTCTGAGGTCCAGAAATGAGGCGCCCATGAAATCGTTGCGTGAACAAACATTTCGGCAGTGCAAAAAATTGCGACTCGAACTGCTCGGGCTCTGTACGGCGGTTTTGATCGCTGCGTCGTCGTTGGCGCAGGAGGCCCGCTCACTCGGGTGGGTCGTCATTCCGGTTGCAGAGTATCGAACACTTCACAGCCAAGCGTATCCCGCGGAAGCAGAACCGGAAACATCTCCGGTGCAGGCAACACTCACGCGGATCGACTACGCCGTGCATATCAGCGGAGACTTGGCGAAAGGCCGCGTAGAACTCACGGTCGACGTGCTGAAGAGCGGATGGGTGAGTGTTCCGATTCCGGCAGGGCTCCTGGTGCGAGAGGCGCGGCTGGATAACAAGCTGGTGTCTCTGGTGCCGAGTTCTGCAAGCAAAGCTAGCGCCCCGCTGAATGCAGTTCTGTCGCATCAAGGGCGGTCGGTGCTCGTTCTCGATATCGTCTTGCCGGTCACCTCCGCGGCGGGAACTGAAAGTATCACATTGCCGGCAGCGAACTCAGGAGTGACCCGAGCTTCGGTGGACCTCCCGCGGCAGGGCGTCGACGTCCAGGTAGCAGGCGGACTCCTTTCGGAGAAGTCCGAGGCAACCGCCAACAGCAGGTGGGTGGCGTACGGGCAAGGTAACGAGCCGCTCACCTTCACGTGGCGCCGCAAGACCGAAGACCACCGAACGACTCAGCCTTTGCGATCGCGCGGTTCGCTCACCGAATTGGTCAGCCTGGGAGAGGACTCGACTTCGATTTACGCTGAAGTGAGCGTGGATATCGTGCAGGGCGTGGCGAGTGACGTCCGGCTCCAGCTTCCCGAGACCGTTACGGTCAACCAGGTATTGGGCGCGATGGTATCGGACTGGCAGGTGTTGGGTGGCGAACTGGTCGTGACATTCCTTGAACCGGTGCAGCAGAGCGCCAAGTTTGTCATCTATGGAGAAACACGTCTCGCACGCGACGGTCAAGTCAGCATTCCTGTTCTGCGCCTTCTGAAAACCGAGCGGGACACGGGCGGGCTGGCGGTCGAAGTCCTTGGGGCGGGGGAAATCAAGGATCTGAAGACGCAAGGACTGGAACAGGCGGATGCGAGTGACCTGAGCGAGACCGTCGCCAGCCGGCAATCGCCCTCGCTGGCAGCTTTTCGCTTTCGCTCTGGGGAACCCTCGACAGTCCGTGCTCTCACGGTCAACGTGGCACGGTACACGCAGCAGGCAGTCTTGATGGCCAACATCGAGGAAGCGCGTTACCAGGTTCTCATGAGCAAGGAAGGGAAGACGCTGGTGCAGGCGCGCTATGCCGTGCGGAACAATCAGCGAAACTTCATGAAAATCACTCTGCCGGCAGGCGGCGTGGTGTGGAGCGCTTCGGTGTCTCGGAAACCGGTGCGGCCGGGGCAATGGCCGGATGGCAGTTTGCTGCTCCCCCTGGAGAAGGCGCGAGGCGGCGAAGATGCGCCCCCCTTCGTTGTTGAAGTTGTATACCTGCTTCGCGGAACCGCATGGGACGATAAGGGCAAGACGCGGCTTGCCCTGCCTGCGCTGGATTTGCCGGTATCACGAACCGGACTCCTTTTGTATTACCCACCCCTGTTTCGCGTAACGGCGGAACCCGGTTCGTTCCGAACAGAGGCTTACGCAGGCCCAACCTCACCCGCGTTCAGTCCGCCACCTCTGCCGCCCCCATCGACTGCGGATTCTCCGGTCAATGGAGCAGAAATGGGAGCTCTGCACAAGGAGCTCAGGGACCACAAGGACGAAGAATCCACTCAGGCATTGATCGACAAATTTCGGGCGCAGTCGACGGCAGGAAGAGTCACGGGCATTCTTCCCATCGCAATTGATTTTCCGGCGCTTGGTCCCTCGGCTTATCTGGTCTCCGAGCTCACCAGCGAAGGCCAGTTTCCGGCGGCTGATCTCAACTACCAGCGAGACAAAAAGGCGGGGTCGCGATGAAAAACACTCTGTTTGTTTTCGTGCTGATTCTTTCGGCGGTCGCAATGGCGCAACCGAAGAGCGGCTTGCCCCTGCCAGATTCGGGCGACGTCACGCTGCCGCTCGATGAATATAACAAACTGCTCGAACTGGCGGGCAAGCCGGCCAAGAGGCCGGAGGTTCCACCCCAGAACTACTCGATTCAGTGCGCAGAATTGAAGTTTCGGGTCGAGAACGAAGCAGTGCTAGGGAGCGTGCGGTTGGAAGGAGAGGTATTCAAGAAAGGCGTAACCAAAGTGCCCTTGCTCAAGGACATGACGATCCTGGACGCGCGGCAGGATAACAAAGCAGTGCCGCTGCAGCAGGACAATGGCACCCAGTTCGCGGTCTTGAGTGGGCCATCGGATTTCTCGATCACTCTGAACACCGGCTTGCCACTTCGCATCGAGGAGGGAAGGGCGTCGTTTAGTTTGCTGGCGCCGGCCTCGGGGAGCGCACAACTTAGCATGATCGTTCCGGGCGAGCATACCTGGGCCAATATCAGTCCCGGCCTGATCACCAGTCGAAGCTCCCAGAATGGCAACACGACGGTCGAGGCGACGTTGGTGCCCGGACAGTCTGCGAACATCTGGTGGGCAACGCGCGGGACCGATACCCAAAAGGCGCCCAAGGAGGTGCGCTTTCTCTCGGACGTGATGACCCTGCTGTCGGTGAGTGAGTCGGAATTGCGTGTGGCCGCGCTGGCGGACATAACGGTCGTACAGGGCGAGCCGTCAGAATTTGCAGTTGAGGTACCGGCGGGTTACGAGGTAACGGGCGTCACGGGAGCCACGCTCGAATCCACCGAGGAGCGCGGCGGTGCACTGGTTTTGAAGGTGAGCGCCCGGAGTCAGCGTTATCAGTTCCTGATCTCCATGGAACGTTCGATCAGTGATTCCAAGGCCAGCGCACCCTTCCTGACTTTCGAGAATGCCCAACGGGAAACCGGAGAAGTGCTGGTGGAAGGAACGGGCACGATGGAGCTCACCGCCACAGAAGGGGGCGGTCTCAAGCGCATGGACGTCAAGGAGACCAGCATTTACCTTCGTTCTTTGGCGCACTCTTCGCTGCAAGCCGCATTTCGTTTTCATAGGCAGCCCAACGAACAGCCCACTCTTGCGCTGGAGTGGACCCGCTTTCCCGACAGCAGCTTGCTGGCCGCGGTGGCCGAGAGCGCCGTCGTTACCACGCTGGTGACCTCCGAAGGAAAAACGCTCACGGAAATCAAGCTGATGATCAAGAACCAGGCGCAGCCATTTCTCAAGGTGGCGCTACCCTCGGGCGCGAGCATTCTGTCAGCGGATGTAGGAGGCGAAAAAGTGAAGCCCGTACAGGGTCCGGACGGCAGCCGTGTGCCGTTGCTGAGGCCTGGGTTCCGGCCTGCCGGCTCGTACGAAGTCTCCTTCGTTTTCATGCACTCGGGCGTACCGTTTGCCAAGAAGGGCGGCTCGGAGCTGTCTCTGCCAAGCATGGACATCCCGATCAGCATCCTGCATTGGGAGTTGTTTCTGCCGGAACGCTACCAGGTGAAAGACTTTGGCGGTGACGTGATCTCGGCGGGCCTTTGGCCAGTGGCGTCCCGGGAGGAGATGGTCGCCGGCTTCACGGGCTTAGGTGCAGGCACTGGGGGCGCGGTCTTCGCGGGTTCTGGAGACCGCTACCGTGAGCGATTTCCGGGACAGGTGGGTGGCGCAGTGGTGGACGCGTCTGGTGCCGCCATTGCCGGCGCGCAGGTGTCGCTTACGAGTGTGGCAAACGGTCTCACGATGAAAGCAGTTACCGATGCGGGTGGCAATTGGGTCGTTTCGAACTTCCCTTCCGGGGAGGGCAAACTCCGGGTCGATGCCAACGGGTTCAAGACTCTGGTTCAGCAACTCGACTACGACGCCAGCAGGCCGGCGGAATACGTGAGTACATTGCGTGTGGGGTCTGCGACAGAAACCGTGGAAATCGTGGCGCAGGCCGTGAATGTTCCCTTAAACGGGCGCAATTTCCCACAACTGGAACGGCTCGAGAGCAGCGCGAAAAAACAAGCCATGAATACCGCTTCCGCGAACGTGATGAACCTGCAGCGTCGGGTGGCCGGAGTGCTGCCGGTCGCGATTGACGTGCCGCGAACAGGCACTTCATTCGAGTTTGCCCGAGCACTGGTGCTCGATGAAGAAACGAAGGTGACGTTCAACTATAAGAGCCGATAGGCTAGCGATATTTGCCAGAAAGGACAACGTGACAGCTGCAGCTTGTCCAGGGCACTGAGTCCGGGCAAGTCCCATCCCCCACCGGTCACCCCGAGGTGTCCGGTTCCGCGCACATCGAGAAACCGGGAATGAGCTTACCGTAACACGTCCGCCAGTAGCTTCGGAGACTTTCTCCTGCGATGCGCCGCACGGGAGAAGGGGGCACACCTGCGCTTAGCAGGCGTGGTTAAGTCGGTGGAAGCCAAACGACACGATGGATTCTCCTATCGGCATCAATGAAGGAACCAGCCAACTGCGACTGCAACGATCACAAGCTTTACCAACCACCCTGTCGCGTAGGACGCTACAAACACCCGGTGCAGCTTCATAAATGCGGCGTTAGTGAGGATCAGCGGCAACGGGCCGATCAGCCACACAGCAACGGCCAGCTTGACTGCGCCCGATGCCGAATGAACACCCAGCCGGGCGGCGACATAGGCAAACACCCCGCAGGTCAGAAACGGTAGCGGGCTGGTCAGAGCAATCGCTCTTCCTTCGCCGCCCTGACGCCAGATTTCGGGATAAGTGTAACGGCGATGAAGCCAATCGCCTGCAAAGAACCAGTCAGTGAGCGACGAGACGACACCAGCGCCGACAATGATCGCAGCGAGTCGCGCCCAGTTCATACCGCATTCCCTTCAAATACTTAGGCATTCCACTCGTACAGAGGCTTTCAGCTCATGACTATCAGTGCATGCTGAAGGCCGAGATAACCGTTAGACCGCTTTTCGCCCGACAGTCATGATGTGGAAGGAACTGCCGCTGACCTCCTCGATCATTTCTGTCCGCTCCAACAGGCTCAACAGCACTTTTCGGCCATGTGGCTCAGCCCAGATGGAATCGAAGTCTCTAGCCATAGAGCCCAATCCTTCGATCGGAACCTGTTTGACTATCGAAAATCCGCCCTCTTCCAACTCGGCTCGAATCTCGACGTTGCGATGGAAAAAAGCGTCAGTGAAGAACGAAATATTATCGGTAGGATTGCGATGTTGCCCAGTTTCTAGGTCTACCTCGACGATGGATAGGAAGGTCGTGTCATTCAGCAGATTCTCGCACACTGCTGCCATGAACGACGCAACTCGCGAGATTGTAGCGGCGAAAACGTATCCGTCCGGCTTCAAGACTCGGCGGGCTTCTCGAATGGCTCGAACCCGTTCGCTTCGCTCAGTCAGGTGATACAGCGGCCCAAACATCAAGACCGCATCACATGACCCGTCCGGTTGCGATAACGATCTTGCGTCCCCAACTTCAACCGAGCGAGGACTCGGCGCTTGGGGATTTCCTCGGATGCGACTCTTGCAAAGCTCAACCAATCTAGGCGAAAACCACGCTGGTATGCGGAGGAATTCGGCTCCCCAACCTCATACTTGTGCGACTTCGACAACCCCCGCTTCACAGCTGCGACGAACTCCTCTCCTGTCGCGTCCTGCCCTGTGTGGTTGACATAAACTGGGACTACCGATTTTGCAGGTTCCTTTGAGGATACCTGAACACTACCGATAGAACAGCAAGTTAGCAGAATACTGGCAAGGACGATCGTCGTTCTCATACATGGAGCTTAAATCTGCGCGGAAAAGCACGTACCAGCGAATTTCGAGCTGAGCGATAACTGATGACATAGCGACGTCGGCCTCGCGACGACCCGAGTAGACTTTGAGGTACCAACCAAAAGGCTCGGGACTGCAAGAGTTTGGTCAGATAGGATACGCAAACATGATGGACGAAGCGAGCCATTGGCTGCTCCTCCTACACCAGAATTCCCCTTCAAGGAAAACTGTTCGGGCACTCTAGAGGGAGGAGACTGTGGAAGTCAAGACAAAACTAGAGTTTGGTGAAAGCAAACGCCGCGTCCAGAGCCGAATTGGGAGAGGCCCAAGAGAGACGAGATTTTGTGGGCGGCGTTCGTAGGTGGACTTCGATTCTTAAGCCGATCTCCTTGACTCCCAGCCCGAAGGCGGTATCTAG
>WNFO01000015.1_pt1 | contig 121674 bp, 113 predicted proteins | sample 5400251 | NCBI WGS metagenome assembly WNFO01 (sample SAMN13153354, study PRJNA577476) | soil metagenome | isolation source: 100 cm saprolite under Madrone tree | place: USA:California | collected 2016-06-14 | reverse complement strand
CGCTAACCGGGGCGTGCCGGGCAACGGCGTTTCGTGGACCCCGCTGCACGATCTGGAAGGCACGATCACGCCCAGCGGTTTGCATTTCGAACGGCACCACAACGGCGTCCCGCAGATCCCGATCGATCAGCACCGGCTGCTGATCCATGGCCAGGTCCGGCGCGCACTCACCTTCTCGATGGGGGAGCTGGCGCGCTATCCGATCCGCTCCGACATTCTGTTTATCGAATGCGGCGGAAACAGCAATGCCGGTTGGCACCAGCTTCCGCAGCAGACGCGAGCCGGGTTCATGCACGGTCTCGCTTCCTGCAGCGAATGGGCCGGCGTTCCGCTGTCGTTGCTGCTGGACGAGGCAGGCGTCGATGCCTCGGCCTCGTGGCTGATAGCCGAGGGTGCCGATGCGGCGGCAATCCAGGTCAGCCTGCCGCTTGCGAAGGCGCGCAGGGATTGTTTCGTCGCGCTGTACCAGAACGGCGAACGGATCCGACCCGAAAACGGCTACCCGCTTCGGTTGATCGTGCCGGGCTGGGAAGGGGTGCTGAGTATCAAGTGGCTGCGCCGCCTGGAGGTCGCGCGCGAGCCGGTGATGGCCCGCAACGAAACGGCCCGCTATACCGAGCTGCAGCCGTCCGGCAAGGCCCGGATGTTTACGTTCGTGATGGACGCCAAATCGCTGATCACATCGCCCTCGCCGGGCCAGCGCCTCGACGGCAAGGGCGTCTACGAGATCCGGGGGCTGGCCTGGTCCGGGCGGGGCCGCATCCGGTCGGTCGAAGTGTCGACCGACGGCGGTGCGCACTGGGCGGCGGCTCAGTTGCAGCAACCGGTACTGCCGCTGGCGTTCACGCGCTTCCGGACCGGATGGGCCTGGTCCGGTGCGCCGGCGGTCCTGAAGAGCCGCGCCAGCGACGACAGCGGATATGTGCAGCCCGAGCGATCCGCGCTGATCGCCGAGCGGGGCCGGCACGGCTATTTTCATTACAACGCAATCGTCTCGTGGCAAGTGGACGAGGATGGCGAGATCTCGCACGTGTACACGTGAGCTTCGGTGTGCGCTGCTGGTTGCGCAGTTTGCGGTGTTGCAGTCCGGCGCGGCGGCGGCAGGACCTGTTTTGACGCCTGAGCTGGGGCATCCGGCCAGCGCGGAGCTGGTTGCGCGCTGGAATCTGAGCATCTATCCGGACGGCCGCGGGCTGCCCGCGGGTCACGGAACTGCCGCGCAGGGCCGTCCGATCTACCAGGCGCGCTGCGCGAAGTGCCACGGCACCGATGGCGAGGGAGGCTCCGGTGGGGCGCTGGCCGGGCGCGGTCCGTTGACGGATCCGGACCCGGACCAAACGGTGGGCAACTACTGGCCCTACGCGACGACGCTGTTCGACTTCATCCGGCGCGCGATGCCGATGGACGCTCCCGCGACGCTGAGCGATGATGAAGTCTTCGCGGTCAGCGCGTTCGTGCTGTATCTGAACCGGATCGTCGGGCTCGACGACCGGCTCGATGCGGACAGCCTGCCCCGGATCCGGATGCCGAACCGCGACGGTTTCATCGGGATCGACGCCGAACTGCCGGCGTCACCGGCAAGTTTGCCCGGACGCTGATGGTCGTTCGATCTGCCTTGCCCTGACTCTGCGGTGATCAGCATGCCCGAAACCTTGTACATGGTCATCGAGCGCTTCAAGAACGGTGGTCCGGTACCCGTGTACCGCCGCTTCCGCGCTCAAGGGCGCATGGCGCCCGAAGGACTCCATTACGTCTCGAGTTGGGTCGATCTCGACCTGGGCACGTGTTATCAGATCATGGAAACGGCCGACCGCGGATTGCTCGATCAATGGATGGCGAACTGGGAAGATCTCGTGGAGTTCGAGATCCATCCCGTGATGACATCGGCCGAAGCGGCAGAAAAGGTCGCCGCACTACCGCCTGCGTGAGCGTGCCGCGGGCCTGCGCTCGCCGTCCTCGAACACGTCCGCAGGCTGTCGCAAGACCACTGGCGCCCCGCGGCCTGCGCCAGTCAAACCCGCGCCAGCGCCTGCTGCAGATCCGCGCGCAGATCGTCGACGTCCTCGATCCCGACCGAAAGACGCACCAGCGCATCGCCGATACCGAGCTTCTGGCGCGTCTCAGCCGGAATGGTCGCGTGGGTCATGATGGCCGGGTGCTCGACCAGGCTCTCGACGCCGCCGAGGCTTTCGGCGAGCGCGAAGATCCGCACCGCCTCCAGAAAACGACGCGTGCCGGCAAGGTCGGTGCGCAGGGTCGCCGAGATCATGCCGCCGAAGCCGCCGCTCATCTGCCGCCGCGCCAGCCCGTGCTGCGGGTGCGACTCGAGTCCCGGGTAATGCACCCGCCCGACCTGCGGCTGCGCTTGCAGCCAGTGTGCAAGCTCGAGCGCGCTGGCGCAATGCCGTTGCATGCGCAGCGCCAGCGTTTTTACACCGCGCAAGGCAAGAAAGCTGTCAAACGGACTCGCAATTGCGCCGACCGCGTTCTGAAGGAAGCCCAGGCGCTCGCGCAGGGCAGCCAGTCGCGGCTCCCGCCCGACCACCGCGATGCCTCCGATCACGTCCGAGTGGCCGTTCAGGTACTTGGTGACCGAGTGCACGACGAGGTCGAAGCCCAGTTCGAGGGGGCGCTGCAGATAGGGACTCGCGAAGGTGTTGTCGGCTACCGTGATGATGCCGTGCGCCCGGCACACCTGCGCGATCGCCCGCAGGTCGGCCAGCCGCAGCAGGGGATTGGTGGGTGTCTCGACCCAGACCAGCTTGGTGTCGGGCTGCAGCCTGCGTTCCAGCTCGTGCGGATCGGTCAGGTCCGCGTAGCTGAACCGCAGCCCGGCGCTGCGCTCGCGCACTTGGTCGAACAGTCGGAAGGTGCCGCCATACAGATCGTCGCTGGCGACGATGTGAGCCCCTGTATCGATCAGCTCGAGCACAGTCGAGATCGCCGCCAGCCCGGAGGCGAACGCGAACGCCTGGGCGCCACCTTCCAGGTCGGCGACGCAACGCTCGAAGGCCCAGCGTGTCGGGTTGTGAGAGCGGCCATAGTCCAGGCCCTTGTGGACGCCAGGGCTGCTTTGCACATAGGTCGACGTCGCGAAGATCGGAGGCATGATCGCGCCGGTACTGGGGTCGGGCGCCTGGCCGGCATGGATTGCGCGGGTCGCGAAGCCCAGGCCCGTGGTGTCTCGATGCTGGCTCATACGAGCGTTCTCCTCAGGTGGTTCAGCAGGTCAGACCGGGTAATCAATCCGTGAAAGCCTCGCTCATCGGCAATGATTGCGACCAGCCCGCGATCGAGCATCGCCCGCAGTTCGGCCAGGCTCGCCTGCGGCGGCAAGGTCGATGGGGCCTGGGTCATCGCGCTGGCGACCGGTGCCCGAAAACGCGTCGGGTCCGTGTGCACGGTCAGCAACAGGTCCGACTCGTCAATGACCCCGACGAGTCGGGTACCGTCGAGCACGGGCAACTGCGATACGTCGGCCAGGCGCATGCGCTGGAACGCGGTGAGCAGCGTGTCGTCAGGGGCCACGCTGACCACGCTGCCGTCCTCCGCGCGGCGCGAAACCAGGTCGCGCAGGTCGCCGTATTGGCGCCGATGCAGCAGACCCTGATCGACCATCCACGCATCGTTGTAGACCTTGGACAGGTAGCGGGTGCCGGTGTCGCAGACGAAGGTAACGACGCGCTTGGGCTGCGTTTGCTCGCGGCAGTAGCGTAGCGCCGAGGCGAGCAGCGTGCCGGTCGATGAGCCGCCCAGGATGCCCTCGCGCCGGAGGAGCTCGCGGGCGGTCCCGAAGCTTTCCTCATCGGAGATGGAATAGGCGGCATGCACGGCGGACAGGTCGGCAATCGGGGGCACGAAGTCCTCGCCGATCCCCTCGACCGCCCATGACCCTGCCTGGCCGATCACGCCGCTGCGCGTGTACTCGGCCAGGATCGAGCCGACCGGATCGGCGAGCACGAACGCAAGCACGGGCTGCACGGTGCGGAAATAGCGGGTCAAGCCGGTCAGCGTGCCCGAGGAACCGACCCCGACGACGATCGCGTCGACATCGTGCTTCATCTGCTCCCAGATCTCCGGGCCGGTGCCGGTCTCGTGCGCGCGCGGGTTGTCCGGGTTGCCGAACTGGTTCGCGTAAAACGCGCCTGGGATCTCGCGCGCCAACGCGGCCGCCCGATCCTGGTAGTAGTCGGGATGCCCCTTGCCGACGTCCGAGCGGGTCATGTGCACCTCGGCGCCCATCGCCTTCAGATGGAGCACCTTCTCGGTCGACATCTTGTCGGGCACGACCAGCACGACCCGATAGCCCTTGGCACGCGCCACCAGCGCCAGACCGAGGCCGGTATTGCCGGCGGTCGCCTCGACCACGGTGCCGTCGACTTTCAAGCGCCCGTCGCGCTCGGCCGATTCGATCATCGACACACCGATGCGGTCCTTGATCGAACCGCCCGGATTCTGAGACTCGAGCTTCAAGTACAGGGCGCACACACCGGTATCGAACCGCGTCACGCGCACCAGCGGCGTATTTCCGATCAAGTCGAGCACGGCAGGGTTCGTGGCCAGGGGCGCCGTGGTCATAGCGTCTCCTTGCGAAGCGGCTGGCGTGATGGTAGTCGCGTGTCGGGCGCAGCGTGTGCCTCGCCACGAGTCCAGCGGCCGATGCCCTCGTCCGCTCGGGTGCGTGCCGAGGATCGGCCCGCCGGGATCGCGCGCGACCGAAATAAGCCGTTCAGCGAGCAGCTGTGGTCGAGATCGCGTCCGCCTTGGCCAGCAGTGCCTCGGCCATCCGGATGCTGGCGATGTCGATCAGCCGGCCGTCGAGCGACACGGCGCCTTTGCCTTCGCGCGCGGCCTGCGCCATCGCTTCCATGATGCGGCGGGCCTTCGCGACTTCGGCCGGCGACGGCGTGAAGACGCGGTTGGCCGGTTCGATCTGGGACGGGTGAATGGCCCACTTGCCCTCGTACCCGAGCACCGCCGCGCGGTTGGCGGCGGCTACGTACCCGTCCGGATCGCCGAAGTCCCCGAACGGACCGTCGATCGGGCGCAGGCCGTACGCCCGACAGGCGACCATCATCCGGGTCTGCGCCGCATGCCACGGATCGGTCCAGAAATACTGCCGGTTGCCCTGTTCGTCCCGATCCGTCAGCACGCCGCTGTCCCGGTGTACACCGCCGATCACGGTGGTGCGGGCACGGGTCGATGCGGCGTAGTCGGCGACGCCAAAGCTCATCGCTTCCAGGCGCCGGCTCGACTGGGCGATCGCCTCCACGTTGGCCATCCCCAGCGCGGTCTCGATCAACACCTCGAAGCCGATCCGCTTGTCGCGCCTTTTCGCGGCCTCGATCTGCGTGACCAGTACGTCCACCGCGTACACGTCCTGCGGCACGCCGACCTTCGGGATCAGGATCATGTCCAGCCGCGGACAGGCCTCGACGACGTCGACCACGTCCCGGTACATGTAGTGCGTGTCCAGCCCGTTGATCCGGATCATCATCGTCCGGCTGCCCCAGTCGACCTCGTTCAGGGCCTGGATGATGTTGCGGCGCGCCTGCTCCTTGTCGTCAGGCGCGACCGCGTCCTCCAGATCGAGGAACACGATGTCGGCCGCGCAGCGTGCGGCCTTCTCGAACATGCTCGGATTGGATCCGGGCACCGCCAGCTCGGAACGGTGCAGGCGCGGCGTCGCCTGCTCGATAGTCGTGAAGCTCACGTTGAGTGCTCCTTGAGTCGATTATCCCGTGGCGCCGAAACCGGCGGCAGCGCAGTTGATGGTCAGCAGCAGCGCATTGCGCACCTCCTCATCGCCGCCGGCCCGAAACTGGCGCAGCAGGCCGATCTGCTCGCGGCTGACCTGGTTCAGGGTCTTGAGCCGGCGCTGCAGGCGGCGGCGGAACTGCGGAAAGCGCTCCGCGATTTCGGCGCCGCCCGAGACCCGCAGCACCATCTCGCAGGTCAGGCGGTATTCGCGCTCGATGCACCCGAAGATCGAATCGCGCAACACCGGGTCGTCGACCAGCTCGGCGTAGGATCGTGCGATGTCCAGGTCGACCGCGAGCAGCGTTTTTTCGACTTCGTCCAGGATGATCCGGAACAGCCTCGCATCGCGAAACATCCGCCGCAGCAGATCGAGGCCCTGCTCGCGCCGCACATCCAGAAAAGCCTTCACGGCACTGCCCACGCCGTACCAGCCGGTGACCAGGTGGCGGTTCTGCGTCCAGGCGAAAACCCACGGGATCGCGCGCAGATCCGACAGGGTCCTGGCCTGGGTGCGGCGCGCGGGACGCGATCCGATGTTCAGCAGCGCCAATTCCTCGAGCGGACTGGCGGCAGCCAGGTATTCGAGCATCCGCTCCGAACGCATCAGGTCGTGGTAGGCGGTCCACGACAGTCCGGACAGGGACTCCATCGCCTCGTCGAACTCGTGCACCGGTATCAGCGCCCGCTCCCGCTCCGACACGAGCGCGTGCTCGATCACCGAGGCAGCCAGCAACTCGGCCTGATAGGCCGCGGTGCCGCGATTGGCGTACTTGAACGACACCACTTCGCCCTGCTCGGTCACGCGGAACTGCCGCTTGATCGAGCCGGCCGGGGCCGCGGCGATGGCGCGGCCCGTGGGCGCGCCGCCGCGGCTGACGGAGCCGCCGCGCCCGTGAAAAAACGTGATCGTGACGCCGTGTTCCCGGCCCAGGCGAGTGAGCGCCGTCTGTGCTTTCGCGAGTTCCCAGTTGGCCGCGAAGTAGCCGCCGTCCTTGTTCGAATCCGAGTAGCCGATCATCACTTCCTGCATTGCGCCCTGCCCGTGCAGGCTGCGTTGCACCAGCGGAACCGCCAGCAGCTCCTTCAGGATCGCCGGTGCCCGCTTCAGATCGGAGATCGTCTCCAGCAGCGGCACGACCGGCAGCGTGCAACGTTCGACTGCGCGCAGGTCCGAGAACAGGCCCGCCATTTTGGCCATCAGGTAGACCCCGAGCACGTCGGCGGCGCTGTGCGTCATGCTCAGGATCAGCGCGCCGAAGGCCTCGCGGTCGACTTGCTGGCGCAGCTGAGCAATGGTGCGAAACGTCTGCAGCGTCTCGCGCGCATCCGGGGCCAGCAGCTGCGGCTCGAGCGGGGCTTCGCGCGGCATCGCCAGCTCCGCCAGCAGCCATCGCTTCCACTCGGCGGTATCGGGCTCGGGCGGCTCGCGCCCCGATTGGGTCGCCCGGTAGATAGCGGTCAGCGCCTGGTTCATCCGGATCGTGTTTTCCCGCACATCGAGACGCACGGTGCAGAAACGGAACACGGCGACCTCGCGCTTGAACGGCAGCAGCAGCGAACGCGCAAGCGATCCGGCCCCGGCTTCGGTCAGAGCCTGGATCATCAGATCCAGGTCGGCGATCATCTGCTCCGCGTTGCGGTAGCCGGTCGCATCCAGCGTCGGCCGCTGCTCGAGGCAGTCACGCGCAGTTCGTTCCACGCAGCCGAGCATCGCGCCCAGGTACTGGCGAAACGGCTCGCCGGCGTTGCGTGCGGCCACAGCCGCTCCGTCGGGCAATCCGGCCAGACGCTCGCGCAGCGCCTGCAGGAACGCGGGCGGCAGCGCGTGCTCGGCGATGCTCAGATGGCGGATCAGGTCGAGCAGGCGCTGGCGATAGCGGTTCAGGGCAGCCAGCCGGTTGGACCAGACCGTTTCGCGCGTGACTTCGCTGGTGACATACGGATTGCCGTCCCGATCGCCGCCGATCCAGGATCCGAACTGGAAGAACAGCGGAATTTCGAATTCGACGTCCGGAAAACTGCGTTCGAGCGCGCTTTGCGCCTTCGCCAGCAACTGCGGCACGACGTCGAACAGGTTCTCGTTGAAGAAATAAAGCCCCCAGGCCACCTCCTGCGCCACCGAGGGCTTTTCCAGCTTCAGCTCTCCGGTGAGCCATAGCAGCTCGATTTCGTCGCGCAGCGAGCCGATCAGCTCATCGCGTTCGCGCTGCGTCCAGCGCGGCGACTCCAGGTCGAACAGGCGCAGGTAGATGCGCCGATGGCGCTCGAGCACCGTGACCCGCTTGGCTTCGGTCGGATGCGCGGTGATCACCGGTCGGATCCGGATCGACTGCAGCAGCTCGCGGATTCTCTCGTCCGGAATGCCGTCGGCCGCCGACTTCTCGAACACCGCCGCGAACGTACCCTTGACGGCTGCGCGGCCGTGCTCGCGCTCGAGTTCGCGCCGGTTGCGCATGTCGCGATTCTGTTCGGCGATCGCCAGCAGCTGGAACAGGATTCCCTGCGCCTGCAGCGTGCGGGCCAGCAGCCGCGGCGCCAGGTTCCCGGTCGTCGCTTCCCCGCGCAGCACCCGTGCCGCTTCGGGCTCATGGCACTCGACCACATCGGTCAGCAGGCGCGCAAGCAGCTCCCAGCGCGAGAAGCCGTCCGCCGGCGTTGCGCCGGGTGCAGTGACAGCCGGCTCTTCCGTGGCGGCGGCGCTCATGTGCGGGAATCCGGCGATCCGGAGCGGCCGCGGTTCAGGTGACCTTCGCCAGCGCCTTTGCGACCGATGATCCGAGCTCGGCGGCGCTCGGCGCCACCAGCAGGCCGTAGGAACGCATGATGTCGGCCTTCTCGGCCGCGGTATCGCCCTCGGCTGAAATGATGGCGCCGGCGTGTCCCATCCGCCGCCCCTTGGGCGCCGTGAGGCCGGCCACGTACCCGACCACGGGCTTCTTCATGTTGGCCTTGATCCAGGCCGAGGCTTCGGCCTCCTGCGGCCCGCCGATCTCCCCGATCATGATCACCGCCTGGGTGTCCGGATCCTTCTCGAACAGCGCCAGGTGATCCAGGAACGAGCTGCCGTTGATCGGATCCCCGCCGATCCCGACACTGGTCGTGACACCGATGCCGAGCGCCTTCATCTGCGCCGCCGCCTCGTACCCCAGCGTGCCGGAGCGCGACACGACGCCGACATTGCCGCGTACGTAGATGTTCCCGGGCATGATCCCCAGCATCGCGCGTCCGGCGCTGATGATGCCGGCGCAGTTGGGTCCGACCACCATCGTGCGGCTTTCGCGCGGATAACGCATCAGGTAGCGCTTCACGCGCATCATGTCCTGCGCGGGGATGCCGTCGGTGATGATGCACACCAGCCGCAGGCCGGCATCGGCCGCTTCCATCAGCGCGTCGCCGGCGTACGGCGGTGGAACGAACGCGAGGCTGGCCTCGGCTGCGGTTGCTTCGACGGCCTCCTTCACCGTGTCGAACACCGGGCGGTCCAGGTGCGTCTGGCCGCCCTTACCGGGGGTCACGCCGCCGACCACGCGAGTTCCATAAGCGATCATTTCCTTCGCGTGAAAGCTGGCCTTGTCGCCGGTGAATCCCTGAACGATCACGCGCGTCTTTTCGTCGATCAGAATGCTCATGCTTCGGCTTCTCCTTGTTCAGGTGCGCGCGGCCGCGACCGCTTTTTTGGCGGCATCGGCCAGATCGCTCGCGCTGATGATCGGCAGGCCGCTGTCGCGGACGATCCGGTTGCCCTGCTCGGCGTGGGTGCCGGCCAGCCGCACGATCAGCGGCACTTTCAGTCCCGCGGCCGCCTGGACCACGCCCTGCGCGACCCAATCGCAGCGATTGATGCCCGCGAAGATGTTGACCAGGATCGCCTTGACGTTCCGATCCGACAGCACGAGCCGAAACGCCTCGGCCACGCGCTCGGGCGAGGCGCCGCCCCCGACGTCCAGGAAGTTGGCCGGCTCGCCCCCGGAGTACTTGATCATGTCCATCGTGGCCATTGCGAGTCCGGCGCCGTTGATGATGCAGCCGATGTCGCCGCTCAGCCCGACGTAGTTGAGTCCATGCTGGCTGGCCTGGGCCTCGCGGGGATCCTCCTGCGCTGCGTCTCGCATCTCGGCGACCGCAGGACGCCGAAACAGCGCGTTGTCGTCGAACGACATCTTGGCGTCCAGCGCCAGCAGTCGGTTGTCCTTGGTGACGACCAGCGGGTTGATCTCGACCATCGTCGCATCCAGGTCGCGGAAGGCCCGATAGCATCCGAGGATCGCGGTCACGGCGCGGCTCACCTGTTTGATGTTCAGGCCGAGCCCGAAGGCGATCTCGCGGGCCTGGAACGGCTGCATCCCGACGGCCGGCTCGACCTGGATCTGGCGGATCGAATCCGGCTTCTTCTTCGCGACCTCTTCGATTTCGATGCCGCCTTCGTTTGACGCGAACACCCGGATGCGCTGCAGCTTGCGGTCCAGCACCAGACCGAGGTACAGCTCGCGCTCGTACGGCTCGGCGACCTCCACATAGACGCGCTGGCACATCTTTCCCTCGGGGCCGGTCTGGCTGGTCACCAGGCGCTTGCCCAGCATCTCCTTGGCCGCCTCGGAAACCTCGTGATAGGTCCGGCACAGCTTGACGCCGCCGGCTTTGCCGCGACCGCCGGAATGGACCTGGGCCTTGACAGCCCAGTGCCAGCCGCCGAGCTCGGTCGCGACGAACACCGCCTGGTCGGGGCTGTAGGCGACGCTGCCGCGCGCGATCGGAACGCCGAACCCGGATAGCAGTTCCTTGGCCTGGTACTCGTGAACGTCCATCGACCGTCTCCCTCAGGAATTCGTGAATGCCCCCTGGCTTTACCCCAGGCGGGTGAGTACCGTGTTGTAGGCCTGCTCGCTGGCGGTGGCGCAGCGCGCCAGCATCTGGTCGAGCCGCTCGCGCCGGGAGCGCACGAATTCGGCGTCCTTGATCGACGGCGCGTTGATGTACACGTTCAGTGCCGCGCTTCGAAGCGCGGCGTAAGCGGCCAGCGACGCCACGCCGGCGTCGGAGATCACGGCGCGATTTCCGATCGGGGCCACGCGCCGTGCCAGCTCGATCACCTGCGCGCACGCCTCGGCGCACGCGAGCGGCACGTCGGTGGCCTGCTTCAGTGCGTCCTGGATCACGCGATCGCGCGCCATCTTGTCCTCGTCGCTCGTTCGGGGCAGCTTGTAGGCCGCCATCAGCGCGTCGAACGCCTGCGCGTCGGCCGCGATCATTCCGTTCAGGCGCTGCCTCAGAGCTTCGGCCTCGCCCAGCGCCTGGCACATGTCGGCCTCGACACCGTCGTAATTCTTCTTCCCGATCGTCAGGTTGCATACCATCGACACCAGCGCGGCTCCCATGGCCCCCATCACGGCTGCCGCGCTGCCCCCTCCGGGAGTGGGTGCGGAGCTCGCCAGCTCGTCCAGGAAGCGGCGCAGCGATTGTTCTGCGATCACGGGACCGGCGCTTTCACTCAGCTCTTGCCGACCATCGTCTTGGCGATCGCGTAGATCTGCTCGGCATCCAGCACCACATCGTTGGACTCGAACAGGCGCGCAATGCAGGCCCGATGCAGCGCGATCTTCAGGGACCCGAAGCCGATGGCGCCGAACACCGTCTTGCCGTTCTTGACGGCCCCCTTGTCCATGATGTCGATGCCCTCGATCCCGGCCGGCGGTGTCGCATTGGCGTCGCACAGCAACTGCAGCGTCGGGCTGTCCTTCCAGCTGCGTTCGGCCAGAAGCTGGGCACCGGCGGCGCCGGTCGACAGGACGACGTGCGCGTTGGCGGCGTCGCGCGCGCGCGACCGCTCGTCGGCGCCTTCCAGCGGCGTCACGTCGACCCCGAATCTCGTCTTGATCGCCTGGCAGGCGGCCTGCGCGCGTGCCAGCGTCCGCGAAGACAGGCCGACCTGCGCACCCTCGCGGCTCAACATGAAAGCGGCGCGCATTCCGACCGGGCCGGTCCCGGCCAGCACGACCGCCTTCTTGCCGGCCAGCGGGGCCGAATGCGCCAGGCAGGCCACGGCGGCCGCAGCGGTCGTGTTCGATCCGTTGCTGTCGAGCATCACCGACACCCGGAAACCGGCAAAGAACTTCTTGCGCACGGCCTCCAGCAGCGCTTCGCCCGCCGCCATGTCGCTGCCGCCGATGAAGATCGCGGTGAACTTCTTGTCCTTCGGGGCGCGCGTGAAAATCGTGCCGTCGACCAGCCCGCCGACATTGCGAGGATCGACCCCGCCGTAAGCGCTCACCTGGTCGGCGCCCCCGTCGTATGCGACCACGTTGTCGAACGATGACGGCATCGGGTCGGTGTCGAACTGATACAAGAGCTTTTTCATCGCATCTCCCACGTGCAGCCCTGACCGCCCTTCCCTGCCCAACTAGACGACCAGGTTCTGCGGCTTACCCTCGGCCCAGGCGTCGATGTTGTCGATCAGCTGGTCGGCCAGAAATTGCATCGCTCCATCCGAGGCCCAGGCGACGTGCGGCGTCAGGATGAAGTTGGAGCGGCGCACATCCAGCAGCGGGTTGCCTTCGCGCGGCGGCTCCACGGTCAGCACGTCGAAGCCGGCGCCGGCGATCAGTCCTTCGTCCAGTGCCCGGATCAGGGCCCGCTCGTCGACCAGCCCGCCGCGTGCCGTGTTGATCAGCAGGGCGTTGCGCTTCATCCGCCGCAACTGCTCGAGGCCGATCATATGGCGCGTGCCCGCCGTCAGCGGCAGATGCAGCGAGATCACGTCGGAGGTCTCCAGCACCTGCTGCAGCGGCGTGAATTCCACGCCCGGCGCCTTGGGCGGCTCGTGGTCGGCGAACAGCACCTTCATCCCGAATCCGCGCGCGATGCTCGCCGTGCCCTGCCCGATCGCCCCCTCGCCGATGATTCCGATCGTTGCGCCGAACAGATCCCCGATCGGGTGCGTAAAGAAGCAGAACTGGTCCGAGCGCTGCCACTCGCCCTGCTCGACATCGTGCCGGTACGCGAGCAGGTTGCGGCGCAACGCCAGCACCATCGCGAACACGTGCTCGGGCACCGTGTGCACCGCGTAGTTGCGGATGTTGGCCAGCGCGATGCCGCGGCGGCGGCACGACTCCACCTCGATGCAGTCGTAGCCGGTGGCCGCCATCGCGATCAGCTTCAGCTTGGGCAGTTGCGCCAGTGTCGCGTCGCGCAGCACGACCTTGTTGATGATCGCCACTGTCGCATCCCGCAGCCGTTCGACGACCTGATCGGGAGCGGTCTTGTCGTATTCGGCATAGGCTGCGGCGCACCGTGGGCGCCGCACGTTCGCCTTGACCGACCGGCGCTCCAGGAACACAACATGCTCGCTCACGTGTGCGCGCCCTCGGTCGAGCCGGTCGAATGCGAGGCATAGATGACCTCGCTGCGCGCTACCTTCTTCTTCGCGATCTGATCGTTGGCCCGCCAGTAGCGCTGCGCAGCCCCCACTCCGCTACCCGGCTCGATACGGATGCCCACGTCCAGCATCGCCATCTCGGCGCCGCCGAGGGCGCCCAACAGCATCAGCTCGTTCAGATCCCCGAGGTGGCCGATCCGGAACACCTTGCCCGCGACTTTGCTCAGCCCGGCCCCCAGAGCCAGGTTGTAGCGGCGGAATGCGACGTCGATCACGTGGGCCGCATTGATGCCTTCCGGCACGAACACCGCCGAGACGGTGTCCGAATACCATTTCGGTTCCTTGGCGCACAGCTTCAGCTTCCAGCCGTCCTGCACCGCCGCGCGCACGCCGTTGGCAAGGTAGCTGTGCCGGGCGAACACCGCCTCCAGCCCCTCTTCCTCCAGCAGCATTTGCAGCGCCTCTTTCAGTCCGTACAGCATCGGCAGCGCCGGCGTGTACGGGAAGTAGCCGCTCTCGTTCGCCTTGATCATGTCGCCGTAGTCGAAGTAGCAGCGCGGCTGGCGCGACGACTGGCGCGCCGCCAGAGCCTTGGGACTCACGCACGACACGCCCAGGCCCGCCGGAAGCATCAGCCCCTTCTGCGAGCCGGTAATGCACACGTCCACGCCCCACTCGTCCATCCGGAAGTCGATGCTGGCGAGCGAGCTCACTGCATCGACGAACAGCAGTGCCGGATGCTTGGCCGCATCGATCGCCCGTCGCACCGCGGCAATGTCGCTGGTTACGCCGGTCGCCGTCTCGTTGTGGCAGGCAAGCACCGCCTTGATCTTGTGCGATTTGTCCGCCTCCAGCAGCGCCAGGTAGCGCTCCACCGGCACGCCGGTGCCCCACTCGCAGTCGAGCGCCTCGACCTCGAATCCGAGGCGCTGGCACATATCGATCCAAAGGTGACTGAATTGCCCGAAGCGGGAAGCGAGCACCTTGTCGCCCGGGCTCAGGCAGTTGGTCAGCGCGGCTTCCCAGCAGCCGGTTCCAGAGGACGGAAAGATGATCGGCGTGCCGGTGGTCGTCTTGAAGATCTTCTTCAGGCCCTTCAGGATGCCCAGCGTGAGTTCCGGAAACTTGGAAGAGCGGTGATCCTCCATTGCGACGACCATCGCGCGCTGCACGCGGTCCGGGACGTTGGTTGGACCCGGAACGAAAAGAAAATTGCGACCAGCCATCCTTATCTCCTTCCTGATAATCCTTGTGGGTGGACGATTCGCTTCGGCTGCCGTCAGCCGTACACCGGCAGTTTCGCGCACAGGCGCTGCACTTCCTGCGCCACGCGCGAGTTGATGGCTTCATCCCGCGGCGCTTCGAGCACGTCGGCGATCAGGTGCGCGACCCGGGTGGCCTCCTCGACGCCGAAGCCGCGAGTCGTCATCGCCGGCGCCCCGATCCGGATTCCCGAGGTGACGAACGGCTTCTCGGGGTCGTTCGGGATTGCGTTCTTGTTCACCGTGATGTGCGCGCGGCCCAGCACGGCCTCCGCATCCTTGCCGGTGATTTTCCTGGCGCGCAGATCCACCAGGAACAGGTGGCTCTGGGTGCCGCCCGAGACGATCCGCAGGCCGCGTTGCGTCAGCGTCGCGGCCATCGCACCGGCGTTCGCTTTAACGCGCTGCTGATACGTCTTGAACTCGGGGCTCAGCGCCTCTTTGAACGCCACCGCCTTGGCCGCGATCACGTGCATCAGCGGCCCGCCCTGGATGCCCGGAAAGATCGTCGAGTTCAGCGGCTTCTCGAACTCGGCGCCGGACAGGATGATTCCGCCGCGCGGGCCGCGTAGCGTCTTGTGCGTGGTGGAGGTGACGAAATGCGCGATGCCGACCGGGTTCGGATACTCGCCAGCCGCCACCAGCCCTGCGTAGTGGGCCATGTCGACGAACAGGTACGCCCCGACGCGATCGGCGATCGCCCGCAACCGGCGCCAGTCGATTTCGAGCGAATACGCGGAGGCGCCCGCGACGATCATCTTCGGGCGGTGTTCCTGCGCCAGGCGCTCGACCTGGTCGTAATCGATCTGCTCGGTCTCCGGGTGCAGGCCGTATTGGACGGCGCGGTACATCTTGCCGCTGAAGTTCACCGCGGCGCCGTGCGTCAGATGGCCGCCGTGCGCCAGCGACATGCCCAGGATCGTGTCGCCGGGCGACAGCATCGACATGTAGACCGCCGCATTGGCCTGCGAGCCCGAATGGGGCTGAACGTTGGCAAACTCGGCCCCGAACAGCTGCTTGGCCCTATCGATCGCGAGGCGCTCGGCCTCGTCGACGTACTCGCAGCCGCCGTAGTAGCGCTTGCCGGGATAGCCTTCCGCATACTTGTTGGTGAGCACCGTGCCTTGCGCCTGCAGCACGGCGGGACTGGCGTAGTTTTCCGAGGCGATCAGCTCGAGGTGATCTTCCTGCCGTTGCACTTCGTGCTGGATCGCGGTCCACAGCTCCGGATCGGTCTGCGCGATCAGGCGTTTCGGGTCAAACACGTCTCCTCCTCGGGCTGTTCGGGCCCATCACGTTGCGCCGCGGAGCCCTATTTTCACCGCGCAGCGTAGAAGCAGACCAAGTGCCCGAATAGTCAAAGTTTTTTGAGGCTGGTATCAAAAAACTTTATGGATTGTGAATTCCAAATAAGAAAGTCGCAACATATTTGGCTTCGGGCCATTAACCGCCAGAATGGCGCCGGTCAAGAGGAGGGGCGATGAACACACGCGGCGAACGCGATCTGCTGATGTCATTGTTCCGGGCGGCTGTCGAGGCGGCCGATCCGATGCAGATCGTGCCGCCGCATCTGCCGGCGCCGCCACGCGGCCGCACGCTGGTGATCGGGGCTGGAAAAGCGTCGGCCCAGATGGCTCGCGCGGTCGAGCTGAACTGGCCAGGGCCCTTGGAGGGATTGGTTGTGACCCGCTATGGCTACAAGGTCCCGACCGAGCGAATCGAGATCGTCGAAGCGGCGCACCCGGTTCCCGACCGGGCCGGGCTGGACGCGGCCACCAGGATCTTGCAACTGGTGCGCGGTCTGACTGCGGACGACCTGGTGCTATGCCTGATTTCCGGTGGTGGGTCGTCCTTGCTGCCGCTCCCGGCGAGCGGCCTGACGCTGGCGGATAAGCAACTCGTGAACCGGACCCTGCTGCGCTCGGGTGCCACGATTTCCGAGATGAATTGCGTGCGCAAGCACCTGTCGGCGATCAAGGGCGGGCGACTCGGCGCTGCGTGCGCGCCGGCGCGGGTGGTGACGCTGCTGATCTCCGACGTGCCGGGCGACGATCCGTCGGTGATTGCATCGGGTCCGACCGTACCGGATCCGACCACCTGCGCGGACGCGTTGGCGATTCTGCAGAAGTACTCGATCAGCGAGCCGGCCGCCGCGCTCGAACATCTTCGGCGCGGACAGGACGAAACGCCCAAGCCCGGCGACCCGAGGCTGGTCGGTGCGGAAGCGATCCTGATCGGTACGCCGCAGGCTTCACTGGAGGCGGCGGCCGAGCTGGCACAGGCGGCGGCAGTGACGCCGCTGATTCTGGGCGATGCCATCGAAGGCGAAGCGCGCGACGTGGCGCTGGTGCATGCGGCGATCGCGCGCCAGGTCGCTGCGCACGGGCAGCCGGCGCGCGCCCCATGTGTGCTGCTGTCGGGCGGCGAGACGACCGTGACCATTCGGGGCAAAGGGCGCGGCGGACGTAACGCCGAGTTCCTGCTGGCGCTCACGATCGCGCTGGACGGGCACGCGCGGGTGCATGCGATCGCGTGCGACACGGACGGAATCGATGGTACCGAGGACAATGCCGGCGCGATCGCAGGGCCCGATTCGCTGCAACGCGCAGCTGCCCTGGAGCTGCGCGCCAAGGACTTTCTGGCCGACAACGACGGCTACACGTTCTTTTCCCGGCTCGGCGATCTGGTCGTCACCGGGCCGACGCTGACGAACGTGAACGACTTCCGCGCAATCCTGATCCGTTGAGGGGGACCACGGCGAGACCGAATCTCCTCTACAGCGCTTGGCTCACGCACTACCTGGGATAGTCAACAGCGAAGGGTGCCGTCAAACCTTGCTGGTCAGGAGCGGCACCAGGTCGCGAAGCCGGTGAATCGTCGGTAGCCCCTGCGGATCGACAAGCTGCCGATTGTCCTGGTTGAACCAGACTGAGAAGACGCCGACGCGGCGAGGCGCGATGACGTCCGGTTCAAGCGAATCGCCAACCATCGCCAAGTCGCGGGGGCTGGCCTGCAGGGTCGAGATGACCGTGTTCCAGAATTGCGCGGATTCCTTCCGTTCCCCAATCTCCATGAAGCAGAAGATTTCGGAGATGAATTGAAGCATCGACACCCGGGCAAGCGCCAACTCAATCATGGCGCGCCCCGATACCGTGGCGTTGGTCGCGATAGCAAGTCGGAATCGGGACGACAAGTCGGCAAGTGTCTCACGCGCTTCGGGAATGGCGCGCACCTCTGGCCACAAACCCATCGGCACGTCTTCGGGCCCGTCCTCCAACATCAGCGTCCCACCCCAGTCGAAGAGGATCCACTGAAATCGGGGCTGTGCCATCGGTCCTAGGAAAACGGAACCACGCGTCAGAACTGGGTTATTCCAATGGAGCGCTCGGTCAGAGGTTCACCCACGCGACCCAGCTAGTCAGGGCAACGGTAACCACGTAGCCGGCGACGAGCCATGCTTTGGAGTGTCGACGCCATGCAGCGATGAAGCAGGACATGAATCCCGCGACGACGAAGAACTGCCAACCTTCCGTGGTGTGCATCGCCAGGTACAGAAGGAGCAGCGAGCTGGGGAAAGCCGTAGCCAAGGCAAAGGTGGATGGCCGTCTCATTTGAAACTCCCGGGGATTCTGACCCGGCGCTTCGCGATGTGAACCTCAAGCCGCGCGCGGAAACCAGACGCAATAATCCGCCGAGCGACCGTTCACGACAACGTAGCTGTCCGCAGGACTCCCAGTGAAATGAAGCGGCGTGGCCTCCTGCTGTGAGGCCTTTAAGCAATGACGGAAGTCATCGGGCCGGGGTGGGTGATTCAGTTTGCGGTGGGGCCGCGGAGTGTGACTGGGTGCGGTGGAGCGAGGTCAGCACGCCCGAGCCCCCGGCATGGCGAAGGGCGTAACGCGAGCGGAACCGCACCCAGTCACACTCCGCGGCCCCACCGCAAACTGCTCAGAACAATCCGACCACGCGCCCCTTCTCGTCGATGTCGATCGCGTGGGCGGACGGCACCTTGGGCAGCCCGGGCATCGTCATGATGTCGCCGCAGATCATCACGATGAACTCGGCCCCCGCCGCCAGCCGCACCTCGCGGATGTCGACCACGTGTCCGGAAGGCGCGCCGCGCACGGACGGATCGGTCGTAAACGAGAACTGGGTCTTCGCGACGCACACCGGATAGTGGCTGAACCCGGCCTGCTGCAGGCGCTCGATCTCGGCCTTGACCTTGCTGTCGGCCGCGATGTCCGCAGCGCCATACACCCGGGTGGCGATGGTGCGCATCTTGTCCCACAGCGATGCGCGCTCGTCGTACACGAATTTCATCTGGCTGGGCTGCTCGCTGAGCCGGACCACCTCGTGGGCCAGCTCCTCGGCGCCGAGCCCGCCCTGCGCCCAGTGGCGCGCGATGATCGCGCGGCAGCCTTTTTTCGCCACCCGCTCCGTGACCAGCGCGAGCTCGGCGTCGGTGTCGTGGCTGCGGTGATTGATCGCGACCACGCACGGCAGTCCGTAGACGTTGCGCACGTTGTCGACGTGCCGCTCCAGGTTCGCAAGCCCCCGCTCCAGCGCGGGCAGGTTCTCCTTCGACACGGCGGCCACCTCGACCCCGCCGTGAAACTTCAGCGCTCGCAGCGTCGCAACCAGCACCACCGCGGACGGCCGCAGGCCGGACTTGCGGCACTTGATGTCGATGAATTTCTCGGCCCCCAGATCGGCGCCGAAGCCGGCCTCGGTGACCACGTAATCGGCGAGTTTCATCGCGCTGCGGGTCGCCAGCACCGAATTGCACCCATGCGCGATGTTGGCGAACGGACCGCCGTGGATGAACGCCGGGTTGTTCTCGAGCGTTTGCACCAGGTTCGGCGCCAGCGCATCTTTCAGCAGCACCGTCATCGCGCCGGCTCCGTGCAGGTCGCGCGCCATGATCGGGGTGCGGTCCGCGGTGTACGCGACCACGATGCGGCCGAGCCGCTCCTTCAGGTCGCGCAAGCCGGTGGCCAGGCAGAAGATCGCCATCACTTCGGAGGCGACCACGATATCGAAGCCATCCTGGCGCGGAAAGCCGTTGCCGGGGCCGCCCAGTCCGACCGTGATATCGCGCAGCGCGCGGTCGTTCATGTCGACCACGCGACGCCAGGCGATGCGCCGCACGTCGATGCCGAGGCTGTTGCCATGGTGCACGTGGTTGTCGATCAGCGCCGCCAGCAGGTTGTTGGCCGCGGCGATCGCCGCGAAGTCGCCGGTGAAGTGCAGGTTGATGTCTTCCATCGGCACCACCTGCGCATACCCTCCTCCGGCCGCGCCGCCCTTCATCCCGAATACCGGGCCCATCGACGGCTCGCGCAGGCAGATCACCGTTTTCTTGCCAAGCCGGTTCAGGGCGTCGCCCAGTCCGACGGTGGTGGTGGTCTTGCCTTCGCCGGCCGGCGTGGGCGACATCGCGGTGACCAGGATCAGCTTGCCGTCGGGGCGCGACTGAATCGTGTCCAGGTACTCCAGCGATACCTTCGCCTTGTAATGACCGTACGGCTGCAGGTGCTCCGCCGAGATACCTAGCGCCTCCTGCGCCACCTCGGCGATGCGCTTGAGCTTGCCCTGTTGTGCGATTTCGATATCACTCAGCATGTGCTCCCTCCTGACGAGCTTTCCTTGGATTTATTTTGCAACCAAGCTTCGACGGCGTCGAAGCGCAGAATGACCCGATGGCGCTGCCTCAACCGCAGGTTCAGATTATCCGGTTTCCCTCGATGGCTGGGAACAGTTCAGCTGCCAAGGATTCCGAAGATGCCGGCCGGAACAAATTCAGGAAGTTTTCGCTGGTCGCGCGTGCGATGGCTGTTATCGGCTGCGACCTCAGCTCGGCCAGCTTCTGCGCGACCGTCACCACCCGCGCCGGTTCGTTGGTCTTGCCCCGATAGGGCACGGGCGAGAGGTACGGCGAGTCGGTTTCGATCAGCAGCCGCTCGATCGGGACGTGCGGCACGATCGCCTGGAGCGCTTCCGCATTACGAAAAGTCACGATCCCCGAAAACGAGATGTAAAAGCCCAGCTCGAGCGCCTCGCGCGCAAATGCCAGCGATTCGGTAAAGCAGTGCATCACGCCGCCCGCTTCGGCCGCGCGCTCCTCCTTCAGGATCTTCAGCGTGTCTTCAGGCGCGCTCCGCGTGTGCACGACCAGCGGCTTGCCCGCTTCGCGCGCCGCACGGATGTGCACCCGGAAGCGGTCGCGCTGCCAATGCAGCGGCTCCTTAAGCCGGTAGTAATCCAGTCCGGTTTCGCCGATCGCAAGCACCTTCGGATGCGCGGCCAGTGCGACCAGCCGTTCGACCGTGGGCTCCTGCGTCTCGGTCGTGTCCGGATGCACGCCGACCGTCGCGAACACATCGGGTTGCGCCTCGGCCTGAGCCAGGACCTGCCCGAACTCCTCCATGCGGACGCAGATGTTAAGCGCCGCGCGGACACCGGCGTGCCGCATCCGGTCCAGCACGCCTTGGTGATCGGCGGCCAGTTCCGGGAACGACAGGTGGCAATGGGAATCGACGTACATGTCACAGGCTTCGAAGGCGTCGAAGCCGCGCGATCGACGAGCGGAAAGGCTTCTACAGAGTGTGAGTCGGGCGCGCCGATCGAAGGGCCGCGCCCAGCGCGTCCTCGATCCGCTTGCGGGCGCCGAATCCGGAATCGTCGGCCGGAAACTGGACACCGATCCCCGGCGTCTTGGAGGCGCCGCCTCCGGACGGGCTGACCCAGACGACTCTGCCCGCGACCGGAATCTTGGTCGGATCGTCCAGCAGCGTCAGGATCAGGTACACCTCGTCGCCCAGCTGGTACTGGCGGTTGGTCGGCACGAAAATCCCGCCGTTTCTAACGAACGGCATGAAGGCCGCGTACAGCGCCGCCTTCTCCTTGATCGAGAGGGACAGCACTGCCGGCCGGCCGGCGGCCTGACCGCCGGCGCCGACCTGCGCCGCAAACACGTTCGCGCTCATGATCCGGATCTCACGTTCGGGTCCATCGCCAGCTCCGCGCCGGGAAGATTCCTGCGTCCCACGCTGACGTCGCGACGCTTACGCCCCATTAATCGACCGCACATAAGAAAGCAGGATACCCTCGATCGCCAGCTTCGCGTTCAACGGGTGGTCGGCAAAGGATCGTGCAATTCGTAGTTCCGACATCCACGAACAGGCCTGAGGGACTTGCCACTTGGCTCCAAGCTGCCGCATTGCCGGTATTTCGTCCGGATGATAACGAACAGTGCCGGCCAGGCTAAACGCTAAAAAGTCCCATCCCCAGCGTTGAAACAAAGCGACCGAACCGGCAACCGGAACGTCGCGCGGCACCGTGGCGACCACCTCCGCCGCCGCCAGCCGGGCGCCCTTGCGCAGCAAGGCGAGCAGCCGATCGCGCAACTCGGGGGCGAGTCCGCTGCGCTCGGCCTGCGCCGCCACGAGCGGGGCACCGCCGGCCTCGATCAGCCGCTGCTGCGGCTGTGCGACGCCTTGCTGCTGGAGCCAGCCAAGCGCGATGGCCGGCGCCGGCAGGCGCACCCGAAGCAGAGCGCAGCGTGAGCGCAGCGTCGGCAGCGTTTCGTCGACCCGGTGGCTGACCAGCAGGAACAGGGTTCGCGCCGGCGGCTCCTCCAGGACTTTCAGCAGCGCGTTGGACGCCGGCGTATTCATCGACTCGGCCGGCTCGATCACGATCACTCGCGCCCCGCCGCGGTGGGTGCTCAGCGTGATCCATTCCGAAAGGTCGCGGATCTGCTCGATCCGGATCCCACGGCTCGCGCGGCCCCTGGCTTCCGCCGGCGCACCGGCCGAGGCGCCTTCAGCGGGCTCCTCGCCCGGTGCCTGGCCGATGCGCGAGTCGGCCTCGGCCAGCGCCTCGGGTCGGACGATTCGAAGATCCGGGTGGTTACCGGCCGCGACCAGCGTGCACCCGGGACAACGTCCGCACGGGCTGCCGTCCTGAACGCGCCGCTCGCACAGCAGCGCCTCGGCCGTGTCCAGCGCGAGGTCCAGCTTGCCGGTGCCGGCCGCGCCGTGCAGCAGCACCGCGTGAACCTGGCGCGCCAGCAGCTGGCCGATCGCTGCGCGGGCCGCGTCGTGCCATGGGAGCGCCTTCAGGCGCGCCATGGCTTCACGCGCTCGACGATGCGTTCTAGGATTTCCGCGCTCGGGCGGGCGCCGTCGATCAGCAGAATGCGGTTCGGCTCGGCACGGGCGCGCGCGGCATAGACCTCACGCACGCGCTCGAAAAAAGCCACGTCCTCCGCCTCGAAGCGGTCCGGCGTGCGGACCCGTGCCCGGCGCATCGCCGCCTGCTTCGGATCGAGGTCGATCACGACGGTCAGGTCCGGCTGCAGCGTCGGGTGAGCCCAGGTCTCGAGGTTGGCGATCCATTCGGCGGGGATGCCGCGACCGCCCGACTGGTAGGCGTAGGACGCGTCGGTGAAGCGATCGCATAGCACCCAGTGGCCGGTGCCGAGCGCGGGAACGATCACCTCGTCGACGTGTTCGACACGTGCGGCGAACATCAGCAGCGTCTCGGTCAGCGGCGACATGGTCCGCCCGAGCAGGATGGTGCGCAGCGATTCGCCCAGCGCCGTGCCGCCGGGTTCGCGCGTTTCCAGAACATCGATACCGCTGGCGCGCAGCGCCGAGGCCGTTGCGGTCAACTGCGTGCTCTTGCCGCTTCCGTCGATGCCTTCGAAGGTGATGAAGCGGCCTCGCATCGGCTCAGTCGGCGACCGGATGGCGAGACTCGGATGCAGCGGGCCTGGCTCCGGTCCGCTGAAACCGGTCGACCGCGCGCTGATGCTCGGCGAGCGTCGCTGAAAACTGGGAGGTGCCGTCGCCGCGCGCGACGAAATACAGATCGCGCGTCGTCTCCGGATTCAGTGCGGCTTCGATCGAGGCCTGACCGGGCAAGGCGATCGGGGTCGGAGGCAACCCGGGTCGGGTGTAGGTGTTGTACGGAGTGTCCGCACCCAGGTCCTTGCGGTGCAGGCGGCCCTCGAAGCGATCGCCCAGCCCGTAGATCACCGACGGATCGGTCTGCAGCGGCATTCCCAGCCGCTGGCGATTGACGAACACGCTCGCCACGCGCCGCCGTTCGTCGGGCTGTCCGGTCTCCTTCTCGACCAGCGAGGCCATGATCAGCGCCTCGTATGGACTGCGGTACGGCAGATCCGGCAAGCGCGCGTCCCAGGCGTGCGCGACCCGCTCGGCCTGCATCCGATAGGCGCGCCGGTACAGATCCAGATCACTGGAACCGGGATCGAACAGGTAGGTGTCTGGCGCAAACAGACCCTCGGGATCCTTCTCGGGGGCGCCGATCGCCCGCAGCAGCTCCGCATTGCCCAGTTTGGCGCTCTGGTGCTGCAACTCGGGCGTCGAATCGAACTGTTCCCGCAGGTCCCGAAACGTCACTCCTTCCGGGATCGTCAGCCGTTCCAGCAGAACGTCGCCTTGTTGGATCATCTCGACCACCGAGCGCATCGACATGCCGTTTTCGATCGCGTACCGCCCCGCGCGCAACGATCGCGTCGCCCCGCTGGCGCGGACGGCCGCAACGAATTCGAGCTCGTTCAGGTCGACGCCGGCCGCGCGGATTGCGCGCGCAATGGCCCGTGCCGACGCGCCGTTGGCGATCCGGACTTCCACCCGATCGGCGCTCATCGGAAGTGGGCGTTCGAAACCGCGCCAGAGATACACTGTGGTAGCGCCGGCTGCGGCGGCGAGCACTACCGCCAGCACGATCCATCGCGATGCGCGCAGCATGTCCCTGATCCGCATCGTTCAGTTCCATCGACCCATTGGCGGATTTTACGGTGTTCATATAATGACGACATCGGCGCCGCGTGCCCAAGGGCGCCAGAAGAGAACGGTGCAAAGCGATGCCTGAAGATCCGCGCCCCGGCCCTCGAGGAGGTGCCTGGTCGGCCCCCGTCGAGCAGCTGCGCCTGGCGCTGCGGCAACCGGTGCTGGCCGCGCTTCCCGAATTGGGAGTCGTGGCGGTGCAGGGGGCCGACGCCGCGCCGTTTCTGAACGGCCAGCTGACCGTCGATGTGACAGCGATCGACGCGCAGCGCTGGCAGCTGGGCGCGTACTGCTCCGTCAAGGGACGCGTGCTGGCGCTGTTCGAGATGTGGCGGGTCGACGATGGCTTCTGCCTGATGCTGCCGGCCGAGCAGTCCGAGCTGTTGCGCACGCGCCTGGCGCGCTTTGTGCTCAGATCCAAGGCGAAGCTGGCGGACCTCAGTGACCGATGGGCCGTGTTCGGCCTGACAGGACCCGGCATCGAAGCAGCACTGGTCGCGACGGGACTGCAATGCCCGGACGCAGCCTGGAGCTGCCGGGTACTGGACGACGGTACGCGGCTGGTACGCGTACCGCCCTCGCCCCGCACGGGAGCACGTCTGATGCTGGTGGTGCCGTCCGCAGCCAGCGAGTCATGGCGGCGCCAGCTGGGAGCCGTCGAAGAGGTTGACGCGGGCGTGTGGTGGTGGTCGAAAGTCGATGCCGGCCTGCCCGACGTGTTTACGGTCACGCAGGAGCGCTTCGTCCCGCAGATGTTGAACCTCGACGTGCTCGGTGGAGTGCATTTTCGCAAGGGCTGCTATCCGGGGCAGGAGGTGGTCGCGCGCAGCCAGTATCTGGGCAAGCTGCGCAGGCGGATGATGCGCGGCCATGCCGAGGGGGCGTCGGCGGCCGAAGACCTGTTCGGCGAGGATGGCGCGCCGGTGGGGACGGTCGTGATGGCGGCGGCATCGCCGGACGGCGGGGTCGACCTGCTGTTCGAGTGTCCGACCGAGTTGGCCGGCGCCGTGCAGCTACGGATCGGCGCAGCTCAATCGTCCCGCGTGAGCCCGCGCGAGCTGCCTTACCCGATGATCAATCCGACCGCCTGACCGGTAGGGTCGCTCAACGATGCCACAGCGGCGATACTTACGAAAATACACGGACTGCCTTTCGGGGCGGAACGCCCGACCACGATGTGCCTGATCCTGTTCGCGTGGCAGACTCACTCGGAGTATCCGCTGATCGTCGCGGCCAACCGGGATGAGTTCTACGCTCGCCGTACCCGAGCGGCCTCCTGGTGGGGCCAGGCGGTTTCGCTGCTGGCAGGGCGCGACGAGGAAGCCGGCGGGACCTGGCTCGGCATCAATCGGCGCGGTCGATTTGCGGTGGTCACGAACGTGCGGGCTCCGAACGAGCGCAATCCGCATGCCACTTCGCGCGGGCTGCTCGTGCTGTCGGCGCTCCAGACTTCGCAACCGATGCGCGAGTGGATCGACGACTGCCTGTCGCGCGCGCATACGTTCAACGGGTTCAACCTGATCGTGGCCGAGCCGGTCGCCCTTGGATCGCGCGGCGCCGGCGCCGAGCTGGCGTACATCAGCAATCGGGTCGGCGACCCCGTGCGCCGCTTGCAGCCGGGAATCTACGGCCTTTCGAATGCATCCCTGGACACCCCGTGGCCGAAGGTCACGCGCGCTGTGAGCGCCTTTGCCTGTCAGATCGCGCAGCGTGTCAGCCCCGACAGCCTGCTGCGGCTGATGGCGGACCGTGAAGTCGCCGGGGAGCTCGAGCTGCCGTCGACCGGTATTCCTCGCGACTGGGAACGGGCGCTATCGGCAATTCAGATTCGCGCCAACGGGTACGGCACGCGGGCCACCACGATCTTGACGGTCCGGCGCGACGGGCTGGTTGGCTTCGTCGAGCGCTCGTTCGACGCGGCGAACCCGGATGATCATTCCGACCGTCGCTACGAGTTCATGATCGATGGTGTAACGCCCAGCGCGGCCGGATTCGGCGACCGCACCAAGGGCCAGCACCGCTGACTCGCAGTCCCGGGCCCGCTGTATTCGGGCTGAGGGCGGGCGGCTTCGACGCCCGCGCGCCCTGGCCCCTAGAGCGATGCTCGCATCGTGACGTGCGCGATGCCGGCGTCGTCGAACTGCGGGCCGACCGTGATGAAGCCGAACCGCTGATAGAAGCGCTCGGCGTGCACCTGCGCGAAGAGCTCGACCTGCCGGTGGCCCCGTTGCCGAGCAGCCTCCATCAGACTCAGCAGCAGGGCTGCACCGACTCGCTGCCCGCGCGCTTCGCGCGTCACCGCGATCCGCCCGATGTGCCCGTCCGGCAGCAAGCGTCCCGTTCCCAACGCAGCACCCGCAGGTTGCGACGCCAGCGCATGAACGCTGACCGGATCCATCGAGTCGAATTCCAGTTCGAGCGGAACGCGCTGCTCCGCGACAAACACCTCCAAACGGATGCGTCGCGCCTCCTCTCCAAGCTCGTCCCACGAGCCCAGCCGGACCTGAAAATTCCCCGCGGCCGCCACCCTCAGCCCCGGCCCCTGTCCCACTAGCGTGGGAGAGGGGAGCTCAACACTCGCAGGCTCCCCTCTCCCGCTGGCGGGGTTGGGGATGAGGGTTTCAATGCGCTCCCTTCTTTGCATCGCCCGCAACCACCACCGTCATCTTCGACAGATCGAGGTACTTGTGCACGACCGAAAGCAGCTGTTCGGCCGTGACCGCATCCACGCGGGCCTCGAACTGCCGGCTGAATTCGTACGTCCGGTCCAGATCGAGATTGCCGACCCAACCGGCCGCCAGCGCGCCGTCCTCGGAGCGACCGAGCACACGCTCTTGCCGATAGCCTTGTTTTGCCTGCTGGATCTCCTCGTCGGTGAAGCCGTCGCGCAGCACGCGCTCCAGCTCTTCCCTGACCTCCTGCTCGACCCGGTTCACGTTCTGCGGGGCTGCGATCGCACCGACTCCCCAGGAGGCGGCCCGGTCGCGGCCGTTCACCACCAATCCGGCCCCGATGCCGTAAGACAGTCCGTCCTTCTGCCGGATCCGGTCGACCAGGCGGTTGTGCAGGCCGGAGCCGCCCCCGATGATGCGCGTAGCCAGAGCAAGAGCGGGCGCGTCCGGGTCGTCGTCGCGTAGATCCAGGCCGATCCGCGCCCGGTAGACCGCGTTCTCCTTGTCGGTGGTATCGATGAAAATCCGCGTTGCCGGCACGTCCACCACGTCGTTCAGCAGGCGTTGATACGGCGCTTTCGATTTCCAGGAGGCGAACCGCTCCGTCACCAGCGGCTCGACCTGATCCGGGTCGAAGTCGCCCACCAGCGCGATCTCGCCGCGCGCCGTGCCCCAGAATCGATCGAAGAAACCCTGCACGTCGGCCAGTGAAATGTTCTTCACGGCCTCGATGCGCTCGGTGAGCGGGATGTAGCGGCGCGGATCGCCGACCGCATAGGTGCTGAAATGCGCGAGCAACGCGTCGCGCGAGCGCTCGCCCGGATCGTCCAGCTTGCTTTGCAGCTCGGTCAGCATCTCGCGCTTGAGCTGATCGAATTCGCGCGCCGGAAAGCTCGCCTCCTGCAGAACGGACTCGACCAGTTTCAAGGCGTCTGCGACCGTCGCGCGGCTCGCCTGGAAGTTCATCAGGTCACCGGTGACTTTCAGGCGGGTGAGCTCGTCATCGATCTGCTGGCGGGTCATATTCGCCGTACCGCGCCCGAGCATGGCCCGTGTCAGCTCGGCAGCGATCACCTGCCCGTTCAGTGTTTTCAAGTCGCCGAAGCGGAACGCCATCGACACGTTGACGGTTCCGCCCTTGGTCTTCTTCGGCAGCAGCGCGATCTTCAGATCGCCTGCGTGCACCAGGCGGGTCCGCGCGTCGATGTTCTGCGGGCTCGGATCGAATCGCTCGCCCGCCTCGGTGGCCGCGCGCGGCGTGAAATCCTTCAGCATCTGATCCACCGCCAGCGGCGCCGGGATCTCGGCGCGCTGCGGCGCGTCCTCCGGCAGGAAGATGCCGACCGTGCGGTTGTCGCGGCGCAGGTAGCGCTGCGAGGCCGCCATCACTTGGGACGCGTCGACGCGCTCGGTGGCGTCGCGAAACAGGAAGAACAGCCGCCAGTCGCCCTGGGCGATGTAGTCCGACAGCACGACACCGAAGCCCTGCGGATCGGCCAGCGCGCGCTCGGCCTCGGTTTCCTCGGACCGGCGCATCCGGTCCATCTCGGCCTGGGTCGGCGCGGTCTGCCCCAGAGAATGCTCGACCACGTCGATCAGCCGGTCGCGCGCGCGCTCGACCGAGTCGCCCGGCTTCACGATGGCGCCGAAGATAATCACGCCTGGATCGTGCAGGAACATCGGTTCGGCGAACACCTGCGCCGCCAGGCCGGTCTCGACCAGCTCGTGGTGCAGCCGCCCGCTGGGCGTCTCGCCCAGGATGTCGGACAAGGCGGACAGTGCCGCCGCATCGGCGCTGCGGCCCGCCGGAATGTGATAGCCGACCAGCACGATCTGCGAGTCGCCCTTGCGGCGCACAGTGACGCTGTGCTCGCCATCCTGCGTCGACTCGACCGTCCATTGCGGCGGCAGCGTGCGCTTGGGACGCGGAATGCGGCCGAACGTATCCGCCACCAGCCGTAGCGTACGGTCGACGTCGAAATGCCCGGCGATGACCAACACTGCGTTGTCGGGCTGGTAGTAGATCCGGTAAAACGCCCTCAGGTTCTCGATGCGGACGTTTTCGATGTCGCTGCGGGCCCCGATCGTTTCCTTGCCGTACGCATGCCACTGGAACATGGCCGACAGCAGCCGCTTGAACAGCACGTCGATCGGGTCGTTCTCGCCTTTTTCATACTCGTTGCGCACCACCGTCATCTCGGAATCGAGATCTTTGCGGGCGATGAAGGAGTTCGTCATCGCGTCGGCCTCGCGGCGCAAGGCCCAGCTCAGGTTGTCGTCGCTCGCCTGGAACGTCGAGAAATAGTTGGTCCGGTCGTAGCCGGTCGATCCGTTGTTCCGAAAACCGCGCGCAGCGAATTCGCGGTCCGGCTTGGGAAAGTGGGTCGAGCCCTTGAACATCAGGTGCTCCAGCAGGTGCGCCATCCCGGTCTCGCCGTAGCTTTCCATCCGCGATCCGACCAGGTACGTGACGTTCACGGTGACGGTCGGCTTGGACAGATCGGGATACAGCAGAACGCGCAGGCCGTTGGCCAGGTGGTATTCGGTGATGCCTTCAACCGAGGCGGTCTGATTGACGCCGGCCGGCGGCGCCGCCCAGGCGGCAACGGCCAGCTGCAGCCCGAGCACTGTCAGGCCTGCCCACAGCTTCACGGAACGGATCGTTCGCATTGGAGTCGGTCGTGTCGGGGCTCGCCAGGCGAGCGCCGCAGGTGTTTTCGAAGGCGCGATTGTGCCGCATCAGGCACCGGGCCACCGGTGCTCGCGAAAGCGCTCGCGCAGCTGCCCCTTCAGCATCTTACCGGTGGCACCGAGCGGGATCGCGTCGACGAACACAACGTCGTCCGGAACCTGCCAGCGGGCGACTTTGTCTGCAAAATGCGCCAGCACCTGCTCGCGAGTGACGGTCTGACCGCTCTTGCATACGATCACCAGCAGCGGACGCTCACCCCACTTCGGGTGGGCCACTGCGATGCAGGCCGCGTTTGCGACGCCCGGATGCGACAGCGCGATGCACTCCAGCTCGATCGAGCTGATCCATTCGCCGCCCGACTTGATGACATCCTTGCTGCGGTCGGTGATTCGCATGAAGCCTTCCTGATCGATGTTGGCCACGTCACCGGTTGAGAACCAGCCACCCCGCAGCGCCGATCCGCCCTGGAAGTACTCGCTGGCGACCCAGGGGCCGCGCACCATCAGGTCTCCGCTGCTGTTACCGTCCCACGGCAGCTCCTGGCCCTGCTCGTCCACGACCTTCATGTCGACCGGGTACAGCACGCGACCCTGCCGGCTCCGGATCGCCAGCTGCTCGGTTGGCGTCAAGTTCAGTTGACTCGCCTTTAGCGAACAGACCGTGCCCAGCGGGCTCATCTCGGTCATGCCCCAGGCGTGCAGCACCTGCACGCCACGGTCCTGCAGCCTCTGCAACATCGACGGCGCGCACGCCGCCCCGCCGATCACCATGCGCTTCAACGTGGACAGCTTCAGTCCGTTCGCCTCCAGGTGCGCCACCAGCCCCTGCCACACGGTGGGCACGCCGGCCGACATCGTGACGCCCTCGGCCTCGAACAGCTCGTACAACGACGGCCCGTCCAGGCGCGCTCCGGGCAGCACCAGCCTGGCTCCGACCATCGGCGCCGCGTACGGCAGGCCCCAGGCATTGACATGGAACATCGGCACCACCGGCAGCACCGTGTCGCGCGAGGAGAGGTTGAATGCGTCCGGCAAGGCACAGGCGAGCGAGTGCAGCACCGTGGATCGATGGCTGTACAGGACGCCCTTCGGGTCTCCCGTCGTGCCGGAGGTGTAGCACATCGAGGAGGCGGTGGTTTCGTCCAGCGCGGGCCATTCGAAGGCGTCAGTACTTGCTTCCAGCAGCTCTTCGTAGCACAGCGCCGGTTCGGGTCCGGCATCGGCCATCCGGTCGCGATCCGTCATGGCGACGAAATGGCGCACCTGCGGGGCGGCGCGGCGAACCGCCTGTGCCAGCGGGCCGAAACACGAATCGAAGAACAGGACCTTGTCCCCCGCGTGGCGCGCAATCCACCCGATCTGCTCAGGGTGCAGCCGCGGATTGATCGTGTGCAGGACCGCACCGGAGCCTGACACGGCAAAGTACAGCTCGAGGTGGCGGTATCCGTTCCAGGCGAGCGTGGCGACGCGATCGCCCGGGCCGATTCCGAGCGTAGCGAGCGCGTTGGCCAGTTGCCGCGCGCGACGATGCAGCTCGCGGTAGGTCGTGCGGTGAAGATCGCCCTCGACGCGGCGCGAGACGATCTCGACCGAACCGTGATGCCGATCCGCGTGCTGGATCAGCGTCGCGATGTTCAACGGCATCGACATCATCAGACTCTGAATCATCGTCCCTCTCCTGCGGCCGATCCGGGCGCGAAAAATCGCTTACCGTGTGAAACCTTGATCAGGTTCACTCGCTAGAATGCGCCTCGGTGAGGTTTCGGCCTTGAGCGAACCAACACCGGGATGGACCCGCGGCGGTTGCGAACCGCATCGGTCCCTTGTCTTTCGCGAGAACCGAACTTGAAGATTTTGCTTGATCTGCTGCCGGTCGTCGTCTTTTTTGTCGCGTTCCGGCTGGCCAAGGCCGCTCCGCAGCTGGCGCATGCCTGGGCCGCTGCGGTTCTGGGTTCGGTGCCGGCGGCCGCGAGCGCGGCCTCCGACATCGTGCCCGTGATCGTCGCGACGGCGTGTGCGATCATGGCCACCTTGATCCAGGTGAGCTGGCTGCTGTTGCGACGCGCCACGGTGACCGCGTCGGTCTGGCTCAGCGCCGCGCTGATCGTGGTGTTCGGAGGATTGACGGTCTGGCTGCACAACGAGTGGTTTATCAAGTGGAAGCCGACGTTACTGTATTGGGCATTTGCTGCGGTGCTCGCATGCGGTCAATGGATCTGGAAACGCAACCTGCTCGGCGTGCTGTTTTCCAGTGAACTGCAGCTGCCGCAGGCTGCCTGGGACCGGCTGTTGATCGCCTGGGCCGCCTTCTTTCTCGTGCTCGGCTGCATGAACCTGGTGGTCGCCTATCAATTCAGTACCGAGGCCTGGGTCAACTTCAAGACCTTCGGCCTGCTGGGGCTGACATTCGCCTATTCGGTTTCGACCGGCATCTACGTGGCTCGACACTTGAAGGCGCCGAGCAATGGCTGAAGCCATGATCGATCGGATACGCAGCCTGCTGGCTCCTCTGCAGCCGCTCGAGCTGCAGATCGAAGACGAAAGCGATCGTCACGTCGGCCATCCCGGCGCGCGCGACGGCGGTGGCCACTACAGGCTGCGCGTTGTCAGTCCCCGTTTTCGGGACCTGGCGCCGTTGCAGCGCCACCGCATGGTGTATGATTGTTTGGATAGTCTGATCCCGCGGCAAATCCATGCGCTGGCGATGACCTTGCTGAGCCCCGAGGAGGCGGCTGCGGCAGGATTCCACCCACCCTCTCGAGAGTAATCCCAGATGTCCCGATTCCCTCTTCTCTTCGTCGTGTCACTGGCGACCGGATCCGTGGTGTCACTGGCGGCCGGACCCGCGCTAGCGCAGAACAAGGCGGAGAACAACGTCGCCATGGTCAACGACAAGGCGATCAGCAAGGCGACGGTCGATCAGTTCATTCAACAACTCGGTCAGCCCGATACGCCCGAACTGCGCGACCGGATCAAGGAACAGTTGATCGAGCGCGAAGTCTTCCTGCAGGAGGCGACGAAGCGCGGAATACCGGAGCGCCCCGACGTCAAATTCCAACTCGACTTCGTGCGCAAGACGGCGATCATTCAGAACCTGTTCCGGGACGAGGCGAAGAAGCACCCGGTCACCGACCAGCAGGTGCAGACCGAGTACGACAAGCAGAAAGCAACGCAGGGCGACAAGGAGTATCACGCGCGTCATATCCTGGTCGAGAAGGAAGATGAGGCGAAGGACGTCATTGAGCAGCTGAAAAAGGGCACCAAGTTCGAAGATCTCGCGAAAAAATCGAAGGATCCCGGTTCGGGAAGCCGGGGCGGAGATCTGGGCTGGGCGGCGCCGAGCGCCTATGTGAAGGGCTTCTCCGACGCGATGGTGAAGCTCGACAAGGGCAAATACACCGAGACGCCGGTCCAGACGCAGTTCGGATACCACGTGATCCTGCTGGAGGATGTTCGCAGCACGCAGTTCCCGGGGCTCGACCAGGTCAAAGGGCAGATCACCGAATCGATCCAGAATAAGCAGGCCCAGGCCTTTGCGGACGACCTGAAGAAGAAGGCGAAGATCCAGTAAGTAATCGGTCGCTGCGAATTGGCACAGGGGGCGCTTGGGCGCCCCCTGTCGCATCTGGAAGCATCCCCGCGGTGTCCGCGCCGACGATCAGTCCAGCGTCAGCGGCAGCGATCGGCGCCGCGCGCCGGTCAGCGCGAACAGCGCGTTGGCCACCGCCGGTGCGATCGGCGGCGTACCCGGCTCGCCCACCCCCGCAGGAGCGCGTTCGCTCGGCACCAGGTAGGTCTCGACGATCGGGGCCTGGTCCATCCGCAGCAGCGGATACTGCGGAAAGTTCTGCTGCTCGACGCGGCCCGCGCGGATCGTGATCCGCTCGCGAAGCGCGGCGCTGAGCCCGAAGTTCACGGCCCCTTCGATCTGCTGCTCGACAATGCGCGGGTTGACCGCGATTCCGCAGTCGACCGCGCACACCACGCGGTGAACGCGCGGCTGCCCGTCCTGCATCGACACCTCGGCCACCTGGGCCACGATCGAACCGAACGACTCGTGCAGCGCCAGGCCGCGGGCGCGCCCCGGAGCCAGCAGACCGGCCCAGTCGGCTCTCTGCGCGGCCACCTCCAGCACCGCGCGGTGAAGAGGGTGATGCTGCAAAAGAGCGAGCCGGAACTGCAAAGGGTCGGTTGCGGTCGCATGCGCCAGCTCGTCGATGAACGATTCGGTGAAAAACGCGTTGTGCGAATGACCTACCGAGCGCCAGTTTCCGATCGGCACCGCGGAGGCGACCTTGACGTGGCTGCAGTGTCGCAGCTCGAACTCGTAGGCCTGATCGAAGTGACCCTCGGCGGTCGTCGCATCCGGCGTTTCGAAGGTCATAAACGGAAAGGCTCGTCGCAAAAATTGGGGGCCGATCGCATCGGATGCGGTGCGGCTGACCCAGGCGAGCACACGGCCGGAGGCGTCGATCGCGGCCTGGAAACGAGCCACTGCGGCGGGCCGATAGAAGTCGTGGCCAAAATCCTCCTCTCGCGACCACAGGACCTGCACCGGCGCCGGCCCCAGCTGCATGGCCAAGCGGATCGCGGGCACCAGAAAGTCGCTTTCCAGCCTTCGTCCGAAGCCGCCGCCGAGCTGTGTGACGGTCAGATCGATGCGGTCCAGGGCCACACCGCTGGCCCGCGCAGCGACCCTGCGCGCAACGCTGGCGGCCTGCGTCGGCGCCCACAGCTTCAGCCGCCCGTCGATCCACTGCGCAGTGCAATTCATCGGCTCCAGCGTCGCATGCGCGAGCCAAGGCGCTTCGTACTGCGCCTGCACGACGCGGTGGGCCGATCGCAGCGCACCGATCGCATCGCCCTGCGCGTAGAACACCCAGCCGTCCGGTGCATCGAGCGCCTGGCGCATCTCGCGCACCAGGCGTTCGCTGTCCGCTGGATCGCCGATGCCGCCGTCCCACTCGATCCGGATGGCGGACAGCGCCTGCTGGGCCTCCCAGTGGCTGCGTGCAACGACAGAGACCCCCGGCGCGCAACCGCTTATGCCTTCGTAAGGAATGACGCGGATCACGCCGGCCATCTGTTCGGCTTCGCGCGGATCGAACGATCGAAGCCTGCCACCGAACTGCGGGCAGCCGCGGACCGCCGCATGGAGCATTCCGGGCAGGCGGACGTCGATCCCGTACGTCGCGCGCCCAGCGACCTTGTCGGCGCTATCGACGCGCGGGATCGGACGGCCGATCAGGCGGAACTGGGCCGGCTGCTTCAGCTCGATGCGCGCCGGCGGTGCCAGGCGGGCGGCCTGTGCCGCCAGCTCGCCGTAGCCGAGCACGCGCCCCGTCGCGTCGACCACCGTCCCATCGCGCGCCGAGCAGGCCGATGCCGGCACGTGCCAGCGGCGCGCGGCCGCCTCGATCAGCATCTGGCGGGCCGCCGCGCCGGCCTGTCGCATCGGGATCCACGCATCGCGCACGCTGCTGCTGCCGCCGGTGATCTGCAGACCCAGATCCCGGGCGATCTTGGAGACGAACCATTCGGCAATCCGCGCGCCGGGTGCGCCGGCCCGATCCGGGTGAAACGGAAGTGACTCGAGCATGACCGCGACGTTCGCGTAGATTGCATCGTCGCCGGTCGGCACGGCCTGTACCTGTGCCAGTGGCGCTTCCAGCTCTTCGGCCACCAGCATCGGCAGCGCGGTCAGAACGCCCTGCCCCATTTCGCTGCGCGGAACCGCAATCGCGATCGTGCCGTCGGCTGCGATCCGAACCCACCCGTTCAAGGCGACAGGCGGCCAGAGCGAGGGCGATCCGAGCCGGCCTGCCGGGGGCGCAAGCGCCCAGCCGACGATCAGCGCGCCGGAAGCACCCAGACCAGAGAGCAGAAACGTGCGGCGTTTCAAACCGATTCTCCCCTACAATCCGGACCAACCGTTGCCGCGTCGGCCGGTGCGGGAAACAAAACGATAACGGGAGATTCCGATGACTCTATCGCTGGTCCGCCGCGCGGCTGTCGGCCTTGCAGTTGGGCTGCTTGCGACGAGCGGCTTTGCCGCCAACGTGCTTTCGCTGAAGGAAAAGGTGGAGCTTACGGCACCGCCACAAAAGGTCTGGGAGCTGATCAAGGATTTCGACGGATGGCAGAACTGGCATCCGGCGGTGGCCAGCACCGAGATCACGTCCGGCAAGGGCAACACGCATGGAACCGTGCGCGTGCTGACGACCAAGGATGGCGCCAGGATCACCGAACGGCTGGATCGTTATCAGCCCAAGATCTTCTCGTACACGTACCGGATCACGGACAGCCCGCTGCCGGTCGCGGACTATGTCTCGACGCTCCAGGTGAAGGCCACCAAGTCAGGATCGGTCGTGACCTGGAGCTCGCATTTCAAGGCCAAGGAAGGCACCCCGGACGCCGATGCCCTCAAGACGATGCGCGATATCTACACCGCCGGGCTGAACAGCCTGAGAGATAAAGTTAAGTAAGAAAGATCGCGCAGGACCCTCAGCCCCGGACCCTCTCCCTAAGGGAGAGGGCAGGCTGCTCGTCCTTCGTGGAGGAGACCACCGGCCTCGCCCTAGCGGGCGTCACTCGAGTTCCTCGTACAGCGCCAGCGTCAGGAACTCCGGGAACTGTTCGCTGGTCGACATCGCCTCGAAGATCCTGGCCGCCCGCTCGTAATTGCCCGATTCTCCTTCGACCTCGCCCTTCACCTTCGCGAGTTCTTCGGGGATCAAGGCGCGCACCAGATCCACGGTTACTTTGCGGCCGTCCTGCAGACGCCCCTTGGGCGAGCGTATCCACTGCCAGACCTGCGAGCGCGAGATCTCGGCCGTGGCCGCATCTTCCATCAGGTCGTGGATCGGCACGCACCCGTTGCCGCCGAGCCAGGAGCCGAGGTAATGGATGCCCACGTTGATGTTCATCCGTAGCCCGGCCTCGGTGATCGGCGCCTCGGGCTCGAAACGCAGCAGATCGGCCGCGCGGGCCTGGACGTCTTCGCGCTGCTTGCCGATCTGGTTCGGACGATTGTCCAGCACGCGCGTGAATTCGAGCATTGCGACCTGCACCAGGCCGGGGTGCGCTACCCAGCTGCCGTCATACCCATCACCCGCTTCGCGCGCCTTGTCGGCGCGTACGCCCGCCAACGCCCGCTCGTTGGCGACCGGGTCCCTCTTGATCGGAATCAGCGCGCTCATTCCGCCGATCGCCGGCGCGCCGCGCCGGTGGCAGGTCTTCAGCAGCAGCAGCGAGTAAGCGCGCATGAAGGGGGCCGTCATCGTGACCAGTGCGCGGTCGGCCAGGCAGAACTGGCTGTCGCTGCGGAATTTCTTGATGCACGAAAAGATGTAATCCCACCGGCCGGCATTCAGCCCGGCCGAGTGGTCACGCAACTCATACAGGATCTCGTCCATTTCGAAGGCGGCCAGCAGCGTCTCGATCAGCACCGTCGCCTTGATCGTTCCGTGCGCGATACCCAGCTCGCGCTGCGCCAGCACGAAGATGTCGTTCCACAGGCGCGCTTCCTGATGGGATTCCAGCTTCGGCAGGTACAGGAACGGCCCCTGCCCGCGCTCGGCCAGCTCGCGGCCGTTGTGGTAAATGAACAAGGCGAAATCGAACAGGCCGCCGGAGACGCGTTCACCATCGACCCGCACGTGCTTCTCATCCAGATGCCACCCCCGCGGCCTGACCAGCAGCGCCGCGATCTTGTCGTTCAGCCGGTAGATGCGACCGTCGGGCGAGGAAAACGAGATCCGGCGGCGGATCGCGTCGAGCAGGTTCACCTGGCCCTGGATCTGGTTGTCCCAATTGGGCGTGTTGCTGTCCTCGAAATCCGCCATGTAGGCGTCGGCACCGGAGTTCAGCGCGTTGATGATCATCTTGCGCTCGACCGGACCCGTGATCTCGACGCGGCGGCATTCGAGCGCGGGCGGAAGCGGGGCGATCTGCCAGCTGCTCTCTCGTACCGAGCGCGTCGCCGGCAGGAAGTCGGGCCGCTGGCCGCGGTCGATCTGCCCGGCCCGTTCGGCTCGCGCCGCCAGCAGCTGACGGCGGCGCGGTTCGAATTCGCGGTGCAGCCTGGCCAGGAACTGCAGCGCAGCCGGCGTCAGAATCGCGTCGAAGCCCGGCTTGATCAACGCCTGGACGACGACGGCCGAAGGGACACTCATGACTTGCCTCCGCTGTGCAACCGAAGTGCGAAATCGACGGCGTCGCTCAGCGAGCGTCCGATTCCGTCAGGCTGGCCGTCCAGCCGCTCGATCGGTGCCGAAGAACGGTTGACCCAGAAGCTGCGATAGCCGTACCACTTGGCCCCGATCGCATCCCAGCCGTTGCTGCTGATCAGCAGCAGCTCCGCAGCCGGATGACCCAGCGTCAGCGGGCCCAGCTCGTACACCGCCGGAGCCGTCTTGTAAGCGCGCGCCTGGTCGGCGGACAGCAGCACGTCGAAGTAGTCGTCCAATCCGGCCCCGTGCAGCGCATCCTCCATCTGGCCCGGGTCACCGTTGGTCAGCACCCCGACCGTAAGGTCGGCCGCCAGCAAGCGTTGCAGCGCGGGAACCGCGTCGGCAAACGGCGTGAGCTGGGTGAACTCGTGCATCAGCAAGCCCCGCCCCGCCGAATCCAGCGGAAGATGCAGCGCGTCGCACGCGTACTGCAGAGCGTCTTCGACCACCTGGGTGAACGGAACGTAACGGCTCGACATCGTGCGCAGGCGGGTGTACTCGAGCTGTTTGTCGCGCCACAGTTGCGACAGCGCCGAGCCTCGGCCCGGGAACAGCTGGTCGGCGCGGCCGGCAACCGAATGCACGTCAAGCAGGGTTCCGTAAAGGTCGAACAGAACCGCGCTCAATGCCTTCCCCATGATTCGCCTCCCTTGGCCGTTTTGCGCCCGCGCTTTGCACCCGGTCCGTACCGCGGTCAGTATATTGGAGCGACCGTCCGTTCCAGTGCGGCCTCGTTGATTTAGGCGGCGAACCGATCCAGGTCCAAGGTCGATCGCCGGCCCAGCGCGGCGCCGTTCTCGGCCAGCCACGATTCGGCCCGACTCCGCCCCTCTCCCTTCAGCCGCTGCAGAAACGGCAGACTGGTATTCAGTGTCTTTTCGATTTCCAGCTGATTGACCTTCTCGTCGGTTTCGATCATGTGCAGGTTCAGTTCGAGCAGCCGCTGTTCCAGCCTTCCGCGGATCAGCGCGGGGGGCCTGGCTGCGCGCAGGCTCAGCGCGAGGTCGCGCATCTCGGTCAGGAAGGTCGTGTTGAAATGGATCTCGGTCAGGCGCGAGCGGATCGCGTCAGCGCTGGTCGGTGTCGCCGGCCGCCACAGGGGAAGCAGCAGCACGATCACCAGGTCTCGACTCTTGCAACTGTTCACCAGCGGATGCAGTGGCGGGTTGCCGGTGTAGCCGCCGTCCCAGTAGGCCTCGCCGTCGACCAGAACCGCCTGATTCAGGGCGGGCAGGCAGGCCGAGGCTAGAAGATGTTCGACCGCCAGTTCGCGCTCGCGGAAGATGCGCAGCGCACCCGTTTTCACCTGTGTGGCCCCCACGAACAGGCGCACCGGGCTGGCGCGGCGAATCAAGTCGAAATCGAACAGCCGTTCGATGATCGAGCGCAGCGGATTGATATCGAACGGATTGAGCTGATACGGCGAGAAGAAACGGGTCAGTCCGAGCAGGAATTTCGAGGGCGTCGCAATCAGGCCGGCTGACGCCGATGGCTCGCTGGCCAGCGTGGCCTGCACCGGGTACGACGCCGCTCCGACCGCGGTCCAGAGCGCTTCGAGCTTCTGCTTTGCGCCCTCGGGGCCGCCTTCGGCCAGCCCGTGTGCCAGCGCGAGCGCGTTCATCGCGCCGGCGCTGGAACCGCTGATGGCCTCGTAGCTCAGGTGCGGTACCTCGAGCAGGCGATCCAGCACGCCCCAGGTGAATGCACCCAGGGCGCCGCCGCCCTGCAGGGCGAGGTTGATGGTGCGCTGACGCAAGGAGGAGCCGACCGGTCGGCAGATGCCGGATTGGGGGTTCGCGCAAACTCGGGATAAAAAGAAGCCGCCATAAGGCGGCTTCAAACTCTTCGTATTCTATCTTTCTGTTTGTTCTGGAGGCGTCCCCAGGTACCTCGCCCCGCCCGTCTCCCTCCGGCGCTCACGCGCAATTTTTGAAGCGCGGCGCAGCATAGGGCGGCGCTGCGCGCTTCACAAGTCGCGTTGCAAACGCACGTTGCTTTCGCACAACGGGCCGGCAAGACGCTTGCTCAGGCAGCTTTTCGGTCGTCATCGCCAGCGAAGAATTGTTCGTCCTCGGTCGAGCCCGACAGTGCGGTCGTGGAGGACTCGCCGCGGTGAATGGTCTGGGTGACTACATCAAAATAACCGGTTCCCACTTCGCGCTGATGTTTGACGGCAGTGAAGCCTTGCTCGGCCGCGGCGAATTCGGCCTCCTGCAGTTCCACGAATGCACTCATCTGGCTGTGCGCATATCCATACGCCAGTTTGAACATCGAGTAGTTCAGGCTATGGAAGCCGGCCAGCGTGATGAACTGGTACTTGTAGCCCATCGCTTCGAGCTCGTGCTGGAAGCGCGAGATCGACCCATCGTCCAGATTTTTCTTCCAGTTGAATGAGGGGGAGCAGTTGTAGGCCAGCATTTTGCCGGGAAACTGCCGGTGGATCGCCTCCGCGTACTCCTTGGCAAAGGCCAGATCCGGCTTGCCCGTCTCGCACCAGAGCAGGTCCACGTACGGCGCGTAGGCCAATCCGCGCGACACCGCCTGCGCGATACCGGCCTTGGTCCGATAGAAGCCCTCGACGGTGCGCTCGCCGGTCAGGAACGGGCGGTCGTTCTCGTCTACGTCGGACGTCAGGAGGTCGGCCGCCTCCGCATCCGTGCGAGCGAGCAGAACGGTCGGCACTCCCAGCACGTCGGCTGCAAGCCGCGCAGCCGTGAGCTTTTCAATCGCTTCGCGGGTTGGCACCAGCACCTTGCCGCCCATATGCCCGCACTTCTTGGCGGACGCCAGCTGGTCCTCGAAATGCACGCCGGCCGAGCCCGCCGCGATGAGCGACTTGGTCAGCTCGAATGCGTTCAACACGCCTCCGAATCCGGCTTCCGCGTCGGCAACGATCGGCGCGAAGTAATCGATGTAGCCGGGATCGTCGGGATTTTTGCCCTCCATCCACTGGATCTGATCGCAGCGAGCCAGCGCGTTGTTGACCCGGGCCACCACCGATGGCACCGAGTTCACCGGATAAAGGGACTGGTCGGGATACATTTCACCCGCCACATTGGCGTCGCCCGCGACCTGCCAGCCCGATAAGTAGATCGACCGCAAGCCCGCCTTGACCTGCTGCATCGCTTGGTTGCCGGTCAACGCGCCGAGTGCGCTCACAAACGACTCGTTGGTCAGCATGTGCCAAAGCCGCTGCGCGCCGCGCCGCGCCAGCGTGTACTCGATGGTCACCGAGCCGCGCAGACGAATTACGTCGTCCGCGGTGTAGCCTCTGCGTATGCCCTTCCAGCGCGCGTTGTCGGTCCAATCGTTCTGCAGGCGCTGGGCTTCTTGCTTGCGAGCAGTCATCAGATCTCCCCTGGGTCGTTACTGGTGTGTCCGATCGATGAATGCATCGTAGGGTGCTCGAAGCAGCGCAGCAAGTCTCATATCATATAGAAGACACACAATTAAACTTAACTAACTCAACATGTTATGAACTTGGTTCCACATTGGAAAATTGTTTTGGTGACTTTGAAATGCAAACTGTTGCTGCGCAGCAGGGACGTTTCGTATCGCAAAACGCGCTTCGCGGACTGAAACAGCCGCGGTTTGCAGCGGAGCGAAACAGGCCCGCGTTGAGCAAGCGCCCGAACAGAAGCGGCGTCAACGCCATGCCGGCGGCGTTTCATCGATCGGCGCTGCGCGATGCACCCAAAACGCGATCGGGCCGGCGGATGGGATAATAGCGATTGCAAATCACCGTAACTCGTATGCGCCGCAATCGTTTCATCTCGCGCGCCCGCCATCAGGCGGATGCGGACACGCTGGCCAAACTGGCGCGCCGCCTGTCGGAATCCGGCAGCCGGATCGAGGACCGGCTGTGGGAGCGACGCCTGGTCGAGCTGGTCAACGACCGGCTGGCGCGCGGTTTTGGCGATGCGATCGAGGCCGCGCTCGAAGAACTCGGCTCCGAACATCCGCGCGCCTATGATGACCTCGCCGATCTTGCCGAATCGTGCGCCGAAAGCACGACCGTGGAAATCGACGGCAAGCCGCATGACGCGCTGCTGCTGGCGATTCCGCTGCTCGCCTGGTCGCGCTACCGGCTGCCGGCGACCAAACTGAGCCCGACCGTCGTCGAAAACGTGCTGGCGCAGGTGGTGGGCCACCTGGCGCCCCGGGGCGCGCGCTGCGCGGTCGCCGATTACCTGTTCTCGATCGATCAGCTGCCCGAGTCGCTGGGCGAGGTGCGCGATACGGCCGATCAGCTGTTCTCGGCGGCAGTGCAGGACGGGCGACACAAGGTCGACGCCAAGAGCCTGCGCGAGCCGATCGCGATGCTGGCGGACGCGCGCTACCTGCTGGCGGCCATCGTGGTGGCGCAAGGCAGCCCGCTGTTTCACTGGCAACAGACCGGCGTGGATCCGGATTCCAAGCTGAGCGCGATGCAGGCCTTTCGCGAGCAGCTGGACAACGTGGTGACGCCGGTGATGACCGGATGCAAGTTCCGCACCCTGCCGCCGAACGCGTTTCACGCAGCGCTGCGCCAGGGCGACCGCGAGCTTCGGGAGTTCTCGCTGGAGGCGGCCATCTTCTACCTGAAGCTGTCTTTCGATCTGTCGCCGTCTGCGCTGCAGGCGACGATCGCGCCCTACGATGAAAAGCGCGAACGCTCGGCTCCGGAGATCCGGATCGGTATTTCGCGGGCCGGTGAAGACGACCTGGTGATCGAAGGCGTCGTGTGGCCGCTGCTGGGCGACGACGAGGAGCGTTCGGTGGAGGAAATCGAGGCCGCGTTGCGCCGCCTGGGGGTCGTTCGCATCGTCGCGCACGCGCACCGCTTTCCGCTCGAATTCTGCGACGACTGCGGCGCTCCGATGTTCCCCAATGCGGCCGGTCACTCGGTCCATACCGAGCCGCCCGACGAGGGCGAAGACCAGCCCTCGACGCCGTTGCACTGAGCCGCCTACGCGCTGCGCGCTTCGGCGGCCGAGGCCGCCGAAATGGCGGAAATTCCGGATGGACCCGACCCACCGAGCTCGAAGCGCCGAAGCGGGCTTGCCCGCCGAAGCGCGCAGCGCGTAGGCGGGGAATTTTCCGTCTCCTTGCCCGGTACTACATCCGGGAGCGGCCGCAAATGCGCGGCTGTCGTTGTTGGTTACGAAAGGAGTCCTCATGGAACAGCAGATCGATCGGCGCGATTTCCTCCGGCTGGCCGGTTACGGTGGCGTCGTCTTCGCGTCTGGGCTCGTCACCGGCGGTTGCGCGTCCCCGAGCGGCGGCGCCCGCGCCGGGGATGCCGCCGCAGAGTTTCACTTCGTCCAGCTGTCGGACCTGCACTGGGGATTCGAAGGTCCGCCCAATCCGGACGCGCGCGGCACGCTGCCGAAGGCGATCGCGGCCGTCAACGGGCTCGCGCAGGCCCCTGACTTTGTCGTGTTTACCGGCGACCTGACCCATACGACCGACGATCCGAAGGAGCGGCGCGTGCGGATGGCGCAGGTGCGCGACCAGATCGGGAAGCTGAATGTGAAGACCGTCCACCTGATGCCCGGCGAGCACGATGCCGCGCTGGACCGCGGCGAAGCGTTCCAGGAGGTCTTCGGCAAGACACATTACACGTTCGATCACAAGGGCGTGCACTTCATCGTGCTCGACAATGTCTCGGATCCGGGCGCAGTGATCGGCGACGAGCAGTTGGGCTGGCTCGCCAGCGATCTGTCGGATCGGCCGCGCAACGCGCCGATCGTGGTGCTGACTCATCGGCCGCTGTTCGACCTGTACCCCCAGTGGGACTGGGCCACGCGCGACGCGTCGCGCGCAATCGCGCTGCTGGAGCCGTTCGAGCACGTCACCGTGTTCTATGGCCACATTCACCAGGAACACCACCAGATGACCGGCAGGATCGCGCACCACGCCGCCAGGTCGCTGATCTTCCCGCTGCCGCCGCCCGGATCGCAGCCGAAGCGGACGCCGATTGCATGGGATGCGGCGGCGCCTTACCGCGGCCTGGGTTGGCGCGATATCGAGGCCGACGCCGCGCGCGCCTACTACGAACTGCAGGAACGTCCCGTCCAGGGAGCCTGAGCCATGGCGATCAGAACGAACCTTCCCCGCCGGCGCGCTCTGGCCGTCGCCGCGGCCGGCGGGCTCGGCCTGGCGCTTGTGGCGTGGCGCGTTCAGGCGCAGGGCGGACCACGGGTGATTCCGGTCGTCGCCAAGAGGTTCGTCTACGAACCGAACGAGATCCGCCTGAAGCGCGGCGAAGCGGTCGTGCTGGAGCTAAGGTCGCTCGACGTCGTGATGGGCTTCAATGCGCCGGACTTCAAGGTCCGCACCGACATTCCGCCCGGCAAGCTGATGCGCGTGGAGCTGACGCCCGACAAGGCCGGCACCTTCACGTTCTTCTGCGACGTCTTCTGCGGTTCGGGCCACGAGGAGATGAACGGCACCTTCATCGTGGAGGCGTGAGGCTACGGCGGGCAAGCCCGCCCCAGCCTCACCGCCCTCCGTAGCGCGGAGCGCGCAGGAGGGCCGTTTCAGTGAACGGTCCGCTCGAACCGGAACCCTCCGTCCTTGAAGTCGACCGGAACCACGTCCTTCGGGCCGACCTTGCCTTCCAGCAGCAGCTTGGCGATCGGGTTTTCGATCTGCTGCTGGATCGCCCGTTTCAGCGGCCGTGCCCCATACAGCGGATCGAATCCGACCTTGGCCAGCTCGGCCACCGCCGCGTCGCTGACGACCAGCTTCAGGTCCTGCGCTGCCAGCCGCGCCTCCAGGCGACGCAGCTGGATTCTGGCAATCGCTTCGATCTGGCGCCGGTCCAGCGCCTGGAACACCACGATCTCATCGATCCGGTTGACGAACTCCGGCCGGAAGTGCTTGCGCACCTCGCCCATCACGGCTTCCTTGATCAGGTCCGGATCCTGGCCCGCCATCCGCTGGATCTCGTGCGATCCCAGGTTCGAGGTCATCACGATCACGGTGTTCTTGAAGTCGACTGTGCGGCCCTGTCCGTCGGTCATCCGGCCGTCGTCCAGCACCTGCAGCAGCACGTTGAAGACGTCGCTGTGCGCTTTTTCGACCTCGTCCAGCAGGATCACGCTGTACGGTTTGCGCCGCACCTGTTCGGTGAGCTGGCCGCCTTCCTCGTAACCGACGTAGCCGGGCGGCGCACCGATCAGCCGCGCCACCGAATGGCGCTCCATGTATTCGGACATGTCGATCCGGATCAGGTGATCCTCGCTGTCGAACAGGAATTCGGCCAGCGCCTTGCACAGCTCGGTCTTGCCGACGCCTGTGGGCCCGAGGAACAGGAACGAGCCGTATGGCCGGTTGGGATCGGCCAGGCCCGCTCGCGAGCGGCGGATCGCATCGGCGACCAGCCGAACCGCTTCGTCCTGCCCGACCACCCGCGCGTGCAAGTGCTCTTCCATCTTCAGCAGCTTCTCGCGCTCGCCCTGCATCATCTTGGACACCGGAATGCCGGTGGCGCGCGAGACGACCTCCGCGATTTCCTCGGCTCCGACTTCCTTGCGCAGCAGCTTGAACTCGCGCTTGCCGCCTCCCGATTCGGCCTCCTTCAGCTGGCGCTCCAGCGCCGGCAGCCTGCCGTACTGGATCTCGGCCAGCTTGTCGAATTGGCCGCGACGCTGCAGGTCCGCCATCTGGGCCTTGAGCCGGTCGATCTCGGCCTTGATCTGAGCCGCCCCCTGCACGGCGGCTTTCTCGGCCCGCAGCACCTCGTCGAGGTCGGCGTACTCGCGCTCCAGCCGTTTGATCTCGGCCTCGATCAGCTCGAGCCGCCGGCGCGAGGCCTCGTCGCTTTCCTTCTTGACGGCCTCCCGCTCGATCTTCAGCTGGATGATGCGCCGGTCCAGCTTGTCCATCACCTCGGGCTTGGAGTCGATCTCCATCTTGATCCGCGCTGCGGCCTCGTCGATCAGATCGATCGCCTTGTCCGGAAGGAAGCGGTCGGTGATGTAGCGGTGCGACAACTCGGCGGCAGCGACGATCGCCGGATCGGTGATCTCGACGCCGTGGTGCAGCTCGTAGCGCTCCTGCAGCCCGCGCAGGATCGCGATGGTCGCCTCCACGCTGGGTTCGTCCACTATCACTCTCTGGAAGCGGCGCTCCAGCGCCGCGTCCTTCTCGATGTTTTTGCGATACTCGTCCAGCGTGGTGGCGCCGATACAGTGCAGCTCGCCGCGCGCGAGCGCGGGCTTCAGCATGTTGCCGGCGTCGATCGCTCCTTCGGCCTTGCCGGCGCCCACCAACGTGTGGATCTCGTCGATGAACACGATCGTCCTGCCTTCATCGGCCGCGATGTCCTTCAGGACCGCCTTCAGGCGCTCCTCGAATTCGCCTCGGTACTTCGCCCCGGCCAGCATGGCCGCCAGATCGAGCACCAGAACGCGCTTGCCCTTCAGGGTCTCCGGCACTTCCTCGTTGACGATCCGCTGGGCCAGCCCCTCGACGATCGCGGTCTTGCCCACGCCCGGCTCGCCGATCAGCACCGGATTGTTCTTGGTTCGCCGCTGCAGGATCTGGATCGTGCGACGGATCTCGTCGTCGCGCCCGATCACCGGATCGAGCTTGCCCTGCCGCGCGCGCTCGGTCAGGTCGATCGTGTACTTCTTCAGCGCTTCCCGTTGGCCTTCGGATTCGGCCGAGTCGACGCTGGCGCCGCCGCGCACCGCCTCGATCGCCGCATCCATCGCCTTGCGCGTCAGGCCGTGCTCGCGGGCCAGACGGCCGGCTTCGCTCTTGTCGTCGGCCAGCGCCAGCAGGAACATCTCGCTGGCGATGTAGGCGTCGCCGCGCCGTTGGGCTTCCTTGTCGGCCTGGTTCAGCAGGCCGACAAGGTCGCGCCCGACCTGGACCTGGCCGTCGATTCCCTGCACCTGCGGCACCCGCTTCAGCGCCGCGTCGACCGCGGCGGCCAGGGGCCCGACGGCCACTCCCGCGCGCTGCAGCAGCGAGCGGGCCCCTCCATCGGACTGGCGCAGCATCGCCGCCAGCACGTGCACGGGCTCGATGTACTGGTGATCGTTGCCCGCCGCAATCGACTGCGCGTCGGCGAGCGCCTCCTGAAACTTGGTGGTCAAGCGGTCCTGTCGCATGGCACGGCCCCGTTTCGGGTTTCCCCCAGAAGCCTAGTTTGGGCGTCCGGGGGCCGTTTTCAATCGCCTGCGCTAGGAGAAGGTCGGGTGCCCCGAAAAGTCCAGCCAGCGCTGCGTCGCAAAGTCGTACAGCTTGCAGCGCCGCGCGGTGTCGAAATACCAACGCCAGGAGAAGGCCTGAACGACGATACGGCCCGGCATCAACTGCTCGAGCTTCGCCTGGGCGCGCTTCAACCGATACAGCGGGATGGACATGTCCAGGTGATGGGCGGTGTGCTCCATGATGTGGTGCATCAGCGCGCCAAACCCGCGACGAAACTTCAGGTGCACGGTGGTGCTGACGGCGGGGTTCGACGCGCTCCAGGCCAGCTTGTCGGCGAACCAGCTGACCGACGTGTGGGTATGGTGCACGTACACGACGAACCCGATCATTCCGTTCCAGAAGATGAACGGCACCACGAAGGCGACCATTAGCAGCAAGGCCACGGACTGGCCGGTCGACGTGGCCACCCAGACCACGCCGCCAATCCAGGCCAGGCCCGCAATCAGCGCCAGCGCACAGTCGGCGCGGAAGATCGGCCGGCGGCTCGGCATGTGCCGCTGGCTGGGGAAGAACATTCGCAGCCACCAGATCTCGACCAGGTAGTAAAGCCAGGGGGCCCAGCCGCTTCGATAGACGCGTTCCAGGCCGCGGCGCCACGCCGGCATCGCTGCATATTCCTCGGCGGATTTCGGCGCCCACACGAAATCGAAGCCGCGCAGATTGGTGTAGCCGTGGTGCACGACGTTGTGACCGACTTCCCACAAGCTGTACGGAGTCAGCGACGGCAGGAACGCGATGCGGCCGATCCAACGGTTCAGGCCACGGTGCTGCGTGTAGCTCTGGTGGCAGGCATCGTGGCCGATGATGAAAAGACGCCCGATCACGAAGCCGCAAGCCAGGGCCGAGAGCAGTTTCAGGACCGGGCTGGCCGCCAGCAGCGCGCCGGTCAGCGCCGCCGAATACAGCGCGAGGTCCACCAGCAGCAGCCCGATGGCCAGCGGTGTGGAGCGCTTCACGAGCGGCGCAAGCTCGCTGCGCAACTGCTTGCGCGACGGAAGCGGCGCGGTCGTGTCGTTCGCATTAACTAGGGTCATCGACAGTCGTCCGGGCACGAGGCAAACTCAATAATAATTGTAGCTCACGCGATCGCGCGCACCGTAGCCATTCCCAGTGCGGTCAGCGCGAGCGAACCGACCAGGTGGGCGGCAGCGGTCGCAACCGCCCACTGCGGTTGGCCTCGTGACAGCAGCGTCACGACCTCGGCCGAGAATGTCGAAAACGTCGTCAGTCCGCCCAGGAAGCCCGTGATCGCGAACAGCCTCCACTCCGGCGCGACTCCCTGGTTCTGCGCAAAAAACCCCACCGCCACGCCGACCAGGTAACCGCCGATCAGGTTCGACGCCAGTGTGCCGAGCGGAACGGTCGGCAGCAGTGGATTCAGTCGCAGCCCCAGCCACCAGCGCAGCCAGGCGCCGCCGGCAGAACCCAGTCCGACCGCGCCGAAGGCCATCCACGCGGGCCACGGCCGCATCACTTGCGCGGCTCCCCGCGCTGCCAGGCCGCGCGCGCCCGCTCGTCCGATGAGCGCGCCTCGACCCAGCGCGAGCCTTGCGGGGTACTCTCCTTTTTCCAGAACGGGGCATCCGTCTTCAGATAGTCGATCAGGAAGCGGCACGCCTCGAACGCGTCGTGCCGATGCAGGCTGGTGACAGCCACCAGCACGATCTGATCGAGGGGAGCGATCACCCCGATCCGATGCACGATCAAAGCGTCGATGATGTCCCAGCGCTGGCGTGCCTGCGCCACGATGTCTTCGAGCGCGCGCTCGGTCATCCCCGGGTAATGCTCCAGCGTGAGGTCCAGCACCTCGCGCCCGTCGTTCACGTCGCGCGCCAGCCCGACGAAACTGGCGATCGCCCCGACCTTGGGGTTGGCGCCTCGCAGCGCGGCCAGTTCGGCGCCGACATCAAAGTCATTCGATTGGACGCGCACGGTCATCAGCAAGTCCCGTGTGTCGTTGCGCTGCGGTCAGCCGCCCGTGACCGGCGGAAAGAACGCGACTTCGGCACCGTCGCGAAGGCGGGTCGCATCGGCGGCCATCGTCTGGTCCATCGCGGCGCGTATCGGCCGCACCTCGGCGAACGCCCGGTTCCACGGCGCTCCGCGCTGCGCCAGCCACGTGCGCAGCTCACCGACCGTGGTCACATCGGCCGGGATCTCGATGTCTTCTCCCGAACGTCCGATCGCGTCCCGGAGGCGAGCGAAGTAAAGCACGGACAGTTTCAACCGAACAGCTCCGAAAACGGAAGATAAGGCACTTCGTCTCCGCGTGCGACACGGCGCCCGACTTCGATATCGGCCAGCCCGTCGGCCCACGCGGCCGACGTCAGCACGGCCGAATTCTGGACCGCAAAGGCCTGCAGGCAGCCCTGATCCGTCACCCGCACGCGCAGCAATTCGCGCCTCGCCCCGGCTTGCCGGACTTCGAAGTCGGCCCGCATCGGGATGGCCCGCGGAAGCAGCTCGATCGCGCCTTGCCGCTTCAGGATGAACGGGCGCGCCAGCATCGCAAACGTGACGAGCCCCGAGACCGGATTGCCCGGAAGGCCGATGAACGGGACGCCGCGCACCTGCCCGAACGCGAGCGGCTTGCCGGGCTTCATCGCGATCTGCCAAAGATCGATCGCCCCTTCGGCTTGCACCGCAGCTCGTACGTAATCAGCCTCGCCGACCGACACGCCGCCGCAGCTGATCACGAGATCGGCTTGCTCGGCGGCCCGCACCAGGGCCTGCCGCGTCGGCTCCAGCCGGTCCGGCACGATGCCCAGGTCGATGACCTCGCATCCCAGCCCTCGCAGCAGAGCCGAGAGCAGGAAGCGGTTCGAGTTGTAGATGCGGCCTTCCGGCAGCGGATCGCCGGGCATCGCCAGCTCATCGCCGGTGAACAGCACGCCCACCTTCAGGCGCCGATAGACGGTCAGGTTGGCCAGGCCGACCGAGGCCGCCAGACCGACGTGCGGCGGCCGCAAGCGCGTTCCGCGCGCCAGCACCTTGGCCCCCGCCGCGATGTCCATTCCGGCTGGCCGGATCCATTGTCCGGGCGTCGGCATCGCCAGCACGACGACCCGATCGGCCTGTAGCTGCGTGGCCTCCTGCGGCACGATCGCGTCGCAGCCGGCGGGAATCGGCGCGCCGGTGAAAATGCGCGCGGCCGACCCGGCCGCGAGCGGCTGACCGACTTGCCCTGCCTGGATCCGCTGCGACACCGGCAGGCTGGCCGGCACGTGGGTCAGATCGGCGCTGCGCACCGCATATCCGTCCATCTCGGAATTGTCCAGCGGCGGCACTGCGATGCCCGAGACGACTGGCTCGGCCAGCACACGGCCGAGCGCATCGAGTGTCGCAACCGTTTCGACCCGACTAACGGGCGAGGCTTGCCTCAACAGTGTCTCGATCGCCTGGTCGAGCGCAATCATCACTCAATCCCCAGATGCTGAACGATGAAGACCGCAATGGCCGCGACATCGTCGCGCGCAAATCGCGGCAGCGCGCGATCGACCGGATCATCGCACACGACCGCGATCAGATTCGGATCGCCCTCCTTCGCGCCTGACGGCGCTACGGAGGGCAAGCCCTCCGAAGCGCGAAGCGCAGGCGCAACGGAGGGCAAGCTCTCCGAAGCGCGAAGCGCAGACGCAACGGAGGGCAAGCCCTCCGAAGCGCGAAGCGCGAAGGAGGGGCCGCGCACTTCGATGCGCGGGATCGATCCGTCGCTACGAAAGCCCTCTACCAGCACCAGGTCGCAGGGGGCCAGCTCGGCCAGCAACTGGTCGAACCCGGCGGCCTGGCCGCGCAGCTCGGTCATCAGGGCCCAGCGCTGGGGCGCGGCGATCATCACCTGGGCGGCCCCCGCGGCCCGCAGTCGAAAGGAATCCTTGCCCGGCCGATCGAGATCGAATCCCTGGTGCGCATGCTTCAGCGCCGACACGGTCAGCCCGCGCTGCGCCATCAGCGGAATCAGGCGCTCGATCAAGGTCGTCTTGCCGGACCCGGACTGACCGACGAAACCGATGGCCTTCACTGTGCTTGCCTCAGCTGGATCTGGCCTCGATGTAGCGCCGGATCGCGGCTGCATCGGGGGGCATCTTCTCGAACCGCTGAGGGCGCGCCAGCATTTCGCTCATCGCGTGGGTGAGCGGCGGCGCCTGGTCGATCGCCTCGACGATCGTTTCCGAGAACTTCGCCGGCTGCGCCGTTTCCAGGCAGATCATCGGAATTCCGGGCCGGCCCGCATCGCGGGCGACCTTGATGCCGTCGGCGGTGTGCGGATCGACGATCCTGCCGCTCGCGCGGAACACGGACCGGATCGTGGCCAACCGGTCTGCATGCGTGCTGCGCCCGGAGCCGAATCCGCAAGCTGCCGCACCCTGCCAGTACGGTGTTGCCGTCAGATCGAACTCGCCGCGCTCATCGAGCTGCCGCCACAGCTGGCGCACGTGGTCCGGAGCGCGCCCCACCAGGTCGAAGACGAAGCGCTCGAAATTCGACGCCTTGGAGATGTCCATCGACGGGCTGCTGGTGGCGACGGTCTGACGGCGGCTGCGCAGGCGATAGCGACCGGTCCGGAAGAACTCGTCGAGCACGTCGTTCTCGTTGGTCGCAACGATCAGCCGGTCGATCGGCAGCCCCATGCTGCGCGCGATCCATCCGGCCAGTACGTTGCCGAAGTTGCCCGATGGCACGCAGAACGACACCCGATCGGCGTCGTCGCCGGTAGCGGCAAAATAGCCGTGGAAGTAGTAAACGACCTGCGCCGCCACCCGGGCCCAGTTGATCGAGTTGACCGCGCCCATCCGGTGGCGCCGCTTGAACTCGACGTCGGAGCCGATCTGCTTGACGATGTCCTGGCAGTCGTCGAACGTACCCTCAACGGCGATGTTGAAGATGTTCGGATCGTTGAGCGAATACATCTGAGCGCGTTGAAAGGCGCTCATCCGGCCGTACGGCGACAACATGAATACGCGGATTCCAGTCCGGCCGCGCATCGCGTATTCGGCCGACGAGCCGGTGTCGCCCGATGTCGCCCCCAGGATGTTCAGCGTGTCCGCGCCGGCCGGCAGTTCGTGCTGGAACAGGGCGCCCAGCAGCTGCATCGCCAGGTCCTTGAACGCCAGCGTTGGACCGTTGGACAGCTGCAGCAGCTTCAGCCCCGGCTCCAGGTCTGTCAGCGGTGCGACCTGCTCGCTGCCGAACAACGCCGCCGTGTACACACTGCGCGTGAGCCTCGCCAGCTCCCCGGCCGGATAATCGTCCGCGAACAGGCTCATCAGTTCGCAGGCAAGCTGCGCGTACGGCAGGCCGCGCCAGGCACGCAGCATGGCCGCATCGACGCGTGGATACCGCCCGGGCACCATCAGGCCGCCATCGGGCGCAAGGCCCTCGAGCAATACGGCGCGAAAACGCGCCGGCGGCGTCTGCCCCCGCGTCGACACATACACCATCAGAGCAGCTCTTCCTGACGGATCCGGATCACGGGCGCCAGCACGGTCGGCAGCGTCTCGATGCGGCCAAGGGCGGCGTTGACGTCGCGTTCGAGCGCTTCGTGCGTCAGCAGGATGATGTCGGTCTGGTTCTCGCCCTCGCTGGGCTCGCGCTGAAACATCGCGTCGATCGAGATCCGGTGATCGGCCAGGATCCGCGCGATGTCGGCCAGCACGCCCGGCCGGTCGGCCACCCGCATCCGGAAGTAATACGACGTGACGGTGTCTTCGATCCCGAGCCACGGCAGGTTCACCAGCGCGTCCGGCTGGAAGGCCAGATGCGGAACCCGGTTGTCCGGGTCGGCCGTGTGGGTGCGCGTGACGTCGACCAGGTCGGCCACCACGGCCGAAGCGGTCGGCTCGGCGCCCGCGCCGGGGCCGTAATACAGCGTGGTCCCGACCGCGTCGCCCTTGACCAGCACCGCATTCATCGGGCCTTCCACGCTGGCGAGCAAGCGCTGCATCGGCACCAGCGTCGGGTGCACCCTGAGCTCGACTCCATGGCTCGTCCGTTTCGTGATTCCGAGCAGCTTGATCCGGTATCCGAGCTGCTCGGCATACCGAATGTCGGCGGCCGCCAGCTTGCCGATGCCTTCCATGTACGCGGCCTCGAAGCGGATCGGCACGCCGAACGCGATCGAGCAAAGGATGGTCAGCTTGTGCGCGGCGTCGACCCCGTCGATGTCGAAGCGAGGGTCGGCCTCAGCGTAGCCCAGCGCCTGGGCCTGCTCCAGCACCGATTCGAACGAGGCGCCGGTCGCGCGCATCTGGCTGAGGATGAAGTTGCTGGTCCCGTTGATGATGCCCGCGATCCATTCGATCCGGTTCGCCGTCAGGCCTTCGCGCAGCGCCTTGATGATCGGGATGCCGCCGGCCACCGCCCCCTCGAACGCCACCATCACGCCGACCCGGTGGGCGGCCGCGAAGATTTCATTGCCGTGCACCGCCAGCAGCGCCTTGTTGGCCGTGACCACGTGCTTGTGGTTGCCGATCGCCTCCAGCACCAGCGCACGGGCCGGGTCGCAGCCCCCTATCAGCTCCACCACGATGTCGATGCCGGCGCTGCCGACCAGTTGTTCCGGGCTGTCGGTGACTTCGATGCCCGCGCCCACGACGGTGCGAGCCCTGGCGGCGTCGCGCACTGCGATCTTCACGATCTCGATGCCACGGCCGGCGCGGCGCTGGATCTCCTCCTGGTTGCGCCGCAGGATCTCGTAGGTGCCCCGCCCCACGGTTCCGAAGCCGAGCAAGCCGACCCTGATCGGTTTCATAGCGGCGCGGGCGACTCGGGCGTCAGGCCGCGGCCCTGCCCAGCGAGTCGCGCCGCAGCATGTCACGGATGCCGCGCACTGCTTGTCGGATCCGGTGTTCGTTCTCGATCAATGCGAAGCGCACGTGCGTGTCGCCGTATTCTCCGAACCCGATGCCGGGCGACACCGCGACCCCGGCCTGCGACAGCAGCTTCTTGGCGAACTCCAGCGATCCGGCCGCGCGGTACGGCGCGGGAATCTCGGCCCATATGTACATCGAAGCTTTCGGCACCTCGACCGGCCATCCGGCTTCCTGCAGTCCCTTGGCCAGCACGTCGCGCCGGCGCTGATATTGCGCGCAGATGCCGGCGACGCAGTCCTGCGGACCTTCGAGCGCCGCGATCGAGGCGACCTGGATCGGCGTGAACGTGCCGTAGTCGTGGTAGCTCTTGATGCGCGCCAGCGCGGCCACCAGGTCCCGGTTGCCGACCATGAATCCGATCCGCCATCCCGCCATGTTGTAGCTCTTGCTCAGCGTGAAAAACTCGACCGCCACGTCGCGGGCGCCGGGCACTTGCATGATCGAAGGGGCCTGGTAGCCGTCGAACACGATGTCGGCGTAGGCCAGATCGTGCACGACGTAGATGCCGTGCGCGCGTGCCAGTTCGACCACGCGCCGGAAGAAGTCCAGATCGACGCACTGCGCGGTCGGATTGCTCGGGAAACCCAGCACCATCATCCGCGGCTTCGGAAAGGATTCGCGGATCGCGCGCTCCAGCTCCCCGAAGAAGTCCGTCCCGTGAGTGGTCCGCACCGAGCGGATGTCGGCTCCGGCGATGATCGCGCCGTAGATGTGGATCGGATAGCTTGGATTCGGAACCAGGACCGTATCGCCGCGGTCCAAGGTGGCGAGCATCAGGTGGGCCAGGCCCTCCTTGGAGCCGATCGTGACGATCGCCTCGAAATCGGGATCGATCCGGACCTGGAACCGGTTCTGGTACCAGTTGGCAATCGCGCGGCGCAGCCGGGGGATTCCCTTGGACACCGAATAGCCGTGGGTATCCTGCCGCTGTACCGCTTCGATCAGCTTGTCGACGATGTGCCTGGGCGTGGGGCCGTCCGGATTGCCCATGCTCATGTCGACGATGTCCTCGCCACGGCGCCGGGCCGCCATTTTCAGCTCGGTCGTGATGTTGAACACGTACGGCGGAAGCCGCTTGATGCGCGGAAATTCGGGCGAGACGTGCTCCATGGGGGCCTTTCGAAGGCATAATTTACCGCAAATGCAGGAGCCGCATTGAAGCTGCACGAACAGCGTGTCGCCCACCTGAACACCGTCACCGGTTACGGCCCGGGCTATATCGAGATCAACGGCGCGCGCCGCGCTGGAAACCTGATCGTGGTGGCTGCTGCGGTGCAGTCCTGGGCTGTGGCCGGGTTCGAGTCGCTGCAGCGGCAGGATTTCGATCCGGTGCTCAGTCATGAGCCCGAGGTGGTGCTGCTCGGCACGGGGCTGCGCCATCGTCTGGTGCACCCCGCGCTGACGGCCTCTCTGGCCCGCGCGGGCGTCGCGCTCGAGGCGATGGACACCAGGGCCGCCTGCCGCACCTACAACATCCTGGTGTCTGACGGCCGTCGCGTGGCGGGCGCCCTCCTGCAGGAGGTCGCAGGGTCGTGACGGTCGAGATCGGCGCCGTGGTGCCCGATTTTTCGGCCCCTTCCACCGGCGGCGAATTCCGCCTGTCCGATGCGCGCGGCTCCCCGCTGCTGATCTACTTTTACCCGAAGGACAACACGTCCGGGTGCACGGCCGAAAGCAACGACTTCGCGGCGGCTCACCCCCGCTTCGCGCAGCATCGGATCCGGATCATCGGGGTCTCGCGCGACAGCATCAAATCACACCTGGGCTTCAAGGAGAAACTGAACCTTCCGTTCGAGCTGGTATCGGATCCCGACGAGCACCTGTGCGCACTGTTCGGGGTGATCAAGAACAAGACGATGTACGGCCGGCCGGTGCGCGGGATCGAGCGCAGCACCTTTCTGCTCGACACTCGGGGCGTGCTGCGTTACGAATGGCGCGGCGTCAACGTGCCGGGGCACGCGGAGCAGACGCTGGCCGCTGCGCGCTCGCTCGCCTGATTGCCGCCTGCCGTCGCGGCCCACACAACCTCAACTCCTCGCCGATCGCATGCCACTACCCAAAGCGCCCGACAAGCCCGCCACGATCCTGCTGCCGGCCGACTCGCCTGCCCCGCCGGCGCCTGCGCGCGCGCGCCGCCCCGGCTCCGCGCTGAGCGCTTCGCCGGGCAAGCCCGCCTCCGGGCCGAGCGCTTCGCCGGGCAAGCCCGCCTCCGGGCCGAGCGCTTCGCCGGGAAAGCCCGGCTCCGGGCCGAGCGCTTCGCCGGGAAAGCCCGCATCCGAGTTGCGCGCTCGGACGGGCCAGCCCGCATCGGAGCCGCGCGCGCGCGAGCGCCCGGCAGCCCACCTGGCGCTGGTCGAAACGCGCACTCGCGCTGCCGGTCGCAAGGTGCGTCCTGCGAGCGGCCGACCCAAGCTGTTCGTGCTCGACACCAACGTGTTGATGCACGACCCCACGAGCCTGTTTCGCTTCGAGGAGCACGACATCTTCCTGCCGATGATGACGCTGGAGGAGTTGGACGGCCACAAGAAGGGCCTGTCGGAAGTGGCGCGCAACGCCCGGCAGGCGAGCCGCTCGCTCGATGCACTGGTGGCGACCTGCCACCACAAGATCGAGGAGGGGATTTTGCTGTCCTCGATCGGCAACACCGAGGCCACCGGTCGCCTGTTTCTGCAGACGGAGGCGATCGCGGAGGTTCTGCCTCCCAGCTTGCCGGTCGGGAAGGCCGACAACCACATCCTCGGGGTCGTGCGCGCGCTGAGCCAGACGCGCGCCGACTGCGACGTGGTGCTGGTGTCCAAGGACATCAACATGCGCGTGAAGGCGCGCGCGCTCGGCCTGTCTGCCGAGGACTACACGAACGACAAGGTGCTGGAGGACACCGACGTCCTGTACACGGGGGTCCTCGCCTTGCCGGACAACTTCTGGGACCGGCACTCCAAGGCCATGGAGTCCTGGCAGCAAAGCGGCGCCACCTACTACCGCATCACCGGACCCCTGGTGCCGGAGCTGCTGATCAACGAATTCGTGTTTCTGGAGGTGGCAACGCCGCCGTTTTACGCCCAGGTGAAGGAAATCCGCGCCAAGACGGCGGTGCTGCGCGTGCTGCGCGACTACCTGCATGCGAAGAACGCCGTATGGGGCATCACGGCGCGCAACCGCGAGCAGAGTTTCGCGCTGAATCTGCTGATGGACCCGGATTGCGATTTCGTCACGCTGATCGGGCAAGCCGGCACCGGCAAGACGCTGCTGGCGCTGGCCGCCGGCCTGGCACAGACGCTGGAATCGCGCCGCTACTCCGAGATCATCATGACGCGGGCCACGGTGCCGTTCGGCGAAGACATCGGTTTTTTGCCGGGCACCGAGGAAGAGAAGATGGCGCCCTGGATGGGAGCACTCGAAGACAACCTGGAAGTGCTGAACCGCGGCGAGGACGCGGCCGGCGAATGGGGACGGGCCGCCACCAACGATTTGATCAGAACGCGAATCCGGATCAAGGCGATGAGCTTCATGCGCGGACGCACGTTCATCAGCAAGTACCTGATCATCGACGAAGCGCAGAATCTGACGCCCAAGCAGATGAAGACGCTGATCACGCGCGCCGGGCCCGGCACCAAGGTGGTGTGCCTGGGCAACATCGCGCAGATCGACACCCCGTATCTGACCGAGGGCAGCTCGGGCCTGAGCTACGTGGTCGATCGCTTCAAGGGCTGGCCGCACGCGGGCCATGTGACGCTGCAGCGCGGCGAGCGCTCAAGGCTGGCCGACCACGCGGCCGAAGCGCTTTAGGATCCGCAACAAGACCATAGCGTCCTCACCACATCCGCGCTGCGCCCGTGCAGTCCGCTGCACCATGACCACAATCGAAGCTCGCATATTGATTCGCGCGCCGGCGACGCGGTGACGGAGGCCATGTTCGGGTCCGGGTGACTGATGCACCGCCGAACGAATGCCGCCAATATAATGATGTAGGAACAGGCCGACGCGCCTGCTTCTATGGGTGAGCCGAACAGTCGGCAGGTTCACCGGCTCGAACACCCGGAAAGAAATCAAGACGGAAGGAACCGCAGATGAGCGATGAACAGTTTACTCGTGAACCGCCGAGGAACCGGGCGCGTGAAGTTCTGATCTATTTCGCAGTCACGGTGGCGGCGTTCGGCGCGGGCATGCTGCTGGAGTCGCAACTGGCTGCGCACACAGCGGCCTCGCTGAAGCTCGCTCACGAACAGCAACTGAAGCAGGCCGCGGAAAGGGCGGAACAGGACAAGCAGACGTTGACCGACACACTGGCGAAGGAGCGTGAAGAACATGCAAAAGATATTCAAGCAAAAGATCGGCATCTGGCTGCTTTTAGTGGCCGTGCTGCCGGGGTGCGCCGTAGTCTCGAAGCCGGCCTGTCCGCCGCCCGAAGCTCAGGAGAAGCCTGTACCGCCCGAATTGCTGGAATCTCCGAAGCCATCGGTGGAGTCTTCGACAGTATCGGAGAAGTTACCGGAATCGCTCAAGACCTTGGACGAGAGAATCAACAACTTAAAGAAGATAATAAGTCTCTCTCCACAAAGCTAGCCGGCTGGCAGAAGTGGAACGCCGAGCGGCCCCAACGGGTCACGATCGTCGGCGAAAAGAGCGATTGACCCTGGCGACGACGAACGCGTCGAGCCCGGCCCGGACCGAAGCCGACATCAGGAATTTCGCTGCCCCTGGCGTCATGGCCGTTCCAGCGTGCTCTGCGGTTTACGAACGAAGAACGCCGTATGGGGCATCACGGCGCGCAACCGCGAGCAGAGTTTCGCGCTGAACCAGGATGCTCGTTCTGGAGGACTTCACCGTTGCAGGGACGCCATGGCCGCATTCGGAACAGAAATTGACCGAGCCGGTGATCTGATACGGGGTCTGTTCGAGGATGGTTCCGTTGTTGTTCTCGCCGGTGCGGGGTTGAGCACATCAAGCGGAATTCCGGACTATCGAGACGGTGACGGCCAATGGAAGGGCGCCAGGCCCGTCGATCATCATGACTTCCTGCGATCCGAGAGCACGCGTAGGCGCTACTGGGCAAGGAGCTTCGTGGGCTGGCCCATCGTCGGTTTGGCGAGCCCAGGCCGGGGCCATCGTGCTTTGGCCCGGCTCGAGCATCTGGGCCGCATTGCTCTGATCATTACGCAAAATGTGGACGGCTTGCACCAGAAAGCGGGGAGTCGATGCGTACTCGAACTCCATGGGGGATTGGAGCGGGTGATTTGCTTGTACTGCCATCGGACATTCCAGCGTGCTTGCGTTCAAACGTGGATGAGCGAGGCCAATCCAGGCTTTACCAGTGACGCCGCGCCGGTTGGCCCGGATGGCGATGCTCAGGTTGCGGAGAGGTTTCATGCTGATTTTCGCATTCCGGCTTGCCCCTCTTGTGGCGGCATGCTCAAGCCGGATGTAGTGTTCTTCGGCGACAGCGTGCCGAAGGATCGCGTCAAGGCCGGCATGGACGCCATCGCCGCGGCCCGTGGCCTATTGGTGGTCGGATCCTCCTTGATGGTCTATTCAGGATTCCGATTTGCCGAACACGCGCATCGGCTCGGTAAGCCCGTCATGGCCATCAACCTCGGGAAAACGCGCGCTGATTGCCTGCTGTATGCCAAGGTTCAAGACGACTGCGACGAATTTCTGCACACACTGCAGATGGAGGCGGCTGTGGCTGCAGAGGGGCCTTGCTTCCTGTGATGCGCCCGCTTACGAAATAGCTCTGAAGGATCCCGCAACGGGCTACAGCGTGCGGCGGAGGTGGATCTTCGCCACGCACGGGTCGCACTTTCCAGGCTTGGAGGCGTCAGAAGCGGTAGGACAGGCCCAGCTGCACCTCACCCTGCGCCACGGCATCTGCCTTGATCTTGAAGACGCAGCCGCCCGAACAGAACAGCCCGCCGCTGCTTTTGACGAGCGTGACATAGCCTCGCGTTTCGAGGCGCAGCGCGACGTGCTCTCCAAGAGTCGCCTGATAGCCGATGCCGAGGTTCAGCGAAGGCCTGACTTCGTCGCTGTAGCCGCTCGCTCCGGGTTGGAACAGCGTGGCGCCAAGCCCGCCGACGAGGTACGGACCCTGGCCGATCGAACCATCGAGGAAGTTGGTGCCGCCGATGTGGAAGTAGATCACCTTGATCGGCAGCGGCGCGGGGGTCGTGCCCGACGGCGGATTGGCGACCGCCGACGGGTCGAGCCTCAGACCGGTGTGCTGGTACGACAGGTAGATCTGCAGTTGGCGGCTGCCGTCGAGGTCCTTGTCGTAGCTGAGCGCCCAGGCGCTGGAAGCCTCGAGGCGCAACGTCTGGTTGTTGGTGGCATCGACAAAGCCGCCCCCGTCCCGGTAGGCGCCATACAGCGTGAGGGCGTTCTCGTTGGACGTCGTCTGCGCCGCGCCGGCGACCGCGCTCAGCATCAGCATCGGTCCCGCGAGCAGGCGAGTCGGCCACATCGAGTCTCAGCGCCTGAAAATGATGATGGATCGGTGCGGTAATTATAATAGCCGCGATGCGACGCAGGCCCGCATCCACTCTGGTCCTACTTCTGGAGTTGGCCATGTTATCGGGACTTTCAAGTGATTCCAAGGCGAACGGGCAATGAACGCCTACCCGTCTCGCGCTAGTGCCGAAGTCCTGCTGGGATGCCGCGCCAGTGGCTCAAGTGTTGTGTGGTTCCTCGTGCCATTTTGATCCGAATCTGTTTTGGGCATAGCTTGAGGCTGTCATGCGCCCTCAACCGGCCCGTCGTCTGCGTCTCTGGTCCAGCGTTCTTCTTGTAATTTCCCTTCACCAGCGTAGCCTGCAAACGCCGCGGCGCCTTTGAGGTATTAGGGTCAGCGGCGATATCAACGCTCATCAGGAACATCGCACGAATAACTTGAAACCACAATTGCATCTCTTGGGAGAGGATTCAAATGAAGACCAGGTTCAAACTCCTCATCGGTGCCACCGCAATGGTCACGGTCGTCGGCGTCGCGTTGGCAACGCCGGTTGTCGGACTGATCTCTCCTCTGCTCTCGGTCGGAACGCAAACCTCCGACATCCACGTGCGTGGAACCGCCGTGATGAGCAACGGCGAGCAGTTCAGGGTCGAACTCGAGACGGAGGGCCCCTCTACGATCACGACTCAGGATGGCTCGATTGCTGCCGGGGGTCACAATGGCTGGCATTCCCATCCTGGTCTGGTCGCCGTGACGCTCATTTCCGGATCCATACAGTGGTACGACGAAAATTGCGTACCGACGATCTACAATGCCGGCGATTCGTGGGTAGAGGGCAGCCAGCACCACTACTACCGCGTGATCGGGACCAGCAACATTCACCTCATCGCATGGTTTATCACCGCGCAGGGCCAGGCGCTGAGGACGGATCAGCCCGCGCCGCCTTGTGCGGCCGCGCTCGGGCTCAACTGACCGCTGTTGAGCGCGAGTGGCTCGCTGAGGGCCAATAAACTTGCGCGGGCGCCGTGTCGGCTGCGTGGGGTCGCTGTGACTTCAAACCGGGCACGGCGTTCGCCGCTCAAGTAGGAAGCTCCGCCAGGAAATTGGCGGTTCCGCGCTTGAGATTGGCCCAAGGTCTCGAACCCGGCACCACCTTGGACGCGGATTGGACGAAGGCGGCTGTGAGCGTGGTCCTTCGATCTCAGCCGGCCCGAGCCTCGTCCTCGCGAATCGTGGCCCCGCTCGTCCACAGGTGCCAGGCGGCCCAGAAGCCCGTTGGCGCCAGCAGCAGCAGTGCCCAGCGCAGCGACTCCGCGCCTGCGCCGAACGACGCCGCAAACCAGTCGCTCAGCCATCCGATGACCTGCGGCGCGATCACGAGATTGGCCACATTGGCGGTAAACAGCAGGATGGCGCACACCATGGCGCGCATGTGCGCGGGCACCACGTTCTGCAGAAGCCCGAGGATGGGACCTATATAGAAATACACCGCAGGCACGAAGATCCACAGCAGCAGCGTCGCTGCCCGATCGGAGGTCACCCAGTACACGAATAGCGATGGGATCGTCGTCAGGGCAGCCACCCACCCGAGCAGCCGCGCAACGTGGCGTGGATCCGCAGCCGTGCGCCGGCCCATCAGCCAGCCGGCCAGCAGCGTGCCGGCGGTACCGGCAATCAGATGCATGGGTCCCAGCAGTGCTCCCGCCTGCCCCACCGTCATGTGATGAGATCGCTGCAGAAAGGCGGGCGTCCACCACATCAATCCCCAACTCCACAGGGTTGCAATGGACCCTCCGGCGAGAAGATGCACCGCCGATCGCTGGGCGGCAATGAAGCGCAGCGAAGCGGCCAGCGTGGTGCGCGGCGGGTCGGTCGACGGCGCGTCGAGCTGGCCACGCCTGGGCTCGCGTACCGTCAGCCGCACGATCAGAGCCACCAGCAGACCTGGAATGCCCAGCACGAGGAAAGCGGCCCGCCAACCGCTGCGCTCGGCCGCCGCGCCGGCGACGGATGAGCCCAACCATGCACCGAGGCAAGCCCCGAGCGCGAAGATCGTCAGGGCCATCGGTCGCCGGGCCGCGGGAAACTTGTCCGCCAGCATCGATGTGGAGGGCGGCGTTCCACCGGCCTCACCGATCCCGACCGCGAAGCGGGCCAGCAGCAACTGCCAGTAGTTTTGAGCCAGGCCGCACAGGGCGGTCATGCCGGACCACAGCGCGATCGCAATGGCGAGAATGTTTCGACGGTTCATCCGGTCCGCCAGGGCGGCGATCGGAATTCCGACCGTTACGTAAAAGAGCGCGAGCGCGACGCCGGTCAGAAAGGCGACGCCGCTGTCCGACAGCTGCAGCTCGAGCCGGATCGGTTCGATCAGCGTCGAGATCGAGAAGCGATCCGCGATATTCAACGCGTAAGCGATCGTCAGGACAGCCAGTACGTACCAGCGATCACGAGGCAACGCGGTATCGATTTGCTGATCGTCGCTCACGAAGCGCGTCGAAATCGTCGATTACGAGTGAACGTGCGGTTCACGAGCAAGCCCACCAGCGGCGAGCCGGGACTAGAACGGCGCCGAGGAGGATCCGCTCGCCAGATTGTCGAAGCGTGTGAACTCTCCCCCGAAGCGCAGGTTCACGCGACCGATCGGCCCGTTGCGCTGCTTGCCGATGATGATCTCGGCGACACCCTTGTCGCTGGTATCCGGGTTGTAGACCTCGTCGCGGTAGATGAACAGGATCAGGTCGGCGTCCTGTTCGATCGCACCGGATTCGCGCAGGTCGGACATCACGGGTCGCTTGTCGGTGCGGGTCTCCACGGTCCGATTCAATTGCGACAACGCGATGACGGGAACCTTCAGCTCCTTGGCGAGCGCCTTCAGCGAGCGCGAGATCTCCGAGATCTCGGTCGCGCGGTTCTCACCGACCGCGCTGGCCGACATCAATTGCAGGTAGTCGACCACGACCAGTCCGAGCTGCCGGTACTCGCGCGCCAGCCGCCTCGCCCGCGCTCGCAATTCGAGCGCGTTCAGCGCAGGGGTTTCGTCGATATACAGCGGCGCCGCGTGCATCCGTTCGATCGCCTCGCTCAGTCGCGGCCAGTCCTCGTCGTTGAGCCGCCCGGTGCGCAGCCGCTGCTGGTCGATGCGGCCGACCGAGCCGAGCATCCGCAGCGCAACCTGGGACGCGCCCATCTCCATCGAGAACACGGCGACGGGCATCCCCAGGTCGATCGCCACGTGCTCGCCGATGTTCAGCGCGAGCGCGGTCTTGCCCATCGACGGGCGGCCGGCGATGATGATCAGGTCGCCGGCCTGCAGCCCGCAGGTTTTCGAATCCAGATCGGCGAATCCGGTCGGCACCCCCGTCACATCGCTGCCGCCGGCGCGCTCGAACAGCTCCTGGATGCGTTCGACCACCCGGGTGAGCAGCGGCTCCAGGCGAACGAACCCGGCCCGATCGCGGGCGCCCTGCTCGGCGATGCGGAACACCTTGCCCTCGGCCTCGTCCAGGATCTGCTTGGCATCGCGGCCCTGTGGCTCGAGCGCGGACACCGCGATCTCCTCGCCCACGGTCACCAGGCGCCGCAGCACCGCCCGCTCGCGCACGATCTCCGCATAACGGCGGATGTTGGCCGCGGAGGGCGTGTTCTGCGCCAGCGAGTTCAGGTAAGCGAGGCCCCCGCTGTCCGCTGCCTGGCCCGCCCCCTGCAGCGCCTCGAACACGGTCACCGTGTCGGCCGGCTTGTTCTGGTCGATCAGGCGTGCGATCTGCTGGAAGATCAGGCGGTGGTCGTGCCGGTAGAAGTCCTCGGCGCTGATCCGATCGGCGATCCGGTCCCAGGCCGAGTTGTCCAGCAGCAGCCCGCCCAGCACGGACTGTTCGGCCTCGACCGAATGCGGTGGCGTGCGCAGCGCCGCCAGCTGCGGGTCGACGGCCGACGAACTCACACGGCGTCGCTCAGGACCGATACGGTGATCTCGACAACCACGTCCGAGTGAAGCGCCAGCGTGACCTTGTGATCGCCGACCGACTTCAGCGGCCCCTGCGGCATCCTGACTTGAGCCTTGGTGATTTCGAAGCCCTGCTTGCCGACGGCTTCGGCGATGTCGAAGTTGGTCACCGAGCCGAACAGGCGACCGTCCACGCCGGCGCGCGCCGGGATCTGCACCATCAGCCCGGTCATCCGCTCGCCCAGCGACTGCGCGGCCCACAACCGGTCGGAGTGCGCCTTTTCCAGCTCGGCGCGCCGGCCCTCGAACTCCTTCAGCGCCACCTCGGTGGCGCGGCGGGCCTTGCCCTGCGGAATCAGGAAATTGCGGGCGTAACCGTCCTTGACCTTGACGACATCGCCGAGCTGGCCGAGATTGGCCAGCTTCTCGAGCAGGATCACTTGCATTTGCAGGCTCCGGAGTCTGCCTCAGTGGCTATCGCTCAGTGATTGTCCGTGTACGGGATCAGCGCAAGGAAGCGGGCCCGCTTGATCGCCGTATCGAGCTGGCGCTGGTAGTGCGCCTTGGTGCCGGTCAGCCGCGCCGGGATGATCTTGCCGTTGTCCAGGATGAAATCGCGCAGCGTCTCGATGTCCTTGTAGTCGATCATCTGGACCTTCTCGGCGGTGAAGCGGCAGAATTTGCGGCGCTTGAAAAGCGCGTTCTTCTGCTGGTCGCGGCGTCCGCCGCCCGGGCGCCCGCCGCGTCCTGGCGGCTTGCCCTTCGTCGACTTGCGTGCCGTAGCCATTACCGACTCCTTCTCGATCTATTCACTCGGGTGCCCGCCGGTATCCGGTCAGGTGCAAGACCAGCTTACTCGACCTTCGCGAGCGCGGCGCCAGGAAACCGGACAGATCCAGCTGCGCGCCGAGCGCCTCGCGCTCGAGCCTGCCGGCGATCGGCCCCAGCGCGATTGCATTCACCAGGAATTCGAGCGTCCTGGATGCGCCCGCCTCCATCACTTCGGACCGGTGCCGGATCTGGGCCTCCACCACCGCAACGCCGGCCGGCGTACGCCGCACCGCGGCCCGCTCGACCAGAATCCCGTCGAGCCGAACCTCGTTCACCCCGCGCTCGTGGTTGGCTCCGCCGCCGCCTTGCGCGCCTCCTCCTTCTCGACGATCTTCATCATCGGAGATGGCCCGGTCTGCGCGGATCTCATCCCGACCGTCAGGTGGCGCAGCACCGCATCGTTGTAGCGGAATCCGTGCTCGAGCTCGTCGAGCGTGGGCTTTCCGCACTCGACGTTCAGCAGCACGTAGTGCGCCTTCACCAGCTTGTCGATCGGGTAGGCGAGCTGACGCCGGCCCCAGTCCTCGACCCGATGAACCTTGCCGCCCTGCCCGGTGACGAGTGCGCGATAACGCTCGATCATGCCCGGAACCTGCTCGCTCTGGTCCGGATGCACGATGAAGCAGATTTCATAGTGACGCATTAAGGCTCCTTGTGGATGAAGCCGCCCGGTGCGTCGCGGTGCGGCAAGGAAAAAACGCGTGATTCTACCCGATTGCCGCGGCGCCTCAAGGCGCGTTCGTGCTGCGCTGGCGCCGTGTCTCGAACAGGCAGATTCCGGCGGCCACCGATACGTTCAGGCTTTCGACCTGACCGGCCAACGGAATGCGGGCCAGCTCGTCGCAGCGCTCGCGCGTCAGGCGGCGCAGCCCATGGCCTTCGGCGCCCAGCGCCCAGGCCAGCGGCCCGCGCAGGTCGATCGCATAGAGGTCCCGGGGGGCGGCATGGTCGGCGCCGACGACCCGCACGCCGGTCTCCTTGATCTCGTCGATCGAGCGGGCCAGGTTGACGACCGGGATCACCGCCACCGATTCGACCGCTCCGCTGGCGGCCCTCAACGCCGCCGAGGACAGCGACGCGGAGCGGTCCCGCGGCAGCACCACCGCCGTTACCGCGGCCGCTTCCGCCGTCCGCAGGCAGGCGCCCAGGTTGCGTGGGTCGGTGATGCCGTCGAGCAGCAGCAACAGCGAGTCCGGGCTGATCTTTTCCAGCACCTGCTGCAGCGAATGGGCGTTTTCGAGCCGGGCGCACAGCGCCACCACGCCCTGGTGACGGGTTGGCCCGACCATGGCCTGCAGGCGCTCCGGCTCGACCGGAATCGGCCGCACCGCCGCCTGCTCGGCGCGCTCCAGCAGTTGGCGCATCCGTGCGTCACGCCGGCCCGGGTCGTAATAGAGCGACTCGATCGTCTGCGGCGCGTTGCGCAGCCGGGCGGTGACCGCGTGGAATCCGGCCAGGGCGGTGCGCTGGCTCATCCGGCAGCGCGTCCGCGGCGCCGCTTGCGGCCGCCGACGCCGACCTTGCCGCGCGGCCCCGCGGGGACCGCTTGCTCGGCCGCTTGCGCCGCCAGGCGCTCGGCGCGCCGTGCCTGCCGCGTGCTGCGTACCGTGGCGCGGTCGACGACGGAGCGACGCCGCCCGCGCGCCGGCGAGTCGCGTCCGTCCGGCCGGGCGACGGCCGACGCTGTGGCAGACGGCCGCACCGGCCGAAAGTCGATTCGGCGGGCCTCCAGGTCGACCCGCGCGACCTGCACGGTCAGCCGGTCGGCCAGGCGGAAGCGCAGGCCGGTGCGCTCCCCGCGCAATTCGTGCAGCGCCTCGTTGAAATGGAAGTACTCCGAGCCCAGCTCGGACACGTGCACCAGGCCCTCGACATACAGGTCGTCCAGGATCACGAAAACGCCAAAGGGCACCACGGCCGAGATCGACCCGGAGAAGGTTTCCCCGGTGCGCTCGCGCACGTAATAGCTCTTCAGCCAGGCTTCGACGTCACGCGAGGCCTCGTCGGCGCGCCGTTCGTTGGCCGAACACAGCACGCCGAGCTTCTCCCAGCGCGATATCGCGGCGCCCGAGTCGACTGCGGTGCCGTCGTCCGCGTACAGCATCGGATCGAAGCGGTGGCTCGCCAGCAGCGCTTTCAGCGCCCGGTGCACCAGCAGGTCAGGGTAGCGCCGGATCGGCGAGGTGAAGTGCGCATAGGCCGGGTACGCGAGGCCGAAGTGTCCGCTGTTGTGGGGCGTGTAGATGGCCTGTTGCATCGAGCGCAGTACCATCGTCTGCAGCAGTTGCGCGTCGGGACGGGCGCGGATCACGCGCAGCAGCTTGGCGTAGTGGCCCGGCTCCGGTTCGGCGCCGCCGTCGAGCTGCAGTCCGAACGCCCGCAGCGACGCGCGCAGCGCCTCCAGCTTCGGAGGGGTCGGACCTTCGTGCACGCGGTACAGGCCCGGCTGGCGTCCGCGGTGCAGAAAGTCGGCCGCGCACACGTTGGCCGCCAGCATGCATTCCTCGATCAGCCGATGCGCGTCGTTGCGCACGCGCGGAACGATCCGCTCGATGCGCCCGTTCGCATTGCAGATGATCTGCGTTTCGACCGTCTCCAGATCCAGCGCGCCGCGCTGCACCCGGCAGGCCGCCAGCACCTCGTACAGCCGGTGCAGGTTGCGCAGGTGCGGCAGCAGGGCCTGGTGGCGGCGCTGCGCCGGCGAATCGGGAGCCGACAGCGCCTCCCACACCTCGGTGTAGGTGAGCCGCGCCTGCGAGCGGATCAGCGCCGGGTAGAACTGGTATCCCTTGATGGCGCCCTTGGAGCTGATCACGATGTCGCACACGATTGCGACCCGCTCCACCGCCGCATTCAGCGAGCAAAGGCCGTTGGACAGCCGCTCGGGCAGCATCGGGATCACGCGGCGCGGAAAGTACACCGAAGTGGAACGCGCCTGCGCTTCCTGGTCCAGCGCCGTTCCCGGTTCCACGTAATGGCTGACGTCGGCGATCGCGACGATCAGACGCCAGCCCTTGCGCGCGATCGGCTCGCAGTACACGGCATCGTCGAAATCCCGCGCGTCTTCGCCATCGATCGTGACCAGCGGGACGTCGCGCAGATCGATCCGGCCCTTGCGGTCGCGCGGGCCGACCTCGGACGGCAGCGCCTGCGCCTGTTGCAGGGCCGCCTCGGAAAACTGGTGGGGCACCGCGAACTTGCGTACCGCAATTTCGATCTCCATCCCCGGGTCTTCGATCTGCCCGAGCACTTCGACCACTCGCCCGATCGGTTGAACATAGCGCTGAGGCTGCTGGATGATCTCGACCACGACCACCTGCCCGGGGCGCGCTTGCGCGGCGGCCTGCGGCGGCACCAGGATGTCGTGCTGAACCCGTTGATCCTCGGGCACGACGATCGTGACCCCACGTTCGTTCAGCAGCCGGCCGACCAGCCGATTGGTCCGCCGTTCGATCACTTCGACGATTTCGCCCAGCGGCCGCCCGCGACGGTCCGAGCCCGTCATCCTGGCCAGCACCCGGTCGGCGTGCAGTACTTTGCTCATCTCGTGGTCGTCCAGCACCAGGTCGGGACCGCCGTCGTCCCGGACCAGCAGGCCATGGCCTTCGCGGTGCCCCTGCACCTGGCCTGACAGCAGATCGGCGCGCGCGGTCACCAGCAGCAGGCCGGCCCGGTTGCGCACGATGCGGCCGTCGCGTTCGAGCTCGGCCAGTGCCAGAGCCAGCACGCTGCGGCCCTGCTCCTGGATTCCGAGGCGGTCGGCCAGCTCCTGGTCGGTCAGCGGCGAGCCGGAGGCCGTCAGCGCATCGACGATGGCCTGCGGCTCGACCACCGCATTGGGATGCTTTTCTTCGTTCACGCTCGACTACCAACTCCTTCCTGCACGGGTCTGCCCTCTTCTTCTTGCGCTAAAATCCGCGCCTCGCTGCTGCCCAGATGGCGGAATTGGTAGACGCACCAGGTTCAGGTCCTGGCGCCCGCAAGGGTGTGGAGGTTCGAGTCCTCTTCTGGGCACCACGATCAAGCAGCTGCGCGAATTTCAGGCGCAACAGGCGCGCAGTATTCCACGGCAGCAGCTTGTCGATTCGATTGATCGGGTGATCGGCAATACGCTGCAGGTTCCAGGACGATCGCGAAGCGCTGCTGCGCGTCAGATAGGCTGTAGCCGCGCGCCATCCGGCCATCGGAAGTGGACAGACGCACCGACCCAACGCGGGCGGGCCGCCAGCTATCTTCCCAGCTCCGCCGGCCACCCAAGTTTCTGGCCGCCTTCAGTGTATCTCTTCACAAACTCACCCACGCGGCGTATTACGTCCTGCCAGGCATGCCGCGTCTTGTCAAATTCGGTCAGTTCAGCGTTCGTCGGATTTGCGTTAGACGTTCCCTTCCCTAGCGCTGAAAATTTCTCGTTAACGGCCGCGAACGCACGCAAATACGCGTCTCGCGCTGCTTCGTGCTCTTCGCAAAGCGTTTGCCATTGAGGGCCAATGTCGCTCATGTCCTTCCTCCGTAGGCAGGTGCGCTGGTGGATGCGCACCCGAGCAACGGTGTGCCCATCGCCTGGACCGCATCACCACGCCTCGCACACGAGGTGACCATCCCTACTTCGATGTGCGCCAAGTGTAGTCTTCTGATCCAATCCCACTGGCATCTACCGCCGGTCCTGGTCGGTCTGATCGAGGCGTTGAGCAAGCTGCGCGGGCCGCAAACGGTCGTACACCTCGAACGGCTGGTGAATCCACGGGCTGTCCGGCAGGTACGAAGCGAAGTAATCCGGGCGGAACTGCGAACAGCCCTTCAGCCAGATCACCGCGGTGCGCAGCTCGCTGATGCGGGCGAAACGCTGACGCAGCGTTTGCACCACGCCCTCCAGCGTTGCGCCCGAGTCCGCGAGGTCGTCCACCAGCAGCACCCGACCGTGTGGTTCGCCTTCGATCGACGAAATGGCGGCGGCGATCTGCAGCGCTCCGCGCCGCGTGCCAGCGTCCTCCCGATACGAGCTGACGGTCAGCACTCCCAGCGGCCGCTCGTAGATTCGCGAGATCACGTCGCCGACGCGCAGGCCGCCTCGGGCCAGGCACAGCAGCGAGTCGAACTCGTATCCGGATTGGTGGATTTTCAGCGCCAGAACCTCGATCAGGCGGTAATACTCCTCCCAGTCGACCCGAAGCGCGTGCGCGGCTCCGTCCTGCTCGGACCGGTCCATGGTCAGTCCACCACCGAGAACGGGTGGCGCAGCACGATCGTCTGGTCGCGCTCAGGCCCGGTCGAGATCAGGTCGATCGGCACCTCCGCCAGCTCCGAGAGCCGGGTGAGGTAGCTTCGCGCCCCGCTCGGCAGGTCAGACCACGTGCGCACGCCGAACGTGGAGTCGCTCCAGCCCGCAAATTCCTGATACACCGGCTCGCAGCGGGCCACCGCGTCCGCGCCGAACGGCAGGATATCGACCGTTCTGCCCTCGTAGCGATAACCGGTGCACAGCTGCACCCTGGGCAATCCGTCCAGCACGTCGAGCTTGGTGACGCACAGCCCGGTGGCGCCGTTCAGCTGGACCGCGCGGCGCAGCGCCGCCGCGTCGAACCAGCCGCATCGCCGCGCCCGTCCGGTCACGGACCCGAATTCCTGACCCCGCTGGCGCAGGTGCTCGCCCACATCTTCCGTCAGCTCGGTCGGAAACGGCCCCGCCCCCACCCGGGTGGCATAGGCCTTGGTGATGCCGAGCACGTAGTTCAACCGCTGCGGCCCGACGCCGGCTCCCACGGCCGCGGCGGCGGCCACCGTGTTGCTGGAAGTCACGTACGGATAGGTGCCGTGGTCGACGTCGAGCAGGGAACCCTGCGCTCCCTCGAACAGCAGCCTTTGACCGCTTTTCATCGCCTGGTCGAGACGATACGAGACGTCGGCCACCATTGGCCGGATTCGGATTCCCAGCGTCAGCGTGGAATCGATCACCCGCTGCGGGTCGATCGCCTCGGCGTTCAGATAGCGCGTCAGCACGAAGTTGTGGTATTCGAGCGCCTCTCGCACTCGTTCCGCGAAGCGGGCCTCGTCAAACAGGTCCTGGGCACGCACCGCGCGCCGTCCCACCTTGTCTTCATAGGCGGGGCCGATCCCGCGCCCCGTGGTTCCGATCGGGTCGTTGCCGCGGTGCGCCTCGCGCGCCCGATCCAGCGCGACGTGGTAATCGAGGATCAAGGCACAGTTGCCGCTGACGGTCAGCCGCGCGTCCACTTCCACGCCGGCCTGCTGCAGCTCGTCGATCTCCGCGAGCAGCGCCTGTGGCGACAGCACGACTCCGTTGCCGATGTAGCAGGCGACCGACGGCCGCAGAATCCCGGACGGAATCAGGCGCAGGATCGTCTTGCGCGTGCCGATCACCAACGTATGGCCCGCATTGTGGCCACCCTGGAACCGAACCACCCCATCCGCACGATCGGTCAGCCAATCGACGATCTTGCCTTTGCCCTCGTCACCCCACTGCGTCCCGACGACGACCACGTTACCTGCCATCCGCCTGCGCCTCCGCTGATCCGTTGCTGCTCGACCGCGCCTCGCGCGCGACCACCTGCCAGCGCGCGCCGACCCGCCGAATCTCCCGATCGAACTCGAAATCCGCCTCGGCCACCTGGCGCTCCGCGCTGCGCACCACGATCTGACCCTGCACCCTGAGCGCCGCCACCAGCGCCTCGAGCTCCGGATCAGCAGCGTGGGGAGCGAGGATCGCTTTCGGTGCCGCCGCTGGCCCGGCCAGCTGCGTGGCCTCGCGCAGGTCGACGATCGAAAAGCCGGTGGCGGGCCGGGCGCGCCCGAACATCCGGCCGATGTCGTCGTAGCGCCCGCCTCGCAGGATCGGTCCCGGGCTGCCCGTCACATAGGCGGCGAAGGTCGCGCCCGTGTAATAGCGATAGCCGTGCAGGTCGGCCAGGTCGACGCTGGCGGTGCCGGCCGGGCAGAAGGCGGCCAGCTGCTCGAGCTCGGACAGCGCGGCGGTCAGCTCGGCGCTGGCGGGCAGCTCGCGCCGCGCGCGCGCCAGCACCGGCACCCCGCCGTGCAGATCCGCCAGCCTGAGCAGGGCTTCGCGCACCGACGGGCTGAGCGCCGTTGCACCCGATTTCAAGGCCGCCAGGTCCTTCGAATTCAAGGCCCGCAGAATGTCGTCCAGCCGATCCGGCGCCAGATGCTCGGCCGCCAGCAGCGCGCGCAGTACGCCGCTGTGACCCAGATCGATCCGCACGTCGGTGGCCCCGGTCAATTCGAGCGAGCGCGCCGCCAGCTGCAGCACCTCGCCGTCCGCCTCGATCGCGGCGTCGCCATACAGCTCGGCGCCGACCTGAATCGGCTCGCGACTGGCCAGCGGATGCAGCGGGCGGGCATGCAGCACCGGGCCCGCGTAACACAACCGCACCACGCCATTGCGATTCAGGATGTGGGCGTCGATGCGGGCCGTTTGCGGTGTGGCATCCGCGCGCACCCCCAGACTGCGGCCGCTCGACTGATCGACCAGCTTGAACGTGCGCAGATCCAGATCGCGGTCGGTCCCCGACAGCAGCGATTCCAGGTGCTCGATCAGCGGCGGAATCACGTACTCGTATCCGAAGCTGCGGTACAGGTCGAGCAAGGCGCGCCGCAGTTGCTCGACGCGCCGGGCCTCCTGCGGCAGCACGTCCGAGATGTTCTCGGGGAGCAGCCAGTTCGACATCGGCTTGTGGACCGGCGCTGGGTGGTGGCGCGGTTTCAGCTCAGCAGCCAGAACAGTAGCGCGCCCGCCACGATCGAGCTAAGGCCGAAGAAGCGGATCTGCCCGTCGGCCAGGTCGGTGATGCGTCGGATCGCCGCGCGCCAGGTGCGAGGCGAGAACAGCGGCATCACGCCCTCGAGCACCAGCATCAGTGCAAGCGCGGGACCGAGTCGTTCCAGCATCATCGCGCCGTCGCGCTGCCACCCGGATTTTTCATGTACTTGAAGAACTCCGAGGACGGATCCACCATCAGCATGTCGGACGGCTTGCGAAAACTCTGCTTGTAGGCCTCCAGGCTGCGATAGAACGCATAGAACTCGGGGTTGGCGCCGAACGCCTGCGCGTACGTCGCCGACGCCCGCGCATCGCCGTCGCCCTTGATCCGCTGCGCGTCCCGATACGCTTCGGCCAGCAGTACTTCGCGTTGCCGGTCCGCGTCGGCGCGGATCTTCTCGGCATCGGCCGCGCCGTTGGATCGCTGCTCGTTGGCCACCCGCTTGCGCTCCGACTCCATCCGGTGAAACACCGATTCGCTCGCCTCCGGGATGAAATCGACCCGTTTCAGCCGCACATCGACGATCGTGACGCCCAGATCCTTGACGCGTTCCTGAACGCCGACCCGGATCTCCTCCATCGCCTTGTCGCGTTCACGCGACGTGATGTCGTTCACGGTGCGCTTGTTCACGGCCTGATTCAGCGCATCGCGCACCAGCGTGGTGATCCGGTCCTCGGCCTCGCGCTCGCCCCCGTGAAAGCTGACCCAGAAGCTTCGCGCATCGGCGATGCGCCACTTGACGAAGGAATCGATCAGCAGGTTCTTCTTCTCGGCGGTCTGGACCCGGTCTTCGCTCTGCGGGTCGATCGTCAGGATCCGCTTGTCGAGGTGCTCGACGTTCTGGAACGGGGGCGGCAGCTTGAAATGCAGCCCCGGCTCGCTGATGACCCGGTTGATATGTCCCAGCTCGAACACGATCGCATAGTGTTTCTGATCGACGATGAAAGCGCACAGACGGAACAGGGCGGCCGCGATAACGACCGCCACGACCGTTGCGATAATCCGGTTCATCATTTAGCGCGATTCCCGATCGCGGTCGCCCGCAGCCTCGCGCCCGCGCGAGTCCGTGCCGCTGTCCTTGCCGCCGCCCGCACCGGTGCCGGAGCCCGCCGCTGCGGGCCCGTGCGCGGCACCGTCCCCGGCCTGCTGCAGCAGCTTGTCGAGCGGCAGGTACAGCAGCGGGCTGGACGACCTGGTGTCGACCAGGACCTTGGTGGTGGTGGCGAAGATCTGCTGCATCGTGTCCAGGTACAGCCGCTCGCGGGTGACCGCCGGTGCCTTCACGTACTCGGACAGCACCTGCCTGAAGCGGGTCGCGTCGCCCTGGGCCGTCTCGACCGTCTTGGTCCGGTAGCCCTCGGCCTCCTGGATCAGCCGCGAGGCCGTGCCACGCGCGCGCGGTACGACGTCGTTGGCATAGGCCTGGCCTTCGTTGATCTGGCGCTGCCGGTCCTGACCCGCCTGTACCGCGTCGATGAACGCTGCCTGCACCTGTTCCGGCGGCTGCGCGTTCTGGATGGCGACCGCGCTGATCATGATCCCGGTGTCGTAGCGGTCCAGCATGTCCTGCATGCGCGACCGCACTTCGTCGGCGATCTGCTGGCGCGATTCGTACAGCACCGAATCCATCTTCCGATGCCCGACCACCTCGCGCATCGCAGACTCGGCCGTCTGCGTGACCACCAGGGCCGGATCGCCGTCCGGTGCAAAGCGGCTGCCGAACACGAAATCGCGGGCGCCGTCGGGTCCGGACTTGATCCGATACTGGACCTTGAACTGCATGTCGACGATGTTCTCGTCGTCGGTCAGCATCAGCGCCTCCTTCAGCCGGTCGGCGCTCCGCGCCTTGGTTCCGACCTCGATCTCGCGCTGCTGGAACACGTCCACGACCTCATGCGATTGAATCGGCCAGGGGGCGCGCCAGCGAAAGCCGGCGCCGGTGATCGAGTCGAAGCGCCCGAAGGTCGTCACGACCGCGACCTGGCCTTCCTGGACGATGTAAAAGCCGGTGCTCATCCAGATGATCAGGATGGCCGCCAGCACCGCTCCCACCGCGAGTGCGGCGCGCCACAATTCCGATCCACCGTCGCCCGGCCCGCCCCCGCCAACGCCGAACAGACCTCCCAGGCGCCGGTTCAGCTCGCGCCAGAGTTCCTCCAGATCGGGTGGACCCTCCTGGCCGTCGGGACGGCGGCGGCGTCCATCACCGGAATCGCCGGATCCCCCGCCGCGACCCCACTGCGGGTCATTCAGCGACATGATGGTTCCAAACTTCGGGAAGTTTCACCGCCGACCTCCGACACCGACCGTCGGAAGCCGGCGCCCTGCGCCTTTCATGGCGTGGGGCCGATCAACGTAGGCGGCTCTGATCGTTCCGGGGCCGGCTGGGGTTCTTGTGCAGTTTGCTCCGCAGTGTGCTCCGCAGCAGTTTGCTCCGCAGTGCGCTCTTTTGCACGTTGCGCGAGTGCGCCACGCAGCAACTCGAGCCCATTGCCCGATCGCGCGCTCACCCAGACCGCGTCGATCCTACCACAGGCGGCCCGCTCAACCGCGGCACTGCGCTGTGCCAGGTCGATCTTGTTGAACACGATGCAGCGGGGCACATCGGCCGCGCCGATCTCCTGCAACACGCCGTCGACCGCATCCATCTGCGCCTCGCGCGAGGCGACCGACGCGTCCACCACGTGGACCAGCAGATCCGCCTGGGCGGCTTCGTCCAGCGTCGCCTTGAAGGCATCGATCAGCGCATGCGGCAGGTCGCGGATGAACCCGACCGTATCGGACAGCACGAGCGGAACATCGGGCGCGACGAAACAGCGGCGGCTGGTCGTGTCCAGGGTGGCGAACAACTGGTCCGCGCAAAACGCGCTCGAGCGCGTCAGCGCGTTGAACAGCGTCGACTTGCCGGCGTTCGTGTAACCGACCAGCGACACGCAGAAGGCGTCGCGGCGCCGGCGCGCCTTTCGCTGCGTGCGACGCTGCGAGTCCAGCGTGCGCAGCCGCTCGCGCAGCTGCTTGACGCGCTGGCCGATCATCCGACGGTCCAGCTCGATCTGCTTCTCGCCGGGTCCCGCGCGCAGCCCGATGCCCCCGCGCTGCCGCTCCAGGTGGGTCCAGCCGCGCACCAGGCGCGTCGACAGGTGCTGCAGCCGGGCCAGCTCAACCTGCAGCTTGCCCTCGCGGCTCTGCGCGCGTTGCGCGAAGATGTCCAGAATCAGCGACGTGCGGTCCAGCACCGCCACCCCGAGCTCGCGTTCCAGGTTGCGCTGCTGCACCGGCGACAGCGCAGCGTCCACGATCACGACCGTGGAGCCGGACTCGTGCAGCTGTTCGCGGATTTGCTCGACCTTGCCCCGTCCAAGATACATGGCCGGATCCGGTCGGTCGCGCCGCGCCACGATCTGGCCCGCGGACGAGAATCCGGCGCTTTCGGCCAGCTGGCGAAGCTCCTCGACGCCGTCCGCCGCTTCGGATGATCTTCGGCTTGCGCCGCGCAGCGCAACCTCGACCAGCAGCGCCAAGATGGGCGCTTCGGAGCGTGCGCGTTCGATCTGGAATCCGCTCAGGATTCGGGCTCCGCACTGAGGTTGACGGGCCGTGCCGGCACCACCGTCGAAATCGCGTGCTTGTACACCATCTGGGTGACCGTGTTGCGAAGCAGGACCACGTACTGGTCGAACGATTCGATCTGCCCCTGCAGCTTGATTCCGTTGACCAGATAGATCGACACCGGCACATGTTCCTTGCGCAGCGCGTTCAAAAACGGGTCTTGTAGTAGTTGCCCCTTGTTGCTCATATTTTCTCCCGGTCGGTCGCACATGCGGACGCCACCAGCCCCTTCCTGCGGCTCCGGCCCCACATCGCACGTAAATGTGTGCGGTGCGACAAAATTCAATCTACTGGAAAAGGCGACCCTTTACCAGCGCGTTGCCCTGCATACGGATTGATTCCGCTACGGAATTCGATCCGCAGAGGGGTCCCCCGCAGCCCGAACTGCTCGCGAAACCATCCCTCCAGGTAGCGCCGGTAACTATCGGGCACGTGCCGCAGGGCATTGCCGTGAATCACGATCACGGGAGGATTGGAGCCGCCTTGGTGCGCATACCGCAGTTTGGGGCGCACGTTGCCGGCGCGCGGCGGCTCCTGCCGTTCAACAGCGGCCCGCAGCGCCCGGGTCAGCTTAGGCGTGGGCAGGCGGCTGAACGCGGCCTGCTCGGCCGCGACAACCGATCGCATTAGCCCCTGAAGCCCGGTACCGCGCAAGGCGGAGATGAAATGCAGGCTGGCCCAGTCGAGGAAATGCAGCTTGCGCCGCATCTCGCGCTTGATCCGCTCGCGCTGCTCCTCGCGTACCCCATCCCACTTGTTGACCGCCATCACCAGCGCGCGGCCGCGCTCCAGGATGTACCCGGCGATGTGCGCATCCTGCTCGGCGATCTCGGTGGAGGCATCCAGCAGCAAGGTGACGACGTTGCACTGTTCGACCGCCTGCAAGGTCTTGATCACCGAAAACTTCTCGACCGCCTCGAACACGCGGCCCTTGCGGCGGATACCGGCCGTGTCGATCAGGATGAACCGGCTGCCGCCAAATTCGAATTCGACCTCGATCGCATCGCGGGTTGTCCCGGGCTCCTCGAACGCAACCATCCGGCGCTCGCCGATCAAGGCGTTGACCAGCGTCGATTTGCCCACGTTGGGTCGCCCGACGATCGCAACGCGCGTGCCCTCCTTCGCGCCGTCCGGCGCTTCGGAGGGCGGGCCCGCCTCCGGGAAGTCGGCGAGCGCCAGCTCCATCAACTCGGTCAAGCCCATCGCGTGTGCGGCCGAGATCAGGCACGGCTCGCCGAGGCCAAGCTCGTGGAATTCCGCGCCCGCCTCCGGTTCGAGACCTTCGGCCTTGTTCGCAACGACCACGACGCGACGCCCGCTGGCGCGCAGCCGTTCGGCAATGCGCTGGTCCTGAGCGGTCAAGCCGGCCCGCACGTCGACCAGGAACAGCAGCACGTCGCATTCGGCGATCGCCGCCTCGGTCTGCTCGTTGACGGCACGTTGCAGCGTCTGGCCGGAGTCCGGATCGAAACCGCCGCTGTCGATCACCAGAAAGGGCTTCGGCCCCACATGCCCGTCACCGTACTGCCGGTCGCGCGTCAGTCCCGGAAAGTCGGCAACGAGCGCGGCGCGTGACCGCGTCAGCCGATTGAACAGCGTCGATTTGCCGACGTTGATGCGGCCGACCAGCGCGACGGCCGGCCTCATGACCGGGCGCTGCCTGAACGAGTAACAACGGGGCTTCGACCGCCTCGCACGAAGACATTTCCCTGGCAGTCAGCTCTGTGGCACCACAAGCGCCAGGTGGCCGCGCTGGGTCTGGACCAGGACTCCGCCGCCGAGTTCGAGGGGCCGCGCCACGATCGGGCTGCCGTCCAGTTCGACTCGCCCGACGAGCTGTCCGTCGCTCGCGTTCAGGAAATGCACGTAGCCCTTGTAATCGCCCACTGCGACCCAGTGGTCGCGAGCGCCCGGCGTGGACAGTCCGCGGTACGCCAGCAGCTTGCACGACCACCGTGCAGCGCCGTTGGACAGTGCGAAGGCCTGGATGGTCGAGGCCGAATCCACGCCGACCAGCTCTTCGCCCTCGATCGCAACGCCCGCCCCGGCCGGCATCTCACGCGCCCACTGCTGCTCGCCGCTGGCCACGTCGAAGCAGGCGACGCGCCCCTGGTAGGACGCGGCGCACACCTGATTGTCGTGCACGCCGATCGAGCCAAGCACATCGGCCAGCCGCTCGACCTCGGTGGCACCCTTGGGCTCGGAAACGGGGCTGTCCCAGAGCGAGGCGCCATTGGACAGCGCGATGGCAACCAGGCGCCCGCCCGGAAACCCTGCGATCAGGCTTTCGCCGGCAAAAGCCATTTCGCTCGGAGCGCGCAGCGCCAGCGGCGGGGTCTGTCGCTTGAAGATCCACTTCTTGCGCCCGCTCTCCGCGTCGAACGCCGTCACGCCCTGATCGGTCGAACGCACGACCACCAGCCCGCGACCGACCAGCGGAGGGGTGATCACATCGCTCGGAACGCGTGCCTGCCATAGCAGCTTGCCCTCGGCCGAATAGGCGTACACCTCGCCGCGCTGACCGGCGACCGCGACCACGAAACCGTCCGCTCCGACGCCGGCCCCGAGCAACGTCGGTGCCCGCACGCGCCACACCTGCTTGCCGTCACCCGGATCGAGCCGGACCAGGTCGCCGTCGGTCGCAGCCGCGTAAATCGCGTTCTCAACCAGCGCCGGCTGCAGGAAGCTGCGCCGGCCATCTCCGACACTGATGCGCCAGGCGACCTGGATCGCCAGCGGCGCCTTGATGGACGTCAACTCGGCCGGTTTTTCCGATTTGGAGCTCGAAGAGCAGGCCGCCAGCATCGCCGCGCCAATTGCGACCCAGCACGCCAGCCGCATCGGCCCGGCTGCAGCGCGAGCCACAGGCTTCTCAGGCTTCATCCCGGTCTCACGTTCGGTCGGGTGGCGGCAACGCATCGAGCTTCATCTGGATCAAGGAGCGTAGCGGCTGCGTCCCGGCCTTGGCCAGCGCCTCGGAATACGCCGCCCGGGCCTCGGCCACCTTGCCCTGCGCTGCATACACATCGCCGCGCCGGTCCGCGAACTCGCTGGCGAATGCGTCCGGTACGTCGACGTTGAGCACCTGCAGCGCCTGATCGTAGGATTTCTCGTCGAGCAGCACGCCCGCCAACCGCACCCTGGCCAGCAGCGCGAGTTCCTTCTGGGACGCGTGCTGCACGGCCCACGTCAACTGGTCCTTGGCGGCCTTCAGATCGCCGGCGTCGATGCTGGACTTGGCCGCGCGCAACGCCGCCATGGCCGCGTACACCGTCGAACCGTGTCGCTCGATCAGCGTGCCGACCAGATCGCGCGCCTTGATCGCATCCTTCGGGTCCTTTGACCCCGACACTCGCTCGAATTCCTCGTACACGGCCGAGGCCGCAGCCGATTGTCTGAGCGAATACCACGACCACCCCTGGTACGCGAGAATCGCGAGCAGGACGGCGGTGGCCGCGGTCGTCACCCGGTTGCTGTGCGCCCGCCACCAAGTCTTGAGCGCGTCCAGCTGTTCCTGTTCCTGCAAGTCGTATGACATTCTCGATCCACCCGTCTCAAGATCTATCGCATCAATCTGGCCGCAGCAACTTCGCCACGGTCGGCGCCAGAAGATCCAGCGCGACCGTCTGCTGCTGGGCGAACTCGTCCGCCTGATCGCTCGTTCGCAAGGCCTTCACGGCGGCCACGGACTCGGCGGCCTCCTGTTCTCCGACAATCACCGCGTAGCGCGCCCCGCTCGCATCCGCACGCTTCATCTGTGCTTTCAGGCTCGCCTCGCCCGCATGCAGGATCACGTCCAGCCCGCAATCGCGCAGCCGTTCGGCCGCCCGCATCGCCGGCTCGAAGGTGGCGCCTCCCTGGTGCAGTACGTAGACCTCGCAGTCCGGCCGTGCGCTCGCGCCCGCATTGTCGCGCATCAGCTCGATCACCCGTTCGATCCCGACCGAAAATCCGCACGCGGGAGCCGGTTTGCCGCCGAGCAGCTCGATCAGTCCGTCGTAGCGGCCGCCGCCGCAGAGGGTGCCCTGAGCGCCGAGGCGATCGCTCACCCATTCGAATACCGTCAGGTTGTAATAGTCCAGGCCCCGCACCAGTCGTGGATTGACGGCGAAGTCGACCTGGGCCGACCGCAACAGCTGCTGCAGTTGCTCGAAGTGTGTCAGCGACGCTTCGCCCAGGTAGTCGAGCAGGCGAGGCGCGCCCGCCACCAGCTCCTGCATCGAGGCGCTCTTGGTGTCGAGAATCCGAAGCGGATTGGAGTGCAGCCTGCGGCGCGCGTCCTCGTCGAGGCGGTCGTGTTGCCCCTCCAGGTACCGGATCAGCTCGGCGCGATGGCGCGCGCGCTCGGGCGGCTGGCCCAGCGTATTCAGTTCCAGCCGAACGCCCGCCAGCCCCAGCACCCGCCACAGCCGCCCGAGCATCACGATCTGCTCGGCGTCCACATCCGGTCCGGCCAGCCCGAGCGCTTCGGCTCCGACCTGATGGAACTGTCGATAACGGCCGCGCTGCGGCCGCTCGTGCCGGAACATCGGCCCCATGTACCAGAGGCGGGACGGTCCCTCGTACAGCAGGCTGTGCTCGATCGCGGCCCGCACCACGCCCGCGGTGTTCTCGGGTCGCATCGTCAGCGCCTCGCCGTTCAGCGAGTCGACGAAGCTGTACATCTCTTTTTCGACGATGTCGGTCACCTCTCCGAGCCCGCGCCGGAACAGGGCCGTCGCCTCCAGGATCGGGGTGCGAATCTGCGCGTAGCCGTAGCTCTGCAGGGTCCGTACCGCCTGCGCCTCGAACGCCTCCCAGAGCGGAGCCTGCGCGGGCAGCAAATCGTTCATGCCGCGCACGGCGGCAATCTTCGGTGAGCCCATGTGATCGCAGATGCGCGGTCAGGAAGCCGCTGTCTTGATTTGGAGGTTGGTCAAGTTCCGACTCAGGACACGAGGCCCGGGTGGCCGTAACGACGGTTGACGTACTCTTCGACGATGGCTTCGAATTCCTGGCTGATGCGTTCGCCCTTCAGCGTGATGCGTCGTTCGCCGTCGATGAACACGGGCGCCACGGGCTGCTCCCCGGTCCCCGGCAGGCTGATTCCGATATCGGCGTGCCGGCTCTCGCCAGGCCCGTTGACCACGCAGCCCATCACCGCAACGGTCAGGTTCTCGACCCCGGGAAAGCGGCTCTTCCATTCGGGCATCCGCTCGCGCAGATACGCCTGCACGCGCGAGGCCAGCTCCTGGAACACCGTGCTGGTGGTGCGGCCGCACCCGGGGCAGGCGGTCACCATCGGCACGAAGGCGCGCAGCCCCAGCGACTGAAGAATCTCCTGGGCGACCTGGACCTCGCGCGTGCGCGCTCCGCCCGGCTCCGGGGTCAACGACACCCGGATCGTGTCTCCGATGCCTTCCTGCAGCAGCACCGACAAGGCGGCGGTCGAGGCGACGATGCCCTTGCTGTCCATGCCGGCCTCGGTCAGGCCAAGATGCAGCGGGTAGTCGCAGCGGCGCGCCAGCTCCCGATACACCGCGATCAGCTGCTGCACCGCGCTCACTTTGGCCGACAGGCAGATCCGGTTTCCCGCCAGACCCAGCTGCTCGGCCCGGCGCGCGCTGTCGAGCGCCGAGCGCACCAGCGCTTCACGCAGCACGGCGGACGCGTCCCACGGCCGATCGCGCTCACCGTTCTCGTCCATCAGACGGGCCAGAAGCTCCTGATCCAGGCTGCCCCAGTTCACGCCGATCCGCACCGGCCGTTCATACCGGCAGGCCACCTCGATCATCTGGGCGAAATTGTCCTCGCCGCGCGCGCCGCGCCCGACGTTGCCTGGATTGATCCGGTACTTGGACAGCGCCTGCGCGCAGTCCGGAAACTGGGTCAGCAGCTTGTGACCGTTGTAATGAAAGTCTCCGATCAGCGGTACGTCGAGCCCACCGCGGTCGAGCGCTTCGCGCAGGTAGGCCACTTCGCGCGCCGCTTCCGGCGAATTGACGGTGATCCGGACCGCCTCCGACCCGGCTGCGGCGAGCTCGCGCACCTGAATCGCGGTGGCAACCGGGTCGGCGGTGTCGGTGTTCGTCATCGCCTGCACCATCACCGGCGCATCGCCGCCGAAGCGCACCACGCGCGACCCCCAGCGCAGCTCGACCTGGCGCGAAAGGCGGCGAGCCGCCGGGCCGGTCGACGCCGGTTCATCGAGAGGTTTGTCCATCGCATTCATCGGTTGCTCTGCCCTCCGCTGGCGACGCGGCCGTCGCCCAGCACCACACGCGCCGCGCCCTTGCTGTTGATGTACGGCCTCAAGTTCACGGGCTGCCCCTGGAATTCGACCTGCACCGCCTCGGCCCTGCCGATCACCAGCTCCAGAGGCGGCGGCGAGTTCACCATTTCCGTGCTGCCGGGCTCGCCGAAGCGCGACAGCAGCACGCGACCGTCCGGCTGCCTGACTTCGACCCACGAGCGCTCGTCAAAGCGCAGCACCAGGCCGGTGGACGCACCCGCTGCCGGCGCAGTGCCGGAGCCGTCGATGGCCGCGGAGTTGCTGCCAGAGTTGGCATCCGACCCGGTCGACGCGCCCGACTCCGGTGCAGTGGCGGCGGCCGGGCTCGGGCCGGAAACGGGCGTCGCGCCGCCAAGTGCCGCTGTGCCGCCACCGCGAGTGGTGCCGGGTGCTGCCGCGGCCACCTTCGCCTCGGAACCGGGCGCCTCGGAGGCGCGCGCGGGCAAGGCCACTCTTGCTTCGGAACCGGGCGCCTCGGAGGCGCGCGCAGGCGAGGCCGCCTTCGCTTCGTGGCCGGGCGCCTCGGAGGCGGGCGCTGGCGCCGGCTGCGCCGTTCGCTGGGGCACGCTGTCGCGGGCGCGGATTACCGGGCGCGCCATCCACACGCCGATCAGTCCCGCACACACCAGTGCGATCACGATGCCGGCCAGAACCAGTTGGCGCCAGGCGCGATCGTCCAGCGCCGGCCCGGGCACCGCTCCTCCGGTGCCGAGGTCCGGCGCCTGCGGGCCGAGGCCTCTGAGCTTGAGCTTCGCATTGAGGTCCTCGATCAAGGGACCTGGATCGAGCCCAACCTCGCGCGCGTAGTTGCGGACGAATCCGTTCACGTAGGCGGGCCCCGGCAGCGCCCGCAGATCCTCGTTCTCGATCGCCCGCAGCTGCCTCGGTTGCAGTCTGATTCTTCCAGCCGCCTGCTCGACGCTCAGGCCCGCGCGCGTGCGCGCCTGCGCCAGCGCGTAACCGAATCCGGCCGGCGTGGCGCGTGCCGATTCGTCGCCCCGCACCTGATGCGGCTCGACCGCGGCCGGCTCATTCATTGAAGGCCTCCCGGTTCAACAGAGCGGTCTCCGGCGAGTTCGGATAGCGGGCGCGCAGCTCCTGGCTCAGACGCTGCTCGGTGCGAACATCCGAGCGGGCGTGCGCAATCTTGGTTCCGAGCCACAGCGTCTGCGGATTCGGGTCCACGCTCTTGGCCAGCAGCCCGTAGTAGAACTCGGCCCGTTCGAGCCGGTGTGTCTGCAGGAACAAGCGGGCCAGCTGAAACTTCGCGACCGGGCTGGAGGCGTCGGCCTCGAACGCGCGCATCAGGTACTTTTCCGCGCGCTCGTTGTCGCCCGTCTGCATCAGGCAGATGCCGGCGTTCTGCAGTGCCATCGCGGGCGTGGCGTATCGGCGATTGGCGGCTGCCTTGTCGAAATAGGTCGTGGCGTCGCGCTCGCGGTGCGTGCGGCACAGGAACCAGCCATAGTTGTTGTTCAGCTCCGGGTCGTTCGAGTCCACCTGCAACGCGCGCCGGAAGTTGTCTTCCGCCTGGTCGTTTTGTCCCAGATCCATGTAGATCAGTCCGAGCAGACCGAACGCGGACGAAAGGCCAGGGTCGATCCGGGTCGCCTCCGTGGCTTCCTTGATCGCCACATCGACTTGCCCCTTCTGGTAATAGCCGCCGGCCAACTGGAGCCGCACCGCAGCCCGCCGATGCGGGTCACCCTCGGCGCTGGCTCCGCTCGTGTGCGCGCTGTCCGAGGTCGAGGTCACGGTGGTCGTGGTCTTGCAGCCTGCCAGCGCCGACGCAGCCGCCACGGCGAGCACGGCCAGCATCGGTTGCCATCGGCCCGCCGACCGCCGTCGCTTCTGCAGCCAGACCATCACGGCGCGACCCGCAGCGGCACCGGCCGGGCGCGATGATCCGGACCGCGGTCGGCGATGCCGGTGCGATCGTCAACCGCCCCGGCCAGCTGTCCGCACGCGGCCTCGATCTGATCGCCACGCGTCCTGCGAATCGTGGTGACGATGCCGGCCGCAGCCAGCCGCGCGGCGAATTCCTGGATTCGTTGCGGCGGCGAGCGCCGCACGGTGGCCCCGGGGAACGGATTGAACGGAATCAGGTTGAATTTGCAGGGCAGATCCCCGACCAGCCGGACCAGCGCGCGCGCGTGCGCATCGCTGTCGTTGACGCCATCGAGCATCACGTACTCGAACGTGATGAAGTCGCGCGGAGCGCTCCGAAGGTAGCGCCGGCAGGCCGCCATCAACTCGCGCAGAGGATATTTGCGATTCAGAGGCACCAGTGTGTCGCGCAGGGCGTCGTCGGGAGCGTGCAGCGAGACCGCCAGGGCGACCGGACAGTCCTGCGCCAGGCGGTCGATCTGCGGCACCATGCCGGCCGTGGACAGCGTGACCCGCCGCCGCGAAAGACCATAGGCGTCGTCGTCGAGCATCAGGCGAAGGGCGGGCACCACCGCGTCGTAGTTCTGCAGCGGCTCGCCCATTCCCATCAACACGACGTTGCTGATCACGCGCTCGGCGCGCACGGGGGCCCCAACGCCGACTGCGTCCGCGCGGCGCAGGCTGTGCTCGGCCAGCCAGAGCTGGCCGACGATCTCTGCCGTGGCGAGGTTGCGGCTGAACCCCTGCTTGCCCGTCGAGCAGAACACGCAGTTGACGGCGCAACCGGCCTGGGTCGAGATGCACAGCGTGGCGCGATCCGGCTCCGGGATGTACACCGCTTCGACCGCGTCCTTGCCGCCGACCGACAGCAGCCATTTCTGGGTCGCATCGGGAGCCGTCCGATGGGAAATGACGCCCGGCGCGGCTATCAGCGCGTGGCCGCTCAGCTTTTCCCGCAGCGAACGTGCCAGGTCCGACATCGACTCGAAGTCGGCGGCGCCGTGACGGTGAATCCAGCGCTTGAGCTGGCGAGCGCGGAACGGGCGCTCGCCCAGCGATTGCAGCAACTGCTCGAGCGCTTGCCCATCCAGGCCGAGCAGGTTGACTGCGTTCATCGTTGCTCGCTGCTTGTGCCGCGACCCATCAGCGCGTCAGGATCGTCATCGTCGGAAAGAAGAATGCGACCTCCGCATGCGCCGTCTCCACTCCATCGGAGCCGTGCACGGCGTTGGCGTCGATGCTCTCGGCGAAGTCCGCCCGGATGGTGCCCGCTGCCGCCTTCTTCGGATCAGTGGCGCCCATCAAGTCGCGATTCTTCATGATCGCCCCTTCCCCTTCCAGAACCTGCACCATGATCGGTCCGGACGTCATGAATTCGACCAGATCACGAAAGAACGGCCGCTCCCCGTGCACCGCATAGAACGCCTCGGCTTCGGCGCGCGAAAGTTGCATCATGCGCGCCGCCACGATGCGCAGGCCGGCGGCCTCGAAGCGCGCGAGGATTCTTCCGATCAGGTTCTTGCGGACGGCATCCGGCTTGATGATGGACAGAGTTCGTTCGATAGCCATGCGGGTCCCTGGGCGCAGTCGGGCCGACGGCGACAGGCATCGGGGCGGCGCCGCGTTCGACCGCCGATTGTCGCTGCAGATGTCGCTAAAAAACTGAATAAAAAGAATAAGTTACGGAGCAATCCGGAGCGGCAGTGTAACACGCAAGCGCAGGCGGCCGATACTCGCGCAACGACGTATGCGAGTATCCCGAGTCGGAGGTTCGTTGCACAGTTCCGACTCAGGACACTAGCTGCTGTGCGGTCGCAGAACCGCCAGCGATTCGACGTGCGAGGTGTGCGGAAACATGTTGACGATGCCGGCCGCTGCCAGGCCCCACCCGCCCTCGTGCACCAGCACCGCACAGTCGCGCGCCAGCGTGGCGGGATTGCACGATACGTAGACCAGGCAGCGGGGACGCGACGCACTGGCGGCCAGCGCGCGTGCCACCGCCAGCGCACCCTCGCGCGGCGGATCCACCAGCACGCGGTCGATGCGGCCCTCGCGACGATTCAGCGCCTCCCAGTCGTCGCGAGTCCAGGCGAACAGGTCCTGCGTGAGGAAACGCACTCGCGATTGCAGGCCGTTGGCCTCAGCGGCGCGCGCGGCCCTCGCCACCTGCGCCGGGTTGCCCTCGATGCCGACCACGTCCGCAACGCGCGTGGCGAGGGCCAGCGTGAAATTTCCGAGGCCGCAGAACAGATCGAGCGCGCGCTCGTCCGACCGGAGTTGCAGCAGCGCCAGCGAACGCCGCACCAGCACTTCGTTGACCGCGTGATTGACTTGTGTGAAATCGGTCGGTGTGAACGGAAGGCGTACACCGAACTCGCGCAGTTGCAGCTCGAGCTCTACGGGCTCGGCCGCATCCAGCGGCGTCGCGGTGCCGGGTCCTCCGGGCTGGAGCCAGATTGACACCCGGTGCGTCGCGCCGAATCGCTCCAGTGCCTTCCGATCGGACGCCGACAGCGGATCGAGCACCCGGAACACGAGCACGGTGTGCACGCGCGCGCCGGCCTGAACGACCGCCACCTCGATCTGCGGCAGGCGCTGGCGGGCATCCATCGCGCTGACCAACGAGCGCAGCGGCACCAGCAGGGATCCGACCGGCCCGGCCAGCACATGGCACTCGCGGATGTCGGCCACGAAGCTGCTGGCGCGTTCGTGAAACCCGACCAGCGCTTCGGCCTTGCGCGCGACGTAGCGCACCGACAGCCGCGCCCGGTGCCGGTAATCCCACTCGACCCCGGCGATCGGGCGCATGATCTGCTCGGGCTTCAGACGTCCCAGGTGCCACAGCGCGTCTTCCAGCACGCGCTGCTTCACGGCGACCTGGGCCCGCGCGTCCAGATGCTGCATCGAACAGCCGCCACATGCGCCGCGCCATAAGCCGAAGTGGGGGCAACGCGGCGCCACGCGCTGACTGCTGGCGCGCTCGATGCGCACCAGGCGGCCCAGGTCGAACTTTTGGCCGCTGCGAACCACCTCCCAGCCGACGCGCTCGCCCGGCAGCGCGCCCTCGACGAACACGGCCTTGCCGTCGACGCGCACGATACCGCGGCCCTGCTGGTCGAGCGACTCGACCCGGTCGACCCGGAGCGGCTTCACCGGCTCGGCGTCGCCGGCCACGCGTTCAGGAACTCCTGCCAGATCGGCTCGCCGGATGCCGCCAGCGCATCGCGGACCAGTTCAAGTTCGGTCGCGTATTCGGAATCGTCCAGCTGTCCGCGGATCTTTCGAAAGCGGCAATACAGCAGATACGTGTTGACGACGTCGGTCTCGCAGTAGGCGCGGATCCGTTCGATCTGCCCGCTGCAATACGTGTCCCACACCTGCGATCCTTCCATCCCGAGTTTTCCGGCAAAGCCGGACAGGCGGGCCACTTCGTCCAATGGCGCCGCCGCGCGCCCCTGGTAGCGCGACAGCACATCCATCAGGTCGACGTGGCGCAGGTGGTATCGGTTCACGTAGTTGCTGTAGCGCAAGTCCCGGTCCTCGTCGCCCTGGTCCCAGTAGCGGCGCCCCGGCACGCCGTGAATCAGGGCGCGGTACTGAAGCACGGGCAGATCGAACGCACTCCCGTTCCAGCTGACCAGCTGAGGCGTGTAGCGATCGATCAGGCGGAAGAAGTCCCCGATCAGCTTCGGCTCGTCGTCGGCCGGCGCGCCCAGGCTGCGCACCCGGAATCCGGACTCGTCCCGGAACGCGCAGCCGATCACCAGCACCCGGTGCAGATGCAGCGGCAGGAAGTCGTTGCCGGTGCGCTCGCGCCGCTCGGCCATCGCTTGCGCCGCCACCGCCCGATCGTCGAGGCCGGCCCAATGCGGCCGCAGCTGCCTGAGCGCATCGACGTCGGGAATGGTTTCCAGATCGAAGGTGAGGATCGGCATCACGTCGCGATTGTACGGACCCAATCGCGCGGGAATCAGTACAGCACGTCGCGTCCCACCCCGCGCGACTTCAGCGCGCGCTGCAGGCGCGCCAGCGCCTCCTGCTGGATCTGACGGACCCGTTCGCGCGTCAACCGCAGCTCGCGGGCCAGATCATCGAGCGTGGCCGGATCCTGCCCGTTCAGGCCGTAGCGACGTTCGATCACGAGGCGCTGCTTCGCCGAAAGATCTTCCAGCCAGTGCTCGACCAGCAATTGCAGCTCGTGCTGGGCCACGTGCCACTCGGGGGCAGCGGCAGCATGGTCGGCCAGCAGTTGGACCAGCGCGGTTTCGCCTTCCTCTCCGACCGGACTGTCCAGCGAGGCCGGCGCTTCGGACAGCATCATAAGATCGGAAACTTCGTGGGCCGTCTTGCCGAGCAGGCGCGCGATGTCGTCCGCGCTCGCGCTGCGAGGCAGGCCGGCCGCGCGCCACCCCGACTCGAGCCGTTGGCGCGCGCGTTGTACCTGGTTCAACTCCCGCATCACGTGGGTCGGCAGGCGCACCGCGCGCGCCTGCGTGGCCAGTGCGCGGTCGATCGCCTGGCGTATCCACCAGGTCGCATAGGTTGAGAAGCGAAATCCGCGCTCGGGTTCGAACCGGTCCAGCGCGTGGATCAATCCCAGATTGCCTTCCTCGATCAGATCGAGAAACGTGAGGCCCCGGTTCACGAAGTTGCGGGCGATGGCGACCACCAGGCGCAGATTGTGTTCGATCATTCTCTGGCGCGCGTCGAAGTCGCCCTGGCGTGCCAGCGTGGCGTACGCGTATTCCTGGTCGGCGGTCAGCAGCGGTCGCGAGGCGATGGCCCCGAGATAACGGCGCAACGCATCGCCGCTGAGCTCCTCGCCCGGGCCTGCCGAGGGCTGCAGCGGGCCGGGCAGCGGCTCCGGCGGCTGCAGGCCGGCCGGCTCGATCGGGTTGCTCTCGAGAGCGTCCTGTTCCGGCTCGCGCTCGCCCGCGAGCGGCGTCGGCTCGTGGCTGACCAGTTTGCGCGCGCCTCCCATCGCCAGCGTCCTTGGCGCGCCGGCGATGCGCTCCGCGCGCCGTTCAACGGGACGGCAGGTACGTCAGCGGGTCCACCGGCGTGCCGCGACGCCGGATTTCGAAGTGGAGTCTGGGGGCGGTCGCATCCGTCATCCCCAGATCAGCGATACGCTGTCCCCGCTTGACGGCCTGTCCCTGCGTTACAAGGATCTCGTTGTTATGAGCGTAGGCCGACACGTAGTCGTCCGTGTGTTTGATGATGACCAATTTGCCATAGCCAGGCAAGCCGCTGCCGCTGTACACGACCTGGCCGTCGTTGGCTGCCCATACCGGATCGCCGACGGTGCCGGAGATATCGATCCCCTTATTGCGGGTCTCGTCGAATCGCTCCAGCACCTTGCCCGCACTCGGCCACGCCCACACGCTCTCGGGCTCCACGGCGGCGGCCTTGTCGGAAGTCGCCGGTGTCGGTGCCACGGCCGCCGTGGTGCTGCCGGGCGCTTGTGCCGCACGCTCCGGGGCCGCCGGCGCGGCGTGCGTTTCAGGCGCGATCGTGCTACCGGGGCTCAGCGGACGCGTTTCCAGCGAACCCGACGGTGAGACCGGAATCGGCGTGGCCTCGACAGCTGCGGACTCGTCGGCCGGCGGCGGTGTGACCCGCAAGCTCTGCCCTGTGCGCAGGTGGGTCGGATCATCCAGCCCGTTCCAGCGCGCCAGATCGCGAAAATCCTGTCCGAACGCGAGCGCAATGCTGTACAGCGTGTCTCCGGTCTGCACCACGTACTGGCCATCGTGTGCCTCGCGCGCCAGCGGCGCTGTCGGCTGCGGCGGCGCGGGCGCGGCCTGTGCCGCTTCCGACGGGCGCCCCTTCTGAGAGCGCTCCTCGATCGGCGCCTGTTGGGTCGGCGAGACAATACAAGCCGTCAATGCAACCGCGGCGCACCCGGACGCGGTGATCAGGCGAAGCATCGGTTTTCGGGAGCTCATCGGTTCTCGGCGGTCACGGTTCCCTGCAGCAAGGGAACGAAGCGTACCGCTTCGTGCTCGCGGCGCACCAGCCGGCCCTCGGGGCTCCTGGAAAGCACCGTGAGCACCTGCGTACCGCGGCCCAGCGGCGCGACGATCACGCCACCCGGGGCCAGCTGCTCGATCCACGCTGCTGGAATGTCGTCTCCGGCCGCGGTGGAGACGATTGCGCCGAAGGGCGCTTCGGTCGGCAACCCCAGCATGCCGTCGCCGAACGCGAGGCGCAGGTTCGCGATCCTGAGCGGGCGAAGATTGGCGCGCGCCAGCTCGTGCAGCGCGCGCACGCGTTCGATCGAGAACACGGTGCCGAACAATTCGCTCAGGACGGCGGCCGCGTACCCGCCTCCGGTGCCCACTTCAAGCGCGGCCACGCTCTTCGGGTCGGCCGTCCCGCTCAGCGCGAGCTCTGCGCAGCGCCCCACGATATAGGGCTGCGAGATCGTCTGGCCGAATCCGATCGGCAGCGCGGTGTCCTCGTAGGCCCGGCTGGCGAGTGCCTGGTCGACGAAGCGATGCCGTTCCACGCAGCGCATCGCCGCCAGCACGCGCGGATCGCGCACCCCCAGCTCCTGCACCCTGTCGACCATGCGCGCGCGAACGCGCTCCGATGTGAGTCCCGTGCTGGGCGTTGCGCTCAAAGCCGCCCCTGGCCCAGCCATTGCGAAACGGACTCCAGCAGTCCGGTGTGAGTCAGGTCGATCTGCAGCGGCGTCACCGAGACATGGCCGGCGGCGGTCGCGTGAAAATCGGTTCCCGGACTGGCGTCGGCCGCTTCGCCTGCGGCTCCCACCCAGTAGATCGTGTCGCCGCGCGGGCTCACCGTCCGCACCACCGGCTCGGACGGGTGGCGCTTGCCCAGACGGGTGCACGCCAAGCCGCGCAGTTGCGAGTACGGCCGGTCCGGAATGTTGACGTTCAGAAGAAACGGCGCCGGCAGCGACCCGGTGCGGAAACGCTCGACGATGCCGGCGCACACGCGCGCCGCGCTTTCCAGGTGGGCGTGCCCTTTTTGCACCATCGAGAAGGCGATTGCGGGAAGGCCGAACAGATAGCCTTCCATCGCGGCCGCCACCGTACCCGAGTAGATCGTGTCGTCGCCCATGTTCTGGCCATCGTTGATGCCCGACACGACCAGGTCCGGACGCTGATCCAGAAGACCCGTCAGCGCAATGTGCACGCAGTCGGTCGGTGTGCCGTTCACGAAGAGGTAGCCATTCTCGGCGTTGCGCACCGACAGGGGCCGCGTCAGCGTCAGCGAGTTGCTGGCGCCGCTGCAGTTCTGCTCGGGCGCCACCACGGTGACCTCGCCGAAGGGGCGCATCGCATCGGCCAGAGCCCGCAACCCCGGTGCGAGATAACCGTCGTCATTGCTGACCAGAATGTGCATCGGTCCACGCCGAACGTCGGTCACGGGCCGCGCCGCTGCCGCGCGGCGTAACGGATCGCGAATTGTTACTCAATGGTCGGGGCGGCGGGATTCGAACTCGCGACCCCTTGCACCCCATGCAAGTGCGCTACCAGGCTGCGCTACGCCCCGACGTAAGTCTCATTGTACCGTGCGCATCATGCGTCGCGTTTCAGCAGCGCGCGTATTTCCTGCAGGCGGATGCGGATCGCGCCGTCGCTCAGCTTTTTCTCCACCGGCGCCGCGCGCTCTCGCGGCATCGGGCCGGCCGTGTCGAGCCGATTGCGCGCCCCGTTGATCGTGAATCCCTGTTCGTACAGCAACGAGCGGATGCGCCGGATCAGGAGTACCTCGTGATGCTGGTAATAGCGCCGGTTGCCGCGCCGCTTGATCGGCTTGAGCTGGGTGAATTCCTGCTCCCAATAGCGCAGCACGTGCGGCTTGACGGCGCACAGCCCGCTCACTTCGCCGATCGTGAAGTAACGCTTGGCCGGGATCGGCGGTAGCGCGCCATCTGCGTCGTACGGTGCCTCGGCGGTCTGCATGTCCGATTCGAGCCGCAACCTTCCAAAGATCAGCGTTCGGTTGCGCGCGACACCGCGGCCTTCAGCTTCTGGCTTGCGTGAAAGGTCACGACCCGGCGCGCCGTGATCGCGATTTCCTCGCCGGTCTTCGGATTGCGCCCAGGCCTGGTCGGCTTGTTCCTGAGCTGGAAATTGCCGAAGCCGGACAGCTTGACCGACTCTCCCCTTTGCAGCGCTTGGCTGATTTCGTCGAAAAAGCCGTCGACCATGTCCTTGGCCTCCCGCTTGTTCAGCCCAAGTCGCTCGAACAGAGCGTCGGCCAGCTCGGCCTTGGTCAGCGTGCGAGCGCCACGCTCGGACTCCCCGCGCGGCCGCGCCGCCGGGGGTAGGTCTGGAAATTTGAACGAAGTCATCGGTTCGACGGCCATCGCACCACTCACTGACGGACGCGGGCGCCGAGTGCGATCGTCAGGTGCTCAACGATTGCGCCGCAGGCTGCATCTGCGTCGGAGTCTGAAAGCGAGCGACGAGTATCTTGCAGAACCACGCGGAAGGCAAGACTTTTCTCCTTATTTAACAACACGTTAGCGGACGCTTTCGAGGCATCCGTCACGTGGCCGGGGGACGGACGGAACACGTCGAACAGCTTAACCTCGCGCAGGACCGCCAGACGGTGGTCCCGAGCCGACAAGCGTGCGATTTCTTCGAACACGCGCGCCGCGGGCAATTGCTCGGGTACCCAGATCGCGATATCCCGCATCACCGCGGGCACGTCGGCAATCGGCATCGCGCGCGGCAGGGGCAACTCCTGCAGTGCATCGACCTGGACTTCGAACAGCATCGCGTGGCCAGGCAGCCCGTATTTCTGGCCCAGCCGCGGGTGCAACTGGCCGATCCAGCCGGCCGTCTGTTCGCCGATCTCGACCCGGGCGCACCGTCCCGGATGCAGCGCCGGGTGCGTGGCGGCAACGAAGCGCGCCTGCAATGGGCTGATCAGGCGCTCCAGATCGCCCTTGATATCGAAAAAATCGACCGCGCGTGCCGGCACTCCCCACTGCTCGTCGTCGACATTGCCGTAGGCCAGTGCGCCAAGAAGCGTCGGCTGCGCCACACCGGCCACCTGCAGCGGCCCTTCCGGCAGTCCCGGTTCCAAGCGGAACACGCGGCCGACCTCGAACAGGCGGGCGCGCGTGGCCTGGTTATTCAGGTTGTGTTTCAGAATCGATACCAGGCCCGCAAGCAGCGTCGTGCGCATCACCGCGTGCTGGGCGGCAATCGGATTGATGACCGAGATCGCCCGGCCGGGCCACCCGAAGTCCGCCTCCCAGGCGGCGTCGACGAACGAATAGTTGATCAGCTCCTGGTAGCCTGCCTCGACCATCCGGTGCCGTAGCTCGTGCGCTCCCCGCCGCGCTTCGGGCTCCGACACCATCCGCGCGGCCGCCATCGGTGGATGCGCTGGAATCTGCTCGTAGCCGACCACGCGCGCTACCTCCTCGATCAGGTCTTCCTCGATCTGAAGGTCGAACCGATAGCTGGGCGGCTCGACCACCCACGCTTCCTCGACGCGAGAGAAGGCGAAATTCAGCCTGGAAAAAGCCTCGGCCATCTGTTCGTCAGTGACTGCCATCCCGAGCACTTTGCGACAGCGCGCGCTACGCATCCGGATCGCAGCGCGCTGTGGCAGGCGAGCCACCTGATCGTCGACCGGGCCGACGCGGGTGCGGCTGGTACCGCAGATATCGATAATCATCCGGGTGATGGCTTCGATGTGTTCGACGGTGCTGGCGAAGTCCACGCCTCGCTCGAAGCGGTGCGCCGCGTCGGTCGCCAGGTTCAGCCGTCGGGATCGACCCTGGATGGCCTCCGGCCACCAGAAGGCCGCTTCCAGGTAGATGTCGGTGGTATCCAGCGTTACGGCAGTCGGCTCGCCGCCCATGATGCCCGCGAGCGACTGGACGCCCTGCTGGTCGGCGATTACGCCGATCTGCGGGTCCAACTCGACCGGGCGGCCGTGCAGAAGCTGCAGGCGCTCGCCGCGGCGCCCCCATCGCACGACCAGTCCGCCGCGCAGCGCGCCCAGGTCGAATACGTGGGTCGGCCGGCCCAGCTCGAGCATCACGTAGTTGGAAATATCCACCAGAGCGGACACCGATCGCAGGCCGCTGCGCTCCAGGCGCATGCGCATCCACCCGGGCGTTTCGGCGCGGGCGTTCAGTCCCCGCACCACACGCCCCGAAAAGCGCCCGCACAGCTCGGGTGCCTCGATCCGGACCGCGAGCTTTTCGTCGGTGGTCGGGGTCACGGTCGGAAAAAGCGGCGGGCGCAGTGCGCTGCCGGTCAGCGCCGCGACTTCGCGCGCGACGCCCAGCACGCTGAGGCAATCGCCCCGGTTCGGCGTGAGCTTGACCTGCAGGCATTGCTCGTCCAGGTCCAGCGCCTGCCGCACCGATCGTCCTACCGGTGCGTCGGACGCAAGGACGAGCAGTCCCGCGTGATCGTCGGACAAGCCAAGCTCCCGCGCCGAGCACAGCATGCCGGCCGAGGGCACGCCGCGAATTACGTTGGTGCCGATGGGTGCACCGCCGGGCAGCACCGCACCGGGCAGGGCGCAAGGCACGAGCAGATTCGGCGCCACATTCGGTGCGCCGCACACGATTTGCAGCGGCTCCGGCGCACCGACGTCGACCCGGCACACGGTCAGGCGATCGGCGCCCGGATGGGGCGCGACCTCCAGCACGCGCCCCACCACGACGCCCGAGAACGCAGGCGCGACCGGCTCGATCGCCTCCACCTCCACGCCGCCCATCGTCAGCCGGTCGGCCAGCGACTGCGTATCGATCGGCGGATCGCAGAACTGGCGCAGCCACCCTTCGGGAATCTTCACGTCACCGCCGTCAGCTCGTTGGCGTCAATTGAACTGCCTCAGGAACCGAAGGTCGCCGGCGAAGAACTGCCGAAGATCGTCGACCCCGTAGCGCAGCATCGTCAGCCGCTCCAGCCCGGAGCCGAACGCGAATCCGATCGTGCGTTCCGGATCGAATCCGAAGTTCCGGACCACGGCCGGATGCACCTGTCCGGCTCCGGAAATCTCGAGCCAGCGGCCCGTGCGCGACCCGCTGGTGAACATCATGTCGATCTCGGCCGACGGTTCGGTGAACGGAAAGTAGGACGGGCGAAACCGCACCTGCAGCTCGTCGGTCTCGAAGAAGCGGTGCAGAAAATCGGTGTACACGCCCTTCAGATCCGCAAAGCTGATATCGCGGTCGAGCCAAAGCCCCTCGACCTGGTGGAACATCGGCGAATGCGTCGCGTCGCTGTCGACCCGGTAGGTGCGCCCCGGTGCGATCACGCGCACCGCCTCGCTGTGCTGGCGCGCATACCGCACCTGCATCGGCGACGTGTGGGTCCGCAGCACCAGCGGCCGGCCGTCGGAGTCGCTCACGTCGACGTAGAACGTGTCCTGCATCGAGCGGGCCGGATGGTTTTCCGGGTTGTTCAGCGCCGTGAAGTTGTACCAGTCGGTTTCGATTTCGGGCCCGTCGGCCACGTCGAAACCGATCGAGCGGAAAATCTGCTCGATCCGGATCCAGGTCCGGATCACCGGGTGGATCCCTCCGACGCTGCGCGCGCGGCCCGGCAGGGTCACGTCGATCGCGTCGGTTGCGAGCTGGGCCGACAGGGCCGCTTCGGCCAGCTGCGCGCGGCGCTCGAGCAGCAGCTGCTCGATCGCCTGCTTGGCTTCATTGAGTCGCGCGCCTTCCTCGCGGCGCTCCTCGGGACCGAGCCGCGCCAGCGCCTTGAGACGCTCGGTGATCGAGCCGGCCTTTCCGAGAAAGCGGGCCTTCTCGTTTTCCAGGTCGGCCGGACGCGTGGCCGCGGCGAACGCGGTTCGCGCCTCGGCGATCAGATCGTCGATCGATTGCATGGGAGCATCCACCACCCGGGCCGCGGTTTTGCGCCGGCGCCCAACGAGCCCCGGCGCGAGCAGTACCGCCCGGTCAGGCCGCCCGGCCGCCTACGCGCCGCGCAAGGACTTGACGCGGTCGACGATCGCGGCGAAGGCCGGCTTGTCCAGCACCGCCATATCCGCCAGCACCTTGCGGTCCAGATCGATCGCGGCCCGGCGCAAGCCGTTGATGAAGGCGCTGTAGGACAGATCGTGCTCGCGCACGGCTGCGTTGATGCGCGCAATCCACAGCGAGCGGAATACGCGCTTGCGCGTGCGGCGGTCGCGATAGGCGTACTGGCCCGCCTTCATCACCGCCTCTTTGGCGACACGGAACACGCTGTTGCGGCGCTGCGTGTACCCCTTGGCCTGCGCCAGCACCTTCTTGTGACGGGCGCGGCTGGTGACCCCTCTTTTCACGCGAGGCATGCCGGATCTCCCTACGCGTACGGAAGCATGCGCCGCACCGAGGCCGCGTCGGACGGGTGAATCGCGACCGGCCCGCGCAGGTGCCGCTTGTTCTTCGTGCTCTTCTTGGTCAGAAGGTGTCGTTTGAACGCCTGGGCGCGCTTGATCGATCCGCTCGCGCGGATCGCGAACCGCTTCGCAGCGCTTCGCTTGGTCTTCAACTTCGGCATCACGTACTCCTGTATTCGATGTCGCCGGGCGCCCGGCGCATCGGCCGGGACTTCAACTGCCTGCGACACTTCTTGGGTGCCGCATCCGGTCCAAGGGATCCGGATGCTCACCTGTCCGGGCCGGGTGGCCCGGGTCCTGCGTTTTACCCGCGCACCGGCCGCAACTTCCTACTTCTTGCGCCGGGGCGACAGCACCATCACCATCTGGCGTCCCTCGAGGCGGGGCATCGCCTCGACCTGGCTGATCGTCTCCAGGTCCGCCTTGACCCGTTCCAGCACCTTCAGTCCCAGCTCCTGGTGCGCCATCTCCCGGCCGCGGAAGCGCATCGTCACTTTGGCCTTATCGCCCTCCTCCAGGAACTCGGTGAGCTTCCTGACCTTGGTCAGGTAGTCATTCTCATCGGTCGCTGGCCGGAACTTGATTTCCTTGATCTGGATCTGCTTCTGCTTGAGCTTCGCTTCGTGTGCTTTTTTCTGCTCTTCGTAGCGAAACTTCCCGTAATCCATCAGCCGGCATACCGGCGGAACAGCGGTTGGTGCGATCTCGACCAGATCCACATCGGCCTCTTCGGCCATCCGGAGTGCGTCGGGAGTACGGACCACTCCAAGCGGTTCCCCTTCGATTCCGATCAAACGAACTTCCGGTACCGTGATCTCGCCATTGAGTCGATGCGCACGTTCTTGAGCGATGGTTGCAACCTCCTTGAAAAAATATCGAGCCGCGCACCCCAGCCCGGACTCGCGCGCTCAGCGCCGGGCGCTCATCTGCCCGTGCCGTGCTCTTTCGCGACCTGGCTGTTGCTTCGCTGCTCGACCTCCAGCCGCAGCCGCTCGGAAAGGGCCGTCAGGGACATCACGCCCAGATCGACTCCTCCGCGAGCTCGCACGGCCACCGTTCCCGCCTGCACTTCCTTGTCTCCGACCACGCAGATGTACGGAAGCTTTTGCAGGGCAAGACTTCTGATTTTATATCCGATCTTGTCGTCCCGCAAATCCGATGCGGCCCTAAATCCTTGTTTTTTCAGCTCTTCGGCCAGCTGCTGCGCATAGCCGCGATGGTGCTCAGAGATGCTGGCCACCACCGCCTGCACCGGCGCGAGCCACAGTGGGAACGCGCCCGCGTAGTGTTCGATCAGGATCCCGATGAAGCGCTCGAGCGACCCGACGATCGCGCGGTGCAACATGACCGGGACCCGCCGCGTGTTGTCTTCGGCCACGTACTCGGCGCCCAGCCGTCCGGGCATCGAGAAGTCGACCTGCATCGTGCCGCACTGCCAGGAGCGTCCGATCGAGTCCTTCAGGTGGTACTCGATCTTCGGCCCGTAGAAGGCGCCCTCCCCCGGGACCGTCTCGAACTGGCATCCGGACTGCCGCAAGGACTGCGTCAGCGCGCGTTCGGCCCGGTCCCATAGCTCGTCGGCGCCGATCCGACGCGGCGGCCGAGTGGCGATTTTGTACACGATGTCGTCAAAGCCGAAGTCGCGGTACACGCGTTGCAACAGCGCCGTGTAGGCAACGCATTCGGGCAGGATCTGCTCCTCGGTGCAGAAGATGTGCCCGTCATCCTGCGTGAAGCCGCGAACCCGCATGATTCCGTGCAGCGCGCCGGAAGGCTCGTTGCGATGGCATTGGCCGAACTCGCCATAGCGCAGCGGCAGATCGCGATACGAACGCAGGTCCGATTTGTAGATCTGCACGTGACCGGGGCAGTTCATCGGCTTGAGCGCGTAATGGCGGTTTTCCGACTCGGTCGTGAACATGCTCTCGCGGAAGTTGTCCCAGTGCCCGGTCTTTTCCCAGATGCTGCGATCGAGCAGCTGTGGACCCTTGACTTCCAGGTATCCGTTGTCGCGGTACACCCTGCGCATGTACTGCTCGACCTGCTGCCAGACGGTCCAGCCCTTGGGATGCCAGAACACCAGACCGGGCGCTTCCTCCTGCATGTGAAAAAGGTCCAGCTCACGCCCGAGCCGGCGGTGATCCCGTTTCTCGGCCTCTTCCAGCTGGTGCAGGTAGGCGTCCAGATCCTCCTTGCGCGCCCACGCGGTTCCATAGATCCGCTGCAGCATCTCGTTGCGGCTGTCGCCCCGCCAGTAAGCTCCCGCCACCTTGGTGAGCTTGAACACCTTCAGCCGCCCGGTCGAAGGCACGTGCGGACCCCGGCACAGGTCGATGAAGCGGCCCTCCCGGTACAGCGAGACCTCCTCCCCGGGCGGAATCGAGGCGATGATCTGCGCCTTGTAGCGTTCGCCGATCGATTCGAAGAAGCGGACCGCATCGTCGCGTTGCCAGACCTCGCGCTGGACCGGCTCGTCCAGCGCGGCCAGCTCGCTCATCTTGCGTTCGATCGCCTGCAGGTCCTCCGGCGTGAACGCCCGCTTATATGAGATGTCGTAGTAAAACCCGTTCTCGATCACCGGGCCGATCGTCACTTGCGCATCGGGAAACAGCTCCTTGACCGCGTAGGCCAGCAGGTGCGCGGTCGAGTGCCGTATCACCTCGAGGCCATCGCGGTCGCGCTCGGTGACGATCGTGACGCTGGCATCGCGCTCGACCAGGAACGAGGTGTCGACCAGGCGGCCATCGACCCGGCCCGCCAGCGCCGCCTTGCCTAGCCCGGGTCCGATCGAGGCGGCAATTTCGGCTACCGTGACCGGGCGATCGAATGGGCGCTGTGAACCGTCCGGTAGGGATATCTGGGGCATCGGATGAACGTGGTAGGCGCGATTGGACTCGAACCAACGACCCCCACCATGTCAAGGTGGTGCTCTAACCAGCTGAGCTACGCGCCTAAGGGTCGCCGATGATACACGAGGCATTACAATCGCTCGCCAGGTTGTCACAACAATGCCATGAATACTTCACGAATAAGACAACGGGTTCGACTAAAGTCCGCGGGTTTTTGAGGGGAAACGTCGATGTCACCTCGTAATTTGCAGCCGGCCACGCTGCTTGAGCCGAGTGTTGAGAAGCAGCCTCGCGAGCCGCGCCTGTCGGTCGGGCTGGCGCGCGGTCCGGCCGATATCGAGGACGCCCAACGCCTGCGCTACGAGGTTTTCGCGCTGGAAATGGGCGCGAAGCTGGGCGCAACCGACGACGCACTCGATCAGGACGAGTTCGATCCGTTCTGCGATCACCTGATCGTACGCGACGACGACACCACGCGCGTGGTTGGCACGTACCGGATCCTGCCCCCGCACAAGGCCCGCAAGCTGGGCAAGCTGTATTCGGAAAATGAATTCGATCTGTCGCGTCTGACGCACCTTCGCCCGTCGCTGATCGAGGTCGGCCGCTCGTGCGTACACGCGGACTACCGCACCGGCAGTGCCATTTTGCTGCTGTGGGCCGGGCTGGCCCAGTACATGAAGGCAGCGGGCTATCGGCACCTGATCGGCTGCGCCAGTGCGCCGCTGGCCGACGGTGGAATGCAGGCCGCCCGGCTGCGCGACGAGTTGCAAGGCTTCCTTGCCAGCCCCGAGTACCGGGTGTTTCCACGGCTGCCGTTCCCGCACGAGCGCATTCCACGCGCCACCGGCTTCGATATTCCGCCGCTGATCAAAGGCTATCTCAGGCTCGGCGCGAAAGTGTGCGGCGAGCCGGCCTGGGATCCTGATTTCAATAGCGCGGATTTCCTGATCTGGCTGTCGCTGGACGGACTCAACCAGCGCTACGCGCGCCACTTCGATCTGCTGGCGGCGCAGCTGGCGGCCAGCCGGTACTGAAGCCATGCGACTTCCGCAAACGCTGCGACTGGCCCTGGCGCTGATCGGCAGCTTGGGCAAGCCGCGCCGCCGTCCCTACCGCCTGGACCCGCTGCGCGATATCTATCTCAGCCCGTTTTGAGGGTTCAGCGACGGCGGGCGACCAACACGCCCTTGACTTCCCCGATCTGTGCCAGCGTGCGGCGCGTGACGGCCGCATCGGGAACCTGGACGGTGAACTGCATCTTCGCCTCGCCCCGCTCGGACAGCGTGTTCACACCCAGCACGTTCAGCCTCTCGCGCGCAAACACCTCCGAGATGTCGCGCAGTAATCCGGGTCGATCCTGCGCCAGCACGAATACCTCGGTTGGATAGCCGTCGCCGCCGGCCCCCCAGGTGACATCGATCACGCGCTCGGGGCTGCGCCTGGCCAGCGCCCGCGCGTTCGAGCAGGTCGCCCGGTGCACCGACACGCCCCGCCCGCGCGTGACGAAGCCGATGATTTCGTCCGGCGGAATCGGACGGCAGCACTGCGCGAGGCTTGTCATCAGAGAGTCGACGCCGACGACCAGCACGCGTCCGTGGGTCGGCTTGGGCGGCCGCAGCGCCGGCGCAAGGTCCGCTTCGTGGGCCTCGCGGGGAACTCCGGACACGGCTTGCTCGATGCTGCGCAGACTTAACTCCTCGCGCGCGAGCGCGAGGCAGAGTTCGTCGACCGAGGCAAAGCTCAGCCGCCCGGCCAGATCCTCCAGGCTCACCGCGGTGCGCCCCAGCCGCTGCAGCTCGCGTGTGACGGCCTCCCTGCCCGCAGCCACCGATTGCTCGTGTTCGATCGCGTTGAACCACTGCCGAACCTTGGTGCGGGAGCGCGCGCTGGCGAGATAGCCGAGCTCCGGGTTGAGCCAGTCGCGGCTCGGCCCGCCGCTACGCGCCGTAATCACTTCAACCGTCTGCCCGGTGCGCAGCCGTGTGTTCAACGCGACCAGCGACCCGTCGACGCGAGCTCCCCGGCACCGATGTCCCAGCTCTGTATGCACGTGATAGGCGAAATCGACAGGAGTCGCGCCCACCGGCAGTTCCACCACTCGGCCCTGCGGCGTCATCGCATACACGCGCTCGCTGGCGGACGCCTTCGCCAAGGCTCCGGCGTCCGAGGCCGCCTGCCCCAGGCTGGGCGACGCCTTCGCCGCGGCTTCGGCGTCCAAGCTCCAGTCGAACAGGCGACGCAACCAGGCGATGCGCTGGTCGTATTGCGCGCGGTCGTCGCGCCGGCCCTCCTTGTAGCGCCAGTGTGCAGCAACGCCCAACTCCGCGTCCCGGTGCATCTGACGCGTGCGGATCTGGATCTCGATCGGCCCGCCGTCCGGATCCCTGACCACCGTGTGCAAGGACTGGTAACCGTTGGGCTTTGGCCTGGCGATGTAGTCGTCGTACTCGCTCTCGATCGGTGTCCAGCTCGAGTGAACGACCGAAAGCACCTCGTAGCAGGTGGCGACCTGGTCGACGATGACGCGCACCGCCAGCAGGTCATGCACCTGCTCGATCGACAGCCCCTTGGCGATCATCTTCTGGTGGATGCTGGCGACGTGCTTGGGCCGTCCGCTGACTTCCCCCGTGATGCCGGCGCTGCCGAGCAGCTGGCGCAGGCGCTGAGCGGCCTGCTCGACGGTGCCCTCGCGCTGCGCGCGGCTCTGCTCGAGCTGGCGCGTAATGTGGTGAAAGGCTTGCGGCTCCAGCACCCGGAAGGCCAGATCTTCCAGTTCCCATTTCAGCTGCCAGATCCCCAGGCGATTGGCGAGCGGCGCAAACAGCGACAGGGTTTCGCGAGCGATCGCCTCGGAGCCCGCGCTCTGCGCCGCGGCGGGATTGTGGGCCACAAAGCGCATCGTCTGCAGGCGCGAGGCCAGGCGCAGTACGACCACGCGCGGATCGTTGACCATTGCCAGCAGCATGCGTCGGAGCGCTTCGGCCTGCGGCTTGTGCCGCTGCGCGTCGGCCGCATCGGCCTGGCGCGCGCGCACGCTTTCGGACAGCAGAATCAATTGCCGCAGATCGCCGACCAGAACAGCGACCGCGGCGCCGGCTCTGTTGCGGATCCACTCTGCGGCGTCACGCAGCACGTCGTGTGCGCCGAACAGGTAGGCGGCCGCCATCAGCTCGGGGTCCTCGTGGACCGAGCGCATGATTTGCGCGATGCCGTCGGCGTGATCGGCGAATGACTCGCCGGTGCGCAGCTGGCGGCCCTCGTAAAGCGGGAAAATAAGCGCCCGCGCCCCGGCCGCATCCAGCGTCGAGCCCGCGCCCGGCAAACGATGCAGCGGCTCTTCGAGTTCTGTCACTTCACAAGCTCCACGCTGTGCTCGATTATGCACCGCCCCTTGTGCACTCCGCGCTGCGCGCCGCTCGGGCACAATGCCGCATGCTCGGCCGCCTGCTCGACTCGCTCGGCTCCGGCACGGTCGAAATCCCATCGCCTCTGTGGGAACACGTGCTGTCAGACCTTGCGTTTCTGCGGCGCTTCAGCGCCGCGGCCGACCCGTCTTTGCGCGAACTGTCCGGGCGGCTGCTGGCGACCAAGGTGATGACCGGCGCCGGCGGTCTTGAGCTGACGGGCACTGTCCAAGTCGCGATTGCCGCGCAAGCTTGCCTTCCGATCCTGAAGCTCGGGATCGACTGGTATCGGGGCTGGAGCGGAATCGTCGTTTACCCGTCCGAGTACGTGGCGCGGCGGCGCGTCCAGGACGAGGCCGGACTGGTGCACGAATACGAGGAGACCGCGGCAGGCGAAGCCTGGGACGCCGGGCCCGTCGTCGTTTCCTGGGACGCCTTCGCCGAGGCTCCGGCGTCCGGGGACGCGGACGGCGGCGAGACGCACGGCGGCGATCCGCCGTTCAACGTCGTGATCCACGAATTCGCACACAAGCTCGATGCGCTGAACGGCGGAGCCGACGGATTGCCCCCGCTGGACCGGCGCCTGCACGCCGGGCTGGAGCACCATCGGTGGCGCAGCACGCTGGAGGATGCGTATCAGCGCTTTGGCGCGGCGGTCGACCTGATCGAGCTGCAACTGCCGGGCGACGTCGATCCCGAATCCAGCGCGGCCGACCCTTACTATGCGCGCCTTCCGCTGGATGCCTACGCGGCGCAGGACGAAGCCGAGTTCTTCGCGGTTTCCAGCGAGGCGTTTTTCGTCGATCCGCACCGGCTGCGCGATGCGTTTCCCGACTGGTACGAGCTGCTGAGCCGCTTCTACCTGCTCGATCCGCTCAGCTACTGAGCCAAGCCCGCCGGAGCGGCTGAGGCTGCACCGGCGCGCTTGCGTGCCACGGTCCGGCGAACCGCCAGCGCGGCCAGCGCAACCACCACGCTCAATCCGCTCAGTGCGAGCTGGACCGTCTGGGACGGAGTCACAGCCATCAGCACCAGCACCGCGCCGATGCCGGCAATCACCGCGTAACTGAGCCACGGAAACAGCCACATCCGAAGCAGCAGGCGCTCGCCCCGGCGTTCAAGTTGCTGGCGGAAGCGGATCTCGCCGAACGCGATGATCATGTAGATGAACAGGATGATCGCGCCCGACGTGTTGATCAGGAACAGGAAGATCCCTTTGGGCGAGATCAGCCACGCCAGCGCAGCCGCGGACCCAGCGACGGTTCCGAACAGGATGCCGAGCCGGGGCACCCTGCGGCCCGAGGTCGCCGCGAACACGGCCGGCGCGTCGCCGCGGCGGGCCAGCTCGTACAGCATCCGGGACGTGATGTAGATGGCGGAGTTCAGGCAGGACAGCACCGCGGTCACGGCGATCACCGACATCGCGGCAGCGGCGCCTGGAATTTTCATGATCTCCAGCGTCTTGGTAAAGGGCGAATCGCCCGGCACCAGGCTGTCCCACGGGGCCAGGCTGACGATGATCGCGATCGATGCGACGTAGAAGACCAGGATCCGCAGCGACACGGTGCGCGCCGCGCGCGTCACGTTGCGCGCCGGATCGGCGGTCTCGGCGGCGGCGATCGTGGCGACCTCGCTTCCCATCATCGAGAAGATCACCACCGGAATCGCAACCAGCGGAGCGCTGATTCCTTTCGGGAAGAAGCCGCCGTGCGCCGTCAGCTGGTGCAGCGCAGCGCTCGGCCCGGGACCGAACGCTAGAATGAAACCCAGTCCCAGCACGATGAATACCGCGATCGCGCCGACCTTCAGCAAGGCGAACCAGAATTCGAATTCGCCGTAGGTGCGAACCGACAGCAGATTGGTCGCCGTCATCATCGCGATCAGCACGAGCCCGATCAGCCATACGGGTGCGGCCACCCAGTACTGCAGCAGTTGGGCCCCGGCGATCGTCTCCACGCCGACCGTGATCACCCAGAAGTACCAGTAGAGCCAACCGGTCAGGAACCCGGCCCACGACCCGAGGCCCAGCGCCGCATACTCCGCAAAGGTCCCGATGCCCGGCCGGGCCACGGCCATTTCGCCGAGCATCCGCATGATCAGGAACACCAGAATGCCGGAAAGCGCGTAGCTGATCAGCACCGCAGGGCCGGCCATGTTGATCGCCGCGCTGCTGCCGACGAACAGGCCTGCTCCGATGATGCCGCCCAGGGAAATCAGCGTCACGTGGCGCGGTTGCAGCGAATGGGCGAGCTCACCGGTGTTTCGATCGGGCATTCGAGGCCTCCAGCAGGCGCTTCTCAGTTCGCGAGCAGGAAACGCCGCACGATCTGGATCTGGTCCGGATCGAAAAACATCGGCGCGTGTCCTACCCCGGGGATCTCGACCAGTTCGGCGCGCGGTCCGCGCCGCGTCATCTCGATCGCCGAGGCGCTCGACAGCAGGTCCGATTCGGCGCCACGCAGCACCAGAACCGGTCCCCGGACCGCGTCGTACAGTTGCCACAGCTTCGCCTCGGCCAGCGCGTTCGTCTGCGCCGAAGTGTCCCTGACCGGCTGCGCGATACCCGGGTCGTAGCGAAAGGTCCAGCCCGAGCCATCGAAGCGGACCACCGACTCGGTGAGCTCGCGCCACTGCTGAGGGTTCCGAAGACCGAATCCGGAGGAGATCGACCGCACGTACTCGATGGCCTGATCCAGGTCGGCAAACCGCTTCGGCTGCCCCACGTACTGCGCGATCCGCAGCAGCGCGTCCAGCTCCATGCGGGGCCCGACGTCGTTCAGGATCAAGCGCCCGATCGGCGCGTTCGGCTGGCCCGCCAGCGACAGGCCGATCAGCCCCCCCATCGAGGTTCCGAGCAGGTCGACGCGCTCCACGTTCAGGCGCGCGATCAGGCTCACCGCGTCGAACGAGTACTGGGGCAGCCCGTACAACATCGGATCGGCCAGCCAGTCGCTGCTTCCACGCCCGACCACGTCCGGGCAGACGACCCGGTAGGCGTCGCTCAGGTTCTCGGCCAGCCGGGCAAAATCCTTGCCGACGCGGGTCAGCCCGTGCAGGCAGAGCAGCACGCGCGGGTTGTCGGCCGCTCCCCATTCCGCGTATCGCATCGTGTGAAATCCGATGCGGCTCAGGCAGCGGACTGCACCCGGACGTGGCGTGCTCATTGCGCAGGCTCCACGGACTCACCGGTTGAAGCGGGGCTTGAGTTTACCCACTTGGCCGGCTGATTGAGCCAGTAGCGTGCATGATCGAGCCGCCATTGCTCCAGCACCACCGATCCGTCCGTCCCGAAACGCCAGCGGGCCGCCCCGCTCCAGTCGCTGCGGATCACGCGCGCCCCGTGCTGCGCATAGCGCGCCACCACCTCAGGATGCGGATGACCGAAGCGGCTCCGGTAGCCGGCCTGAACCGACACCCAGTTCGGATGCACCGCTGTCACGAGCGCCTCGCTGGAGGACGTTTTGCTGCCGTGGTGCGGCGCCACCAGCAGCTGAGCCTGCAGGGCCGAACCGAAGGCCGCAACCATCCCCGCTTCCTCGCGCGCCGGAACGTCACCGGTCAGCAAGACGCGAGTGGGCCCCAGCTGGACCAGCACCACGCAGCTTTTCGAGTTGGTCGTGGCCCGGGGCCGCTCGTACAGAACGGCCGGCGGATTCATCACGGTCAGTTGCAGCTCGCCCACGCGGGTGCGCTCGCCGGCCTGGCAGCGCTGCACATTGCGCATCGCCGGCAGCACTGGATTCCCCGGCTCGATCGAAGTCAGCAGCCGCTCGACGCTGATCGCGTCGGCCAGCGATCGGGCGCCTCCCGAGTGATCCGAGTCCAGGTGCGATATCACCAGCAGGCTCACGCGGTCGATGCCCCGGGCCCGCAGGTAGGGCACGATCACGCGCCCGCCGGCATCGGCGTCCTGCGAAACCCTGGCGCCGGTGTCAAAGACGACAGTGGCGTCGGCCGTCTCGAGCACCAGCGCCATCCCCTGCCCCACATCCAGTGCAGTGAGCCACAGCGCGCCGGGCTGCGGCCGTTCCGGCGGCATCACGAATGCCGGCACCAGCCACGCCGCTCCGACCCAGCGCAGCGGCCAGCCGGCTGGTGCCAGCAGCCAGGCGATGCCGATGCCAGCCACCGCGACCGCCCATATCGGTGGCGCGGCGAAGCCGACCCAGGCGTACGGCAGCTGGACCAGCCAGTTCAGGGCCACCGCCAGCAGCGCGAACAGCGCATCCGAAGCCTGCAGCAATGCCTGCGCCACCGGCAGCATCGCTTCGCCCAGGCAGCAGAGCAGCGCACCGATCAGTGCCAGCGGCGTGACCAGGTAGCTGACCAGCGGGATCGCGATCGCATTGGCGAGCGGCGAGATCAGCGATACCTGTTGGAAAAGGACAAGCGTCAGCGGAACCAGCCCGATCGTCACCGCGGCCTGCACGCGGGCCGCTTCGTGCAACGGGTCGGCCAGGCGGGTAAGCCCGGCCCGCAGCCGCTCCCGCCATGGGCGCCTGATCGTGTCCGCGCCCGCCTCCGCGCGATGGGCTCCCGCCTCCGCGCCAGGCGCTCCGGCGGGCGAGTCGGCGGGCGACCCGTCGGATCCACGTGCCGGCTGCACCCTGCCGTAGCACACCATGAAAATCGAAGCCACCGCGCCGAACGACAGCCAGAAGCCCGTCGCGGTGACCGCCCACGGGTCCCACAGGCACACGACGGCGGCCGCACTGGACAGCACTGCGGCAGCGCTCAGTTGCAGCCGCAGCAGCAGCGCCGCCGCCACGGTGGCCAGCATCACGAACGTGCGCTGCGCCGGAACGCCCCACCCGGCCAGCAGGCAATATCCGAGTGCGCCGCAGGCCCCGGCGATCGCGCGTGCGGTCTGCACCGGGGCCACGGCCAGCAGGCGGGGCGAGATGCGCCAGAGCGCGCCGGCCGCCAGTGCCACCAGGCCCGCGATCATCGTGATATGAAGGCCGGAGATGCTGACCAGATGCGAGATGCCGGTCCGATTGAACAGGGTCCAGTCCGACTGGGTGATCAGCCCCTGATCTCCCATCACCAGCGCGATGATCACCGCGCCGTAGCGGCGCCCCTGCAGCAGCAGCTGCAAACGCTGGCGCAGGCCGTCGCGCGCCCGGTCGATCATCGGGTTGAAGCGCCACACCGCCTCCTGCAGGCACTGTGGCGTCGGCTGCCCGGCTCCATCCCGAACATAACCGGTCGCTCGTATGCCCTGCTCCAGCATCCAGAGCTCGGAATCGAAGCCCGCCGGATTGAAGGTGCCGTGCGGCCGGCGCAGCTTGACTGTCATCCGCCAGCGCTGCGCCGGACGCACGCCGTCCGGACTCTGGTACCAGGACAGCGCGATCAGCCGCGGGACGTGTGGCGGCCCGGCCTTCGCGCTCCCCGCTTCGGCGGGCTTGGCCGCCTCGACCTGTTCGACCTCGAAGGCGAACCGCACGCCGCGTTCGATCCGGCTCGGCAGGGCGGCGATGATTCCGGTGACCTGGATATCGCGGCCCTCGTCGGCGAAGCTGAGCTCATCGGCAAGTCGCAGCTGCGCGCTCCACGCGGCGTAGGCGTATCCCAGCAGCGCGGCCGCAAGGCAGGCGGCGACCCGTGAGATCGCGACTCGCACCGCCCGAGCACAGAACCGGCGAATCAGCGCCGCGGCGCCGCTCAGCGCCAGCGCGGCGGCCGCAACGGCGCCGATCGTCTGCGGTGAAGGCAGCTCGGTCGCCCTCTGAAGCCATGCAACGGCCGCGACGAATGCGACCAGCGCGTGCACCATCGATGGACGGCCCGGTCGGTACGCTGCGAGGCCGCTGAACGTTGCCTACGCTGCTCGACTCAGGGCCGCCAGTCGCGGAAAGGCATCCAGCACGTTGCGCCGGTTGATCTGCGCCAGCTGCTCCGGCGAGATCGAACGAAGCTGAGCAATCACGGCCGCGATGCGTGGCAGCTGCGCCGGCTCGTTGCGCCGCCGGCCGGCCTGCTGGTGCATCCACTGCGGTGCGATGTCCGGCGCGTCGGTCTCCAACACGACCGCCGATTCGGGCGCCTCGACCGCATGGCGCCGAATCCGCAGCGAGCCGCTGAACGTCGCAGAACCGCCGAAGCCGAGGCGGAACCCGCACGCGACGAATTCGCGCGCCTGCTGCTCGGAGCCGTTGAATGCATGCGCAATGCCGCCGGGCACCTCGATCCGGCGCAAGTATTTCAACAGCCGGTCGGCCGAGCGGCGCACGTGCACGACGACCGGCAGCGACCAGGAGTGCGCCAGCCGCAGCTGCGCCTGGTAGAAGTGCTCCTGGCGCCCGGCGTCGGGCGCGCCCTCGTGGAAGTCCAGACCGATCTCGCCGATCCCGACGAAATTCGGATCGACCCGCGCCGTTCGGACCGCTTCGGACAGCCGACCCAGATCCGTTTCCCCCGCCTGCGCCACGTACAACGGATGAATCCCCAGCGTGTAGCCGAAGCCGAACCGGTGCGCGACGCCCCTCAAGCGCTCGAACTCGCTCACCTCGACCGCCGGAATCAACATCATCTGCACGCCGGCGGCCTGCGCCCGTTCGACGACCTGCTCGCGGTCGGTGTCGAACTCCTCGGCGTCCAGATGGCAGTGGCTGTCGATCCACATTTAGGCGCTTCCAATAGGCGCTTCCAATAGGCGCTTCCAATATATCCATGCAGATCAGCTCCGACCGCGCCCGGGAGGATCGGCTGCGAGGGGGCTGGGCTGGCCCCTCGCGCTCCCCCAGCCAAGGCAACTACGGGACTGCCACGACAGTTTAGATGTGGTACCGCGGACGGGCGAACCCGCCGACGGGAGTCACCGCACTCAGCCGGCCGGCCGCTCCTGCTCCAGGCGGCCGTTGCTCAAACGCATCACGCGGTCGCAACGGGTCGACAGCTCCGGATCGTGGGTGACGATCAGCACGGCCGCGCCGCAACGGCGCGCCGCGTCGAGCAGGACGTCGAACACGGTGCGTGCGGTTTCCCGGTCCAGGTTGCCGGTCGGTTCGTCGGCCAGCACGCACAGCGGCGTGCCCACCAGCGCGCGCGCGATTGCGGTGCGCTGGCGCTCTCCGCCCGAAAGCTCGCTCGGGTGATGGGCCAGCCGCTGCTCCAACCCGACCGACGAAAGCACCTCGGCGGCGCGCAGCCGGGCCTGCGCGAGCGGCATGCGCCGGATCAGCAGCGGCATCGATACGTTGTCCAGCGCCGTGAACTCCGGCAGCAAATGGTGGAACTGGTACACGAACCCGAGCTGCTGATTGCGCAGCTGCCCGCGTTCGGCTTCGGTCAGCGTAGAAAGGGCCCTGCCGCCGATGACGATCGAGCCCGCGTCGATCGAGTCCAATCCACCCAGGCAGTGCAGCAGCGTGCTCTTGCCCGAACCCGAAGCGCCCACCACGGCCACCACCTCGCCCGCTCGAACCTCGAGGTCGACTCCTTTGAGCACCTCGACCGACAAGTTGTCCTCCCGATAGGCCTTGAACACGCCGACCGCGCGCATCGTTTCAGTCATACCGGAGCGCCTCGGCCGGGCGGATGCGCGAGGCCCGCCAGCTCGGATACAGCGTGGCCACGAACGACAGCAGCAGCGAAATCACGCAGATCGGGACGATGTCGGAGGCACGAGGATCCGACGGCAGCTCGCTGATGAAATAGATCGACGGATCCAGGAAATGGATCCCGAAAGCCCGTTCGACCACCGGCACGATCGTTTCCAGGTGCGTCGCCAGCAGCAGGCCGCCCGTGACGCCGAGGCCGACCCCGAGCAGGCCGACCAGCGCGCCCTGGATCATGAAGATCGCCATCACGCTCCCCGGGCTCGCCCCCAGCGTGCGCAGGATCGCAATATCGGCGTGCTTCTCGGTCACCGTCATCACCAGCGTGGAAACCAGATTGAAGGCCGCCACGGCGACGATCAGCGCCAGGATCAGGAACATCATCCGCTTTTCGATCTGGGTGGCGGCGAACCAGGTGCGGTTCACGCTGGACCAGTCGCGCACCAGCACTTGAGGGCCGAGCTCGAGCGCGAGCCGCTGCGCCACCGACGGGGCCTGCTGCATGTCGCGCAAGCGCAGGCGCACCGCCGTCGGCCCCGGCAGGCGAAACAGCCGCTCGGCGTCCGACAGATTGACCAGGGCCAGCGCGCTGTCGAATTCATAATGGCCCGAGCTGAACGTCGCCACCACCCGAAACTGCTTCAACCGCGGGATCATGCCGGCCGGAGTCAGGTTGCCCTCGGGCACCACCACGGTCACCTTGTCGCCCACGTCGGCGCTCAGCGCGTGAGCCAGGTCCCGTCCCAGCACGATTCCGAATTCGCCGGGCGCCAGGGCGTCGATCGGTGCGCCCTGAAGGTGATGCGCGATTTCCGACACCCGCGGTTCCTGCGCCGGATCGATCCCGGACATCAGCGCGCCGCGCACGACGTCACCGCGAACCAGTATCGCCTGCGCCTGCACCAGCGGCGCGGTGGCCACCACCTCGCGATCGGCTGCCGCGCGGCTGGCCACCTGCGTCCAGTCGTTCAGCACCCCGTCGAAGGCTTCGATCTGGATATGCGGAATCACCGACAGCATCCGGTCGCGTACGTCGCGCTGGAAGCCGTTCATCACGCTCAGCACCACGATCAGCGCGGTCACGCCCAGCGCGATCCCTCCGATCGAGATGGCCGAAATGAAGGAAATGAACGCGTTGCGGCGGCGCGCGCGCCGGCCGGCACGTGTGTAGCGCAGGCCGATCCGAATTTCGAAGGGAATGCTCAAGATCGACCCGGATGGGCGCGGCATTTGTGGAAAGGCACCGCCGATTCTAGCCAACCCGCGCATTCGTACAATTGGACCTCCATGACGCATGTCCTGCTCGTTGCGGGAGCACTGATCTTCGAGCCGGACTGGGACCAGGCCGGGGCGGATTGCGTGCCGGAGCGCCTGGCGCGCCGGCTGACCCGTGCGCGCCGAACCTGGCAGGCTCTCGATGCAAGCTGGTCCGATGGTGCCGCCCATCTCGAGTGGCTGGCCCGCGCCTTTCGTGTATCGGGCGATCCGCCCGGGCGCGCTGCCGCATGTGCGCCCTATTCCTGGCGGGCGGCCGGCGGGCAGGATGGATCCGACGCCCCGGCCGGCGACATCTGGTTCTGCGATCCGGTCCACTTGAGCCTCGAACCTGAGCGAACCGTGCTGGCTCCGATCGACAGCCCGCCGCTGACCGACACGGAAGCCCACGAGCTCTTCGATGAAGCCGCCGACAGCGCCCGAAGCCACGGTGCCGAGTTGCGCCGCGCCGCCAACGGCTGGTACCTGTTCATGGATCCTCCGTGGGAACTGCAGACCACCGCGTTGCAGGCGGCCCTGGGCGCATCGGTGGAAGCGCGTCTGCCGCAGGGCAGGCACGCCACGCAGTGGCGGCGCCTGCTGAACGAGGTTCAGATGCGGTGGCACGCGAGCCGTGTCAGCCGGGAACGCGAAGCGCGCGGGCAGCAGGCTGCCAATGGATTGTGGCTGCACGGCGGCGGCGCGTGGCGCGCGCTGGCCCCCTCCCGGTTCGCCCGGGTCCACAGCGACGAGCCGCTCGTGCTGGGTTGGCAGCAGGCGGCACGCGCCGCTTCCGATGCCGGGTCGCCCTCGGACACGTTGACGGTCTGGCCTCACCTGTTCGAGCCGTACTGGCGCAGGGACTGGCGCGGCTGGGCCGCCGCCTGGGCCCGGCTCGACTCGGAAGTCGAGTCGCTGCTGCAGGCCGCGCGCTCGGGGCGCGACGGCCGCGTCGAGCTCGTTGCCTGCGGCCGGCGGGCGGCGGCGACCTTCGCGCTGGACCGTAGCGCCGCCGTGCTGCCGTGGCGGCGGCGCGCGTTGCGCGACGATCTGCTGGAGACGGTGCAGTGAACGCGATCCAGCTTGTCGAACGCCCGCACGATCCGGCAGTGGCGGCCCGGCTGGCGAATGCCGGCGTGCCCGCGCCGCTGGCACGCGCGCTGGCCGCGCGCGGAGTCGCCTCGGCCAGCGAGCTGGAGTTTGCGCTCGGCGACATCCACGCGCCGGCGCTGCTGGCTCAGTGCCATCGTGCGGCCTCGCTGCTGGCCGACGCGATCGAGCGGCGGCAGCGACTGCTGATCGTGGCCGATTACGACTGCGACGGCGCCACCGCCTGCGCGGTGGGACTGCGCGCACTGCGCGCGATGGGCGCCGATGTGGACTATCTGGTACCCAACCGCTTCGAATTCGGCTACGGGCTGACCCCTGAACTGGTCGAGCTGGCCGCCCAGCGGCATCCGGACTGGATCATTACGGTCGACAACGGCGTGGCCAGCGTCGAGGGCGTGGAACGTGCCAATGCGCTGGGGATCGGGGTGGTCATCACCGATCATCATCTGCCGGGCGAGCGGCTGCCGGCGGCCCGCGCGATCGTCAACCCCAATCAGCCTGGCTGCGCTTTCCCATCGAAGAATCTGGCGGGCGTGGGCGTGATGCTGTATGTGCTGACCGCGCTGCGCGGCGAGCTGCGCAACCGCGGCCGTTTCGATCAGGCCACCCAGCCGCGCCTGAATGGGCTGCTCGATCTGGTGGCGCTGGGAACGGTGGCCGACCTGGTGCGGCTGGACCGCAACAACCGCACGCTGGTCGCCGCAGGTCTGCGCAACATCCGCAGCGGTCGCATCCAGCCGGGTATCGCGGCGCTGTTCGCGGTCTCCGGCCGCAACGCCGCCGAGGCGCGCACCGAGGATCTCGGATTTTCGATTGCGCCCCGCATCAACGCGGCCGGCCGTCTGACCGACATGACAGTCGGGATCGAGTGCCTGGCCTGCGACGACCCCGACCGCGCCCTTGAGCTCGCGCGGCAACTGGATCGGTTGAACCAGGAACGTCGCCAGATCGAAGCCCAGATGCAGCTCGATGCGATCAGCGGGATCGATCCGGCCGGATTCGAGCAGCGGCGTTCGATCGTATTGTTCAACCCGCAGTGGCACCAGGGTGTGGTCGGGCTGGTCGCCTCCCGCGTGAAGGAGCGCTATCACCGACCGACGATCGCTTTCGCTTCGGCCGGCGGCGACGTGCTGCGCGGCTCCGGGCGCTCGATCGAAGGCGTGCATCTGCGCGACACGCTGGATTGCGTCACCAAGGCCGCGCCCGAGTTGATCGAGCGCTTCGGCGGCCATGCGATGGCCGCCGGCCTGACGCTGCGCGAGCGGCACCTTGCCGCGTTCACCGAAGCGTTCGAATCGGCGATGCGCGCCGGTGCCGACCCGTCGCTGTTCGCGCGCTCGCTGGTCACGGACGGCGCGCTGGCCGCGGCCGAAATCGGCCCCGACCTGGTCGATGCGATCGAGCGGATCGTGTGGGGCCAGGGTTTTGCCGAACCCGTGTTCGCCAATGACTTCGACGTGCTGGAGCAGCGCCTGGTGCAGGGGCGGCACCTGCAGCTGACCCTCGGCCTGGGTCAAAGCCGGCTGCCGGCCATCTGGTTCGGACACATCGAAACGCTGGCGCCGCGGGCGCGCCTTGCCTACCGCTTGAAATTCGACACCTACCGCGGGCTGCGCCGCATCCGCCTGCAGATTGCCGCCGCCGCGGACTGAATCCTGCCTATGCCGTGCGCGTCTTCGGCGATAATGAGAGGCTTTGGATGGACGACCCGATGGATGCCGAACAACTGAACCAGACCGCCGCGACCCTGGCCGACCTTCGCAGCCGGCTGTCCGACCTGCGGAGGTATCTTTGACGTCGACGCCAAGCAAAGGCGCCTGACCGAGGTGGCCGTCGCGCTCGAGCAGCCGGATATCTGGACCGATCAGAAGCGGGCTCAGGATCTCGGGCGGGAGAAGAAGTCGCTGGAGGATGTGGTCGATCGGATGCGCCGGCTGGACCACGATCTGGGCGATGCGGCGGAACTGTTCGAGCTTTCGCGGGCCGATCAGGACGTTGCCGCGCTGGCGACGATCGATGCGGATGTGAGCGCGCTGGCGCGGCAGATCGACGAGCTCGAGTTCCAGCGGATGTTCAACAACCCGTTGGATCCGAACAACTGCTTCCTGGACATTCAGGCCGGAGCCGGCGGCACCGAAGCGCAGGACTGGGCCGCGATGCTCGAGCGGATGTACCTGCGCTACGCGGAGCGCAAGAACTTCAAGGCGGAGTTGCTCGAGGAGTCCGCCGGCGAAGTCGCGGGCATCAAGAGCGCGACGATCAAGATGACCGGCCCGTATGCGTACGGGATGATGCGCACCGAAACCGGGGTGCACCGGCTGGTGCGCAAATCGCCGTTCGACTCGAATGCGCGCCGCCACACTTCGTTCGCCAGCGTATTCGTCTACCCGGAAGTCGACGACACGGTGCAGATCGAGATCAACCCGGCGGATCTGAGGATCGACGTGTACCGCGCCTCCGGCGCCGGCGGCCAGCATGTGAACAAGACCGAATCGGCGGTGCGGATCACGCATCTTCCAAGCGGGATCGTGGTGCAGAGCCAGAACGACCGCTCGCAGCACCGCAACCGCGCCGAATGCATGGCGATGCTCAAATCGCGCCTGTTCGAGCTGGAAATGCGAAAGCGGCTGGCCGAGCAATCCAGGCTGGAGGAGTCCAAGACGGATGTCGGCTGGGGCCACCAGATCCGCTCGTACGTTCTGGATCAGTCGCGGATCAAGGACCTGCGCACCAACGTCGAGATCGGCAACACGCAATCGGTGCTGGACGGAGATCTGGACGAGTTCATCAACGCGAGCCTGAAACAGGGCGTGTGACCGGTTCCATGTCCGAATCGAACCCGCGCGACATCGAGCCGGTCCATCCGATCGTGGCCGAGCGCCGTGCCAAGCTCGCGCGCCTGCGCCAGGGCGGCCCGGCCTACCCGAACGATTTCGTCCGCACCGACAGCGCCGCCGAGCTGCACGCGCGCCATGCCCAGGCCACCCGCGAGCAGCTCGAGCGCGAGCCGGTTCCGGTCGCGGTGGCGGGCCGCCTGATGCTCAGGCGCCTGCAAGGCAAGGTGAGCTTTGCCACGCTGCAGGACGGATCCGGACGGATCCAGCTCTTCCTGACCGACGACGACACCGGCGCCGACACGCACGAGGCCTTCCGCCACTGGGACATCGGCGACATCGTGGGCGCGCGCGGCGTGCTGTTCCGGACCAACCGCGGCGAGCTGTCGGTCCGTTGCAAGGAGCTGCGCCTGCTGGCCAAGGCGCTGCGTCCGCTTCCCGACAAGTTCCACGGGCTGGCCGACCACGAGATGCGCTACCGGCAGCGTTATGTGGACCTGATCGTGAACGAGTCCACGCGCAGGGTCTTCCAGATCCGGTCGCGCGCGGTGGCCGAGATGCGGCGCCTGATGACCGAGCAGGGCTTCCTCGAGGTCGAGACGCCGATGCTGCAACTGATTCCGGGTGGAGCCGCCGCACGCCCGTTCGTCACGCACCACCAGGCGCTCGATGTCGACATGTATCTTCGGATCGCCCCCGAGCTGTATCTGAAGCGGCTGGTGGTGGGCGGGTTCGAACGCGTGTTCGAGATCAATCGCAATTTCCGCAACGAGGGCATCAGTCCGCGCCATAACCCGGAATTCACGATGCTCGAGTTCTATGCGGCCTACCAGGACGTACGGTGGATGATGGACTTCACCGAGCAGCTGCTGCGCCAGACCGCGGTGGCGGCCACCGGATCGGCAGCGCTTTCCTACCAGGGGCAGACGATCGATCTGGCGCCGAGCTTCGAGCGTCTGACGATCGCCGAGGCGATCCTCCGTCATAGCCCCGACACTTCGGCGGCGAATCTGTCCGACCCGCGCTGGCTGCGCTCGGAGCTTGCGAGGAGGGGCGCCGAGCCGGCCCCGGGCGCCGGGGTGGGCAGCCTGCAGCTCACCTTGTTCGAGCACGTGGCCGAGGCCAGGCTGTTACAGCCGACTTTCATCATCGACTACCCGGTCGAGGTCTCGCCGCTGGCGCGCGCGTCCGATCGGCAGCCCGACATCGCCGAACGCTTCGAGCTGTTCATCGCCGGGCGCGAGACGGCCAACGGATTTTCCGAGTTGAACGATCCGGAGGACCAGGCCGAGCGCTTCCAGCGCCAGGCGCAGGCCAAGCAGGCCGGCGACGAGGAAGCGATGTACTACGACGCCGACTACATTCGAGCCCTCGAATACGGGATGCCGCCGGCGGCCGGCTGCGGGATCGGCGTCGACCGGTTCGTGATGCTGCTGGCCGATGCACCCAGCATCCGCGACGTGATCCTGTTTCCGCACCTGCGCCCGGAGGAGCCGGTCTGACGTCCGCGCCCGCCTCCGCGTCGCGCGCTCCCGCGGGCGAGCTCGCCGATCGGCTCGACCGCCTGTGGCGGGCGTGCGAGGTGCACGCGAACCAGGCTGTGCCCGCCCATTGGCTGGCGCTGACGGTGGACGGCAGCAGGTGCGGATGGGTCGATCCGGACACGGCCCGCTGCCTGGTACGGCCTCCTTCGCCGTTCCAGCTGGACGGCGCGCAGCTGACGCTGGCGCCGGATCCGGGCGACCGTCCTGGCAACAGCGCGGGCGACAGACCGGCCCGCTCGCGGGAGATGGACTGGGCGGCCCGGCGCCTGCGCGAGGCCGGGATCGTGCACGAGTGGCGATCCGAACAGCTGGACGTGCACGCCGAGGACGGGCGCATCATCGCGACGATCGAGCGAGCGGCGTGCCGCGCGCTCGGTATCGAGACCCGATCGGTGCAGCTGAACGCGTTCCGGCCGGATGGATCGATGGTGGCCGCCCGGCGCGCGGCGCACAAGCTCAGCGATCCGAACCGGTGGGACAACCTGGCCGGCGGGATGATTGCCGCCGGGGAGCAGGATCATCAGGCGCTGGAGCGCGAAGCCTACGAGGAGGCCGGCCTGCGACTGGCGCAACTGCCGCTGGTACGAGGCTCCAGACTGCGGGTGCAGCGGATGGTCGCCGAGGGGCTGATGATCGAGACGGTGCAGGTGTTCGACGTGCGCCTGCCGGGCGATTTCGTGCCGGCCAACCAGGACGGCGAGGTTGCCGCGTTCGAAACACTGCCGGTCCAATCGGCGCTGGACGCGATCGAGCGCGGCGAGTTCACGCTGCAGGCATCGTGGGCGATGCTGGATGCGCTGCGGCGTTCCAACCGACCTTCCGGACCGGACTCAACGACTTGAACGGTCGCCCGAAAAAGAATCCGATGCACAAGCGGCCTGTTTCGCGGCTATTGCCGCTTGACCTGGATGCGGCGCAACGTAAACAGCTCGCCCAGGAGGCCTTCGAGGTGATCGAGCGCCTGCTGGGACGCCGCGACCACGCGCCGATCTTTGTGCCGACGCCGCCGCAATGCATCGAGGCGATGCAAGTCGCTCCGCCTGAGGGCGGCACCGAGCTGCCCGAGCTGCTGGACCGGCTGCAGGCGGCGGCCGAGTGCGGCTGGAGCAAGGAGCACGGAGGCGACCTCGGCTTCATTCCCAACGGTGGGCTGTACAGCGGCGTGATCGCCGCAATGCTCGCCGCCGGCCTTCACTCGTTCACCGGCTCGGCGTTCGAGCAGCCCGGCCTGGTCGCGCTCGAAGAAAGCGTGCTGCGATGGCTGGGCCGCGTTTTCGGCATGCCGCCGGCAACCGAAGGCCTGCTGCTGTCGGGAGGCTCGCTCGCCAACCAGACCGCGATCGTGTGTGCGCGTGATCGGGGCGATTTCGCGCCCGATCGCAGCGTCGCCTACCTGTCGGAGCGGGCGCACCACTCGCTGCCCAAGGCGATGCACCTGTGCGGGATCCCGGCCGGATGCATTCGCTCGATTCGCGCCACCGCACCCGGCCGGATCGACACGCAGTCGCTGCTCGATGAAGTCGAGCGCGACCGGGCGCTTGGCCGCCATCCGTGGTTGATCGTCGGCGTCGCCGGCAGTACCGACACGGGTTCGGTCGACGATCTGAGTGAATTGGCCGCGATCGCATCGCGCTGTGGCGCCTGGTTTCACGTCGACGCCGCCTACGGCGGCATGTTCGCGCTGACCGGGCGGGGTGCGGCACGGCTGCAGGGAATCGGGGCGGCCGATTCGGTCGTCGTGGATGCCCACAAGGGACTTTTCCTGCCGTATGGCGTAGCCGCCGTGCTGGTGCGGCATCCCGGCGCGCTGGCGCGTGCGCACTCGGGGCAAGGGGCTTACATGCGTGACGTGACGCGCGTGCCCGATCTGCCCAACTATTTCGAGCGCGGGCCCGAGCTGACACGGCCGTTTCGCGGGCTCCTCCTCTGGCTGCCGCTGCATCTGCACGGCGTCGCAGGCTTCCGGCAGGCGCTCGACCGGTCCCTCGACCTCGCGCAGCAGGCGGCCGCCCGCCTTCGCGCGATACCCGGGATCGAGGTGCTGCACGAGCCGGAGCTTTCCATCGTCGCGTTCTGCGCGGCGCAAGGCGACGCGACGACGCAGCGGATCCTCGCAGTCATCAACGGATCAGGAGAGCTGCGCGTTTCCAGCACGACGCTGCACGGTCGCACCGCGATTCGGCTGGCCTTCCTGCACCCGAGGACGGGCGAGCCGCAAATCGATGCCGTCGAGGCAGCGATCCGGCGAGCGCTCGAGGCGCGCTGAAGCGCCTCGGACGCTCGCCTGCGCGCTAGAAACTGTAGCGCGCGGTCACCCCGAAAAGGCGCGCCGCGTTGGTGAGATAAGCCACGCGCGCGCTGCGGCCGCGCTCGTAATCGAGCGCGAGCCGCGCCGTTTTATCCCAGATGTTGTTGATGAAGCCGGCCACCTCCCAGCGGTCGGACCTCAGGCCAAGGCGCATGTTGCCCAGCGTGTAGCTGGGCAGCTGAGGGTTGAACGTGATCCGGTTCGTGGTCAAGGGACCACCGAACTGGATCAGCCGCGCCGCGGCCCCGGAGCACACCCCGGGCGTACAGATCTGGCCGAAGCCCGGCTGTTCCTGTTCGAATTGGGAAAAGGACGAGCCGACGTACTGCACCGTGAAAACGCCGAACAGATCCCGTCCGCTCTGAAGCGGCTGCGTGTAGCCGATGCTGGCGACCGCCTGCAACTTCGGCGCGGTCGGCAGCCGGTTGCCATCCTGCAACCCGCCAACGACTATCGTATTGCCAGCAGTATCCTTGGTCGTGACCGTTGAGGTGAGCACCGCATTCACCCAGGTCGCCGACAGTCCGAAGTCCCAGTTCGCGGTCGGCCGCGCAAACAGCTCCGCCTCGAGGCCGGTGCTGTGGGCGGTGGGTACGTTGAAGACGATCCGCGAGGAACACTGGCCAGCGGTGGTGGTCGCCTGCAGGTTATAGATCTCCGTCCAGAAGGCCGCGGCGTTGAAGGTTACCTTGCGATCGAGGAACTGCGTCTTGGCTCCCACTTCGTAATTCCATGCCTTTTCGTCCCGCCAGGTCGGATGGCCGCCGAAGACCTGGATATCGGTGGCCGTGCACAAGTTTATGTTGAGCGGATCGTTGATGCCGCCGAGCCGGAAGCCACGCGAGACCTGCGCGTCGAACAGCATGTCGTTGGTCAGCTTGTAAGTCACGATGGCGCGCGGCGAAAAGCCGTTCGAGTTGACCGAGCCCGAGCTGGTCGAGCAGCATCCGAAGAGGCCGCCGAAGGATTGCGTGCGGCTCTCCTCGAAGCCGTAGTAGCGCAACCCCAGGGTGACTCCCAGCTGGTCCGTCATGTGCCAGGTGCCCTCGCCGAAGGCGGCGTACTGCCGGAACTTATATTGGAGGTTCGAGTAAAACGGGGTGTCGGGCGGGGCTGCCTGCTGTACCGAGGTGGGGTAGCCGAGGAACGTCGACAGGGCATCGTAGCCCGGGGTGGGCAGATCCTGCCCGTAGTGGCGGTCGATGTGCTGCCAGAACAGTCCCCCCAGCCAATCTATCGTGGCCTTGCCGGTCGACGCCAGCCGCACTTCCTGGCTGACCACGCTCAGGTTCGTGCGGTCGTACAGCGGCGAGTTCAGGCGGACATCCGCAGGCGTGGCGATCGCATTGGAGGGCCCCGGGGTGCCAAGGTCGAACGTGACACTGCCCGTCAGTTGCGTGGCGTCGCGAAGCACCGTCACGGCGCGATCGGTATAAGACGTGATGGAGGTCAGGGCCATGCTGCCCAGGTCGTAATCGATCTTCAGATCGGCCAGGTGGAACAGGTCCTCGATGCCCTCCTGCTGCTGCGTGAACTGCTGGCGGTCGCCCAGCGTTACCGCCCGCTGGGTGGTCGTGTAGGGGTTGGCGAGGATGTTGTACAGATCGACACGCGGATAACCCCCCGTCTCAAGTCTCTGAAAGACGTAGCGCGGCTCCAGCGTCAGGTCGTCCGTGAGCTTCCACAGCAGTGCAATCCGGCCGCCCTCGCGGTCGGCCGAATTGACGTTCTTGTTGAGCCCGCCGTTGGGCTGCACCGCATCGATGAACCCCGGCGCGTGGTCCTTGTAGAGGACGG
>WNFO01000022.1_pt1 | contig 125656 bp, 102 predicted proteins | sample 5400251 | NCBI WGS metagenome assembly WNFO01 (sample SAMN13153354, study PRJNA577476) | soil metagenome | isolation source: 100 cm saprolite under Madrone tree | place: USA:California | collected 2016-06-14 | reverse complement strand
GGCGCATCTCCGTTCTGTTCCGCGGTCGCGGCATGAAGCGTTGTCTGGCCGAGGGTCGCGAGCACTTTGAGTTGTTAGTCGGCGCCGCCGTGCTCGCCAACAACCTGATGCGGATGGCTGACCTGCTGAGAAAACGAGCAAAAAAGACAGCTGCGTAGCAACCCCACTTTCTCCTCCGCGCCGAGGATGCGGAGGCCGCTATCTTTCTGATTAAGTCCGCCAGCGTATAATCCCAGCCAGTTGCTCCGCGATTCCGCGCCCTGCAGGTTTCCCCCTCTGTGGGCACCAACTTCTAGGCCGAAACGCTACGAACTTTTTCGCCGAGAATCAGATCATTCGCCAAAAATCTGCGTTTCGCGACAGAAACTAGACTAGCCGCTTCGGCCTCTCACTGTACGCTCCGCGTGCAACTGCTGCAACGCCTGCACATGCACCTCTCCGCGCTGCAAAAACGCGATTCCTTCTGCCGCCGCGCGCGCCGCCGAAAGCGTCGTGATGGTCGGAATCCGCGCCATCACCGCCGCCCGCCGGATCGCCTGCTCGTCGAACCAGGGATCAACCCCCTGCGGTGTATTAACGATCAAATGTATGCGCTCGCCCTTAATAAGGTCCACAACGTTAGGCCGTCCCTCTTTCACCTTATAGACACGCTCCACGGTCATGCCCGCGGATTCGAGCACGTCAGCCGTTCCCGCCGTCGCCACCAGTTTGAACCCCATATCCACAAACTTGCGTGAGACTTCAGTCACGTTCGGCTTGTCATGATCGGTGACGCTGATAAAAACCGTTCCCTGCGTGGGTAGCTTCTGGCCCGCCGCGGCCTGAGCCTTGGCAAAAGCTTCCCCGAAGTTGTCGGCGACGCCCATCACTTCGCCTGTCGACTTCATCTCCGGACCCAGTACGGTGTCAACTCCGGGAAACTTGTTCCACGGAAACACCGGGGACTTTACGTAGTAGCACCGCCCCGTGTCGAGATCGGCGCTGTGCTCAATAAACTCCGGCAAAAATTCCCGCAGCTTGCGCCCAGTCATAAGCCGGGCCGCGATCTTCGCCATCGGGATCCCCGTAGCTTTCGAAACAAATGGCACGGTTCGCGAAGCCCGCGGGTTCACCTCCAGCACATAGATCGTGCCGCTACCGTCCATCTGGGTGCGGGTCTCTAACCCCTCTGCAATGCGCGGAATGGCAAACTGAATATTCATCAGCCCCACCACTTTCAGCGCCCGCGCCAGGCGGAACGTGTAATTGCGCATGCGCGCCAGCAGCGCCTCAGGAATATCCACCGCAGGCAGCACGCAGGAAGAGTCCCCGGAGTGAATCCCAGCCTCTTCAATGTGCTGCATGATGCCACCGATCACCACATCTTCGCCGTCCGAAAGCGCGTCCACATCCACTTCAATCGCGTCTTCCAGGAAATGATCAATCAGCACCGGGCGATCGTGCGAATACTCCACCGCTTCTTTCATATAGCGGACGACCATCTCTTCGTCGTATGCAATTACCATGGCCCGTCCACCCAGCACGTAGGAAGGACGCACCAGCACCGGATAACCCACCCGCTTGGCACCTTCGATCGCTTCCTCCACCGAAGCCGCCATCGCCCCCGGGGCCTGTGGGATATCAAGTTCGTCAAGCAGCTTGCCAAAGCGCTTGCGGTCTTCCGCCAGGTCAATCGACTCCGGCGTCGTGCCAATGATATTGACGCCCGAAGCCTTCAATGGCAACGCCAGGTTCAGAGGTGTCTGCCCGCCAAACTGCACGATCACACCCACGGGCGCCCCCGACGCGGCTTCATGCTCGCAGATGGCAAACACATCTTCCAACGTTAGCGGCTCGAAATACAGACGATCGCTGGTGTCGTAGTCGGTCGAGACCGTCTCTGGATTGCAATTAATCATGATGGTCTCGTACCCGTCGTCGCGCAGGGCAAACGCCGCATGGCAGCAGCAGTAGTCGAACTCAATTCCCTGCCCGATGCGGTTCGGCCCGCTCCCCAGGATGATGACTTTCTTCTTATCGGTCGGCGCCGCCTCGTCCTCTTCCTCGTAAGTCGAGTAAAGATACGGCGTGAAGCTTTCGAATTCCGCCGCGCACGTATCCACCCGTTTGTACACCGGCAAAACACCATGCTTCTTCCGCAGATGGCGGACTTTTTCCTGCGCACCTTTGCCGTCGAGCCGCCAAACCCCAGCCAGTCGGCCATCGGAGAACCCCATACGCTTGGCCCCGCGCAGCACCTCGGTCGGAATCGACTCCATTGGGTGCTTCTCCACCTCCAGTTGCATATCGTTAATCTCTTTCAGCTGATACAAAAACCACGGGTCGATGGAAGTCATCTTCGCCAGCTGCTTAACCGTATGCCCCTGCCGCAACGCATAGCGAATGTAGGAAAGCCGCTCCGGATGCGGCGTGACCAGTCGCTGGGTAAGAATCTTCGGTTCAATCTTTTCCGACCCAACTTTTTTGCCAGTGTCGAGCGCTCGCACTCCCTTGAGCAGCGCTTCTTTAAAGGTGCGGCCAATGGCCATTACTTCGCCCACCGACTTCATCTGCGGGCCCAGGTTCTCATCGGCGCCGGGAAACTTCTCGAACTGCCACTTGGGGATTTTCACCACCACGTAATCCAGCGTGGGCTCAAAGCAGGCAGGCGTCTTGCGCGTGATGTCGTTGGGAATCTCGTCCAGCGTGTAGCCCACGGCAAGCTTGGCGGCGATCTTGGCAATTGGAAATCCCGTCGCCTTCGAGGCCAGCGCCGACGACCGCGAAACCCTCGGGTTCATCTCGATCACCACCATGCGTCCCGTCGTGGGATGAACTCCGAACTGAATATTCGACCCGCCCGTTTCTACGCCAATTTCCCGCATCACCGCAATGGCGGAATCGCGCATCGCCTGGTACTCGCGATCGCTGAGAGTCTGAGCCGGCGCGACGGTAATGGAATCGCCCGTGTGTACGCCCATGGGGTCGAAGTTCTCGATCGAGCAGATGATGATGACGTTGTCGCGCAGATCGCGCATCACCTCCAGCTCATATTCCTTCCACCCCAGCACCGACTCTTCGATCAGCGCTTCGTGTACAGGAGAGAAATCAAGTCCGCGCGCCAGCACTTCCAAGAGTTCTTCGCGGTTGTAGGCAATCCCGCCGCCGCTGCCACCCAGTGTGAACGATGGCCGCACAATCACCGGAAAGCCGATCTTGCCGGCGAATTCGAGTCCATCCTTGAGATTATTGACCAGCGCCGACTTGGGAACGTCCAAGCCGATCTTCTGCATCGCATCTTTGAAGTAGAGACGGTCTTCTGCCTTCTTGATCGCCGCCACATTCGCGCCAATAAGTTGTACGTTGTATTTCTCGAGCACCCCGCCGTCGGAAAGTTCAATCGCCAGATTCAGGGCCGTCTGTCCGCCCACGGTAGGCAGGATGGCGAATCCCTGGCCCGACGAGAGCTCGCGCTCGACGCGAATAATTTCTTCCAGATACTCTCTCGTCAGCGGCTCGATGTAGGTGCGGTCAGCGATCTCCGGGTCGGTCATGATGGTGGCCGGATTGGAATTGGCCAGCACCACTTCAAACCCCTCGGACTTGAGCGCCTTGCAAGCCTGCGTCCCGGAGTAATCAAACTCCGCCGACTGGCCAATGATGATAGGGCCAGAGCCGATGATCAGAATTTTCGAGATATCAGTGCGTTTGGGCATTTGTACTGTCAGCTATCTTCAAAACTCCATCCCGTCCCTCTTTATAACTCTGTCATTCCCGACCGACCCAGTTGATTCGCCTTGCGAATCAACTGGCGAGTGGAGGGACCGCTTTCCCGGCAGCTACCCCTTCCACTCTTCCATCATGGTCACAAAATCCTTGAACAAATAATGCGAATCATGCGGCCCAGGCGAGGCCTCCGGATGATATTGCACACAGAACAAAGGCAGATTGCGGTGCCGCAATCCCTCCAGCGTCCCGTCGTTCAAATCAATATGGGTCAGTTCCACTTCACTCGGCGGCAGCGAATCCGGATCCACGGCAAAATTATGATTGTGCGCGGTGATTTCAATCTTTCCCGAATGCAACTGCTTCACTGGATGATTTCCCCCATGATGTCCAAACTTCAACTTGAAGGTCTTCCCTCCCAGCGCGATTCCCGCCAGCTGATGTCCCAGACAAATCCCGAAAATCGGCTGCCGCCCCATCAGACGCCGAATGTTATCCACAGCGTAGGCACACGGCTCCGGATCGCCGGGCCCGTTTGACAGGAAAATGCCATCCGGCTTCAGCGCCAGCACATCCTCCGCCAGAGTCTGCGCTGGCACCACCGTTACCTTGCACCCCTCGCCCCGCAGCTTGCGCAGAATGTTTTGCTTGATTCCGTAGTCGTAGGCCACCACGTGAAAACGCGCCGGTTCGTCCTTAACACCCACGACTTCGTCCGGCAGATGGGAGCGTTCCCCGGTTTCCCAAACATAGGTGCTCTTGGTACTCACAACTTTTGCCAGGTCAGTCCCATCCATCTTGGGGATGGCCCGCGCCTTCGCCACCAGTTTGTCGGCGTCGTTCTCCAGCGTCGAAACCACGCCGCGCATCACGCCGTGGTCGCGCAGATGCCGCACCAGCGCGCGCGAATCAATCTCCGCCAGCACTGGAATCTTGAATTGTTCGAGATATTCTTCGGCCACCTGCTGCGAGCGCCAGTTGGAGCTGACTCTGGAGAACTCGCGGACGATCAATCCTTCGATATAGGGACGGGTAGCTTCGTTGTCTTCCGCGTTGGTCCCGTAGTTGCCAATTTCAGGATTGGTGAGAACTACAATTTGGCCGCAGTAGGAAGGATCGGTAAAAATTTCCTGATAGCCAGTGATGGAAGTATTAAAAACTACTTCCCCGTAACATTCGCCTTTGGCGCCGTAGCCTTTGCCTCGGAAGACTCGCCCGTCTTCGAGCGCAAGCGTAGCTTGCATTCCTGCTCCAGGGAGTGGATTTTAGAGATTTTAGCAGGGATGCCAGAATCGCGAAACAAATGATTTCGATGATTTGGATTTTCTCGCGCTCTTGGCGTTTTCTCTTGGCCGCCCTCAGCGCTTAAAAGCTCTTAACCGCAAAGTTCGCAAAGAGCCCGCCAAGGACGCAAAGAGTTCTCACCGTACCCGGCCCATCTTATCCATCGGCCAATACCCAAACACCGCTTTGCCGTAGATAAAGCCAACGTCCACCGCACCAAAGTCGCGGCTGTCGTTTGACATGGTGCGATGATCGCCCAGCACAAAGTAACTATGAGGAGGAACCACGATCTCAGAATACGAGCGCTGGTCGGAGTAGGCGGGCGGAACGTAGTCTTCCTCCAGCGCCGTGCCGTTGACAAATACCTGGCCGCCCTCGATGCGAATGCTGTCTCCCGCTAATCCAACCACCCGTTTGATAAAACTCTTCGACGGATCGCGGGGATAGCGAAACACGATGATGTCGCCACGCTGGATCGGCTCCAGCCGGTACACGTACTTATTAACGAAGATGCGTTCTTGGTCGTCGAGTGAAGGCATCATGCTGGTGCCTTCCACTTTGACCGGCTGGTAGAGAAAAATAATGATGAAGGCGGAAATCGCCAGGGAGATGATCAGGTCGCGCAGCCAGACCGAAAGCATGGGCAGCGTTCGAGGTGGAGCCGGAGCGGCGGTCTTTTCCGTGCGGGGACGCAATTCCGCTGGACTGGCTTGTTCCGGCATGTTGCCTCTTATTATACGGTCAATCCTGCCCCGCTGAAGTTTGTCTTCGCTCGTCTCGAGTTTCCGGTGGTTACCTCCGGGCTACTGCCACCGCCCGGCGATTCAGGTTACAATTATCGAGCTAAGGAAGCTTGCACCATGTTTGCCCTAAATCGGTCTAATCTCAACCCGTTCAGCCTGAAGGCATTCAATCTGAACCTGATCAAACGCGGATCAATCCTTGCCTTTTTAGCTTTCGTAATTCTTGTCGTATCCACTCCCTGGGCGACGTCCCAGCAGGAAGGCGAGACGCCGGCATACCATTCTGCCCCCCCTGCCAAGGGGACTACTCTGCCTCCGATTTTGGGCAAGGAGCAACTCTGGGGTGAGAATGCGCAGTATCCCTTTCAGACCCATGCCTACGAATTGGCGGCCACGATGCCTGCCGTGTTGCATCAGCAGCCGTGCTACTGCTACTGCGATCGCGGCATGGGACACAAAAGTCTGCATAGCTGCTTTGAGGGCACCCACGGGGCCCAGTGCTCCGTTTGCCTGAAAGAGGCGTACTACTCCTACTCCATGCACCAGAAGGGCAAGACCGCCGTCCAGATTCGCCAGGGAATCATGAAAGGTGAATGGAAGCAGATCGACCTGCACACGGCAGCATCCATCAACTAGCCGGGCTTGTGAGTGTGTATCGGCACCGAAAGGGCGGGCGGGAAAAATTCTGTAGGTACGGAGCTGGCTAGGTTTTGGTTCGTGCCGGTCGACGTAACAAGCTACGTCTCTCCAGCTAACTGGAGGTTTGGGCGACTCTGGCCCCGGTTGACGAAGACTCGAGTCCGCGTATAACCTGCTGATTCGGGATGTTTAAAGCTTTTCCACAGGTGATTTTCTGGGCCCCTTGACCAACAGTCATAACCTTGCCGGTCGAAATGAGTTAAAACTGGCAGTAATGGTTTGGCTGATTTCTTATAAGCACATAAAAAAGGAGCACTTACGAAGAGTTCGGGAAAGGTTTTGCGGATGGCCCAGAAAATTACCACCAAGAAGCCGGTGAGCGAAGATCCTCGTTTTGCACAGGCTGTGCAAAACTACGAGACCGGACTTCGCGCCATGCAGGAGCGCAAATTTGAAAAAGCCAAGGGTCTGTTGCTGAAGGCCGTGACCGGCGCGAGCAAAGAATTGGCCGATCGTGTCTCGGTGCACCTCAATACCTGCAACCAGCATCTGGAGCGCTCCGCTGCCCAGTTCAAGAGCCCTGAAGAGCACTACGATTATGCCGTCTCGCTGATGAATGTGGGCGATTACGTTACCGCCCGCGAGCATCTGGAAAAACTCTCTCGGCAGGTGCCAAAAGCGGACTACGTCGCCTACGGATTGGCCGCGCTTGATTGCCTGACCGGTCATCTGGAAGATTCGTTGCGCCATCTTGATTCCGCGATTCGGGTAAATGCGGCTCTTCGTTTCCAGGCCCGTAACGATTCCGATTTCCAAAACCTGGCCGAGGATCCCCGCTTTACCGAACTCCTGTATCCCGACCCGGCGGGTGAGTTCTCTCCGGACTCGACCAGTCCTGAGGACGACGGCTAGCCGTGGCAGTAGCAGATCCCCAGCGACGTTTCCGGCGTTTGCCACGAGGCAAGGCCTCTTCGGTCCGTGGCCTCCATGTCGTCGCCATCGGTGGGGGTACCGGCCTTTCCACCCTGCTCAAGGGACTGAAGAGCTACGTGACTCGTGCCGGCACACCGGAACAGCCTGGCGTTGCCCAAATCAGCGAATTGTGTGCGGTGGTCACCGTCAGCGACGACGGCGGCTCCAGCGGGCGCCTGCGCAAAGAGCTCAACATGCTGCCGCCGGGCGATGTCCGGAACTGCATCGTCGCTCTCTCGGAAGACGAGGCCCTGCTCTCCCGTCTGTTTCAGCACCGTTTCGTGAAAGGAGGCTTGGAAGGTCACAGCTTCGGCAATTTGTTTTTGGCCGCCTTGACCTCCATCACCAGCGACTTTAGCGAAGCCGTCCGCCTGTCTTCCGAAATTCTGCTCACCCGCGGACACATTTATCCCGCCACCACGTCCCACGTCGAGCTCGAGGCTTTAATGGAAGATGGCCGCAGGATTCGCGGCGAAACCAAAATCACCGCCAGCAGTGGTCGCATCAAGCAACTCTTTCTGGATCCGCCGAATGTCCAGCCCCTACCCCAAACCCTGGAGGCCATGGCTCGCGCCGACTTGATTACCGTCGGCCCCGGTTCGCTTTTTACCAGTCTCATCCCCAACCTCCTGGTCCCCGGCATTGCCCAGGCCATGGTCAATTCCGCGGCGGTAAAGGTTTATGTCGGCAACCTCATGACCCAAGCCAACGAGAGCCTCGGCTTGACCGCTGCCGATCATATTCGTGCCCTGAATCGCCACGCGCAAACCAAGCGTATCTTCGATTTCGCGCTCATCAATCGCGCGCCCGTCCCCTCGGAACTGAAGGCCAAGTATGCCTTGGAAGGCGCCAACCAAATCGTCACTGACCTGGATGCAATCGAAGAATTGGGCGTAATCCCAGTGCTGGGGGACTACCTGGAACCGGGCATGGTAGCCCGCCACGCCACCGATCGCATCGCCGCCGACCTCATGGACCTGGCGAACCAGGCCCCAAGCGGAACCCGCGCCGCCACCCCGTAGCGAAAGCACATGGTCAGCGACAGCCGCCTCTCACCGAGAACCACCTAATGGCGTGCCCCCACCGGTTCTGCAACTGATCCAAGCCGAAACCCTAAGTAACCACGGTAACCAACCCCCTGCCCGGTACGAACTTCTCGCGGTATATTGGATCAAATGGCGAAAACAAAGCATGACAGCCACACTCGCATGGCCATAGCGATCATGGCGGCGGGCAAAGGAACACGGCTGAAATCCAAACATCCCAAGGTGCTGCACGAAGTCGGTGGCAAGCCCTTGCTGGCCCATGTAATCGCAGCCGCCACCAAGGTAGTTCCCCCCAGCGACGTGTACGCCATCATCGGCCATGAAGCCGACCGCGTCCGCGCTGCCGTCGCCGGCTCCGGCATCGGCTTCGTCCTTCAAAGCGAACAACGAGGCACCGGACACGCTCTGATGATCGCGCGCCAGGCCCTGGCCCCCTACGATGTGGTCATCGTGCTCTCCGGCGACGCTCCCCTGATCACCCCCCAGACCATCGAACTGTTGCGTGATTTCCACGCCTCAAAGAAAGCCGCGATGACCCTACTGAGTGCGGAGTTGGAGAATCCAACCGGCTACGGAAGAGTGGTCCGCAAAAAAACCGGCAGCGACGACGTCCAGGCCATCGTCGAGCAGAAAAATCTTTCCTCAGCCCAGCGGAAAATCCACGAGATCAACGCCGGCTTCTACGCCTTCGACGCCCAGCCGTTCTTTAGCCACATCGACAAACTGAGCAGTGACAATCACCACGGCGAGTTCTATCTCACCGACATGGCCGCCATTCTCGGCAAGGCCAGAGCGCGCGTCGTCGCCGTACAAGCCAGCAATCCCCACGAAGTCCTGGGTGGCAACACCCGCGCCGAGCTGTCAGAAATCGACCAGCACATGCGCCTGGCCAAGTGCCAGCAACTCATGGCCGAGGGCGTCACCATCTTTTATCCCCACACTTGCGTGATTGACAACGACGTCGAAATCGGCCCCGATACCGTGGTTGAGCCTTTCGTCCAGTTGCGAGGCTCCACCCGCATCGGCAGCGACGCGCGCATCGGATCCTACAGCGTGATCCAGAGCTGCGAGATCGGTGATCAGGTACTAGTCCAGACCGGCTGCGTGCTTGAACATTCGACGATAAGAGCGCGCGCCTCAATGGGCCCCTACAGCCATCTGCGCCCAGGCTGCGAGATCTGCGAAGATGCGCACGTAGGAAATTTCGTGGAGCTGAAGAAAAGCCGCCTCGGAAAAGGCTCCAAAGCCAACCATCTCACTTATCTGGGTGACGCCGAAATCGGCGAGCGGGTCAACGTCGGCGCCGGTACCATCACCTGCAACTACGACGGTGTGAATAAACACAAAACCATCGTTGAAGACGGCGTCTTTGTGGGCAGCGACAGCATCCTGATTGCGCCCGTTCGCATCGGAAAAGACGCCTACATCGCCGCCGCCACCACGGTCACCGAAGATGTCCCGCCGGATTCCCTGGCTCTGGGGAGGGCCCGCCAGATCGTGAAAGAAGGTTGGGCTAAGGAAAAAAGAGAGAAAGCCAAGGCACAAAAAGCCAAGTAGAGACCTAGCGCTGCGTCTGTGGGAATCGTTACTGCCTAACCGCGTCTTTTAAGCCTGAGGAAACCTCGTCTACCCGGATGAGCTTTGGAGAATGGAAGAATACGGCTTGTCATCCCGAGCGGAGTTGGATGATTCGCTCGCTGAATCATCCAACCAAGTCGAGGGACCTGTTGCTTCTTACCTCCCGCACCGGTCCCTCGAGATTTTGTCCGCGCTCCTTACTTCGATACCGCTGCAAACAACTCCGAGTGCATCAATCCCTGGAACTGCTTGTCGTCCGCCTTGAAGTGCATCTGCAGATTTGAACTGTCCGAGTTGACGGTCACATTTTCCAGCGCCAGTTTCTCCGGCGCCGTGGCAGACATCTTCTTGTACAGCATCCCCGCCTTGAGCAGTGAAGACAGGGTGGTCGCCGTCATCGAATCGGAGGTAAGGACGTCCAAATCAAAATTCACTCCGCTCTGGAAATTCATGGTGTAGCGCGAACCCAATATGCGTTTTTTGACCGTCTCATAATCGGCCAGTCCAGCCGCATCACCCAGTGCCGAGTGCAGCATGTTCTGCGTTCCCTGCTGATCGAGGACACTCCACACCGTGCCCGATTCAACCGATCCGATCATGTCCGCGATCTGGGTATTGCTGTCCAGGCTGTAGGAGTAGCCGTCGCGGGCATCGAGCGCACCCCGCAAAGCGCCACTGTCGCCGAACAGAAGGGTGCTGTCATCCAGAAAAGTCATTTGCATGCCGGCCGGCATGGGATAGATATCAGCATTCCGCAGCTTGATCGGCTTCACTTTCTGCAAGCGCATCTTCTTCAAAAAAGCCGCCATTGGAAACTCGCCTTGCGCTACCCCCAGCACTCTTACTCCCTGCTTGCCGCTGCGATAGGATGCGAACGTGAGCTGCTCCACATCCTTGTCCGGATCAATGCCCACGCCTCGCAGAGCGCCCTCGAATTCCTTGAGACTGGGCGGCAAAACCTGCTGCTTCAACGCCATGGCGGTGTCGGAATTCTTGAGTGCGCGGTAGTCCACCGAAATAATCTGTTGGATGTCGGAAGGAATCACGGTCCGCGCCGAGCTGCCCAGCGGCATGGCCCACGCGGCGGCGCTCAACATGAGCAGAACACAAATACCACTCTTAACTGTTTTCATCACAACCTCGAAAGAATTATGTGCGGTTAGATGCAGGTTATCCTCCTATTGTATGTCAGTCTCAGGGGGGAAAGGCCAATCGAAAGGGCAAGTCGTGTTGCAACAAGGTGCATGGTCCCGACCCCTCAGCCTTTCAGCAAATCGGCTTTTTTGCGGGTCTCGATGACAAATCCCGTGTCTTTATCCTGCAGGGACTCCAGATTGATCTCCACATTGGCCAGCGCCCCTTCCATTGCCGCTCTCGCCAGGGCCCGCGCCGTGGTTAGATCGGATTTCATATTGGGATTCGTAATCGGCTTTAATTGCTCCGCGATCACGGCCACTTCCCTGGCTCGCTCCGCCACCCCCAACGGAACGCTGGTAGCTTGCTTCAAAGCAGCTTCGATGATGCCATCCGCCCCCGCGAAATCCTTGGCTGCTTTATAAGCCTTCATGACGGCGTTGTACGACGCCGCATCGCCATCGATCGCAGCCTTCAAGTCTTCACCTAGCTGCGAAAGCCGAGCGATAGCCTCACTCAACTGAGGCTCGTGCTGAAGGTAAGCCTTCTTGCCGCGAGACATGGAAGCCACCATCGTGGCCAATCCGGCTGCCATGGCTCCGCTGGCCGCCGCCGCGCTGCCCCCGCCGGGAGTAGCCGTGGGCGCAGCCAGCTGTTCCACAAACGGCTCCACTCCGGCGCGCAGTCCGCCAATCGCCATCTTTCCGCTCATCACCGCCGCCAGCCGGGTTTCCAGGATCAACGACGAATCGAAATTCTCCACCTGCAGAAACCATTCCGCCGCTGCCTCCAGCGCCTTCTTCGGAATCAGGCCGACAATTTCGCTGCTCACCGGCGCCACGCCATATCGCGCAGCTTCCCGCTTCACCGCTTCAAACACCCGGTGAATCGGGGTCTGCTCAAAGTCGGTCAGGTTCATCGAAACCTGCGCCAGCCCACGAACCAGAAATCCCGCGCCCTTGACGAAACGCATCCCACCACTCGAAAAGCGCACCGCCTTGGCGATCTTCTTGGCGATTTCGGTATCCGGAGTATTAAGAAAAACGTTGTAAGCGATGAGAAACTTGCGCGCCCCCACAACCGTTGCGCCCGCCGTAGGATGCACTCGCGCTTCGCCGAAATCGGGCTTGCGCGCCGGGTTCGTAGCGATGTCCGCCCGTATGCCTTCAAATTGTCCGCGCCGAATGTTCTCCAGGTTTTGCCGCTCCGGCGAAGTTGCCGCCGCTTCGTAGAGGTACACGGGAATCTGATAGCGCTTCCAGATTTGCGCGCCAACGTTCCGCGCCATGGCGACACAATCTTCAATGGTCACGCCGTCAATGGGGATAAACGGCACCACATCCGCCGCGCCCATCCGCGGATGCGCCCCCTGATGCTGTGTCAGGTCGATCAACTCCGACGCCTTTCCCACGCCGCGAATGGCGGCTTCCTGAATCGCCTCCCGCTCCCCCACCAGCGTGATCACGCAACGGTTGTGGTCAGCATCCATCTCGCGATCGAGCAGGTAGACGCCGTCCATCTTCATGGCGTCGACGATCGCATCAACTTTCGCTTCATCGCGCCCTTCGGAAAAGTTGGGGACACATTCAACCAGAGTTGACATACGCGAAAAAGAATATCACTGGGGATGGGTCGAGACTGTTTGCAGGAGAGTGCCCCATCCTGGTGTCTCCGTTTTTTGGAGAGCCAGGGTGGGGCTGTTTGGGGCGGACACCCTTGTCCTCCGTTTTGTATTTGAGTTGGGATTTTGAAGTTGTTGCGTGTTAAATCTCGGGTCTTTTCCTAAGACGAAGCTGTCTTACTGCTTAGTCACAAACTCCTCCATCACCGCCTGGCGCATCAGGTCGGGTGGGAGCAGACCCTGCTCCAAGATAAAGTCGTGAAACTTTCTCTGATTGAACTTGGTGCCCAGCCCCGCCTCGGCCTCTTTGCGCAGCTCGATCAGCTTGGTGTAACCGTAAAAGTAGCTGTTGGCCTGCCCGGGCGCGCGATAAGTGTAGCGCTCCACTTCCTCCTCGGCGAAGGCATGGGACTGCACCACGTCCTGCTCCAAAACGCGGAACGCGTCCTCCGGCTGGATCTTCCCGGCTTGCAGCTCCGGATCAAGAAACGCGCGTGCCGCCCGCATCAGTCTGTAATCGAGCGAAACCAACTGGCCCTCTAACGGCATGTACGGCCGGATGAGATATTCCGAATAGAGTCCCCACCCCTCCACGTTGGTACTGTTGAAAGCGTAGCGAAACCGCGCCACGGAAACTCCGTGTTCCAGCATGGAGTCAAACTGAAGTTCGTGTCCGGGGCGGGCTTCATGTGCGGTAAGGGTCCATGCGGCTGCGTCGAAGGTGAAGTCGTCATAGTTTTCGGACGTGGCCTGGCCGGGCCTTGCCGGAATATTCAGAGGTAGCACAAACTCTCCCTTCTGCCCGGTATTGTGCAGAAATGGCGGAGGCACCATGTGCGGCGCCGGCTGCTGGGCGGTCTCCGCCGCGGTGGCAATCCGGATCCGTGCCGAACGGTTCGGCAGGCTGACAATTTGCTTGTCGACGATGATCTCTTCGACCTGCTTCAGCCGTTCCTGATAGAACGGCAGAATGGCGTCGCCCACCAGCTGTTGCTTTTTCAATTCCCGTATCACGTCGCGATAGTCGCCCGAGAGCAGGCGCTTTCCCTTCGCAATCTGCGCCGCAATCGGCTTCATCTCCGTCTGAATATCGCTGAACGCCTGGTGAGCCATGGCCGCGAGTTGGCCGGGAGGGATATCGATGCCGTAGTCCTCCAGATTAAGCGCATACTCCTCCGGTGGAAGGCGAAAGTCGGCGCGCGCCCTGGGCAGCACATGCGCCTTTGTCCAGGCGTCGTACTCGACCAGTTGCGATTTCAGCTTGTCATAGGGTTCCCGCCAGCCGCTCAGTTTGTACTCTTGCAGGAGGGTGGCGATTCCTTCCAGGTAGTTAGGGTTACGCGACAGCTCGGTCTCGATCTCGGTGCGCGCGGGATAGACTACGCCCGGCTTGGCCATCTGCTCTATTACGCGCTGCTTCAGGATCTCGGTCAGCGACTGATGCCCAGATTCCAATCCCGCGTATTTGCGGATGCGGACCACGGCTGCGGGGCGGCGTTCCGAAGGCGTCTGTTCATCCAGCAGAACCCGCAGCCCGCTAAAGACCATCTTGCTGGCATTGAGAAAATCTACTTTGTGAGCGCGGTCGAAGTCCTGCTTCCTGAATTGCAGTTCGATCTTGCGGATCACGATCTGCAAGTCCTGCGCTACTGGCTTCTGCTTCTGCTGCCCCAGAGCGCCCTTCAGCGTCGAGAGCACACCTTCCTTCTCCTGTCGTTCCTGGTTCTCGTCCGCCAATGTTGGCTGGGACACCTCGGCGTCAAACTGGCTCAGACCCTGATTCGACCCCAGCTCAGGAGCGTGCTTCATCTCGACTGCCAGCAGCAGGTCGGTGTATTTATTGCTGGCGGCGATCCAGTCGGCGGCAGGTTCTTGGGCAGGGACTGCCAGGCTCAATACGGCAGCGGCGAGACTCACGGCTATTCTGCGATTCAACCTGTTTCTCCCGTCAGTCACTTTTTTGTGACTTTGCCGTTCCCGTAAAACTTTCCAATACCCAGCCGTACCTGCACCGTATTGATCCCAGGATTAGGATCAGAAAGCCCGGCATTGGAAATATGCATGTACCTGAACTCGACACTCCAGTTGCGTGACTCTCCCAGAAAGTGGGCGCCCAGAGCGGCAGAGGAAGTGAAGTTCACGCGGTCGGTTCCGGTTGGGACGTCATGGGTGGTGAACAGAGTTCCCCCGCTGAGTTCGAGGTAAGGCACTACTCGTCCACGGGTGGCAAAGTTCCATTTCAGGTTCAGCGGATTGAAACCCACTCCGTATGCTGTGTTGGCGGGCTGGAACACAACAAAGGCCGGCACCGCATCCAGCGCGTACTCGAATCTTCCTTCCAGGAAGCCGGGGCCGTGCGGCCGGGTAAGAATCCATCCATAACGCAACCCGGCGTTCCATACGCCGGTGCGGGAAGTCCCTCCCGGGACAGAGTGCCCGCCGCCGGTCCAAAGCTGCACTTCGTGCCCGCCATCCTCCACCCGGGACTGCCCCCAGGACAACGAAGCACACGCCAGCAGCAGCATCCCAAACAATTTCTTCATGAAGGTCTCGACCCTGGGCAACAGAGCGTAAGACTGGTCACGATACAGCAAACTTCCAGGCATGACAAATGGGTCTTTGCCCTCTAGAATTGGTTGCTTGCGAATCGTTTCAAGAGACGGCAAAACTTCAGAACCACGGACTAGCTCGCTGAAATCACACGGAGGACGGCATGCCTAAATATGTTATCGAACGCGAAATTCCGGGTGCGGGAAAACTCACTCCTGACCAGCTACAAAGCGCTTCACAAAAATCCTGTGGCACTATCAAAAATCTGGGACCACAGATTCAGTGGGTGCACAGCTACGTCACGGATGACAAACTCTACTGCGTCTACATCGCCCCGAATGAAGCTATGATCCTGGAACACGCGAAGCAAAGTGGCTTCCCGGCAAACCGCATATCTCAGGTAAAGACAATCATCGATCCCACCACCAGCGAAGCCTGATCACAACCCCGGTCGCGCGGGGCTCCCTGCCCGCGTGCATGCATCTCTCATCCGCCGCCCAACTACAACCCTAACCCACCATCCACCGCCAGTATCTGCCCAGTAATGAACTTCGGAGCCGCCGCAAAAAACAGAACCGCGGCGGCGATCTCCTCCCCCCGGCCGTTACGCCGCATCGGTGTCTGCCGCGCCATCTTTTTCATGAACCCAGCCGCCGCCTTCTCTCCCAGGTCAATCATCCCTGGCGCCACGCAGTTCACCGCGATCTCCGGCGCCAGTGCCTTCGCCATCACCTTCGTGAGCATGTGTACCGCCGCTTTCGAAGAACAGTAGTGAGCGTGACTCGCCCACGGACGTAGCCCCCCCAGCGATCCCAGGTTGATGATTTTTCCCTTGCGCTCTCGCAGATACTTCAAAGCTTCACGCGAAACCAGAAACGGCCCGCGCGTGTTGGAAGCAAAGATGGCGTCCCACTGTTTGAGCGTCAGCTTTTCGAATGTAACGGTCTCGTAGTTGGCGGCGTTATTGACCAGGATGTCCACTCCGCCCAGTTCCCTCGCTGTTTCCTTGATCGCTGATCTCACGCTCTTTTCGTCGGTGATATCGCAGCGCAGGGCCAGGGCGCGCCCGCCGAAACAGCCAGCGTCAATTACCGTATGCTGCGCCTCGCGCGTTGAATTCCGGAAGGTGATGGCGACATCCGCCCCCGCCTCCGCCAGCGCCAGCGCAATTGCACGCCCCAACCGCCGCGCTCCACCCGTGATCAGGACGGTCTTGCCAGAGAGAAGTTTGCCATCATTGCGAGCCATCCAGGGATTGTAAATGGAGTCGCGGGAGTCAGAGCATTTGGCAATTGGCAATTAGCGTTTGGCTGGTGCTTTGAAGAGGCCAAGCGTTATCGGGCTTTCCGTGCTTCAGTCGAATTCATGACGCGAGCGCTCTTGAGCTGGAAGACCACTCCGGCGCTCCGAACCGGCGCTCAGGATTCGAGACCCAGAAAGGCCCGCATGCGATCCAGCTCCGCCTCGAGTTCACGCTTGAAGGCGTGATCGCGCGGTGGCGATTCGACATAGCCGAACTCAGATTTAAGGTCACCGTTCTTCACCGAGAGGTTGCCCCAGCCAATCACGCGGTCGCGCCAAAGCAGCGGCAGAGCATAATAACCGCGCTTGCGTTTGGGCGGCGGCGTGTAGGCTTCAAAACGGTACACCCAGCCCCACAACAGCTCGAAGCGGGCGCGGTCCCACACCACCGGGTCGAAGGGCGCCAGCAAGCGCACCGTGTCCTGCGGCGCACGGCACGCCTCATCCGCCTGGGCCGGCCAATACCAGTCGACGCCATCGACGCGCTGATGCGCGAGCCGCTGTTTAGCCCGCTGCAAAGCGCTCTGCAACTCGCCGTGCCACTGCGGTACAGCGAAACGCAGCCGGCGTACAAGGAACGACAGGCTCGCACCGGGCAGCGGGGCGTAGATGCGGACGGCCACATCGACCAGGACGTCGACCCGCGCGCGGCGCGCGGCTGCATCGGTCGGCCCGAGCCCGTGCTGGTGTGCGCTGTAGATGCGGATGCCGCCCTCGCGTCGCACCACACGCAGCATGCCCCGGTAGTGCATGGCGTCCAGCAGGTGGGTTGTAGCGTTCGACGAGCCGCCCCAGTAGTTCCTCACCTTGCCGTGCGAGAAATGGTCATCTACCTCGCGCGGGTGCACTGTACCGCGTTCGCGTACGAACTCCAGCAGAAGCTGTGCCCGCTTCCTACGTGCCGCGGGCCAGGGCTGACAGCCCTCGGCAGGGACGCAGCTATTCGAGCGCGGATGCATCAGCGCCTGTATAGAACTGGTCACGAAGCCGTAATTGACGAAGAAGTCCTCCTCGATGCCGAGCTTCGAGTAGCGGCGGTCCAGGTCGTCGGCACGGTAATCCTTGACGCGATGGCGCAGCATCAGGTCTTGAGCTCGCGCCGGAGCGCGGATGGGGTCGGCCTGCACAAAGCCCAGCCTGTGGAGGGCGCGCTTTAGCGTGGTGGGCGTGGAGAGACTATGGGCGATGGCAAAGCGTCGCAGGTCGTCGAGGGTGATCAGCATCGCCAAGTGTTGCCCAAAGGTCGTGGCGCCACAACGCTTTCAAAGCGCTGGCTTCCGTACAATCCAGAGCCTAGTCTAAGTCTAAGCGGGGACTCCCCTCGCCCTGGATTGAAAGGAATCCTTCGTATGGGATGGGCCAATTGCCAATTGCTAAGTGCTTTCCCCCCATCATCAAACCTGCTAAACTCCGCCCATGGAGGCGTTGCGCCAAGTCGTGGTTTACTCCCGCAAAGGCTGCCATCTTTGCGAAATCGTCAAGGAAACCCTGTCCAAGCTGCAGCGCCGGGGCGGCTTCGCTTGGCGCGAAATTGACGTGGAAACCGACGACGACCTACGCCGCCGCTTCACCGACGAAGTCCCTGTCGTCTTCATCGATGGCCACAAAGCCTTCAAGTACCACATGGACGAACGCGAATTCCTGCGCAGACTAACCAGCTAGACTTCGTCCTCACCCAGGGCTTCGCGCAAAACCCACCGCGTCTATCTCCTGACACACACGTGTCTGTCCTGACACAATCCAATCTCGCCGGGTGATCTAAGTTCTTTATTTAGATCTCACCATCACGGGAATTTCTCGTGCTAACACAATCCGCAGGAGGTGGGTCATTTGATACGCCAAATCGCTGCGCTTGTGTTCATCTTCATCTGTACCACCATAGCTTGGATGATCCTTGGAGCCACAATCTCATCCCGCACCTATTCCAGCAATGAACAGCTTCAGGGCCGGGTAGCCTCCACTTGGGGGACCCCACAGGAACAGGCGCCCCCAACTGCCACCTACACTCAGACCGAGCTAAGGAACGTAGCCAGATGGGAGAATGGCAAGTCGGTCATGCGCACCGAGAAGTTCGCCACTCCAATGCCGGTCCCGCTCGCCGGCAGCCGCATTCAAGTAAATCTCCATCTCGATCCTCGCCAGAAAGGCTTACTCTGGTACAGCACCTACGCGGTCGAATTCGCTGGCGACTACAGCTTCCCCAATCACAGTGCTGAGTCTCGGACTCTCTGCTTTCGCTTCAAATTCCCCGCCCAAAAAGCCGTGTATGACGGTCTCACCATGCAAGTAAATGGCAACATCATTTCTCCAACAACAGATGACCAGGGCGCAAACGGGCAAGCCACTGTGGGCCCGGGAGAGACGGCTATCTTCCATATCGCCTATCGGTCCCAGGGTCTGAACACTTGGCGATACAAGCTGGGCGACGGGGTCGCGCAAGCGCACGATTTCACCCTCAGCATGCGTACCAATTTCAAAGACATCGATTTCGCCGACGATACTCTTTCGCCCACCTCGAAGCAGTGGACATCAACCGGATGGGACCTTACCTGGCATTATTCCGACCTGATTTCCGGATTCCAGATGGGCATGACGATGCCTGAAAAGCTTCAGCCCGGCCCGCTCGCCGGGGAGATCAGCTACGCGGCGCCAGTCTCTTTGTTCTTCTTCTTTTTTCTGATGTTCATCATCACAACCATGCGCAACATCGATCTTCATCCGATGAATTATTTCTTTCTTGCTACTGCGTTCTTCGCCTTTCACCTACTGCTCGCCTATCTGGTGGATCATATTTCGATCCATGCTGCTATGGTCATTGCATCACTGGTCTCGATCACACTGGTCATCAGTTATCTACGGCTGGTCGTCGGCATCCGCTTTGCGGCCTTAGAAGCTGGGACCGCTCAATTGATCTACTTGATCGTCTTCTCCTACGCTTTCTTCTGGAAAGGATTCACCGGGCTCTCGATCACGATCATTTCCGTGACCACTCTTTTTGTAGTGATGCAGGCTACCGGCAGGATTCGGTGGTCAGAGAAGTTCGCCGGGCGGGAGGCCCTGAAACCCTCAACCAATGGTGCTTGATCCAGTCAGCTCGGCTCGAGAGTTCGCTTGTCGCGGACCTGCCCCGAGGCGAGTCAATTCAGCGCGACGAGCGGTTCTTATGACGGCGGCCCAAGTTGGTAAAACCTGGAGCCCACTCTCAATCGACAACCAGGGCTTCCGGAGAACGAATCACTACTTTGCCGCGCTCTTTGAGGACGGCGCCCTTACGTTCCCATCCACTCAGGAGCCGGCTTGCAGTGAACAGACTTACGTCTGCCAAAGAGCCGAGCTGCTCATTCGTAACCTCAACCTCGACTCCTTTGGGATGCTCCCGGCCGCTTCGATACCCGAGATCCAACAATTTATCTGCGAGCCTTTGTTCAGCTGTTTTGGTAAGCAGACCAGCATGACGTTCCGCGTAGGCTTTCAGATAATCAATAAGCATACGAAACGCGTTCTCGTGAAGTTGGGGGTAGCGATCAGTCAGCTTTCTAATGCTTGCGTGTCCCCAAACGGCCAACTCAACATTGGAAATTGCTTTTGCAGAACCGAGGCTCAACGGAGGGTTTCTCAGCAGAGCTCCCAGCCCGAAGACATCCCCGGGAACTAGCAAGCGGAGAACCAGTTCATGGCCTGTCTTGGTTCCCTTGTAGTAACTGACCCGGCCTTTTATCAATAGAAATAGATGGGTTACTCTTTCACCCTGGGTAACGATTGTTCGCTTGGCAGCGAACCGCTTAGTCTGTGCCGCGACCAGTATGACATTGACGCTCTCCCGGTCAAGACCTGCGAAGAGTTCCGAGGTTAGGGCGACCTGCAGAGTGTGTGAACTAGCTTGAGGCATATGTTTGCTGAATCTATCCATGTGCGCCTCAAAACTTACAAGTGTCAAAACTACCGGGCTCGAACCTAAATCCTTCTCGTACCGTGCAACGTGTCGAAGTGAATCGATCCAAGCTGTTCCTGGGTTAGCCCATGTTGGTGCTCTCGTCAAACCAGGCAAACAAGGACAACGCGGGGATCGCGAGACGAATGTAGGACAGTGCACGCATGGGAACCTCTTCGGCGCTACTACAAATGTGGAAGAGCTCAGAGATGCAGGACGCCTGACCCGTTTTGGCCCTGGTGATTTTATCGCATAAATCGAGCACTTGGACGCCATCGTTGTGCAGTTCTTGCCAGGGTGGCTGGTGGCGTCTCTGGTTTGCCCGCTTTGCGAAACCGGACCTCAATCATTCTGCTGTCAGAAACTTGTACTGCGCCGCCGTCAACGGCACTACGCTTAGCCTTCCCTGCCGCACCAGTGGAGAGTCCGCAAAAAGCCTATTGGCTTTCACTTCCGCCAGAGTCACAGGCCTGTCCAGGGCCTTGCCTGCCTTGATGTTCACCTGAGGGTTCTTGGGGTCTGAAGCGTCCACCGAAATCACCGTCGCCGTCCCCACCGCGCTCTTGTGCTCGCCGGTTTCGTAGATCACAAGCCGGTCGCCCGGCTTCATTTCGCGCAGATGTCTCAACGCTACCGGGTTCGCCACCCCGTCCCACACCGTGTTCTTCTCGCGCTGCAAGTCAGCAAATGAATAGACAGAAGGCTCGGTCTTGAGTAGATAGTCCATAGGATTTTAGATTGTAGATTTTAGATTGCAGACTAAACAATAGCGCCTCAAATGGGCGGTGATCTTCAATCTCAAATCTGAAATCTGCAACGATATCTTTACTGCATCTTTACTGCGGTTTCGTCGAATCAGGCTCGGGAGCGCTCTTTTCATCCTGCTTGTCGCCCGGATGCTCTTCATAAATGGAATACTGCCCGGCTGGCCGCTTCATCTTGACCGTAATCTCGAGCGTGGGCTTGTCGATATCGTAGTCGGCGCCGAAAGTTTGAAAACCAGGAGCCAGCACCTGCACCCGCAATTTACCGTAGGGCGCGCCATCGAAGCTGGCCTTGCCTTCCCCATCGGTCTTGATTTGCAGCCCGCCCTTTGATTGCTTTCCGTTTTTCTGCACTGGATGCATCACCACGCTGGCGTTGCGAATGGGCTTGCCGTTGTAATCCCGGAGAACCTGAAAGTTCAGCATCGCGGTGTCGTCCTGGGCAAAAGCCGCCACCGAAGCCAGAAGAACAGTAATTGCGAAGCCAAGCACAATTTTTCTCATAACCGACTCTTAACCGGAATAATCAATGTAGCCGCGAGCTCCTACCCGCGCAACCAGCCGCCTTTCAGCGCCGTCGCAGGAGGCCACAAACCCATGGGATCGCTTGGACTGAATCATTAATAAGTGTATAAGATTCAACAAAGTACGGGACGCTAGCCAATCCCCATTTGACATGAACCGCCGCCCAACCTACAATTGGCACTCGTGAGCACCGAGTGCTAACAATCCTTACAATCTAATTTCACTGGCGATCAGCCCAGATCCAAAAACTCAAAAACGATCGAAAGGAGTCTGCAAGTATGGCTAAGTTCACCCCGTTACACGACCGTATTCTAGTCCGCCGTATTGAGGAAGGCGAGACCACCCGTGGAGGCATCATCATCCCCGACAGCGCCAAAGAAAAGCCTCAGGAGGGAGAAGTCATCTCCGTCGGCAAAGGCAAGAGCAACGATGAGGGCAAGGTATTCCCCCTGGCCGTAAAAGAGGGCGACCGCATCCTGTTCGGCAAGTATTCCGGTACCGAAATTAAACTCGATGGTGAAGATTTCATCATCATGCGTGAAGAAGAAGTACTGGGAATCCTCGCCGGCGCGGCCAAGAAAGAACTTGCAGGATCGCGGCGCTAACTGAGAACCGCGAACTGACACCTGAAAACTTGTTTTCACCAAATTTCGCAGGCCAAGCCTGCAATCAACCGATAGGAGATTCAAGTCATGGCAAAACAGATCGTACATGGCGAGGAGTCGCGACAGGCGATTCTCCGCGGCGTCAACCTGCTGGCTGACGCGGTAAAAGTCACTCTCGGCCCCAAGGGCCGCAACGTCGTCATCGAAAAGAAATTCGGTTCCCCAACCATCACCAAGGACGGCGTCACGGTAGCCAAAGAAATCGAACTCAAAGACTCGCTCGAAAACATGGGCGCGCAAATGGTCCGTGAAGTCGCCAGCAAGACCTCCGACGTAGCCGGCGACGGCACCACCACCGCCACCGTTCTCGCCCAAGCCATCTACCGCGAAGGCGTAAAGACGGTAGCGGCCGGCGCCAACCCAATGGCCATGAAGCGCGGCATCGAAAAGGCCATCACCGCCATCTGCGGCAGCATCGACAAAGAAGGCAACCGCGTCAAAGGGGAACTGGACAAGTTCTCCAAGCCCGTCACCGGCGACATGATCGCCCAAGTAGGCACAATCAGCGCCAACAATGACGAGACGATTGGGAACATTATTGCTCAGGCTATGAAGAAGGTGGGCAAGGATGGCGTCATTACTGTGGAAGAGGCGAAGACGCTGGAGACGCAGTTGGACGTTGTCGAGGGCATGCAGTTTGATCGTGGGTACCTCTCTCCTTACTTTGTTACCGATCCGGAGCGGATGGAAGTTTCGCTCGAGAATGCTTACATCCTGATCAACGAGAAGAAGATCAGCTCGATGAAAGATCTGCTTCCTCTTCTTGAGCAGATTGCCAAGAGCGGCAAGCCGCTTTTGATCGTGGCTGAAGATGTTGAGGGCGAAGCATTGGCCACGCTTGTGGTCAACAAGCTGCGTGGCACGCTGCAAGTCGCGGCCGTCAAGGCTCCTGGCTTCGGCGATCGCCGCAAGGCTATGCTGCAGGACATTGCCACCCTCACCGGCGGCAAGGCCATCACGGAAGACCTCGGCATCAAGCTGGAGAACGTCCAGATGTCCGACCTCGGCCAAGCCAAGAAGATCACCGTGGACAAGGACAACACCACGCTGGTCGAAGGCAAGGGTAAGCACTCCGAGATCGAAGGCCGAGTGAAGGAAATCCGCAGCCAGATCGACAAGACCACCAGCGACTACGACCGCGAGAAACTGCAGGAGCGGCTGGCGAAGCTGGTTGGTGGCGTGGCTGTGATCAAAGTTGGCGCTGCGACTGAGACCGAAATGAAAGAGAAGAAGGCTCGCGTCGAAGACGCCATGCACGCTACCCGTGCGGCCGTGGAAGAAGGCATTGTCCCCGGCGGCGGCGTGGCTCTGGCCCGTTGCGTCAACGCTCTCGACAAGCTGAAGCTCGAGGGTGATGAGCAGATCGGTGTCAACATCGTGAAGCGCGCCCTGGTAGAGCCGCTGCGCCAAATCTCAGAGAACGCCGGAGAAGAAGGCGCAATTGTTCTGGGCAAGGTCAACGACTCGAAAGACAACAACTACGGCTACAACGCCCTGACCGGCGAGTACGAAGATCTGGTCAAGGCAGGCGTGCTCGATCCGACCAAAGTGGTGCGCACCGCACTGCAGAACGCCGGCTCGATCGCGTCCTTGATGCTGACCACCGAAGCCCTGGTAGCGGAGATCCCGGAAGAGAAAAAGGGAGCTCCAGCCGGCGGACACGGTGGCGGCGGTATGGAAGGAATGTACTAAGAAGCTGTCAGCTCTCAGCCGTCAGCTTTCAGCTAGAACCTGGCCCCGTGCGCAAGCGCGGGGCTTCGCTTTTGGAGTGGCAAGGGTTGTGTGGGGACGGGCGCGCTCGCCCGTCCAGGCCGAGCGAAGCTCGCCGGGTCTTCGGGGGTGCTCGGCTCACCTTTTCGAAAAACGTGAAGGACTACTTTCTTGCCATTGACTGGAATATCGCGAAGACCGCACCTTGGGGGTCAGCGATTACCGCAAAGCGGCCCACGCCTTCCATGGTCATGGGCTCCAGGTGAAAACTGGCGCCCGTTTGCTTGGCCTTGGCGGCGATGGCGTCGCAGTTCGAGACTTGAATGTACGGAAGCCAATGCGGAGGGCCTGGGGGACGATGCGTGGTTGGTGGAACGCCTCCGATAAACTGCTCGCCGTTCTTTATGTGCAGGTAGCCTGAGGAATCGTGCTCGGATTTTTCCAGCTTCCATCCAAAGAGGCTGGAATAGAACTTCCCCGCTTGCACCGGGTCGGGCGTGCTCAGGTCGGCCCAGCAGAGCGTGCCGTCCACTCCGGTAATCGCGTTCGGTTGTTGCTTCGCCTGCCACAGACAGAACGTAGCTCCGGTGGGATCCTGGACCACGGCCATGCGGCCGACATCGAAGACGTCGAAGGGCGGGGCACACACCTTGCCGCCAAGTTCGGAGACGCGTTTCGCGGCCGCATCCGTATTCTCCACCGCAATATAAATGCTCCAATGGGGCGGCATGCCCTTTTGCTCGTTGCGCAGCGTGTATGCGGCAGTGCCAGCGTCACGGCCTGCGAGCTTGAACATGGTGTAGACCTCGCCCGGCCCGATAGGTATGTCGGAGGAAGCCCATCCGAAAAGATTGGTATAGAACTCTTTGGCGGCGCCCAGCTCGGTGGTGGCCAGTTCGAGCCAACAGAAAGAGCCAATCGGATATTTGTCGATGGTGGTCATGGCCAAAGTATATAACTGAAAGCAAGTGCTCGCTTCTGGCTACTAGCTACTGGCTTGAATGGCGAAGCTCGACGGGTCTTTGGTGGCCCGACCACCCTCGAAAAGCGCGAAGGGTGGGGCCCCCGGACTAGAGCACACAGACTATTGACCATTGCATAATGTAGCTACACAGGAAACAACTCCGCCTGTTGCCAGAAGGCCATGACCACAGTTGGCCGCTGACGCATTGCGACGCAGAACCAATACAATCAGAGTTCCTGGAAAATCGCTGTTTACGAATTGAGGAGCAGGATGGAACATAACCTGCAGCACACAATATCGCTTCTCACTCGCACCCCCGCTACTCTCAATGCGCTTCTACGTGATCTACCGGAAACGTGGACGCTCCGAAATGAAGGTGAAAACACTTGGAGCGCGTTCGATGTCGTCGGTCATCTGATTCACGCCGAACGCACGGATTGGATATCGCGGGCGAGGATAGTGCTGCAATTTGGCGAGACTCAGACGTTTGAGTCCTTTGATCGTTGGGGACACGTACGAGAGAGTCAAGGTAAGTCGCTGGGGCAGTTATTGGATGAATTTGCTCGTTTGCGGTCAGAAAACCTGGGCGAACTGCGTGCATTGAATCTGCGGCAAGAGGACCTCGAGCTGCGTGGACGACATCCCGCCCTCGGAGTAGTTACTCTGTCCGGGCTGCTGGCGACCTGGGCAGCTCATGACTTAACTCATCTGCACCAGATCTCAAGGGTCATGGCTTACCAATACAGGGAGGCCGTGGGTCCGTGGAGCGGATACCTTGGCGTGCTGCAGTGCGCCGGCCACAGCTCTCCTTAATGAACTCTCCAGATATGCGGTGTTGCGACAACACCCGCCAATCGTAGGCTGCCCATTGGGGCGTCAGTCGTATCAACTCTGCTTTATCTTTGGCCGCACTCGTGGAGGCTGCGGCGAACAGCGCCGCAAATGCAGGAGCGGTGATGGCAGAGAAAACGCCATGTCCCTCGACTTCGCTCGGGATGACAGGGAGAGGATTATTCCGGCGCTTTTGCACTGCCGAGCTTTTTGCTCGGCTGGGCGGACGAGGCCGTCCGCCCCTACGTGGTCCGTGGTGGCGGAACAGAAGGGCCTGGGCGCTTCCCTTCCCACCTTTCGAAGCGCGAAAGGTGGGGCACCCGGCATTGTTTTCGGCGGCCCCCGGCAGATCTAGTTGACGGTGATTCGGACACTAACCGCGTGCTGTCCAGTACCAGCAGTTCCGACTATCTGCACATTAAAGGTACCCCGGGGCGTTTTTCCGCCGGTAGAGAGTCTCAGCGCTGAGGTCGTCCCATTGCTGCCCGGAATCGCGCTGGATGGGGAGAAATTGCACGTGGCAGCGCTCGGCAGCCCGGAGCAGGAGAACGCTACCGCAGAATTGAATGCACCACCTAAGGGATTGAGGCTGACATTGAATTGAGCTGATTGGCCGTGCTTCACGGTCGCAGCGCTGGGACTCGCCGCGATCGAAAAGTCGACGCCGACTCCGCTCAGACTAACACTGGGACTCCTCGCGGTAATGCCGTCCGACCCGCTTACCATAAGCGTCCCCAGGCGAGTGCCCGTCGCAGCGGGAGTGAATGTGACGTTGAAGGCACAAGAAGTGCCTCCCCGGACGCCAGCCGCGGAGCAGCTGTTGGCTTGAGAAAAGTCGCCCGTGATCCCGATACTCGAGAACTGGAAACAAGTAGTGCCCGTGTTGGTCAGCGTGACCGGCTGGGCGCCGCTGGAGGTGCCAATCGCTTGATTCGGGAAAGTGAGCGCGCTGGTAGAAAAAACTGGCGTCGGCTGCTCGCACCAGTTCGTAAGAACCTAGATCTACCGTGCTCACACAATCGTTGTTGCCGTCGAGGATTCGGGGATTTCCGGCGAAGTCCGTCTGCGGCAGATTAGGGGCGACGTTGGTGCCTGCGTCAATCGCAGGGGAGGTGGTTTGCAGATGGAAGTCTCCAGTTGCAACGTTCACGAGCTGCGGATCGGCCGAGATATTGCCATTTTGGCCAGCCTGGCTGGCGCATGTCCCAGCGAGGCCGGTGCCATTGGAGCTGAAGGCGTCATTATTGGTAAAGGTGGGTGGCTGCTGGACATAAGTGGCGTCACAATAGACTGCATTCTGGCCTGAGGCGCCACTCAAAACGTTATTGAAAAACTGGACCTGATTGTCGAATCCGTTGGCGTAGACAGCGGAACCCTGGCTACCGCCGAAGTTGCCGACGATCGTATTGTTCACCAGGATCGGACCCCGGGCACCGAACGGCACTCCAAAATAGACACCGCCGCCTTGTCCAGCGGAATTGTTGTAGATCAGGTTTTGAATGATAAGGGCGTCCGAGTCATTCGACATCGATATTCCGCCACCTTGCGCGGCCGGGGAAACGCCGGTTGCGGTATTCCCCGTGATGATGTTGTTTTTGATCGTGGGCGTGCCGGCTGCATTCATTGAGATTCCACCGCCGTCACCGGAAGGCCAAGTGTTATTTGCAATTACGTTCCCGATGATCTGTGCCTGACCGGCGCCGCCGATAGCGATTCCGCCTCCACCCGGTCCACCAGAGCAGCCGAACTGGGTGTTGTTCTGAACCGTGTTTCCCTCGATCCGCGACGAGGAGAACTCGACTGCGATTCCGCCCCCTTCACTGCAAGCGGTATTGTGCTGAACGATGTTATTCATGATAGTGGGAGACGTTGAATAAATGAAATGCCACCGCCGTCGAAATTCTGGTTGGAAATCGTGCCATCTGCCCTGCCGTTCTGGATGGTGAAGCCGTTCAACACCGAGTTCGGACCCTCTCCGCTGTTGAAAATCACGACTGGTGCCTTGGCCCCCCCGTCGATAGTGGTGACCGAAGCTCCGCCTGAACTAGTCACCGTGATCAGCTTGCCGCTGAAATTGAGGTTCTCGCTATAAGTGCCCGGCGCGACCAGCACCGTGTCGCCATTATTTGCGGCGTTAATGGCTGCCTGAATGGTGGCCTGGTCACTGGGCACGTGAATGGTAGTTTGCGCGGCAGCGTGCCCGAAGAGGAAGCAGACGAGCGCAACAACCGGAAGCAGAGTTAGATGGGTGCGGCGGCTTGAAGACGACATGGCGAAACTCCCTTTTTGCTCGAGACAGGCCTGTTCAATCGCGAGAAGCGCTTTGTGAGGACGGTGAAGGGCTTGCCAGGGGGAGCGGCACAATCAAAAGCCGCGCCGGGGTGACTTGCATTTTTCATCGCCTACTTCATTCTTAGAAAGAAAATCCCCGCGCCTAACAACCATGACCCTCGGCACCACAATCCGACGGCTTGGCATCACATTCGTGCTGGCGGTTGTGCTGGCATTTCTGCTCATCATCGTCGTGCCAGACCGTCTCCTCGTCCTGCTCTTTGCGATCCTCTGGCGGGCGCTGTTTCTCGGCTGGCCGCACTTGCGCCGGTGGTTGGCCTTCATAAAGTTCCCCAAGGCCCCTGCGCCCCCACGACCGCCTGCCCCCAAGGCCCGCTCTGGCTGCGCCTGCTCCGCAGCACATTCGTGACTGCCGGCAAGATCGGACTGGCGTTCTTTCTGCTAGGCCTGGTTGGATTTGGGCCTGCTGCCTCTCAGCTGTGCGCAGGCGCAGAGAGCCCACAACACTGTCCAAACTTCGGGTGAGCACACACCTTTAGGTGCTCTTCCACGTTGCTCAAGATGCAGGGGCGGTGACGGGATGGACTCCGTCTTCGCCGTTTGCAGCTTTCGCGGACGAGCGTACGAGCCACACGAGCAAGCAGATTCCTAGTCTGTTACGATCCACTCTATGTCAACACACTTTCTTTCCCGCCGCTCGTTTCTTGCTTTGTCTGCGATGCTTCCCTGGTCTCTGCGTACGTTTGCGGCGACATCCATTCCGGTCGGTCTCGAGCTATATTCAGTGCGCAATGCCTTGAAAGACGATCCCATAGGCACGGTCCGTGCCGTGGCTCAGATGGGCTACCAGTGCGTCGAATTCTATGCGCCTTATTTCGACTGGACCGAGCCGCAGACCAAGGAGATGAAGAAGTTACTCGATGACTTGGGCGTCCGCTGCTTCTCCACCCACAACAGCAGTTCGTATTTCACTGCGGAGAACCTCAAGCGGGCACGCGACATGAACCTGATTCTGGGAAGCAAGTACGTGGTCATGTCGAGTTCCCAGCCCAAACCCGGCTTGGACGGATGGAAGGAGGTTGCGGACACGCTAAACTCTGCCGCCGACCAGCTCGAACCGGCGGGATTAAAGGCCGGCTATCACAACCACGAGCTTGAGTTCACTCCTGTCGAGGGCAAACGCCCTATCGAAATACTGACGAAGAATACAAAGTCATCCGTCATGCTGCAACTTGATGTGGGCACTTGTTTGGAGGCGGGCTCCGATCCGGTGGCTTGGATTCGCGCCAACCCGGGGCGAATCCGGTCCATCCATTGCAAGGACTGGTCGGCCGAAGGTGGAAAAGGCTACACCGTCCTATTCGGTGAAGGCGCGGCAGATTGGAAGAATATTTTCGCCGCTGCTGAAAGCGTCGGAGGGATTGAATATTACCTAGTCGAGCAGGAAGGCAGCAGATTTTCCGAGTTCGACACCGCCAAACGATGCCTTCAGACATTCCACAGGCTGCGTCCGGTTTAGGTTGAGGTGAAGCGCGAGAAGTCTCAGAGCCTTCCGGGCTCACGACCTCGCGGGCCGTTTCGTGAGTACTTCGACGCCCTTCCCCGGGGGCTCATTGTTTCAGAGACACAGTTAGTCGCAGGCGACAAGCCTCCGGTCGACCGTCCTTAAACGCAGGAACGAACTTCCAGCCTGAAGCGGCATTGATCAATTCGGCGTCAACCCATTTCACTTTGCCTGCCGGTTCGGCTGACCGAACCTTTCCCGCAGAATCGATCACCAGATCCACCAGCAATTCCTCGGGCTGATCTTGCTGCTGCGACATCAAGACAGGAGGGCGCCGAAGCAAAATCATATGGGGCGGCATTACTTCCAAGCTGCTCTCTGATTGTGACCTACTCACAACATCGAAAATCTGTGCGTGTCTCTTTCGGCCCCTTGAGGGTTCTGTAGACTCGCCATCGGTTTGAGCGCGGATTCCGCGAGAGTATGCATTCAGAATTCCTGTTCGAATCCGGCTGACGTCTCCCGCAGGCCACATTTCAGCAATCGAGCGCCACGCCTCCTCCTCACGTCCACTGTACAGGTAGGCCCAAACGATCTCCAATACTTTAGCCTTTATCATCCTCAATCGATGCAAACGCTCTGCCGAGAATAAGGGCGACGATGTCAACCCGCCGTCCGAGTTCTTGAAATCCTGCAGGTCCTGCGAATGAAGCTCCATCCTTATCTTGGCGATTTCACTGTCAAAATAAGCCTGGAATTCCGAGCTTACGTCCAGCAATCGGCCGTGCGCAAATCGGAGCACGACGGTTGGCGCAAAGTCCAGTTCGCTGCGGGCCAGGTTCTCGAAGCCATTCACCGCGGCGGCGTCGTCGGTCCAGATTTCGACGCTGCCATCGAGGTCCGTATCAGCAGCGCTGAAGAAATCTCCGCCAGTCATGGTCCGCAGCAAATGCGGCGGTTTTTCCAGCGCATAAATCTGATACGCCATACAGCAGTCCCGCTCAGACTTCTTCACTTGAAAGGTGGCCACTGGCACGCCAACACCCAAGTCCACGCCGAATCCATCGACATCAACCTGCGAAGCCTTGTCGGCTACTGGCAATTCCTCTTTGTCCCAACTGAGAGTTGCTGCACAACTTCGGATCGCGAATGTTCCATTCCGTGCCGCTCCCACCCGGACCTTTATTCCGGTACGGAACTGCGCTTCGAAATTCCCATCCCCCTCGGTGCATAGGACATCGTGCGTTTGGGCGACGCAAACGCTCGACGTCAGGAAGAAAACGAAAAGTAATGCTCTTACCATTGCGCCATCATCGATTACCCATTTCGTCGGCTGACCATCGGCTGGCGGCTCGACGGTGAAAACTTTGCTGGCGCGGTACGGCTAGAGGGCGACTTACGAACCGAACTTGCAAAACTTGTTCTCAGGCTGCCCGCAGACCCCGCACTGAATCGCGAAGAGCCCACCGGCCAGCCGTTGGCCCGATGCAGCCTGCGCCGACGCAGTGGTCACGTACAAAGTCCTAAGATCGGAACCTCCAAGCGTGCAGGTCGTAATATTTTTCACCGGCATTTCAACCACGTGGTCAATCTTCCCGTCAGGGCTGACTCGGACAACGCATCCGCCATGGTATCGGCAGTTCCACAAATAGCCTTCGGCATCGACGGCAGAGCCATCCGGCAGGCCGCGCTCGAAATCCTCAAAAAACGGCGCTTCGTTTGAAATCGTCCCTGTCCCCGGGTCGTAGTCATACATCCAGATGATATTCGCAAGTGTATCCCCAAAATAGAAACGCCGCCGATCGGGACTCCACGCCAGAGTGTTTGAAATGCCAATGCCTCGCCGGTGTATGGTCACGCTAGCGTCGGGATCGATCCGATGGAGAATACCGTCCTTCCCGCTGCCGGCGTCTCTTGCCGATCCATCGGGGTTCACGTTGTTGCGCATCGAGCCAACCCACAACGATCCCCACGGATCAGCACGCCCCTCGTTGAGGCGAACCGCAGGCCATCCCTCAAGAAGGTAAATAGGTTTATGCCGAAAGTCCGTGGCCGGCTCCCATAAAATCACGCCTGAGCCCAGAACTACGGCTAGCGCTTCATCCCGGTCGGTCAGCGTCAGCGCAGTCACCGGCTCATCGAAAAACCATGTCCGGACACACTGGTCCGCCAATGTGAAACGATGAATCAGGAACCGGTTGATGTCGGTCCAGTAAACCGCCGAATGTGCCGCGTGCCAGACCACCCCTTCGCCGCATACGTCGCCCGTAGGCGCGATACAGACCGGTGGTGAGGTCATTGTCATGGGCAATGAGATCACTGAACCCCGATGCCAGCCAGCAGCCCGCCATCTACCAAGTAATCGCCACCGGTACAAAATGCTGCTCGGTCCGATGCGAGAAACGCCGCCAGCTCCGCCACCTCCTCCGCCGTCCCAATACGCCGGAGCGGATGAGCATCTCCGAAACGTTTGAATACCTCTTCGATGGGCACGCCCGGTGAAAAGTGCTCCGCCGAGCGCTCCAGCATCGGCGTGCGTATGGATCCGGGACTGATCGAATTCACTCGTATGTTGTCGGACGCATGATCGAGCGCCAGGGCCCGCGTAAGACTGTGGACCGCTCCCTTCGAGGTCGCATACGCCGCAACCCCGCGCTGGCAGGCATATCCCTGAACCGACGCGAGATTAATAATGGATCCTCCGCCCCGCTTCTTCATCTCCGGAATTCCGAAATGGCCGAGAAGATAGATGCTCCCGACGTTTACCATCATGCACCGGTTCCAGTCTTCCAGATCGGTTTCGACCACCGTACCGAACGGATGAAAGGCAGCCGCGTTTACGATCACATCCAGGCCACCTAAGTCGCGCGCTGCCTTCGCCACTACGTCCCGGACGGCGTCGGTTTGCGTGACGTCGCACCGCTCCACCCGTAAACTGAGCCCATTCACTTTCGCATCGAGCGCCAGTTCCTGGTTGGCGGCCAGTTCGATGCCACACGCCAAAACATCGGCTCCGTCCTTCGCGAAACGCTTGGCAATCGCGCGACCAATGCCAGTCGTTCCGGTCACAATCGCAACTTTGCCTTCAAACTCTTTCATGGACGTCGGCCCCCCCGGCATCTTTGTGACAAACTCCGGCGAGCTGCTGCAAAACTCAAGTTCCCGTAGAGACGAAGCTAGCTATGGCTACGCCTCCCACCGCGAGCCCAGACGTAGCTTGCTGCATCTCTTCAGAAATGTATCCGAGCTAATGACTCTCTCTGGGCACATCCGCGCCGCGGCAGCCAACCAGAAAATCGAGGTCTGCGCCCCGATCCGCTTGCAGTACGTGTTCGATGTACAGTCGTTGATACCCGCCACTGGCAACCGGGGCAGGCGGCGTCCAGGCCTTGCGGCGGCGGCTGAGTTCACCTTCCGGTACGCATAGTTCAAGCTTGCGTGCCTCCACGTTCAACTCAATCTCGTCGCCATTTTGCACCAGAGCCAACGTCCCCCCGGCGCTGGATTCAGGGGTAACATGCAACACCACCGTCCCGTACGCGGTTCCACTCATGCGTGCGTCGGAAACCCGCACCAGGTCGGTGATTCCGCGTTCCAGCAGTTTCTTCGGCATGGGCATGTTGCCCACTTCCGGCATCCCGGGATAGCCTTTCGGGCCCGCACCCTGCAAGACCATCACCGAGTTTTCGTCAATCTCCAGCGCAGGATCGTCAATGCGCTCTTTGAAATCTTCAATATCATTGAAGACCACGGCCCGGCCGCGGTGTTTGAGCAAACTCGGCGTCGCGGCGGAAGGCTTGATCAAAGCACCTCCGGGCGCCAGATTGCCGCGCAGGACAGCGATTCCCGCCCGCTCCCGAATTGGACTTTCCCGGCTGTGAATCACTTCCGCATTCCAGCAAGGCGCATCGGCAGTGTTCTCACCCATCGTCTTGCCATTCACGGTCAGCGCGTCTTTGTGGATCAGGTCGCCAAGCGCGCACACAACTGCAGGAACTCCACCCGCATAGTAGAAATCTTCCATCAGGAAACGGCCGGAAGGCATGAGGTCCACCAGGAGTGGGAGCTCGTGACCCAACCGGTCGAAATCGTCCAGTTCGAGTTTCACACCCACCCGTCCGGCAAGCGCCAGCAAATGTAAGACGGCGTTGGTAGAACCTCCAATGGCGGCATTCACGCGGATGGCGTTTTCAAATGCTTTCCGGGTCAGGATTTGCGACATCTTCACATTGTCGCGAACCATCTCCACGATGCGTCTTCCCGCCTCCTGGGCCAACACGTAGCGTCGCGAATCAACTGCCGGGATCGCTGCATTCTGCGGCATCCCCATGCCTAAAGCTTCGACCATACACGCCATGGTGGAGGCCGTACCCATGGTCATACAGTGTCCGGCGGAACGCGACATGCAGGATTCCGCGTCCGCAAAGTCTTCGCAGCTCATCTTTCCCGCACGCACATCTTCACTCATCTGCCAGACGCTTGTGCCGGAGCCAATCGGCTGACCACGGAAGTTGCCATTGAGCATGGCGCCTCCGGAGACCACGAGCGCCGGCAGGTCGCAACTCGCCGCCCCCATCATGAGCGATGGCGTGGTCTTGTCGCAGCCACAGAGCAGGACGACTCCGTCCACCGGATTACCGCGAATCGACTCTTCCACGTCCATACTCACCAGGTTGCGGAAGAGCATGGCGGTCGGGCGGATATTGGTCTCGCCCAGCGACATCACGGGAAACTCCAGCGGAAAACCGCCCGCCTCGTAAATGCCCCGTTTGACCCGTTCCGCGATCAAACGGAAATGGGCGTTGCACGGGGTCAGTTCCGACCACGTATTGCAAACGCCGATGACCGGCCTGCCGTCGAACAGGTTGGACGGAAATCCCTGATTCTTCATCCACGAGCGATGAATAAAGCCGTCTCTATCCTGCAAACCAAACCACCGGGTGGAGCGGAGAGGAACACCGTTTTTATTGTTCATTGTTTTTGATCGTGAGCCGGTTACATCTTACTTTCCCTGAGGCTGAAATGTACATGTAGATCACCCCTTCTAAATTTCTGCTTGGGAGCGTCTGATCAAAACATTGGGTTACTGAAGTTTCACCTGTAGGCTACAAGCGATCCAGGCAAAGCGCACAAATCCGTATACAATCTCGACGTCTCGAGGTGGCACCAGCTTGACTGGAACCCGGACCGTTTCGATCGCGCTTGAGACGGTGCGAAGCTTGCGCGATAGTCGATCCGAATTTGCCGCAGTGTAATTTGTTGGAGAGTGACGCCATGCATAGATTCATATTGAGCTTCACCCTGGTTTTGTGCTTGGTAGGGCCGGTGCGGGCACAGAATAGCCGGCCGGAAGCAGATCCGCAATTTCAGCAGCAATTTCACGCAGGTCGGGAAGCACTGGCTACGGGCAAGAACAAGGAAGCCTTGGAGGCGTTCAAGAAGGCGAACAAGCTCAAAAACAATTCATGCGCCGACTGCTATATCAACATGGCAGTTGTCTACCTGCGCATCGCCGAGGTCGAAAACGCGGTTACGAGCTGTGACAAGGCCCTCGGAGTCTCCGGCGACGACCAGACCAAAGCAACTGCCCATAGCATGAAAGGTACTGCCCTTCTCAGCCTTAGCAATATTGGTGACAAGAACCTGAGGGATGCAGAGGCGGAATACCGCGCCGCTACCGAACTTGACAAGAGTGAACCCATTTTTCACCTGAACTTGGCGACAGCATTGCTGCGCCAATCGAAGGATGAAGAAGCTAGAGACGAGTTAAGCAAATGTCTCATGCTCCATCCTGCGAAACCCATAGCCGATCGGGTGAACCAGCTGCTCACAGATCCAAGGCTCGGCCGGGAAAACGTTGCTCCTGATTTCCGCCTGACGACCCTGCAAGGACAGGATATTTCTCTTAGGCAACTCCGAGGCAACATAGTAGTCCTCGATTTCTGGGCCACATGGTGTCCCCCCTGTCGCGCCTCAGTCTCCGAATTGAAAGATCTGACTCGAAAATACGCCAACGCCAAAGTCGTCCTTATCAGCATCAGCGGCGACAAGGATGAGAAAGCATGGCGCGATTTCGTCGCGAAGAAGAAGATGGATTGGCCGCAGTATCTGGATACGAACGACAGCGTCATGAGCTCGTTCGCTGTGCGCGCCTTTCCAACTTACATGGTCATCGATGGAGACGGATTCATAAAGCAGAGGATTACCGGTATGAATCCACAGGAAACTGTCGTGCACCGTCTGAAAGCAACCCTCCAGGCGATGCCACAGCTGGAAGGCATGGCTTCGAAATGACTCTCGCAAGCGCCGCGGCGGATCCGATTCTGTGGTTCAAGCAAGTCCGTCAATGCTCCGGCATTGGCTCCGGCTCGGCCGAGCCGTCGGCGCGTGGGTCGGACGCAGCGAAGTTCACTTTGGTTTTCGAATTGCGCAGGACTGCTTGCCCGCGGCCCATCGCTGTCGAATATTCTTTTCTCACCTTCAGCTTGTGCCCCTTCTGTCGAAGCTGCTCGAGGGTTCCGGGATCCACGCGCGACTCAATCAATATGTCGCAGCCAATCCCGTCCTCGGTTGGCCGGGCCGTGAAGCGCGGCTCCGAGAGCGCGGCCTGAATGTTCATCCCATAATCCACAAAATTCGAGACAAATTGCGCATGCGCCAAGGGCTGATTGGCGCCACCCATGATGCCGAACCCGATATGCGTGTCCCCTTGCTCCATGAAAGCGGGAATAATGGTATGAAAGGGCCGCTTGCGCGGCGCCAGCGCATTGGGGTGACTGGGTTCGAGCACGAACAACCCACCGCGGTCCTGCAACATAAAGCCTCGTCCTTTCACCGCCACTCCTGAGCCAAAGGCGTCATACAGACTCTGGATGAGCGAAACGATATTTCCGTCTCGATCGATGGCGGCAAGGTAGGTCGTGTCGCTTCTGGCTGGACTGCCGCTGGCCGCCGTACAATTCGCTTTTTCAGGATCGATCAGCGCCGCGCGCTGCCTGGCATAGTCGTCGGAAAGCAATCCGCGGACCGGCACTTTGGCGAAACGCGGATCGGCGTTGTAACGATACAGATCGGCATACGCCAGCTTCATCGCCTCAATGCGATTGTGCAGTTCCATCGCCGCCAACGGCCCGGCCTTGTCGGCTGGCAGCGTACTCATGATGTTCAGCATTTCCAGGGCAGCCATGCCCTGCCCGTTGGGCGGCAGCTCATAAACTTTCCAGCCGCGGTAGGCAGTCGAAATTGGTTCGACCCATTCTGCGGAGAAATCTGCCAGGTCGTCCAGTTGCAAGGTTCCGCCCAGCGCCGTCGAAGTGCTCACAATTGACTGCGCAATCTCGCCACGATAGAAGGCGTCCCGGCCCTGTTCCGCAATCAGACGCAAAGTCTTGCCCAGATCGGGATTGGCAAACATCTCTCCCACTTCCGGCACCTTTCCGGCCGGCAGAAAAACCCGCTCGGCCTCTGGCGTCTGCTTCAGGGCCTGCGCGTCGCCTTCCCAGAAATCGTGAATGATTTCCGGCACAGGATATCCATGTTCGGCGAAATAGATCGCAGGGGTGAAAAGGTCCTTCCACGGCAGCCGTCCGAACCGGGCATGGGCCTTGGCCCAGCCGTCCACTGCGCCGGGCACAGTCACGCTGTCGATGCCGGCCTGCGGCATCTGCATCGTCCCTTTCTGTTTCAGGTAGTCGATCGAAAGCCCACGTGGCGCCCACCCGCTGGCATTCAAGCCATATAGCTTGCCGGTCTTCGCGTCCCAATAGAGCAGGAAAAGATCGCCTCCGATTCCGTTCATCATGGGCTCGGTGACGCCGAGTGTGGCGTTCGCGGCAATCGCTGCGTCCAGGGCAGAACCGCCGCGGGCCAGAATCTGCGCCCCTGCCTGAGAGGCCAAAGTGTGGCTGGTCGCCACAATGCCGCCGTCACTGATGACCATCGAGCGGCCGTACGAACGGTCCTGCGCGGAAAGCGGCGAAGCGACAATGAGCAGCAACATCAACAAAGCGTGGGCGCGCGACATTTCCGGTTTCAGCGAAGTTGATTTCATGGGAGATGAATTCATGAGTAACGAATTATAGATGGCTTGGGTAAATTTCGGGCGCCGACCAACCCTGCAAATGGCCGAGGAACTCCAACTCTTCCCTCGCCTTGCTCCCGCCAAATCATGCATTTAAGCTTCGCTTCAGGAAACAACTTTTCCTACTTCCGAGGGTTTAATCAATACGAGAATGGAGGGTGCTGAAATGTTAAAGAAAACTGCACTTTCACTGTTCGGGCTGGCGCTAATGCTGGTCTGCATCAATCCGCCGCAAGCTCATGCTGGAGTGGTCATCGCGCTGGGAACAGTCTACCCGCGTCCGGTTTACGTTCGTCCGTACCGGTATGTTGCGCCGCCACCCTATTTCGCTTACGGGCCGAGTCCTTACGCCTATGGGCCAGTTTTTGTTCGCCCCGGTTGGGGTTACCCCGGCTACTATCGGCCAGGATATTGGGGTCCGCGGAGATTCGAACACCGCGAGTTCGTTATGCATCGCCCCTACTGGCACCGGTAAGAAGTTCCAAGTTGATCTGACGCGGCTCCCGCCGCGTTGCCCCACCCTTTGCCTCCACACTCCACGGCGAAGGGTGGACGACGGAGTGATCGCCAGCCGAAGTCGTGCCCTTGTTAAAACGATTGTTGAGGTTAGCTCGTCAATGCCGGTAAGCGGGCACGGAGCGATAGGTGGTGCAGACCCTGTTCGCGACAATTGTCGTGCCGGGCGGCACCATTTGGGGTAAATGCCCCCGAAAGCAATCTGCGGGGTTTCAGTAAGCTACTCGGGCAACGGGACGCGATAGATATTCCGCCGTATGTTGTGGCGTGTGTAGGAGTAGTAATTCGGTCGAACGGCTGACTCAATCTCTTGCGGGATTACGATAACTCGCTTATCCGCCTTCAAGTCCGCCCCTGTAACCCCACCAGACGGGAAATTTGGAATACCGCGAGCAGGGTTCACGGGCAGGGCATAAGTATTCTCGTCACTCGAGCCAAAGCCTAGATAGAAGAACCTTCCGCCGACATCCCAACTGCCTCCGCAAAACAACGTAAACGATTTGCACACGCGCACGGGTGGACCGCCATCCAGGGGGTAGGCAAAGGTTGCCACTGACTGCTCGTCATCCGTTTGCCTGGTTGATGCCACCACCCAGCGGCCGTCCGGAGAAGCTGAGCGCAGGTCGAGGATCGGATCTGGAGTGATCTTTCGGCGTTGGGTGCCATCCTGGCTGATGCGATATAAAAAATTCTGCCCATCTTCTGTGGAACGCAGCACTAAGTCGCCAGTGGGCAGAAAACGCGGCGAGTCCTGGCCGGCAGCAGACGCTAATTCGCGAGGTGAGGACCGGTGATCGGTCGGAGAAAGCCACACATGGGAGACGCCGTTTTGATCCTTCAACGAGAACGCAACCTGCTTGTCGTCATGAGAGACGCTGTAATCTTCCATAGTGGATCCGGGCAGGATAGCGGCGTCCGATGCCACCCGCTCGGTCTTTTCGCTCGCCAGCTCCCTGACCCACAGTTCTGCCCCGGGGCCCTGCTTGCTGTTCATCACATAGTAGAGCTTGCTTCCGTCCCCAGAGAAACTGCCTCCGGATGCGCTTCCCTCCAACGAAAGCTGACGATCTGCGCCGTTATCATGGATCCAGATGGTGCTGTCGTGAACTCCCACCGACGTGAGCAGTGATTTGCCGTCGGAGTTCATCGCGATGCCTTCTTCTTGGGTAGTACCGGAAGTCACTTGTTGCAATGGCCCGTCGGGAAACTTCTGTCGCCAGATGTGAAACGGTCCACCTGGATTTGAACTGACGTAGACCCACTTGCCATCGGGTGACCACGCTCCCGCAATACAGGTCGCATTGGGAGGCCCGACCGCACGCGCGCCGCCGCTGCCATCGAACCGAACTACCTGGCACGGCGACAAGCGGCCCTGGTTGTCCATGACCACCATCAACACCCAGCGACCATCGGGAGAGAGATAGGAATGGTGAACCATGCTGCGTTCGCCAGCAGGAACGTAGACGTCACGGCTTTGCCCTCGAGCCTGGTCAGTCGTGACCAGCGCCATGTGCAACCCCTGCTTGATCTCTGAGAACAAAAGGTGTTTGCCATTGTCTATCCAGGTGAGGGAGGAAGCATTTCTGAGGAGCACATTAGGCTGCCCACCCAGAACGGGAACTTCCCACGTGTCCCACGGACCAACCGTCCCGTAAGCGATACGCGACCCGTCGGGAGAGAATGTGGGGCCGAGTTTTCGTAGGGAATCGTGGGTTAGTTGAACGGCATCACCGGAAGGCAGCAGCTTGACATAAATTTCCCCTACGCCAAAGAATGCGCTGTTTCCCCGGATGAATGCGAGCATACGCCCGTCAGGGGAAAGGGCCGGGTATACCGCCGAGTCGGTGAAAAATGTCATCTGCTCCCAGTTCGTGGGGCTGGCTGGCGTCCCGTGTCCCAGATAGCGATAGAGTCCGATGGCCGCCGCACCTAAAAGCAGTACTACTAGCCCCACAACCATGCTCAACCACAAAGAACTCCGCCGGGTCGGGGTGGGCGCAACGATCGTGCCCGACTCGCTGTCGCGCTTCAGCCGCTTGAGGTCCGCCCTTAGCTCAGCAGCTGATTGGTAGCGAACGTCGCGGTCTTTTTCGAGGGCCTTGCTGATGATCTCCTCCAGCCTGGGTAGCATGTCGGGATTCAGTCGCAAGGGAGACGGCGCTGCACGGTTCATGATGCCGTCGAAGATCACCGCTGTACTATCACCACGAAAAGGCAATGCGCCGGTCGCCATTTCGTATAAGACGACTCCGAACGAGAACAAATCCGTACGTGCGTCCAGTTCCTTGGCCCTCACTTGTTCTGGGGACATGTAAGCGACCGTACCAAGAGTGGCGCCGGGGCTGGTCAGGTGTTCTTCGGTCATCGCCGTCTCTTGCGCAGTTGTTTTGGCCGCGTCTACCACTCTGCGGCCAGCTGGCGTCACTTTCGCCAGACCGAAGTCGAGAATCTTGGCGTGACCGCGCTTCGTGACAAAGATGTTACCGGGCTTGATGTCGCGGTGGACGATTCCTTCGGAATGCGCCGCGTCCAGGGCGTCCGCGATCTCAATAGCCAACCCGAGCAAAACATCGGTCTCGAGGGGCCTTCCGGCGATGCGATGCTTCAGGGTCACGCCATCCAGAAATTCCATGGCGATGAACGCGTTACCGCTTTCCTCGCCGATGTCGTGAATGGTGCAGATATTGGGATGGTTCAGCGCGGAAGCAGCCTGAGCCTCTCGCTGAAAGCGGCTTAGAGCCTGCGGATCGCGGGCAACCTCATCGGGCAGAAACTTCAGGGCGACGAAGCGATGCAGGCGAGTGTCCTCGGCCTTGTAGACGACGCCCATCCCGCCGCCGCCGAGTTTCTCGAAAATGCGGTAATGAGAAATGGTTCGCCCGATCACTGGCAAAAAATATTACGTCTGCAAAACCGGCAAGTCAATGAAAGCCTTGGACTTGGCGGTATATCAAAATCGCCACAAAACCCGGCGTCGAGCGTCAGAGTGATAAGTGATATATGTTTTTCACCCTAGCCAGCACGTATGGACGTAGCCTATTTCTAGCGCAGCCAGACTTGTTTTCTATGCACGGCGCGCCTGCCGAAGGCTCGGTGGTATAGTCTTTTGCCTATCTGGGAGGGCCCATGGCGGAAGCGGCTCCGCTTACCTTTCTGTGCATCACTACCTACGAAAAAGGCCAGGAATTGATGCGCGAATGCAAGCGCCAGGGCTGCCGCGTGTTCCTGCTCACGGCGGAGACTCTCCGCAATGCCGACTGGCCGCGCGAGAGTCTCGACGACATTTTCTATATCCCCGCAGACCTCCCCGTGGTCGAGATCGTCAAGGCGGTGACCTACCTCGCGCGAGAGAAAAAGATCGACCGCATCGTCGCCCTGGATGAGTTTGACATGGAAACTGCGGCTACTCTGCGCGAGTACATGCGCATACCCGGCATGGGCCTCACCACCATGCGTTACTTCCGCGACAAGCTGGCGATGCGAATGAAGGCGATGGAGAGCGGAATTCGCGTACCCGATTTCATCCCTGTCCTGAATCATGCAGACATTCGCTATTACCTGAACCACGTGCCCGGCCCCTGGGTCTTAAAACCGCGCTCGGAGGCCTCCGCCATCGGAATCAAGAAAATCGATTCCGCGGAAAACCTTTGGCCGGTGCTGGAATCGCTTGGTGATCAACAGTCTTCTTTCCTGCTGGAGAAATTTGTTGCCGGAGATGTCTATCACGTGGACTCGGTAGTTTCCGAGCGGGAAGTCGTGTTCTCGAGCGTCAGCCGCTATGGTCAGCCCCCCATGGCAGTGGCGCAGCAAGGCGGCATCTTTACGACGTGCCTTTTGCCGAGCGAGTCGCAGGAATCGGTCAGCCTGCGCCAGTTCAACCGCGATCTGATCAAGGCACTGGGGTTGGTGCGCGGAGTATCCCACGCCGAGTTCATCGGCGCCCGCAGTGATGGGCACTTTTACTTTCTCGAATGTGCCGCGCGTGTGGGCGGCGCATACATTTGTGAAATGGTGGAAACCGCCACCGGCGTCAACTTGTGGCGTGAATGGGCGCGCATAGAAATCGCCGGCGGCAAGAAACCGTATCATCTACCAGCCACGCGCGACGACTACGCCGGAATCATTCTTTCGCTGGCCCGCCAGGAAGAGCCGGACACCTCCGCCTTTACCGATCCCGAGATTGCCCTGCGCCTGAAAAGGCGACACCATGCCGGTCTGGTGTTGCGCTCGCCCGATCCGGCTCGGATTCAGGCGTTGCTGGAGAGTTACAGCCAGCGCTTCGCCGAGGACTTCCTCGCCATCGAGCCGCCTGGAACCAAACCGGCCGCGTGAACCAGACCGCTCTACGCCGTCTGTACTCCTATGGCAATGGAGGTAGTGTACCCGGAGCCCGACGTCGCTGCCGCCAGGGTCAGCAAAGTTTCGCTGTTGTAGATATTGTCAGTGGCGTTGGTCGTGTCCGGATTGCCGCGCGTGTTGTATGGGGCGGAACCTATGATCGTCAGGGTCAGCGCCGGATCGAAGAACAGCTGAGTGGTGAATTCGAACGTCTGGGTTCCTGACGATGAAAATGTTCGAATCATTACGTGGATGTGCACGGTCCGGCCGGAATACCAGCCCGGGAAAATTGTCTTGAAGGTCACGAGCCCGTTGGAGTCAGTCGTCTGGTAGCCGCGCAGGTAGGTTTGCCCCACTGTGCCCTCTACGCTCTCATCCGAATAAACGCCGCCTGCGTCTGCGTGCCAAACATCGACTTGTGCGCCCGACAACGCAGTGCATCCGCTGCTGCTGTACTTCATAATGAACAGCTGAAGAGTCAGCGGAACCCCGTTGGTGACATTTGTGTCCGTGGTATCGGTGGTGAGGTCGGAACGATTGAGCTTCTCGTCGACAAAATACGGGCCGACCGTAAGCTCTGGGGTCAAAATGCACGCAGCGTTGCCTGTAGCCGTTGAAGTCGTGGTTGTGCTTGTGGTCGAGGTGGTGAGCCTGCCTCCGCCGCAGCCCAGCATTGCGCCAGCGCCCGCGACAGCCAAAATACCGATTGCTTGCCGTCGACTAATTTCCTTGTCTCTGTTTTCCGGTGACAATATCTTCTCCTGTGAGATTCCGCCGTAGCTCACGCCCCGCCCCGCTAGACACCTCGTAGAAACACCGCCGCAGTACCCGGTTTGGTGGGTCTGGATGGCATAGACGACGAATTCCGGCGGGAGATTACATTGCTGGGAGCGAATTCAATAGGGGAACCCGGGGCTCCCCAGGGGAACGTTGTAGTCTAATAAGCGGGCCTCGTCGTCTATATGAGTGATGACACAGACGATCCCGGTCGAGCTCATCGCACTCGCTGGAGAGGCCTCCATTTCAGAGCTGGAAGATATTGACGCCCTGATCCGGCTGTACAAGCCGAAGGTGTTCCGGCTTGTGGCCTTCTCCGTCGCCGACCGCGATGCGGCGGAGTCGATCACCCAGGATTGCTTTCTCAAAGCTCATCTCACCAGGGATCAATTTCGAGGTGATTGCAGCATAAGCACCTGGTTGATGCGGATCGCCTTCAATCTGGTTCGCGACCACACCAAGAGCCAGAAGTTTCGTTTCTGGAAGAACGCTTCAGCCACCGCGGTCGACGCCCACGATGTGAGCCAGCACCTGCCCAGCGGCGCCAGTTCCGCGGAAGCGCAGTTGATCGCAAAGGAGCGAGTTGAGATGGTCCACCAGACGCTGCAGGAACTCTCGGACAAGCAGCGTAGCGTCTTCGTTATGCGTTTTGTCGAAGAGATGGATCTACCGGCCATCGCTGCGGTTACCGGAATGTCCCTGCCCACGGTGAAGACCCATCTCTATCGAGCGGTGGGAGCGGTACGTGCCCGGCTTGGAGCAACTCTATGAGCACACATCTAACGCATGAAGAATTGACCGACAATTTATTGGGCGTTTCGTCGTTGACCGTAAATGCTCATCTGCTCAGTTGCCGGGCATGTGCCAATGAACTGGATCGGCTGAAGAACTCGATCGCAGCGTTTCGGGGCGCAGCTCATGCCTGGAGCCAGAGCGCTTTGGCGGCGGACCGTACTATGTCGGTTGCGCGCACGCTTCCGAAGAGGTCATGGACTACCGCCAACTGGGTGCTGGCTGCAGCTGCCATGATTCTGTTTGCCGCGGGCTTCAGCTTTTATCTGCGCGATCGCGGGACGGGGAACCAGGAGATCGGGAGCCAGGCCCATTCCGCCCAAGTCGCGGCTCCTGTGACCGCAATCGAAGCGTCTCAGTCGCAAATTGAAAAAGACAACGAACTGATGGCTCAGGTGAACAACGAGATTGCGGAAGCAGTGCCGGCGCCGATGCAGCCGTTGCAAGTTTCGCAGTCAGTTGCCTCAAACTCGTCCGCCTCCAAATAAGGGAAAAAAGGACTTCATTCATGGTTTCATATCGCAATGGCAGCACAAGCTGTTTCGGCTTCATTACGCTGTTATTTATTGCCTCCTTGCTCGGAACGAGCTGTTTTGGACAGCAGCCCTCCCCTGACGGTCCTGACGGTCCTCCGCACCAAGGCCCCGGCGCTCCGGGCCGTCGTGGTCCAGGCGGCCCTGGAGGTCCAGGCGGCCCCCTGCACGTAGGTCCGCCGGGACGATGGTGGGACGATCCTGACTTCGTTAAGCGCCTGGGTCTGTCTTCCGATCAGCAAAAAAAGATGGACGAAATTTTCAACACCAACCGGCTAAAACTGATCGACCAGTTCGCAGCGCTTCAAAAGGAGGAGGCGATCATGGAGCCCCTGGTGGCCGCCGATCCTCCGGATGAGGGCAAACTTCTCGCCCAGATTGACCGGGTAGCGCAGGCCCGTGCCGAACTGGAGAAGGCGAACGCCCGAATGCTCCTGGGCATTCGCCGCCAGTTGACCCACGAGCAGTGGCTCAAGCTGGAAGCGGATCGCCCGCCCATGCACGGACCAAGGCGTCCCGGCGAGGGAGGCCCCGGCCCGGACGGAGAACGGCCGCCGGATAGGCCATAGCGGGCATGCCATGTAAGAGTGGTCGCTTCCTCCATAGAGCGGCCAGAGGGAGCGACGGGCGAGAGCCTTCGCTCCCTCGGCTTCATAGGCGTTCGACTCCAGCTTGAAACCGCAAGAAGCCCTGTAAACTCTTGGTGGGCACGTTGCTTCAGGATTCCCATCCATGAAGATCCGCATTCGCCGAGCCGCGTCCGCCGACATCCCTGTACTACGGGATTTGATTGAGGCGTCCGTCCGCGGATTGCAGGCGCGCGAATACAGCCCGTCTCAGATTGACGGCGCCCTGGCCACCGTCTACGGCGTGGACACTCAGCTGATCGTCGACGGAACCTATTTGGTGGCGGAAGCCGGATCCAATGCCGGCGTGGACCTCCCGGCCGTGCAGGAACCTGCTCCCGACCCGGCCATCGTCGGCTGCGGCGGCTGGAGCAAACGCAAGACCCTCTACGGCGGTGACCAGTGGATCGGCCGCGAGGCAGCATTGCTCGATCCGCAGCACGATGCCGCCAAGATACGCGCCTTCTTCGTGCATCCATCCTGGGCGCGACGCGGTATCGGCAGCATGATTCTTGAGGCTTGTGAAAGGGCGGCCCTGGCCACAGGCTTTTCCCGCTTCGAAATGGGGGCCACCCTCACCGGAGTGGCGCTCTACCAAGCCCGTGGCTACGTCGCCCTGGAAAATCTCGAGGTTCCGCTGGCAAACGGACAAACCCTGCCCATCGTTCGCATGGAAAAGCGAGTTCGCTAGCCGACCCGGCCCCACTGAAGGCAATTGTGCGGAGTCAAGCTAGCAGCTATCATGCCTCCGATTCTGGTGTCCCGCCGCAATTATTAGCGAGAGCGCCGCCAGAAGGAGGATTGCCCATGGATGCTTCGCAGGGCCTGTCGTTCGTGCTGTATGCCATCGTCGCTTTCTTCGCCATCGGGACGATCCTGAGCGGCTTCTTTCAGGTCAGGACAGCCGAGGCCGTCGTGATCCAGCGCATGGGCAAATTCCTTCGCGTCGCTACCGCTGGCATCAATTTCAAGTTGCCCTGGCTCGACCAAATCGCCGCCCGCCTCGACTTGCGCGTGCAGCAGCTCGCTCTCGACGTGGAGACCAAAACCAAAGACAACGTCTTCGTGAAGATTCCAGTCTCCGTGCAATATCACGTGATCCCCGACAAAGTGTACGAAGCCTTCTACAAGTTGGCCAATCCCAAGCAGCAGATCTCTTCCTACGTGTTCAACGTGATTCTTGGCCACGTGCCCAAGATGATCCTCGACGACGCCTTCCTGCAACAGTCCGACATCGCGGTAGCGATCAAGGAAGGCCTCGACGATGTGATGAAGACCTACGGTTACGCCATCGACCAAGCCCTGGTCACCGACATCGAGCCCGACGAAAAAGTAAAGTCCGCTATGAACGAAATCAATTCGGCGCAACGCGAACAGGTCGCGGCCAGCGCGCGCGGTGAAGCCGAGAAAATCCTTAAGGTAAAACAGGCGGAGGCCGAAGCCGAGAGCAAGGCCTTGCAAGGCCAGGGCATTGCGAATCAGCGCAAAGCCATCATCGAGGGACTGAAGCTCTCAGTAGAGTCGTTTGCTGCGGCCGTCGAGGGCACCACGGCCAAGGATGTAATGATGCTGGTCCTCGTAACCCAGTATCTGGATACGTTAAAGGAAATCGGCGCCCAGGGTAAGAGCAACACCGTGTTTGTGTCGCACTCCCCGGCTGCGGTCGGCGAACTGTTCCGCCAGATGCAGGACGCGATCATGATCGGGCAAACCGCGGCCATCGCCGGGAAATAGAGCGGCAGACTCGCGCCATGGCCACCGAGAACCGAGAACTAAATACCGGGAACTGAATCTGAGAAAAAACCGGTGAGGGAGTGTCTAGGAAAATGGAAAAGGCCGTGACTTTGGTTATGCTCTAGTCGCCAGCTCTTGCGAGGGAGCTTAGCAACGTGGAGGCATGCACCATCACGGCCCTTGATGTGATCGCTGCTTTCGCAGTCCCAAACCCCAACTGCTCCTCGCAGAGCCGTCGGTTTTTTCGGGTTTAGTCGCCCACCGGGTTACCCCGCCGGGCGGATCACCCGGCCTACTTCGGACTGGCCAAGTTTTAATTTGGGCCAACCCTTTCGGCCGTCGACGTTGGCGAAGTTAAATGCACTGACCATAAATGTCAACGCCGTTTTTCGGTGCAACAGTGGAATTCAATCCTGTGCAAATTGAAAATCGTAGTTCGTTGACCTATCGACTCTTACCTGATTTGACGATCGCGCTTTCCTCGTTTTCCACAAACTATTCCACAGCGTTCAGTCCGCGTTGCAAGCGCTCCGAATAAACAACTTGACGTAAGAATGATTTCTGACGCATGTTGATGACAGCAGATGCAGCATGTTGGACCTCGTAGCCTACGTGGATGGCGGTTCCCTGGGAAATCCGGGGCCGTCCGGTATTGGCGTCGTGATTGAGGGCTGCGCGGATGGCACTATCCGCATCGCCAGGTGGATTGGCCGGCAGGACAACAACGTCGCCGAATACGTTGCCCTGCTGGAGGCCTTGCAATGTGCCCTGGCACTGAAGGCCAGGGCACTGCACGTTTATTCGGACTCTCAGGTGGTTGTCCGCCAGATGCGGGGCGAGTACGCCTGTCGTAGCTCGCGCCTCTATTCCCTCCACTGGATCTGTCGCAAGCTGACGCGTTCTCTAAAGTTTTCCATCACCCATGTCCCCCGCGAACGCAACGCTGAAGCCAACGGTCTGGCCAACTCCGCCGTCCGCCAGCAGCTTTCCTCAAGAACGGTCGGTGCTCGCTCCTCCTGCTCGTTGTAGCGGCCACAACCTCCCCACGCACGAACCCTTAGGGCCGGGTGCCCTCCAGCCGGGCAAAGCCCGGCGGTGCTCAGCTGGCACAACGATGAAGCCTGGCCGCCCCGCCCAGCGGACGAGGGCGTCCGAGCCTACGTGTTTCGTGGTGCTGTATACATACGCCCCAGCACTGCCTGTGACCGGCAACTTGCGCCTCCGCCGCTGCGTCTGCTAACTTTCCACTTCTTATTCGACCGACAGAACTTCTGTGGGCGTTTTCTCCGACATTGGCCCACGGACGGCCCAAACCCCATGCCTGAAACCGCCACATTATTAGTGTCCTGCCCTGACCAGAAGGGTCTGGTCTCAGGCATCTCCAGCTTCATCTTCCGCCACGGAGGTAACATCCTGCAGTCGGACCAATACACCGACATCGAAGCCGGAGTCTTCCTGGCGCGCTTCGAGTTCCACCGCGACGGATTCCGGGTTCCCCGGGATCAGATCGCCGCGCAATTCCGTCCCCTGGCTCAACAATTCGGAATGAAATTTGAACTCCATTTCAGCGACCACGTCCCGAAAGTCGCGCTGTTCGCGTCACGCCTGCCGCATTGCCTCGAAGACCTTCTGCAACGCCAGCAGGCGGGAGAATTCAAGGCGGAGATTGCGCTGGTCCTCAGCAATCATCCCTCCCTCAGCCCCATCGCCGGCCGCTACGGCGTGCCCTTCCTGCATTTTCCCATCACCGCGGAAAACAAGAAACAGCAGGAAGAGGCCGAGATGCTCGAACTGGAATCAAGACGGGTTGAGCTGATCGTGCTTGCCCGCTACATGCAGGTGCTGACCGAAGACTTCATCGCCGCCTATCCCAATCGCATTATCAATATTCATCATTCGTTTCTTCCCGCCTTCGTGGGTGCCAAGCCGTACCATCAAGCTTCCCTCCGCGGCGTGAAGCTGATCGGAGCCACCGGTCATTATGTCACCATGAATCTGGACGAAGGCCCAATCATCGAACAGGAAGTAGCCCGCGTATCCCACCGCGATTCCATCGACGACATGATCCGAAAAGGACGGGATCTGGAACGGACGGTGCTTGGCCGAGCAGTGCGCCTGCACCTCGTCCACCGGGTCCTGACCTACGGCAACAAGACCGTGGTGTTCGACTAGTATATGGCCGACGCTAGCTGCATGCAGAGTTTGATCGCCCCCAGGGATTCGGACCCCGATAAGCAGCAGCGTGGATAGTGGAGTTTTGGTTGCCCCCCAGGGATTCGAACCCCGATAAGCAGATCCAGAATCTGCTGTCCTACCGTTGAACGAGGGGGCAACTGGCGGTGAGATTGCGGAAACGAACAGTTTTGATTCTATGGGCAGGCGCGTCTACGGTCAATGTTACGCAGCTGGTGTTCAAACCGAAACCCATTTGACATCGCAACCCCGCCGGAGTAGCGTTGGGTGCTTTTTGTAGCAAATCCCATAGACACATAAGGAGAGCAACATGCGAGTGCGACTAGCGCTTTTTGGGGCAGTGCTCGGTTTCTGCCTCGCCCCAATCCTCTCGGCCCAGGACGCGGTCAAGGTTGATCCCAAGCATTACACGGTAGTCACCGAAAACGAGCAGGTAAGGGTTCTGAAGGTGCACTATGGCCCGCACGAGAAGTCGATCATGCACAGCCATCCCGCCACGGTTGCGGTGTTCCTCACCGACGCCAAGGGGCAGTTCAGCTTTCCGGACGGGAAAACGCAAGCCTTTGACGCCAAAGCCGGCGAGTCGCAATACACCGCGGCCAATACCCACTTGCCGGAGAACACCGGCGACAACGGGATGGATGTGATCGTAGTCGAGCTGAAAGGCAAGACGCCCAAGGCGGCGACAGCGGAGATGAAGTAGTATCTGGCGTTTGAGCTGGATTGCTGATGATCGTCGATTTGGGGTTGGACTGCCTGTGTGAATTGGAGTGGAGTCTGCCTTACGCCTTTGGCCGAATTAGGCGAAGTTGGGCGATCCAGGGTTCAGGCTGAGTTCAAGACTTTAGAGGAGACGAAGACATGCGCAAATTATGGTTGATTGGCTGTTCCGTGTTGTTGCTAGCGTCGCTGTCGCTGGCGAAGGAGAAGCTGGTGTCGCAGTGGAATTGTGGCAAGGCGTCGGACGCGCACAGCATTGATGTCGGCGACCAGGCAAATCATGCTTACGCAGTCACCAAAACGACCTGCACCGCCTCCAAAGGCGAGGTAGGAGGCGTAAAGGAGAAGGAAGGTATTGGCACTCAGTTCAACGAAACCATGGGAGACTCGACCACGTGGCACGGCGTGTTCGTGGTCACCACCGAAAGTGGTGACAAGATTCACTACAGCTATGCCAGCTCAGGCAAGGGCTCGGTGAAGGATGGACAATTTCAGTCCGGGAACAACAAGTGGTCGATGGTAGGTGGAACCGGGAAGTTTGCTGGGGTCAGCGGCGCAGGCAGTTGCACCGGGAAGGGCAATGCCGACGGGACGGTCACGTGGGATTGCACGGGGACCTATAACCTCAAGTAGCGGTGAGCCCGAATAGTAGGCGTAGCGCCGCCGTGCCGGCGGCTGTCGTGGGGGGCGTCCCGCCCCCACACCGCTACCAAAGATGTCCAACCAATAGGCCGGTTCGAAGTTCGGGTCCGAGGTCCGACGCCGCCTTACCTTACGGCGCCACGATCTTGAGCACGCTTCCGCTGCTGTAATCGACAACGTAGAGTTCCCCGGCGGCATCCTGACCGAACGAACTGATGTTGCGCCCCGTAGTCAGCAACAAGGTGCGCGTCCACGTTCCCGAGTTCTCAGTCAGTTCCCAGATTTTTCCGTTGCTGAAATCCGCGAAAAGATAGGCTCCGACGACTGCCGGGATGGCGGTGCCGTGATATACGTAGCCACCGATAATGACTTCGCCTTCGCTGTGATCGTATTCTGTGATGGGCAAAGTCAGGCCCGTCATGTTGCAACCGCTAGGCGGGTTGAAGCAGTGCGCTCCCTCCATTATGTTCCATCCATAGTTGAGGCCCTTTTGCACCAGATCGACTTCTTCGAATTTATCCTGCCCAACATCGGCCACGAAAAGACGGCCGGTGCCGCGTTCGAAAGAGAAGCGCCAGGGATTGCGAAAGCCATCAGCCCAAATTTCGCCCCGGTTGCTGCCGCCGACAAAGGGATTGTCCACGGGAATCGCATACTGTATCCCGGTGTCGGCGTGATCCACGTCGATTCTTAGAATCTTGCCCAGCAAGGTTTGCCGGTTCTGCCCGTTGCCCAACGGATCGCCCCCACTGCCGCCGTCGCCCAATCCAATGTATAGAAAACCATCGGGCCCGAAGGCCAACTGTCCACCCTTGTGATTCGGGAACGGTTGATCCACCGTCAACAGAATCCGTTCGCTGGCCGGGTCGGCCACGTTGGGGTCCGTCGACGCCTGGTACTCGGCGATCACTGTCTGTATTTGTCCGCTGGAGAGACGATCGTAGTTGAGGTAGAAGCGCCGGTTCTGGCTGTAGCTGGGATGAAATGCCAATCCCAGCAAGCCCTGCTCGGCGCCGTCAAAGTTCACCTTGCTGGTGATGTCCAGAAAAGAAGACGTCAACAGCGAACCGCCGCTGATCACCCGGATCGTTCCTGTCTGCTGGACAATAAATATGCGTCCGCTGCCGTCATCCGGAGACTGGAAATCGGTCGGGCCGCTAAAACCGTTAACGAACGGGGCAAGGGCAATGATAGACGGACCTGCCGGCGGCGTAGTGCTGAAAGAACCACTCCCGCCACATCCACTCACAAGCAGCATGAGAAACACAACCGACGAGATCTGACACAGGAAACGAGGACGCCCCGACATATTGTCTTAAGCTTACCCGAAATCGATTTGGGTGCACTCACTGCCTGCAGAAAAACCCTGATTGAGGCGTTACTCCTTTTGCTTCAACCGTACCACCTTAATCTTGGAAAATCCTTCTTCGAAAGTCGGTGCCTTCAGCTTGGCGCTCATGCGGCGCATCACGTCCTCGGCAACCACGCGCTCTCGCCGTTGATTCCGTTCCAGGCAAACTTCCAGAGGGACATCGAAGAACACAGCCTGCACGTCGTAGCCATAGTCATGTCCCAGCTTGACCCAGCTCTGGCGCTCGTGTGGCGTGAGGTTGGTGGCATCCACGTAATTCAAGGGACGGCGCGCAATCAATCGAGCCTTCAGCATCGAACGGAGGTTGGAGAAAATCAGGTCCTGGAAACGCTGCTCCGTGGGATCGTCAAACAGCAGCCCTCGCAACATGTCGCTGGAAAGCGGCGTGATCTTATGCCGCTTGAACCATGAACTCTTTCCCGACCCAGGCAATCCGATGGCGAGAATTACACTGCCCTTGGGGATACGCGGCGCGGCTGTGGGAGAGGCTTTTGCGGCCGCCGGCGCAACCGGCGTTGCTCCATCGTCTTGCAGGGCACTTTCCGGTGACGACGCAGTTGGGGCTACACTGGCCGGCGCGGCTATGGCGGCTCGCGACCCACCTCTTCCCCGCCCGCCCCGGCCCCGGCGACGTCTGCGGCGCAAGTCGCCACCTCCAGCACTTTCACGTTGCGGTTGAGACGAACCAGCCGAAGGCGCTTCCGGCAATTCTGTCGGCGAGCCCTGAGCATCGGTTGCCGCAGGCGTTTCAGCTTGCGGCTGGTTCACCTCTGCCGGCGCCGCCGCGCCCGGGGCGGCAGCATCAAAATAAGCCGGTTGCAGTGGCGCGGGTGCAGATTCGCCCTTGCCTGCCTCTGGTTTTTTGCGCTTGATACGATCGCGCATCCATTTGCGCATCTCTGGCTTTTAACACAACCGCATACTCGCGGGCAATGGATGTGGCTCCAAGAGAACCAAGACCGCCAGCCAAAAACTTCCATCGGCACAGGGTCGTGGGTGGATACAATATCGCCATGTCGATCCCGCCCGAGATTCATGGTCGGACGTACATCTCCCTGGCAAGTTTTCGCAGGAACGGTGCCGCGGTTCCTACCCCGATCTGGTTCGGCGAGAAAGACGGCAAGCTCTACGTGATGACCCGCAGCGACTCCGGAAAATACAAGCGGATAAGAAACAATCCCCATGTCCGAATTGCACCGTGCACTGTGCGCGGTAAGATCACCGGACCGGAGTTCGCCGCCGCCGCCCGGATTCTCCCTCCGGAAGATTGGCCCTGGGCCCGCAAAACCATCCGTGAGAAATACTGGCTCGCCCGAATTCCTTTCTTGTGGAGCAAAAATAACGTCTATCTGGAGATCGAAATTCCAACTTAAATGTCGTCCCCGCGCGCCGCTTTGAGCAGTTTGTAATTTGCTGCATTCTTCCTTTCCCTGTTACCATTTTCCTTCCGTTACGGGCCTGATAAGTCTCTTCCTGGGGTCTTACAAAGTTTTGGAGGATAAATGGCAATCAAAGTAGGAATCAACGGATTCGGACGCATCGGGCGAAACGTGCTCCGGGCTTCGCTCAACGACAGCAATATCGAATTCGTTGCGGTCAACGACCTCACCGACCCAAAAACCCTGGCTCACCTGCTGAAATACGATTCCATCCTGGGCAATTTGCCCCACAAAATCACCGCCGGCTCGGACAGCATTACGGTCGACAACAAAACCATCAAGGTCTTCGCCGAAAAAGAGCCCGCCAAGCTGCCCTGGGAATCGGTCGGAGCGCAGGTCGTGGTCGAATCCACGGGCCGCTTCACCGACGCCGCCGACGCAAAAAAACACATGCGCGGCCCAGTGAAAAAGGTCATTATCTCAGCCCCCGCGAAAAATGAAGACGTCACTCTCGTGCTCGGCGTGAACGAACAGGTTTACGATCCAGCCAAACACCACATCATCTCCAACGCCTCTTGCACGACCAACTGTCTGGCGCCCATCGCCAAGGTCGTGAACGACAATTTCAAGATCGTCAGCGGCACCATGACCACGATCCATTCCTATACCAACGATCAAGTGATCCTGGACTTCCCGCACAAAGACCTACGGCGCGCCCGCGCGGCCGCGATCAACATGATTCCCACCTCGACAGGTGCCGCCAAAGCGCTGAGGCTCGTCATTCCTGACCTGGCCGGCAAACTGGACGGCTTCTCCATGCGTGTACCCACCCCAAACGTCTCGGCGGTGGATTTAGTGGCGTTTGTAGAAAAGAAGACGACCAGGGAAGAAGTGAACGCGGCACTGAAGAAAGCCTCCGAGAGTGGCCCTCTAAAAGGCTATCTCGGATACGAGGTAAATGAACTGGTTTCCGCCGACTTCAAGGGGGATGGCCGTTCTTCCATCGTCGATGCGCCCATGACCCTGGTGGTGGCAGGCAACTGCGTGAAGGTCATCTCGTGGTACGACAATGAGTGGGGCTACTCTTCCCGCGTCCGCGACCTGATCAGCTATCTAGGAAGCAAGGGCCTGTAAGCTCGTGTGGCGCGGACCCGTCCTGAGCGAAGTCGAAGGAGCCCGCGCCCGCGTGGAGGGCGAGACACCGCCTCAGGGCCGCCGGAACAGCTAAAGGACGCCCGTCATGTCAAAGCTCTCCATCCGCGATCTTGCTCTCAGCAATCACCGCGTCCTCATGCGGGTTGACTTCAATGTCCCGCTCGAAGACGGCCGCGTCATCGACGACACTCGCATCCGCGAAACTCTACCCACAGTTGAGTACGCCCTGCGTCGCGGAGCCCGCCTGGTGCTGGTCTCCCATCTGGGCCGGCCGAAGGGAAAACCCAATCCCAAAATGAGCCTCAAACCAGTGGCGGAGCGCCTGCGCATGCTCCTGGACAAGGAACTGGCCCCGGACGAAAACGTGGGCTTCTGCCCCGATTGCGTCGGGCCGGAAGCCGAGGAAATGGCGGGACAACTGGAAAAGGGCCAGACTCTGCTGCTGGAGAATCTCCGCTTTCATCCCGAAGAGGAAGCCAACGACGAGAAGTTTTCTAAACAACTTGCCAGCCTGGCCGACTATTACGTAAACGACGCCTTCGGCACTGCGCATCGCGCCCATGCTTCAACGGTCGGCATCACTAAATTCGTAAAGAAGTCGGCCGCCGGCCTGCTCATGGAAAAGGAGCTCCAGTACCTGGGCAAAGTGCTGAAAAAACCGGAGCGTCCCTTCATCGCCATCCTGGGCGGGGCCAAGGTCAGCGACAAAATCGGCGTGATCCGTAATCTGCTGGGTAAAGTCGACGTCCTCATGATCGGCGGCGGCATGGCCTATACCTTCCTCAATGCTCAGGGTGAGCCCGTCGGCAAATCCCTGGTCGAGGAAGACAAGCTCGATCTGGCGCGCCAGCTCTTGCAGGAAGCAAAAACCCACAAAATGAAATTCCTGTTACCAGTAGACCACGTAGTAGCCGACAAAATCGACATCGGCGCGATCGTGCAAACCGTGGCCAGCGGTCATATCCCAGCCAACCTGATGGCCCTCGATATCGGACCAATGACGGCGGAGATCTTCACGGAAGCGATCGCCCATGCCCGCACCATCGTGTGGAACGGCCCCATGGGCGTATTTGAAGTAGCGCCCTTCGCCAAGGGAACATTCAAGATTGCCCGCGCCGTTGCCGGGAACGTGGGAGCGACCTCGATCGTAGGAGGCGGCGATTCTGTGTCAGCCGTGCACGCAGCCGGCGTGGCCGACAAGATCACCCACATCTCCACCGGCGGCGGAGCTTCGCTCGAATTTCTCGAGGGAAAGAAACTCCCCGGTGTGGAAGCGTTGACGGGCAAGAAGTGAATCAATTGTCAAGTTGAGTGGCCCTGAGGCCGCGAAGGACCTATGGGTTTGGTTGTGTCCGTGAACTTTACGTTCTACGAGCTTCTCTCGAAAGGATGTCATGCCTCGCAAAAAGGTGATGGCCGCCAACTGGAAGATGAACAAGAATCCCAATCAGACAGGAGACTTCTTCCGTGATTTTTTGCCCATGGTCGCTGGTCATACCCGGGACGAAATCGTGGTCTGCCCACCCTACATCGATCTTTACGTGGCCATTGAAGCGGCAAGGGGCTCGAACGTCGCCATCGGCGCGCAAGACCTGTACTGGGAAAAAGAGGGTGCCTACACCGGCGAAATTTGCCCCAGCATGTTGCTCGATATGGGCTGCACCCATGTGATCATCGGCCATTCCGAGCGCCGCCAGTATTTCGGGGAAACCGACGACATGGTAAATTTCAAGCTGAAAGCTGCGCTGGAAGCGGGACTTACGCCCATCGTCTGCGTAGGAGAAGTTCTGGAAGAACGCGAAGCCAATCTCACCGAAGATGTGTTACGCCGCCAGTGCCTGCGCGCCTTTCACGCCATCTCCAGCAAGAAAGCGCCGAAACTGGTGGTCGCCTACGAACCCGTGTGGGCGATCGGCACCGGAAAAACTGCCACACCCCAACTCGCTGCCGAGGCGCACGTGCTGATTCGTGGCGAGGCGGCAAAAGCCTTCGGCGAAGAATTCTCAAACAAGCTTCGCATTTTATACGGCGGCTCGGTGAAACCAGAAAACGTCAAGGCGTTGATGGCCGAAGAAGAAATCGACGGCGCCCTGGTTGGCGGCGCCAGTCTGGATCCGAAATCGTTTGCCGCCATTGTGAAGTACTGAGGGAGGGAAAACATTTCGGATTTTAGATTTCAGATTGTAAGCAATGTCGTCGAGACTTCGGGCGTCAGGGGAATTTGCAATCTGAAATCAAAAATCTGAAATCCCGGTTCAGCTCATCCAGGAAAGCAGCTCCCCCATGTCGGCGACTGAGTTTGAGACCGTCCCGCGGGCCATGGAAGGCCCAACGGCCACCGCAGCACCGTGGTTTTCAAACCACACCAGGAACGAGGATTGCTCGGCTGCCGGTAGCCGTTGCTGGTTCAGCCAGTTGTAATATGCGCCCATATCTCCATCGACCAGCGATCCGACGGGGTCGAGTTCAACCCGATCGGAATTTCCCGACAGCAGTTCGTTCATTGGCTTCTGTCGTTGTCGCGGGGCAAAGCGGACCAGCAGCGTGAGCGGCTGGGCCCGCCGCAGCACCTCGCGTGCCGTCCATTGGGAGAAGGTTGTGCTGAAAATTTGCGTGCCGGAACCTTCCGTCAACACCTTGAGCTGAAAACGATCCAGCACCGCGTCGCCGGCCTTGCCCACCTCCCCCTTGCCCAAACCAAGATCTGCGGGACGCAATTGCGCCAGAAGCGTGCGCAGTGCCTCCGGTCCCATTCCGGGCCGGTCGGTTTCCGATCGGATCTTGCGCAACAGGGCCGCGCGTGCCGGTCCCAGAGCCTCGTAGGAGACACACGTAAGCGCGGGATCGTGGTCGGCTGCCTGGCCGCCATCAACGTACCAGTGACCGTAAGCGACCGGATGCGCCTTGGCTCTGGCAGCCACTGCGCCCAACAACTGCTTCAGCCCGTTTTCCGGCTTGACCCGGCTGAAATACGCCCCATGCGGACGCAGTTTGCGGAACAGGGCCTCGTCATACGCCCCCACTCCCTGGCCGACGACCGTAATTCCCAGCCTGGGCATGGGAGGCAGCTCCGGCGGCTCCGCCGCCTGCAATCGGCCGGCGTAGCCCATCGCTGCGGTGCGAAACGCATCCAGTTGGTGCGTGGTCCAAAGGTAGGACGATAGCTGTTCTACAAACTGGGCGGGTGCGTTGATCCAATCAAAACCTTCCAGCTTGGGCGAAAGCTGGATTTGGGCGAAGGCTTGAAACCAGGCGCCTACCTGTTCGCCGGAAAGCGAATTCAGATTTGCCAGTTCCCTCTCTACGGACCTGCGCTCAACCGGGAACTTGAAATCGTAATCCACCACCTCTCGCAACAGGCTGGGCAGGAAACTCAACGGCAGGCGCTGTAGCGCGCCGATATATCCCGTGACCAGTTTTCTTGCTTCTGGGGGATATCCATTGAAGTGCTCCGGCTTGAGGTCGCGTGGAAGCATATTGCCAAGAACCCTAGTGTCCTGAGTCTGCAATCCGATGCATAACTCTGTCATCCCAACCGGAGCGGAGCGAGGCGAGCGCAGTGGAGCCCGCAGCTCTTCACGCTCGCAGCTCAAGTTTACGACTTCTGGCTCCCCACACCACAAAACCACTACAACAGTTCCGCTATCGGCTTGCCCTGGGCAAACGAAGCAGAGAACCCCAGCATCGACCCGAGGGTTGGCACCAAATCGGTGGGCTCGATCGGACGGTCGAAAACCACTCCTTCACGGACGCCGGCTCCCATCGCCATCATCCAGGTTGTGCGGGAAAGCGCATCGCCGGTGCGATGATGCTGAAATCCGTTACCTCCGGAATCGTCGTCCGAGTCCCGGCCAAAATCCGGCAGAATGAACAGAGTCGTGTTGGCGGCGTATTCCGGCTCACTCTGGATCGTCTTCCATAGGTCAGCGCAGAGGCGATCGGTACGCCGGATGCCCTCAACATAGAGCGAATAGGCTCCGGCGTGCGCGATATCAATATCGTGCATCGTGATCCACAGAAGGCTGGGCGCCACTTGCCTCATCAACTGACGCGCGATATAGACCGAAAGCTCGTCGGGACTCGACAGCGTACGCGCCTTCGCTTTGAATTCATCGACCGAGAGCTTCAGTATCTGCTCTAACTGTTGCAGCTCAATCTCGCTGCCTCCGAGCTGCGGCACGTAGAACGGCGTCTCGTAGTTGTCGCGAAGCAAGTGTTCAAAATCCCGACCGCCGGACGTTGCCGCGGTTAACAGATGCTTCGGCAGCAGCACTCTCGCCCCCAGACCGGCGCCATAGGAACGGTGATTGCTTTCTCCAATCCGGTTGAACCCGTTGCTGGGAGCAACCACCCACGCATCCGAGGGCGGGCGCTTCAGGTCTTTACGGAAGTACTCAAACGCGGTCGGGTGTTCGGGGGGGAGAGAGGCAAAGTTATTGATTGTCTCGTAGACCCCGGTGGCCAGGCTCGCTGTAGCCACATAGTGGCCCAAGATTCCCCGATTTATCACCTGCGTAAAGAAGGTTGACTGCGGGATGAGATCCCGCATCAGGTGCGGAATATTCTCCTGCCCTTCCGGTGCAAAAGTTTCCTGATCGCGCGCCCCACCGCCGAACGTGATGACAACCACCTTCTTCCGTTTGGAGACAGTCGCCGCCTGAAGCAACCGACCGGTACCAAACAGTGTGCCCCCCAAGGTCAATCCAGCAGCTGTGCGCAGGAACTCGCGGCGGTTGCAGGCGAGCTGCAAGGCGAGTTCTCGAGGAGAGGACCCTCTTTCTCTAGCCCGCCGTCTAGCGATCTGCGTTGTGAAATCGGACGTCATGGTTTCCGTATCGCAAAGACCGACCGACTACGGCTTCGCGGTAGCGCCATTCTTCGCTGAATACACAAACTGCCGGATTTCCGCCCTCTGTTTGTCGAGATCCGCCAAATGCTGCTCCCGGATTTTTTGATAGATCGCAAACTCCGCTTGGGCGCGGTCTTTTGCGCCGGTGCGAACATAGGCCTGACCCAGCCGGTAGCGCACGTCGGCCAGGTCCGGATCAAACTCGCGGGCCTTCTCGTACTCCGGAATGGCCTCGGCATACTTGTTCTGGTCAGAGTAGAGATTGCCCAACTGCAGGTGCGCTTCCGCCGACTTGGGATCGAGCGCCAGCGAGGTTTTCAGCAACGTTTCGATCTGATGGAGGTCGAGGCCAGGATCTTCCGCCCGCTTTCCTTTCCACAAACTTATGGCGTAGTAGTAGTGGGCCCGCGCGTTGCGCGGTTGAAGCTGCGCAAAACGGCGAAATCGCTCAACAACTTCCCCCGCCTGGCCGGGCGAGCTGTTGTAGGCCTTGGAGAGAAAAAGATAGCAGTCGGGATCGGAAGGGTTGAGATCAGCCCCTTTCAACAGGGACTTGACCGCATCGTCGTAGTTACCGCGCGCGTACAGAGCCATGCCGAGGCCGATCACCAGTCGGGCCGACTTGGGGTAGCGCTCGCTGGCCTGCTGGAAAACTTCCACCGCCGGTCCGAGCGTGCGGTGGAGAAGGAGTTCACTCCCCCAGTCGAACAGGTTGCTCTCGCTGGGGTCGGCGTGAGCGGCGATTTCGTATTCATTCGCCGCAGCCACGAACTTTCCGTCTTTTTCTTCGATCTCGCCCAGCAGGTTATGCAATTCCGCTGTATTTCTCACTTTCAAGAGATCGTGGACCAGTTGCCGGGCGTCCGCCAGCCGCGTGGTAAGAATGTACGCCAGTGCCAAATCGTAGCCGTTGTCGTAAGAAGAAGGATCGATCCGCTGCGCCTGCTCCAGATAAGGCGCTGCCTTCGCGACCTTTCCCGACCGGACGTACAATTCGCCCAGATTGTGGGTGGCGTCAAAATTCCGGGGCTCGAGCTCGACCGCCTTCTTGAACTGCATTTCGGCCAGGTCGTGCTTCCCTAGGCGCGCAAGATTCGCGGCCAGGTTGGTTCTGGCAGCTGCTGAATTTGGCTTCAGGCGCACCGCCTTCTCGAAGTGAGGGTTGGCCTTAGCGTCCTCGGACTGCCCGGAATATACCAATCCCATCAGTTCGTGAACTTCAAAGCTTTCCGGGACTTGGTGCAGAATTCCTTCCAGGCGCAGCGCGGCTGCCGCATACTGCCCCGAGTCATATTGGGCAACAGCAGCCTGAAACTCGCGATCCAAGCCCTCGCGATCCAGACCTTCAGTCTGCTCTCCGCCGGCTTCGGCCATTGACAGGCATGCCCGAAGGCACAGAAAAACAAGCCACATCGACCGATGTCTGATGATCACGGCCTTCGTATGTTAGCACCGCACCGCAGCAGGCGGGAGCAGGAATAAGGATTGGGGGAAGGCCCCCGGAGAAGGCGCTTCAGGTGAAGCGCCTTCCCGGAGGGATGTCACATTAGCCTTAGAAATACAGCTTCAGAGCGAACTGGATCTGTCTCGGATCGTAGGGAGCATCACGAGTAGACCCGATCTCTCCAAAGTTTGAACTGGTGTAGTTGGTCGACCCGGAGATCGCGACCACGCCGTTGCCGCCGAATCCGGGAGCATTGAAGTTGGGGTGATTGAGAACGTTGAACAACTCCGTCCGGAACTGCAGCCGGAAGCGTTCGCTCAACTGGAAATCCTTAAAGGCGGAGAAGTCGAGCCGGTAGAATGTTGGACCCGCAAGCTGCGTAGGTCCCCCACCCAACGCGGCGAAACCGGTCAAAGGAACGCACCCCGCCGGGGAGCCCGCAGTGGGCACCGGGGCACCCACCGTCCCTCCTAACACGCAAGGCTGGGTCCAGGCGGCCGGGTTCCCGAGAAAGCTCAATTTTCCGTTAGAGTCAGTGTGCAAGCCCCTTTTGATATCTTGCCCGGGCAGCAGGATAGCGTTACTCGCTGTTCCTGCCGTCGTCGGACTGGTCGCGGCGGGAATAGTGAGAGGTTGGCCACCTTGCATCGTGGCGGCCCAGTTGACGCTCCACCCGCTGGCCAGCACATTCGAAATTCCTGAGGGCGTGGACATGAACCGCTTGCCCTTACCGAAAGGAAGCTCGTAACCGCCGCTGAAGTGGAAGACACTCCGAATATCGAACGGGGCCAAGCCGTAATCCCCTTTGATTCCGAAACCGGGAACGCTCGGCGCACGATAGCCGTTCTGGTTCGACCCACCGGTTGTGTTCGAACTCCCTCCGTTAAGCAAGTCGTGAGCGTCCGAAAGCACTTTCGACCACGTGTAGGTAGCCAGGAAATTCAAGCCGCTGGCAAATTGCTTTTCCACCCTGGTCTGCAGACCATGGTAGTAGCTGCTGCCCTCTGTAATCGCGTAGCTTGAGCCTCCTCCGAAGTCCGCAAATGGTCGCCCCCCCTGGGCCGCAGGGACCTTGGCAGGATCTGCGCTGACTGGCAAGAGTTGCGTGACGTTGTTGGAGTTGGGAAACACCTCCAAATGGCGTCCCAGTGAAGTTACATAACCTGTCTGAATGGACAACGAAGGCGTCAGTTGATACTGAACCGTGAAGTTGCCAGCCATCGAGTAGGGAGTGATGTAGTCAAACTGAATTCCACGCAATGCCAGGCCATTGGCCTTAACAAGGGTCGGGCTAAGCGGAGTGCAGGAAAATCCGGTCTCAAGAGTTGCGCTTCCAATCGGAGTCGCAGAAGGGCTGGTGCAACCCGGATATGTGATCGGCGTACCGTCGTTAGCCGCCGCAAACTGGAAGTTGAATTGGAAAGGATAGTTCTCTCCCAGATTCGGCGAGAAGCCGCGGTTCTCAAACCCGTTGTAGAACATGCCGAATCCGCCTCGGGCAACCAGCTTGGGGGTTACTTGATAGGCAAAACCGACCCGAGGCGCGAAATTGTCCTTCTGCGACCTTCCCAGTCCTTTGCCGTACTTGTTACCGATCACGAGCCCTATGCCATCCTTGGCCAGCAGGTCGGTAAAGCAGTTCGCGCAACCCGAAGAGAGGTTCGCCGGGTTGGTTCCTGCCGGGAGCAAGAACAACGGACCACCCGTCGGAGGCCCGCTCGGAACAAAATTGGCCTGGGCCCCGTGGTGCTCGTAAACCAGACCGAAGAAGTCCCAGCGCAAGCCCAGGTTGACGGTAAGCTTGGGGGTGACTTTCCAGTCGTCCTGGATGTAGCTGCCGTAATAGTTCTTTCCGTTATCGGTTAACGAGATGTTGGAGACGAATACGGCATTGCCCGCTCCTTGTGCGCCGGGCCCCCCAACGTAGTCAACTCCTCCCACGCTCGAGACCGTCGGGCTCAGCAAGAATTGCGCTATGCCCGTGTTCTCCGCCGAGGTGCTCGCGCCGGGGATGTTGGTATACACGCCATCGAAGTTGAATTGTCCGCGCGACCACGGTGGCTGCAGGGTCGAGAACTTGACGTGCTGGAACTCGAAACCCATCTTGAAAGTATGTTTGCCGTAAATCTTGGTGAAGTCGTCGGTCACCTGGAAGGTGGAGCTGACTTCATCCGAAGGCAGGAAGGCGTTGCTGCCGAGCGTCTGCAGTCCCGTGATCCCGAACGCGGGGAGCCCGCCGTTCTCGTGCTCCTGAGGGATGCCCGTGATGCCAAACTGTCCGGGCAGGTCGCTCAGATCATTGGCCGACGGGGAAACGCGCGTTGTATGAAGGTAATTCAACCCCGCCCGGGCAACGTTAACCGTGGTCGGAGAAAACACGTGGGTCCAAGCCAATGCGCTCTGTTGCGCCAGCGCAGTCTGAGGACCCTCCTGGAAACCGCCGCCATCGGCCACGCCCCCAAAAATTCCGGGAATGAATTGCGGGTCATCCACGTAGCTGAAGCGGTAAAAGATCTGATTCTTGTCGCTGATGTTGAGGTCCACCCGGGTGTCAAAGGCGTTGCGGTTTTCGCTGATGGCCGGTGAAGTCGTGAAGTTGGAGGACAGCGACCCGTTGATGGGCGCCGGATAGAGGTTCAACAACTTAATGGCGTTCGCATCGAGCCGCCCGGCGGGAAGAATGTTGAGGCCGCAGCCACTAAGCGTGAAGGCTGCGGTACCGGCCGCACAGGTGCCGAAGGGATCGCGGGCAAACCCGGTCTTGGTCGCGGTCAAACCTGATACAGGGTCCACGACACCGCTTGTGACCGCCCGCGTGGTCGCGGGATCCAGAATCGTTCCGGTGGGCATGGTCCGACCGAGGGCGTCGGTTTGGGTGCCCGTTTGTCCCGTAATCAGCTCTGCGAAGTTGGTGTAACCGCTGCTTCGCTCCAGGGCGGTCGGCACACTCCCCGTGTGCGGTGCTCCCTGCCGCCGCCGCAGTCCTTCGTAGTCTCCGAAAAAGAAGACTTTGTTCTTGATCACCGGCCCGCCGATGGCCACGCCGAACTGGTTCAGGCGCAGTTCGCCCTTTTTTGTGGTGTTGCCCACGCGTTCAAAATAGTCGGCGGCATCCAGCTTATCGTTACGGAAAAATTCCCAGCCCGCGCCGTGGAAACTGTTGGTGCCGGATTTGATCGTGGCATTCAGAACCGCGGCTCCGGAGCGGCCAAACTCGGCGCTGAAGTCCGTGGTTTGCACCTTGAATTCCTGAATCGCATCCACCGGGGGAAGCACCACAAAATTCGTGCCGTTGAGGAAGTCCACCGTGTCCGAGTTGTTGTCAATTCCATCCAGCAGGTAATTATTCTGCGCCGGTCGCGAACCATTGGCTGCGAACGCGCCGCTGGCCGCGTTGCCTCGCGTGTCCGCCTGAGGTGAGTTCACTCCGGCGGCCAGCTGGGCCAGGAAAGTGAAGTTTCTTCCGTTCAAGGGAAGGTTGTTAACATTGCGTGAGTTGACCACTTGGCCGACGGAGGCATCCTGGGTTTCGAGCACGGGAGTGGTGGTCGTCACCTCCACGGTCTCTGTCACCTGACCGGGCTTGAGCGTGAAATTAACCACCACCGACGATCCCACGTTGACCGCGATGTTGCGCTGCTCGGTAGTCTGGAAGCCCTGGGAGGTAGCCGTAACCTTGTAGCTGCCGATCCGGACCGGCGTGAATTTGTACCCTCCATCTGATCCCACCGTGGTCGAAAGCGAGGCGCTCGTGCCTTCGTTCGTCAGTGTGACGGTGGCGCCGCCGATCACCGCTCCCGAAGCGTCCGTGACCGTCCCCAGGATGCTCCCCGTGTCAACCTGGGCATGGACTGGACTGGAGCTCAACAGCATAATGCTGGCAGCGATCGCCAACGATATTCGCAGGATCCAAGACGAAACGGTCTTTCGTTTCATGACTTCCTCCCCAAGCTTCACGGCTCGTGTTAAACGTTTTCTCGGGTTTGAATGTAAACGTATACATCCAAACCCGCACAACCTTAGTCCAGGTTCTGAGAACTTGTCAAGAATAAAACTAATGTCTTTGTACTAGCAAACAAGATGCACCCTTTCCAGGATTCACCGTTCCCAGTTTTGGGTCCAAGCTGCTGATTTTGCGGCCTTCGCGTCCTTCCCCATTTGGCTTAACTTTGTCTCGGTGCTAACATGCGCACGCTGGGGCATCACTGTCAGGACACTTCAGTAGCGCGCCGCAAACGCGAAGATCCCATTGTTCTCACGTCGAACGTTTTCACGTCGAACCTTCTTGCAAGGCATGCGCTGGGCGCCTGTGCTTTTCCTTCCAGCACCCATGTATGGGTCGCCCTTCCGACCGCTATTCCGGGCGGCTACAGGTCAAAGTTCTTCCTTCCCCTTCTCTGATTTTCGTCTCACCGCACACTATCCCGCGAAATCTCCGCTGGACGACGTCCTTGGTCTGGTACTCCCTGGCTCGGATGAATACGTCACTGAAAAGTACGCCTTTGAAATCATGCCGCTGCTCGACGAATGGAGCCGGGGTCTCAAGGCGACACCGCCCGCTGCCGCCGTTGTAGCGAAATTCCTGGATGCCTCGATTGAAGCCACTTCCCTACGCCCAACCCAGGAAATTAAACTGCGGTCGGGGGCCGGCATCGAAGTCTTTCGCCGACGCTTTGCGACCAATGTGGTCTCTGGCCGCGCATCTGGCCGAGAAAAATTTCTGGCGGAGATCAAGACCTACCTGGCCGGGATGTCGCAGGTGGAGACGGCCGAATTCGAAATTGTCGCCATCGAAGAAACCGCGGGTTCCGCGCCGGCCGTCAACATCACGATTCGCTATGACTTTGTCGGCACGCGTCCGGACATGGGACGCGAGGAGCGCGTTGGACAGTGGCGAACTCGGTGGTCACGCGATCAGTCCGGCGCATGGCGAGTTCTCAAATGGGAGGCGACCGAGGAAATCGTTAGTCGGGCCCCTGAGCCCATCTTCATCGACGTTACGTCCCAGGCTCTAAGCCAAACTGAATCGTACAGAAATCAGATGCTCCGTGGAGTTGACCACTGGCGCACCCTTCTGGACGGAGCCTGCGGGATCGACGTCTATGGCAACAACGGCCTGGCGGCGGGAGACATCGACAACGACGGCTTCGATGATCTCTACGTCTGCCAACCCTCTGGGCTTCCCAACCGCCTCTATCGCAATCGCGGCGACGGAACCTTCGAGGATGTGACGGAGCAATCCGGAGTGGACGTGCTGGATAACACAGCCTGCGCCCTCTTCGCGGATTTCGAGAACAAGGGACTGCAGGATCTTCTCGTGGTTTGCGCCAGCGGTCCTCTGCTCTTCCTGAACCAGGGCAAAAGCAAGTTCCTGCTCAAGCGTGATGCCTTCAAGTTCGCGCGCCCACCCCAGGGAACTTTCACCCACGCGGCCATCGCTGACTATGACCGCGACGGCCGGCTCGACATTTATTTCTGCCTATACAGTTACTATCTGGGCTTGGACCAGTATCACTATCCCGTTCCTTATTTCGATGCTCGCAACGGCCCGCCCAATTTCCTGTTCCACAACCAGGGCAACGCTACCTTTCAGGATCGCACTGAGGCCGCGGGATTGAACGTGGACAACGACCGCTATAGTTTCTCGTGCGCCTGGGGCGAATCAAAGTCGGGTAACTATCGTTCTGATGGCTTGCCCGATCTCTATGTGGCCAACGACTTTGGCCGCGGCAATCTCTACCGCAACCGAGGCGATGGCACCTTTTCCTCGGTCTCAACCGAAGCGGGCGTGGAGGAGCCCGGTGCGGGAATGAGTGCATCGTGGTTCGATTCCGGCAATGACGGAAATCAGGATATTTATGTTGCCAACATGTGGTCTGCCGCCGGCATCCGCATCTCCGGACAAAACACCTTCCATGAAAAGGACCCCGAGGACATCCGTGCTCGATATCGCCAGCACGCGCACGGCAATTCGCTATATCGCAATCAGGGGAACGGGAAGTTCCAAAACGTAGGCCGGCAAGCGGGGGTCGAAATGGGCCGCTGGGCCTGGTCCTCGGATGCCTGGGATTTCGACCACGACGGCTACCCCGACCTCTACGTCGCCAACGGCTATATTTCAGGGCCCGACCCGCGTGACCTTTCCAGTTTCTTCTGGCGCCAGGTCGTGGCGAAATCGCCAATGAACGCAATCCCGGGGTTGAATTACGAGCAGGGATGGAACGCCATTAATGAACTGATCCGCTCAGACTCATCCTGGAGCGGACGCGAGAGAAACGTTTTCTACGCCAACAATCACGACGGCACGTTCTCTGAAGTCTCGGGCACAGTCGGTCTGGACTTTCCCGACGACAGCCGTGCGTTTGTACTCGCCGACCTAGACCACGACGGGCGGCTGGAAGTAATCCTCAAAAACCGGAATGCTCCGCAACTCCGCGTCTTGCGCAATGCGATGAAAGATCTGGGCCACTCCATCGTCTTCCGCCTGCGTGGAAAGAAGAGCAATCGTGATGCGATCGGGGCAGCGGTAACTGTCGAAGCGGCAGAACATGATCAAACGCCACCTCGCCAGACCAAATATCTCCAGGCCGGCTCTGGATTTCTATCCCAGCATACTAAGGAGCTTTTCTTTGGCGTCGGAAGGGTAGCAGACACTGTCCGCACCACTATCCGCTGGCCCAGCGGCCTGAGTCAGGTCTTCGAGCATCTACCCGTCAACCGGCGAATCGAGATCGAGGAAGGCTCCACCGATTTTGCAGCCAGGCCCTTTGCGGCCGCACCTGCCTTTTATACCCATGCTGGCAGGACTCCAAAGCTGGAGCCTTTGCCATCGTCGGTCGAGACCTGGTTGATTGACCCCCTGATTGCTCCGGATTTCTCCCTGCCCGACCTTGCGAGCAAAATGTGGGAGCTGAAGTCGTTCCGAGGCGGCTTCTTGCTTCTCAATTTTTGGACTACAGCCTCGCCGTCCTGCATGGAACAGATGCGGCTTCTCCAGCGCCATCAGGCAGCTTTCGCCTCCAGCGGTCTTCGCGTCGCAGGTATTAATGTCGACGGCGTTAACGATGACAGCCTGCGCGATTCTGGCGGTCTGCAAACGTTCGTCGCCCAGGAACGGCTCTCCTTCCCTACACTGATGGCAACCCAGAATGTGGCCGGCGTCTACAACATCGTTTATCGCTACCTGTTCGACCGCCGCAGGGACCTCGCTCTTCCGACGTCTTTCCTCATCGATCAAGACGGCATGATCGTCAAGGTTTGCCAAGGGACGGTGAGTTCGGAACGGCTGACGGCGATTCTGAGAGAAGACTTGGGATCGGTCCCACGCACTCGTGCCGATCGCATTCGCAAAGCTCTGCCGCTGGGAGGAACACTCTACGAGGAAGCGTTCCAGCGCAACGACTTTACTTATGGAGTGGCGTTTTTCCAGCACGGTTATCTCGATCAAGCCGAGGCGTCCTTCAAACAGGTCATCGCCGTCAAACCCGACGATCCCGAAGCTCACTACAACCTGGGAACGCTCTATCTCCGAAGAAATGCTCTCCCCGACGCGCGCCAATACCTCGAGCGGACGGTGAAGCTGCGTCCAGACTATCCGGAAGCGTGGAACAACCTTGGAATGCTCGATGCCCAGGAGGGTCACTCGGATGAGGCCGTCGGTAACTTCCTACAATCCCTGCGTCTGCGTCCAGACTATGCCATCGCCCTCGCGAACCTCGGAAACCTTTACCGCCGGCAAGGCAGGTTAGCGGAAGCGGAAAAATTCCTGAGTCGCGCGCTCCAACTTGAACCTGATAATCCCGAGGTCAACTACAACCTCGGAATGCTTTACGCCCGCCAGGACCAGCTCGATCGCGCCGCGCAACACCTGGAACGAGCCACCAACTTGCGGCCCGATTATCCCGACGCGCTCAACAACCTGGGCGTTCTTCTTGTGCGCGAAAAAGAATATTCTGCGGCGGAAGAGAGGTTCAAGACTTGCATCCGCGTGGCGCCGAACTTTGACCAGGCCTACCTCAATCTGGCCCGTCTGTACGTGATTTTGAACGACAAAGAAAAAGCCAGAGAGGTGTTGCAGGCGTTGCTCCGCCTGCAACCTCAGCACAAGTTGGCTCAGCAGGCACTGGAGATGCTAAATTGACCTTCAGAGCACCTGCGGAGACACATCGGAAGATGGTTACTGGCGCCTCATTTCAGCATTCGCCGGACGCCGGAACCGTTCGGCCGGGGCTGCGTGGAATGTTTGCATTAACCTTAGTCCTTGTTTCCGCAGTCCTTGTTTCCGCCATCTGCTATGCAGCGCCGCAGTCAGTCCCCAGCCGGGGCCGTGTTCGGTCATCCGCGCCCGGTGCATCCTCGAAAAGCCCGTCTCCTTTCCTGGAAGCGGAAGCCTTGCTACGTCAGGGTTCAGTTGACGAAGCGAAAAAGAAAATTCAGGAACAGCTCGCCCTGAATCCCAGTGTGGAGGGCTACAACTTGCTGGGGATTGTCTACAGCAGCGAGAAGGATTACGCGAATGCTCTCGAAGCGTTCCAGCACGCGCTGAAGATTGATCCCACCTCCACCAAGACCTGCAACAACCTCGGCAATCTCTACGTCGCTCAGGAAAGGCTCGACCTCGCTGAGAAAGAATTCAGAAAAGTCCTGCGCCTGGATCCCGGCAACAGCGACGGCAACTACAACCTGGGCCTCGTCCTCATGGCCAGGGGCTTGCCAGCCGAAGCCATTACCAGCTTTCAGCGAGTCCGTCCCTCAAGTGTCGCAACTCGCTTCAACCTGATTCGCGCCTATCTTCAGGCTGGCCGGACCAGGGAAGGGTTAAAGCTTGCCAAAGACCTTTCTCTGGAAAGCAAGGACGACATCCAGTTGCATTTCACGCTGGGTGTGTTGCTGGCTTCCGCCAAGCAGTACGAACTGGCCCGGCATGAACTGGAAAAGGCCAACGCCTTACAACCAGAAACATTCGAGATTCTCTTCAACTTGGGACAAACCTATCTGCGCAGCGGCGACTACGCAAAAGCCGAAGTGATCTTGAAGCGAGCGCTGAAGCTGAAACCTGATGCCCCCGCAGCCCTCTACTTGCTGGCCCAGGTCTATTCCGAGCAGACCCGCGCCGTAGACGCTCTAGACTTGTTGGCGCGCGCTCATAAGCTGGCTCCGCAGGACACGGACATCATCTTCCTCTTGTCCCGAGTTAGCATGTCCCAGAACTATTTCGAAGACGCGATCCCTCTGCTGGAATCAGGTTTGAAAATCGACCCAAAACGAGCCGACCTTCACGCCGCCCTGGGCGAGAGCTATTTCATGTCGGGTAAAGTTGAAAAAGCGATCGATGAATTCAAACGATTAATCGACCTCGACCCCTCAGCGCGATCCTATGCGTTTCTGGGGCTCTCCTACCGGCACCTAGGACGCTTCGACGAGGCCAGAAAGTATTTTCAGGAAGGCCTCAAACTCGATCCTGGCAACGCTTCCTGCCTTTTCAACGTGGGCTTCATCGAGGGGCGACAGGGAAATCAGGCAGCCGCCGAACAGCTGTTTCAGCAGGCCCTGAAGTCCAACCCGGATTTTTCCGAAGCCCTGCTAGAGCTGGCCAATCTGCGAATCGCCGGCAAAAAATTCGAGGAAGCGGCAACCCTGCTCCGACGATACGTCAAAGTAAGCCGCGACCCTGCTTCCGGATACTACAAGCTCGCCATGGTCGAAAGGAGCCTCCACCAGAACGAAGCCGCACAACGGGACTTGAGTGTCTTCCAGACTCTCTCCAAAGATTCCTCACCGGGTCCGTACCCTTATCAACACCTCTTTGAATATCTGAATAACCGCTCTAACCTCGCTCCTCAGGCCCGTACTCAACTCGACCAGACCGAACTGGTGGAACAGATTAAGAAACATCCCGACCGTCCACAGGATCTCTACCTCCTGGCTGAGACTTATCTGAAGCTCGGAAAACCGGAAGACGCCCGAAACACAATCGCACAGCTCGACCAGATAAGCTCGGGCGACTACCGCACTCAGACAGGCGTGGGCGTGCTCCTCGCCCGCTACCGTTTGTATGACGACGCGATCCAGCATTTCCACACGGCGTTGCAAGCCAATCCCGATTCTGACGATGTGAAATTCGATCTGGCCGACGCCTACTTCCGCAAGGGCATCTACGATCAGGCTCTCGAAGCCGCTTCGAAAGCTTCGATTTCAGGCCAACAGGACGCCGCATTCCTGGCTCTGCTTGGAGACATCCACGCGCATCTGGGGAACACTGCCAAGGCGGAAGAAATTTTCCGCGATGCCATTGGCCGCAACCCTGACAATGACCAGTACTACCTGTCGCTGACATTAGTTCAGCTCCGCAGCAAGGATGTCAGTGGCGCGGAACAAACGTTGCAAAAAGGCTTGGCCCGAATTCCCAGCTCCGGAAAAATTCTATGGGGCTTGGGAATTGTCTCGGCCCTCGAAGGTAAAACCGGACAAGCCGCCGAGCGCCTCGAGCGAGCCGTAGATCTGTTACCCGAGTGGCCCGGCAGCTATTCCACGCTGGGCGTCTTCTATTACCAGACCGGCCAAATAGAAAAAGCCCGCGAAGTGCTGAATCGTTTCAAAGGCAGCAATACCGGCGGCCTGGATGTGAATCGCATCGAAGAAGTTTTGGCCCGAGCCCCGGCAACGTCACCTTCGACCGAGGCCCCGATGTCTATGGCCGCCCGGCAACAATTGCTTCAGCTCGCGCTATCGCTCGCCGACCGTACGCTCTGAGCCCGGCCAAAATGACCAGAAGAAGACCCGGGAAGGGCCATCCGAGAATGGGAAAAAAGTCGAAAGCAGGCAAGGGACTCGCTCTCGGGACCACGCACAGCGCAATCCTCGCATTAAGCTTTGTCATCGCGATGGCCATCCATCTGCTGGCCTTGGCCGGCCAGGCTCCGAAGCAGGCTGACAACGGAATCCCCGTCCGCTATAGCGACGTCCGCCAGGCTGCCGGCATCACTTTTCTTCAGGACGCCACGGCCACCGAGGAAAAGTACTACCTCGAAACCATGGGTACTGGCGTCGCATGGCTCGACTATGACCAGGACGGGTTGATGGATCTCTTTTTTGTTCAATCTGCCGCCACCGATACTTACAAGCCTCCCCAACCCCTGCGCTGCGCGCTCTACCACAACAACGGTGACGGAACTTTTACCGACGTCACCGAGAAAGCTGGCTTAGGCGGCGCGGGACATTATGGCCAGGGCGTCGCCGTCGGAGACTTCGACAATGACGGCTATCCCGATCTCTATGTGACTGGCTATAACAGCGCGATCCTCTACCACAATAGCGGCAACGGGACCTTCACCGACATCACCGCTAAATCCGGCGTAGCCGACGAAGGCGGATGGTCGACCAGCGCCGGATGGTTCGACTACGACAAGGATGGCTTCCTCGATTTGCTGGTCACCAACTACATTGAGTGGTCGCCGAAGAACAACCTTTGGTGCGGCGAGCGCCGCCCCGGGTACCGTTCCTACTGCCATCCCGGCAACTACAAAGGACAGAAGACCAAGCTCTATCACAACAATCACGACGGCACCTTCACCGATGTCAGCGACGCCTCAGGCGTCGGCAAGCCTGAATCCAAGGGCATGGGTGTGGTTCTGGCCGACTTCAACAACGACGGTTGGACCGACATCGCCATCGCCAACGATTCCTGGCCGAATTTTCTGTTCATCAACAAGCACAACGGAAAGTTCGAGGACGCATCGTTCGTCTCCGGCATGGCCGCCAGCGAGGACGGACGCTACGAAGCGGGCATGGGCATCGATGCGGCCGACGTCGATGGTGACGGCTGGCAGGACGTCTACATCACCCACCTTGATTTCGAATTAAATCGCCTCTACCACAACAACCGCGACGGTACTTTCACTGACGACACGTACAGCTCCGGCATCGGCAGCAAGGCCATCCTGTTGAGCGGCGTCTCCATGAAATTCGTGGACTACGACAACGACGGCTGGAACGACATTCTGCAATTGAATGGCGCCATGCTGGACAACGTTCAGCTCTACCACAGCGAAGTGTCATACAAGGAGCCGTTGCTGATGTTCCGGAACTTGGGCAAGGGTCAGTTCGCCAAAGTTTCGGATTCGCTTGGCCCTGACTTCATGCGCCCCATCGCCGGCCGTGGCCTCGCTACCGCGGACTACGACAATGACGGCGACACCGACATCGCCATCAACAACCGCGGCGACTATCCCGAACTCCTGCGCAACGATGGCGGAAACGCCAATCACTGGCTGGAAATCCTCTTGATCGGAACCCGTTCCAACCGCGACGGCGTCGGCGCCTCGCTGAAGCTAACCTCCGAAGATTTTGTGCGCGTCGAACAGGCCAAAGGCGGCATGAGTTACATGTCCGCCAGCGACCCGCGCATTCTGTTCGGCCTGGGAAAGCGCACCAAAATCGATTCTCTTGAAATCACCTGGCCAAGCGGTCAGGTGGACAAGTTGAGGAACGTACTCGTGGATCAGATCATCGCGGTCAAAGAGGGCACAGGAATTGTCCCGCATCCGTTCCCAAAAGTAGCGCCCCGATAAAAAAAACGAGAGCAGCACAAACGGGTGCCCCACCCTCGTCTTTCCCGCTTTTTGGGAAAAGAGAGGGTGGGATTTTCACTTCCGCCAAGGCAAGCTTGGGTCTCAACCAGGCACTAGCTGGCCAGATTTTAGTCTGGCATTAGGGTGTTTCACAGCAATCGAGCTTTGAGTTTCGCCGTGAGTCGAATCCCTTGATAAGATGAAGCGATCTCATGTCGAACGCCGTGGCCATGATCGCCGAGCTGTATCTGTACCCCATCAAGTCCATGTCCGGGGTCTCGGTACAGGAAGCACACGTCGGCCTGGACGGCATCCTGGGAGATCGGCATTTCGCCTTCACGCGGGCGAACCAGGCAGCCACGAATAGCTTTCCGTGGATGACGGCTCAAGAGGACTCCAGGATGCTGGCCGACAAGCCCTTTTTCACCCGACCGCCTACTCCGGATCAACCAGAACCTCCAGTCCAAGTGCGCACTCTCGACGACTAAGTTCGAAACCCAGAAGCCCCCACTTTGCGCGAGGAGTTGGGAAGCAGGACGGGTCAGCCACTCTTCCTTTTGAAGAGCGCTCGAGGAATTTTCGACTGTCAGCAAATTCCTCTCTTCAGCCTTGCCAGCGTTCGCGCTCTTGCCGCCGAGGCCAGCTGCACCATTGATCCCCGGCGGTTCCGCGCGAATATTTACATGGCGCCGGTATCAGGCAATCCTTTTGAAGAAGAAACATGGACCGACTGCTTGCTGCAGATTGGCGATGAAGTCCTCACGGGGGTGACCCAACGAGATGCTCGCTGCATGATGATCAACCTCGATCCGGAAACCGGGGACCAGAACCCGCGGGTGCTGAAGGCTGTAGCTCACAGCCATCAGGGCCAAGCGGGTCTCTATGCCAACGTGCTCCGACCGGGTCGAATCCGATTGGGAGATGCCATCCGTCGAATTGCAAACCCTCGATCGTGAATGCCGTTTTGATTGCCGATGTCGTAAAATCCCAATATGAACGCGACCAACGATGAGTTCCCTCAGTCGTCGGCCTTCAGTCGTCAGCCAAGCCAGTGTTCCTGGTGACTGACGACAGAAGACAAACGACCGCCCCTCATGAATCTCCCACGACGTCATTTCCTAGGGTCCTCCCTCGTAGTTCTCGGCAGCACTCTGCTGGACGCGCTGACCATTCCACTCTGGAAATGGAAAAACTTAGCCATCCTTCAGTCAGTTTCGCCCCCTCCAGGTACTTCTCCGGTCGTGTTCGTAGATGTGGCAAAGGAAGCCGGCCTGACCATCCCCAACGTCTGGGGCGCCACCGATCACAAGAGTTACATCATCGAAGCCAAGGGCAGCGGCCTGGCCTTTTTCGACTACGACAACGACGGCTGGCTCGACCTCTACCTCACCAACGGAACCCAACTCGACGCCCACTGGCCGCCGGGGAAAGCGCCCACATCTCATCTGTACAAAAACAACCGTGACGGCACCTTTACCGACGTCACCGAAAGATCCGGACTAGCGCGCACCGGCTGGCAGACCGGCGTCTGCGTTGGCGACTACGACAACGACGGATGGGACGATCTGTTCTGCTGCTTCTGGGGACACAACATCTTGTTCCACAACAATGGCGATGGATCGTTCACCGACGTCACTCGGAAGGCCGGTGTCTACGACGAACAGGTCCGATGGGGCTCGGGCTGCACCTGGCTCGACTACGACCGCGATGGGCGCCTTGATCTTTTCGTCTGTAACTACATAAAGCTCGATCCGGCCAAGACGCCGGACCCCAATGGTCCCGCGGTCTGTCAGTGGAAGGGAATCCCGGTAATGTGCGGCCCCCGCGGTCTTACCGGCGACACCAACGTCCTTTATCACAATAACGGCGACGGAACTTTCACAGACGTCTCCGCCAAATCCGGCATCCTGAAGCCCGGCCCGCGGTATTCCATCACGCCCGTCGCTTACGATTTCGATAACGACGGCTGGCCGGACATCTATGTGGCCGTGGACTCGCAACCCAGCATGTTGCTCCATAACAATCATGACGGAACCTTTACCGACATCTCGGTGCTGGCCGGATGCGCTTACAGCGAGAATGGCCACGAGCAGGCCGGAATGGGCGTGGGTGTCGGCGACTACGACTGTGACGGATGGTTCGACATTTTCAAAACCAATTTCGCTGACGACACTTGCAACCTCTACCACAACAACGGAGACGGCACTTTCACCGATGTAACGTTTTCTTCAGGGATCGGAATTAACAATCGTTATGTCGCCTGGGGCTGCGGCTTTGTCGACTACGACAACGATGGCTGGCAAGACATCATCCAGATCAACGGCCACGTCTACCCTGAAATTGACCAGCACGATATCGGCCAGACCTTCAAAAACCCCCGCCTCGTCTACAAGAACCAGGGCGATGGACGATTCAAAGACGTTTCGGCCGAGATGGGCCCGGGCATCAGCGAACATTTTTCCAGCCGCGGCGCAGCGTTCGGAGACTACGACAACGATGGCGACATCGACGTGCTGGTTTTGAATCTCAGCGATCCACCGTCACTGCTCCGCAACGACGGCGGGAACTCGAAGAATTGGATAAAGATCAAACTGATCGGGACGCAATGCAATCGCACCGCCATCGGAGCGCGCGTGCGCGTTGTGACCGGCAAACATTCTCAGATGGATGAAGTCCACAGCGGCTCCAGCGTCATGTCGCAATGCGACCTCCGCCTCCACTTTGGCCTCGGCCAAGCCCAGGTCGCGGATCTGATCGAAGTCAAATGGCCTACCACGCAAAAGATAGAACGCTTCACCCAAGTGAAGGCCAACCAGATCCTCACCATCCGCGAAGGCAGCGGAATCGTAGACACGTTCAAGCCCAAAGCAAAGTAATTGGCTGGTGAAGTCACGTGGAGAGTGGCGGGCTACTATCAAGGCTCCCTCCGGGACCGATTGATTCGCATTCGCGCGAAGAGGAGCACGCGTCCGCTTCTAAGCCAATACCCTTACCCCGTAACCACTTAGCTCGATTGTCCCAGAATGCGCATCTTTAGTAAGAAGATCTGTAAACGCCCTGGGAATGGTGACCGTCTGTACCACGGAAGTATTATTCAGGAGAAATATCCATTCCTTGTCCCCCGCCTTCCGCACCGTCATCTCGACCCCTGCCGGCACGTCAATTGCCGGCTGAACCCCGGCCGACGCGGTAAGCGTTCGAAGCACTCTGGCTAAGCTCGCGGCATCCAGATCGGCGCCGACATAGACTGCTTTACCTTTGCCAAATCGGTTGACGCTGACGGCCGCCTTTCCGGCATGTTCGCCAGCCGTGTACGAACCCACGACCTCCGCTCCCGAGGGCTGAAGAATGTCCGCCCACAACCCACACTCCCCATCCGATCCCGCGAATGGGGGGGAGAACTTGACCCCTTGCTTCACGGAGTAAATCGGCACGTAGTCTTCGACGCTCACGCCCATCACGTCGCGAAGCAAGCCGGGAAGTGGAGTGCGCACAATCTGGCTGCTCTCGGTCTTCACTCCCAGCCGGAAGCTGGTCACAAATACGCCGCCCCCTTGCACGAAGTTTCTGATCCGCGCGGCCTGCGCTTCTGACAACACGTAAGCGACTGGCGCAAACACAATCTTGTAAGCCGCCAAATCCGCGCCGGGCTGAATGACATCAATGCCCGAGTGGCTGGCCGTGATGGCGCCGTACCAAGCGGTTACCTGCGGCATGTAACTCAGCCCATGATGCCCCGGTTGAATTTGCAGAGCCCATCCACAATCATAGTCAAAGATCAGCGCCGCCTCCGCCGGGTAGCCCGAGTTCAACACCTTCGGCCCCAGACCCTTCAGCTCCTTAACCGTCTGCTTGATCTCGTCATAGGCCGGGCTCTTCGACCGGTCATGATTCAGAACGCCGTGCCAGTATTCTTCCGCTCCGAAGGTAGCCGTATCCCAGCGAAAATAATTCACCCCCATGGCGCCGTGAGCGATGGCCTGATACGTCCAGAGCCTGACTTGCCCTTTCTCAGGCTGCGGAGAGAATGTCTTCTGGCCGGCTTTGCCGGACTGCTCCTCCATGATCATGAATGGCTTGCCGCCTTTGACGCAGCGCGCGAAATCGTGCCCCATTGCCGTGGCGGTGCTGATGGTGCCGGCTGAAATCGAGCTCGATTTCATCTGCTCATGCACCAGCATCTCAAAAAAACCGGGATAGTTATCGAAAGCAACAAAATCGAGATTCTTGTAGAGCTCGCGCAGATCGATGTAGTCCACCGGCGGCCCCACATTGTTGGTGGTCACAAAGTGCCGCGGACATTTCTGGCGGAGCATAGCCAGCTGTTCTTCCAGAAAAGATGCGTTGGCATACGACTGGTAACGATCGTAGTCGAGAGCGAGCCCCGGATTCGGATCGCCACCCGACGGTAACGGCACAGGTATCTGGCCAAAATCCGTATAAGTCTGGCTCCAGAAAACTGTTCCCCAGGCTTGGTTCAACTTGTCCAGGCTGCCGTACTTGGCGCGAAGCCATTCCTGAAAACCTGCCTGGCAGAAGTTGCAATAGCACCGCGGCGATGAGGACAACGTAAACTCGTTGTCGATCTGCCAGCCGATCACGCCGGGGCTCTCGGCAAAAGCCCGCGCCATCTCGCTTGCGATGGCGAGTGAAAGCCGCCGGTAAACCTTGTTGGTGGGACAGGTAAATCGCCGCCCGCCGGAATGCAACCGTTGGCCTTCGGCATTGACTTCAACGATCTCCGGATATTTGAGGCTCAGCCACGGAGGAGGCGCCGCGGACGGCGTTCCGAGAATGACCGCAATGTTGTGCTTGTGCAGGGTTTGCACCGCGCGCCGGAGCCAGGCAAATTCAAATTTACCCTCGGCGGGCTCCATTAGCCCCCAGGCAAATTCGGCAATCCGCACGTTGGTGAAGCCGGCGTCGCTCATCATTCGCGAGTCTTCTTCCCATAAAGCTTCCGGCGTCTGGTCGGGATAGTAGTCAACCCCGAGCAGCAGTTGGCTCGCGCCCGCACCCGCCGCATCCGTTTGCCCCCAGACCGGAAGCCGCATACCCGCCGCCCCGATCACAGCCACGCTACCGCTCAAAAATTCACGTCTGCTTACAGGTGCCAGAGTGGGCCTTCTCTCGAAAAGCAGTGAGCTTTTCCGTGGAATCAATTCTCGCGCGCACATTCTCGGCGGAAGCCGCCGGCCTGTCAAGAAAAACGGACACAACGCTCGCCTGGCGGTCGCAAGTGGCGTTGCCTCACGCACGTATAGAAAGATTTCCGCAGAACAAGTAGAATGACACTGCTCAAGCGGAAGTGGTGGAACTGGCAGACACACCATCTTGAGGGGGTGGCGCCGAAAGGCGTGGGGGTTCAAATCCCCCCTTCCGCACCATCGTACTTATTCTTCACCTATACTCGTTTTTCTGGCGTAAGGAGATTGCGGAACTGGCATGATTATTCTGATTACCATCGTCCACATTATTGTTTGTTTTTTCCTCATCATCGTGGTGCTGCTGCAGAGCGGCAAGAGCGGTGACATCGCGGCCGCGTTCGGCGGCGCGGGAAGCCAGACTGCCTTCGGGCCGCGCGGTTCCGCCACCGTCCTTTCCAAGGCGACGACCTGGTCAACCATCATCTTCATGTTGACTTCGATCACGCTCTCCGTCATGGCCTCGCGCGGGGGAAGTGGCTCGAACTCAGTTCTGCAGGGTTTGAAACCGGCGACGAGCAATTCGCAGCCGGCTAAGACTCCGGCGCCAGCGCCGCAGAAGTAAGTGGTCAGTCGTCGATTTTGAGTCGTCAGTCCTTGACCGATTCTTCGCTGACGACTGACGAGTACTCGCCATGATTCACGAAATCCTTCCTGTCGGCCCGCTGCAGTGCAATTGCTCCGTAATCGGGGACGAAACCACTCGCGAAGCCATGGTGATTGATCCTGGCGACGATATCGAAGAGGTTCTCGCCCTTATTGACAAACACAATCTTCAGGTCAAACAGGTCGTCATCACCCATGCCCACATTGATCATGTGGGCGGCGCCATGAAGCTGCGGGCGGCCACCGGTGCCCCTATCTTGCTCAACCAGAATGACTATGCTCTGCTGAAAATGCTGGATGTACAGGCGGCATGGATCGGAATGAAAGATCCCGGCAAGGTGGAGATTGATCAGAGCGTGGGACAGGCGGATACGGTGCGCGCGGGTTCACTGACAGCCAACGTGATTCATACTCCCGGACACACCGAGGGCAGCGTCTGCCTCTATTTTCCAGCAGAGAGCAAGCTGATCGCCGGCGACACGCTGTTTGCGGGAAGCATTGGCCGCACCGATCTGCCGGGCGGATCGATGGAAAAAATTATCAATTCCCTGCACGAAAGAGTGCTGGCGCTGCCAGATGATACGCTTGTCGTCCCCGGACATGGTCCGCTCACCACCATTGGCGAAGAGCGAGAGAGCAATCCGTTCCTGGTGAAGAGTTAGAGCCGGATCAGAAGACATTAGCCGAGCGGCCCTCGGCCGGACAGCCGGGAGCAGCTGTCTCCACCTGTGCATGGGAGCCGACCCGCGCATGTGCGCTATCCTTCCAGCAATTCAAGCAGTCTCTCTATTCCTTCGCGAAATTCGGCCGGCGGCGTGAGCAAACTTACTATCAGATAACCGTCGCTGGGGAAATCATAAAAGTGGCCGGGATGGACCAGCACGGACGCTTGGCGGAGAGCCTCAATCGCCAGGTCCTCATCGGATTGGGTCACAGGCACACGTAAGACTGCGTACCATCCACCTTCGAGCACCAGCCGCTGAGACGCTTTTGGCTTCGCCAGTTGGCGATCAAGTTCGGCGAGATTTGCGCGGACGCGGTCGAGCAGAAACGGCTGAATATTCTTTCGCTGTTCCAGCAGCACAGGTGTAGCCAGCTGAATGGGAGCGTTCATGGACAAATAAGTGTCGGCGATTACCTCCAAGCGCTCCATGGCTGCGGCTACTGCGTTTTCCGGACCGCTCGTCACCACCCACGCCAGCTTCATCTGCGGCAGCCCGGAAATTTTCGATAGTCCACTAAGAGTGAACATCAGCGCATCCTGATTCATCGCGAAGCTCGTCCTCCGGACGCCATCGTGCGGATAGTCGAGAAACACCTCATCTGCGATTAGCGCGAGGCCGTGTTCCTGGCAGAACGAATTCAATAACTCGCGCTCATGCGCGCTGACGTACGACCCCGTGGGATTGTTGGGATGCACTACCACCACCGCGCGCGTGCGAGCGTTCACGGCCTTGTGCAGCGAGTGAAAATCAACTTGCCAGCCATGATCGTAGACCAGGATGTAGGGGATCAGGTTCACATCTTCGAGATCGGCAAGAAACTCAAACAGCGGATAGCTCGGCTTGGGCACCAGCACTTCATCCCCAGGATTGCACAGCAAACGAAAAACGTAGGAATACCCCTCGCTGGTGCTGGTGGTAAGCACCACTGATTCCGGATCAATGGATTTCCGATCGATTGATTCGGGATCAATTTCGAACCGGCCAGACTGCTCGCGGTAGTAGGCAACCACCGCCTCCCGCGCGCTGGCCAAACCTTTGGGCTGAGGGTCGTAATCCATCGCCTCCGGCCGGGAGAGTGAACTGAGAATGGACCCTGCGTCGTAGGGCAAGCCCGCCCGATTGGGATTCGAGATTGTCAGGTCGAGCACATCCCTGCCCGCTGCGCGCAACTCGCGCTGTGCTTGAGTGAAGCGATTGGGGGTAAGTTTCCAGCCGGTGCGTCGGGAAAACATGCAGGAACATGATACGCGGAGGACATGGACCATGTGGGGCCGACACTGTTGTCCGCCAACGCCGGAGCTGTCGCATACGAGTGCGGAGTCAACACCCCGCGTCCTCTTAGAGTCTTCGGCCCATCGCTGCCTGAATTGCAAGCAGAACGTTTTCCGATACCTGTCCTCGCCCCACTGTTTGAACGAGCCAAAGTCCTGGTACCACGCTCCCTGGGGATCAGTTTGGGGACTACCTAGGCCCGGACGCCTCTTCTGCTTCGCTCGGGGTAGCTCTTTCGCCCCGCTAAGGCAGGCTCGCCTTAGCGTCTTCGCCAACCGAGAACGGCCGGGCCTTCGCCCGGCTGGGCGGGTGGGGACACCCGCCCCTACGCGAGCGGCGGCGCTGCGAGCGAGCCTGTTACGCGGGCCGTGCTGCGATGGCCATGCTGTGACGGGGCGTATAATGAGCAACTTGCGCCCATGGAAAACACAACACAGTACGAACTTCGCCTGGCCCAGCGCATGTCGCGGCTGGGCACGGAAACTGCCTTTGAAGTCCTGAACAAGGCGCGTGCCCTGGAACGATTGGGTAAGAAGATAATCCATCTCGAAATCGGCGAACCCGACTTTGATACGCCGGCGAATGTGGTGGAAGCTGGGATTGATGCGTTGCGCCAAGGCTGGACTCACTACGGGCCGTCGGCCGGTCAGCCCGAGCTGCGCCAGGCGATTGCTGAGGATGTGAGTCGCTCGCGCGGGATAAAGGTCACGAGCGATGAGGTTGTGGTTGTTCCTGGTGGTAAACCTATCATTTTCTTTACCTTGCTTGCTTTAGCTGATGTTGGAGATGAGATCATTTATCCCAATCCCGGTTTTCCGATTTACAAGTCCATGATCGATTATGTGGGTGCGCGGGCGGTGCCGATCCGCCTGCGGGAGGAGAGGGACTTCGGCTTCGATGTGGACGAACTGGCGTCGCTGATTAGCGATCGCACCCGGCTCATCATTCTGAATTCGCCTCACAATCCGACCGGGGGTGTGCTCGGCAAGCAGGACCTCCATGACATCGCCGCGGCCATCGGTGATCGCAACATTATGGTGCTCTCGGACGAGATCTACAGCCGCCTTGTTTTCGATGGCGCACACTATTCGATCCTGTCCGTGCCGGGATTTCAGGAGCGAACGATTCTGCTCGACGGTTTCTCGAAGACCTATGCCATGACGGGTTGGCGCATGGGTTATGGAGTGATGCGGCCGGACCTTGCGACCCACATCACGCGGCTGATGACAAATTCGAATTCGTGCACGGCCAGCTTCACGCAGGTGGCCGGGATTGAGGCGATCCGCGGCGATCAGTCGTCGGTAGACCATATGCGAGCGGAGTTCCAGCGCCGACGGGATGCTTTTGTGGCCGGGCTGAACCGGATCAAGGGCTTCTCTTGCCGCATGCCTAAGGGAGCCTTCTACGTATTTCCTAACGTCACCAAGACGGGCTGGAAATCGAAGAGGCTGGCCGATGCGCTTCTGGACGAAGCGGGCGTGGCCTGCTTGTCCGGGACTGCCTTCGGGGATTTCGGGGAGGGCTATTTGCGCTTCAGCGTGGCCAATTCACTGGAGAACCTGAGTCAGGCGCGGAAGCAGATCGATGACTGGACCAAGCGGAACCTCTAGTCCGGATTTGGCTTTCGAATCGTCGCGGAGGACAAGAAACATGCTGGGCTGGTTGGTCAAACGGCGGCTGGCGTCGTTCCAGAAAGAATTCAACTATGATCCGCGATATGTGCTCGACATTTTTGAAGCCAGCTCCCCGGCTTTTTTTCGCTTCTCCTGGATGTCGGGGCTGGCAGCGCACCGGGAAGAAGTTTCCAAGGAAGCCTGGTACGCGGCCAAACTGGTCGCTACTCTGGCAGAGGATTGCGGGCCGTGTGCTCAACTTGTGGTTACCATGGCGGAGCGGGATGGTGTAGGCCCCGCTTCTTTGTGCTCGGTGCTTGCCGGCAACGAAGCTGCGATGCCACCGGATACCGCCCTCGGATTCAAGTTCGCTGAGGCAGTGCTGCGGCGCGATATCGCGGCGGCGGATCGTCTCCGAGCTGAAGTTATATCTCGTTGGGGGAGCAAGGGACTGGTGTCCCTGGCTCTAACCATAGCTGCCTGGCGAGTATTTCCCGCAGTGAAGTATGCACTCGGGCACGGCCACGCCTGCACACACGTAAATCTTGCAGGATCAGACATGGCAATTCATCGCTAATTCGTGTCTGAGCTGCCACCACAGGAGTCGCGGTTAATGCCAAAACCGAAATCTTCTCGATCAAGGCTCGAACCCAAGGTTAGCCGACCACTCATGCCGGGATACGGGCTGCCGGAGAACAAGAAGGGACTGCTTCCCTGGAAATGGGCTGAACAGCGACTCAAACAAAGTCACAATTATTGGATCACGACGGTGAAGCCGGACGGGACGCCGCACACGATGGTGGTATGGGGCTTGTGGTTCGATGGAGCCTTCGTCTTCAGCACCGGCCGTCAGTCACGCAAGGCCCGGAATCTGGCTGAAAATCAGAACTGCGGGGTTTGCACCGAGCACGCACACGAGGCGGTGATCGTCGAAGGCACGGCCGGACTGGCCGAAGTGCCTCTCCGCCGCGAATTCCTCAAGAAGTGTCAGCGTAAGTACAACTTTGACATGGCCGGGATGGAGAAGGACATCCTCTCGATGAAAGAGCCCGTGTTTGCGGTTCGGCCTCGCGTGGTATTTGGACTGTATGAGAAGAAATTTGTGGGCAGCGCTACGCGGTGGAAGTTCACCAGATAGTTCTGCTTGGTAAAAATCTTGGTACGTGGAAGGGTGCGGCTTGAAACGACGAGTGGTGATCACGGGGATGGGAACGGTCAGTCCTAACGGCGTGGGGAACGCCGCGTTCTCCAGCGCGGTCTTACAGGGGAAGAGCGGGATTCGACGCATTACCCGTTTCGATCCCTCCGAAATTCCGGTCCAGATCGCGGGTGAAGTGCCGGACTTCGACGAATTGGCCTGGGTGGAGAAACGCGAACGCAAGCACGTATCACGGGTATTGCCGCTGGCACTGGCGGCCGCGACTGAAGCCTTAGGCACGGCGGGCATTGACGCGGCTTCCCTGCCGCTCGAGCAGAGGCGCCGGTTCGGGGTGATTTTAGGTTCTGGCGGAGGGTCACAGGAATTTACTGAAGAGCAATACCGGCTGTTCTTTCATCAGCAGTATAAGCAGATGAGCCTTTTCTGCGTGCCCACCGGAGTCATGGGATCGCTTTCGAGCGAACTCAGCGTGCGCTTTGGATTGCGGGGGCCCAGTCACATAGTTACGACGGGTTGCACGTCGTCAACTGACGGGTTTGGATATTCGGTGAGGCAAATACAGTCCGGGCGGTTGGATATGTCGCTCAGCGGCGGCGCGGACGCCCCCATCTCGCTGGGCATCGTGAAAGGTTTCATCCTGATGAAAATTCTCACTGACTCCTGGAACCACGCTCCGGAGCGGGGTTCACGGCCGTTTTCAGTGGACCGCGATGGTTTCGTGGTGGCCGAGGGAGCCTGGATGTTCGTACTCGAAGAATACGAACATGCCCGCGCCCGCGGCGCGAAGATCCTCGCCGAGATATGCGGCTATGGCTCTACCTGCGAAGCGTTTCATCGCGTGCGCTTGCAGGAATGCGGTGAAGAACCGGCCCGGGCGATTGGTCTGGCGATGAAAGAGGCAGGCATTGGGGCGAAGGACGTGCACTACGTGAATTTGCACGGGACCTCAACCCAGTTGAATGATCGCATCGAGACCCGGGCGTTGAAGCTGGTGCTGGGTGAACATGCGCGGGAGGTGCCAATGTCGGCGCTAAAGTCGCAGATCGGGCATCCCCAGGGGGCGTGTGGAGCGGCGGGGGTGGCAGCGACCATCGTAGCCATGCAGAATGGACAGATTCCGCCGACCATAAATCTGGAAACACGGGATCCGGAATGCGATCTCGACTACGTTCCGGATATTGGGCGCAAGAAGGCAATCGAGTACGCCGTGTGCAATTGCATCGCGTTCGGCTCGAAGAATTCGGCGCTGGTGCTGAGGAATTGCGCTTGAAATGGTTGTTCGTTAGCCAACCCTAAAGATTCCCATGCTGCGAGCGGTGTTTTTCCAGACTGACCCCGGCTTGCCAATTTCTGATGCCCGGAGCGCCTTGGCCAACGACCAACGACCAAGCAACCAACGACTTCTACGATTCCAAAAGGTGCAACACCGTGCTCTCGACCTTCGGCCAGGCAGTCGAACGGGGATCGACCAGATCGAAATGTCCCGCGGTGGAGATTTCCAGATAGTGCACGTTCTCGCCGCGTTTTTTCTTCTCTTCGGTATAGTTGCGGCTCAGGAACGGCGGGACGGTATCATCTGCGGCGCCGTGGATCAGCCATTGCGTCGTTTGAGAAACTTTCAGTTGCATAGGGTCGGCTTCGCGGTAGTGCTCGGGAACACTGCGGGGCTCGCCTCCCAGGAAGTCCACCACTGCGTTGTCGCTGAGATGAAGCTCCCAAGCCTGCTGCAAATCCACGACGCCAGCGAGCGACATCACGCGCTTAAGCGACGCCTCGTGAGCGGCAAGACAAAGCGCCAGTTGCCCACCTGCGGAATGGCCTACTACAGTCACCTTCGAGGAATCCAGCTTGTAGCGTTGCGCGATCTGTGAGACGTAGCGGAAGCCGCTGCGAACGTCTTCGAACGTGCCCGGCCAACCCCCGCCCGGGTTGCCCACCCGGCGATACTCCAGGTTCCAGGTGGCCAGTCCGCGGGCGGTCAGGGCGGCGCAAAGATGTCCTCCGTGCTTGAGATCGTACTTTGCTCGCCAGTAGCCGCCGTGAACGTTGATGACCAGTGGGAACGGGGCGCCGGTCTTCGGCAAACGCAATTCACCGAACTGATTGGGATCGGAGCCGTAGGGCAAGCGGGCGTCGGCCGGTGGCGGAGGTAGAGTGAGTATATCGTCTGCCGAATGAGGAATCAGAGGTCGATTTCCGTTCTGGATTTCCGTTCTGGATTTCCGGTTTCGGATTTTAGGTTTAGGTTCTTAGTTCCCAGTTCCTGGTTGCTAGCTTCTATTGGTCTTTGAGCTTCAACTTGGACTTGTTTTCTTCAATAAATTCACGGAGCTTTTCGGCGGCGTCGAGCAGTCGGGTCCACTGTTCGTAGTAGAGGGTCACGGGAAAACGCCCTAGTCCGTAGACACTCACGCCTCCCTTTTCGCTGACCCGGAATTCCAGGCTGCCGGTACGCCGCGGGCCTTGCTTCTCCAGTTCAGACAGGCGGGCTTTAAGCTCTTCATAAGTCGGTTCAGGCATGAAATTACCTCGAAACTTGACGTTGTAAACACATGATAGAGGTTGGAGCGGGGAACGTCGAGTCGGGTAGAGAGAAAGAGCCGGGCGGGATCGTCCGGCTGGCTTTGACGGGAGGCTTAGTTGGGCATCAATACGGTATCGACAACATGGATTACACCGTTGGATTGGACGACGTTGGGGATGGTCACCAATGTGGTGACGCCCTTTTCATCTTTCAAGATGATGCGGTTGCCATCTTGTGATGCCCAGAGCTTGCCACCTTCGACTGTGGTGAGTTCCGCCCTGCCCTTGCCCGCTTCGATCTGCTTCTTCAGATCGGAGGCGCTCAGTCTGCCCGCCACTAAGAGGTAGGTGAGAACCTTCGTCAGTGTGGGTTTGTTCTCCGGCTTCAACAGCGTGCCTACAGTGCCGGCCGGCAGTTTCGCGAAGGCTTCGTTGGTGGGGGCGAAGACGGTGAACGGTCCCGCGCCTTCCAGAGTTTCGACCAGTCCGGCGGCCTTTACCGCGGCCACAAGCGTGGTGTGATCGGCGGAGTTCACCGCGTTCTCGATGATGTTTTTGGTGGGATACATCTCGTGGCCGCCGACCGTGGGATTGTTCACTCCGGCCACGGCTGAAGTTACTGCGATTGCGAGTGCCGCGGTCAGAAGTGCAAATGTTTTGTTCATTGTCGTTCATCCTCTGGGGAGTCAATTTTGACCTTCACTACAATTACGGGTGGTTTTTGAATTCGGATTGATTCCAAATTCTCGACGGGAGCGAAATCCTTTTTGTTTCCTGACGCGTACGGTCAGCGCTCAACGAGAAAGACGAGTTTTGCAATCGAGCCATGGACCGGGAAGAGAATTAAGACGAGGGCTGATGGGAAACACGGGTCAAATTGGAGCGGGAGACGGGGATCGAACCCGCAACCAACGGCTTGGGAAGCCGCTACTCTACCATTGAGCTACTCCCGCCCCGGTACTGTAAGTTTATTCTACCAGCCATCCGAGTGTTTTTCCCACGGGCGCATTTCTCTTGGCGGGTCGCGCATCACAGAGATGCAAGATAGTGGTGATTAAAGTCAAACCGAAATGTGATGCCCGCTCGGTTCCCATCTTCAGTAGGTGAGGAGGCTTCATTGGTTCACCCCGCGCCCAAGCAAGCTTTCGCAAGGGACGCAACAAATCGGAACAAAAAGTAGATCTAAGGGGCGGCGTTAGGCCCCTGTCTTGCCGACTCCATAGAGCGCTGCCACGATTTCCGCGTCACTCTATTCAGAATGATGCTTATGGGTTAGTCATCGAGGCAGTTCGTGAGGTTGCGAGCCATTCTACTTGCGGCTCTGGAGGTGCGCCGAACAAACACTGAACCGCGACAAACGTACGCGGATCCCAAGGCGGGAAAGAAATTTAGAGTTTCTCGTTTGAGGGCCGCCCGAAATTCACTCTACGGTTGTGGCTGATAGCACGGCGCTCCAAACATGAGTTTCACAGTCTGTCCCTTCTCGTACATTGATCACCAGCGCAGGCCGGAAACATGCGAGGCAGTGCCATCCTCGTGCCGGTCGCTCGGATAGACGATGCCCGCAGAACCTTCCTTCACCCGCAGAACCTTCCTTCAGGAGTACACCCGCCAGGAGCTGGGAACTCCGATAGAATTGTCTTGATCCCGCAAGCTCTCATCGCCCCGGATATCATGCAAATCAGCCCGAAACTCGCCGAGATAACCCGCCGGGATTCTGCTCGCCGTACAATCGATTGTCTGATTATTAAGTCATTTATAAACAGTCACATAGCTGCCTCTCTGCATTGTGGATGCAAAAATACTCCCATTTACATCCAATCTGGAGTATATTCGTAGTCAGTCGAGGGGAGTCCAAACATGCCCACCGTTGCAGCTCGAAAAGCACAAAAGAAGGTAGCACGGAAGCCCAAGTTTCAGGCTGATCTGGCACCCATGGAAGACCGCATCGTCCGTTCCCTGAAGGAGGAGTTGCAAGTAAGCAGCAACTCCGATTTTATGGCGGACGCGGTCGCACTTTTCCACTGGGCGGTGGCGGAGCGGAAGCGGGGACACAGGATCATCAGCGAAAGCACAACCGGGGAGAAACAGATCCTGGTGCTGCCCCGGTTGGAGAGAGTAGCTCCGGAAGCTGCGCTGCCGGTTGTAAAAATTGATTGGAGCGAAACGGAATTAGAAAGCTTGATGAATCTGACGGCCGCAACACCGGCACAACCGACGGAGGCGCTGGTTCGGTTCATGAGGAATTGATCCTTGGCCGTCATGGTGCGGCGGCTGGAAGAGGCCGATGTCGTCGAAAATTTCGACTGCAACGACCCGGCGCTCAACATTTATCTAAAGAAACACGCCTGGAGCAATCAGCAGAAAAGTTTCATCGGCGTGACTTATGTTGTGGTGGATGAGGCTGCGCCACAGACCGTGCTTGGCTACTTCACGCTCGCCACTTCCCGTATTCCACGGGACGCGTTTCCCAAGAAACACGTGCGCGGCCTGCCGACCTATGATTTGCCCCTCATCCTGCTGGCCCGTCTGGCCGTGGATCATCGCTTCGAGGGCAAGGGCCTCGGAACTCTACTGCTCAAGGAAGCATTTAAGATCAGCTTGAACATCGCGGAAAGAGTGGGTTGTCGCTGCATCATCACCGAGGCTTATCCCGACAAAGTGGGTTGGTACGCAAAGTACGGATTCGTTTCGCTGGAAGAGAGTGCTGAGAATAAGCCGACGCGGCGGATGTTCTTGGACATCCGGACTCTCAGGCTGGCCGCAACACGTGGAGCCCAGGATTAGCGATCCCGCACAGGCAAATCGCGCCTTGGGAGCATTTAGAGCAGCAGCGGCAGCATTCCTGGTTAGCGGCGCTTGAGAGCTTCCAGCTCTTCTAAGGTGCGGGGCCAGTCCGATCCTAATAGTCGAGACAGACCCCGGTCCGCGAGGACTCTGCCACCAGTTTGGCATCGCGGACAGTAGTTCGTTTCTTTGTCGGCGTAACGAATACGCAGAACCGTGTCGCCACATCTCGGACATGGCTCGCCGTAGCGCCCGTGGACGGCCATCTCTTTGCGAAACGCGGTCACCTTTTCGGGAAATTCGCCTTCGGCGCAAAGTCTGTCCACCCACAGCTCAAGCGTTCGCCAGGCCGAATCGAACAATCTCGCCCACTCGTGCGGTTCCAGCTTTTGCGTAAGCGCGAGGGGCGACAGTTGCGCTGCATGTAGGATCTCATCCGAATACGCGTTGCCGATACCACTCACCAGACGTGGATCGGTGAGCGCTCTCTTAAGTGTATGGTTTTCCGCCGTGAGGGCGGCGTGAAACGAATTGAGATCGGTAGAGAAGATGTCGATTCCTCCCGGGTCAACCGACTGCAAGCCCTCCCTGCCACTGAGGATGTGTAACGAAGCGCGGCGCTTTGAGCCGGCTTCAGTCAGCACCAGAGAACCATTGGGAAAATCGAACGCTGCCAGACTCTGACGGCCAACTAGTTTTGCCTTTGGTGCCCGCCAGTGCAGTCGGCCGGCAATCATCAGGTGAAGGGCGAGCCACAGATCGTTGTCTACTCCGACTACAATGCGCTTACCGATTCGCCGCAGTTCGCGCACGTGCCGGCCCTCCACACTGGCAAGCGGCGGTTGCGTGGTTCGCAGCAGAAAGGCGCTCGCCAGCCGTACCCGTTCGAGTGGCTGACCGACTATGCGCGGCTTGAGGGCACTGATGTAGGCGACAATATCCGGCAGTTCTGGCATGGATATCAGTTTAGCGAACTGGCCAGAAGAACCAGTCATCCAATTTGCTTCGTGGTGCTTGTCGGTGACGATTCAGGAAAAAGGGATGTTCAAGAAACGCGTCCAGCATTTGTGCGGGCCCTCCATGCCCGCGACCGATGCTAGACGGCTAACCCCTCGACCGCACGCGTGTTGACCTCCAAGACCGGCTACTCTCTATGGCCGCGGAGGCTTGCTGAGCGGTTGCATGAATGAAAGAATGCTCTCGCCATGCAAACTACATGATGAGGAGACAGAATCGTGGGGGCAGCAGAAAATCAGGAGATCTACCAGCTTAAGGTGACGTTAGTCGGCATCAGCCCACAGATCTGGCGTCGCATCCAAGTAGCGGGAGACTGCACCCTGGCGCAACTCCATCGCGTTTTGCAAGTCGCCATGGGCTGGGAGAACTACCATCTGTATATGTTTCGGATCGGCGGCAAGACCTACGGACCTCCTGACCCGGACTTCGATGGTGGACTGAAACTGATCGATGCAAAGCGGGTGGGCGTTCGTGTAGCGCTACGGGAGTGGGGACCACGTTCGGGTATGTTTACGATTTTGGGGACAACTGGCAACATGACCTGCTGTTGGAAGCGATCATCATGCCCCTTCCTGACATGACCTATCCACGGTGCATTGCGGGGGAACGAAACTGCCCACCGGAGGACGCGGGAGGATTCGGCGGATACAGCAACTACCTTGAGGCGATGGCCGATCCAAGCCACAATGAGCATCAGGACATGATGATGTGGCGAGGTCCTTTCAACCCTGAAGAATTCTCCGTCGAAAAGGCCAACCAGGAGCTCGCCAGGAAATTCCGCTCAGCGCGCAAGCCGGCTAGCCCGCGCTCGATAACGGCAACGCCGGCATTGTTGCCGAAGGCCAAGCGGATCACAACGACGCTGCTCAATCCGCTCACTCCACAAAGGCAGCGACTTCCCATCAAGCCAGATAAAACCGTTCCTTTCGAGTTGAACCAGCGCGAATGCGAACTGATTCTCTCGCACACTTTCGCAGATGAATCGTTGACCAACCGCCTGCACCTCGCGCCACAACCAGGCCAGCACTCCGTTTTCTACTTCACCCTGGATGACTTAGAGGAACTCGTGGGCTCCGTCGCAGCCGAGGCCAACCACACCAAGAACAAGGTACTCCGTGACCAGTTGGACCAACTCTTCGAGCGCATTGAAGCTGTTTTGAGCAAGTACCCCGACGCCGATCTCTGAAACGCGACTATGGCATTCCCTCGCTACAGGAGCAGCCCATCCCCCTGCCTGGCCTGAACAATCACCCACTCCAGTCATGTGACCTTTTCGCCCACACTATGTTGGACCCAACATAACCAGCACTACATCCGACTCTGGCGTGGAGACGCAAAGCTTCTCCGCGAGAGCTTGGAAGCCGTTCAGAAAACCGCTGCCGTGATCCTCAGAGGCATCGGCCCCGAGCCAGCAACGGCGGCCGCGTAGTCGTTACACCCTGAGAAAGTAAGGGCGGGCTGACCCAGGTCACCCCGCCCTTGATCCCCATACTGCAAAAGTAATCCCTGATGAAGGAATAGCCGTTGTCTTCCTCCGTAGACACCAAGGACCGAAGTTATGATCTACTTCGCGACGATAGACGTTGCGTACTCCATGGCTTCGGTTGCCGGCCCTCTGCCGAAGTTGTGAACGATGCCGCAGTGCAGACGGCGCGGCGGTTTTGAAAAAAGGCCACGCTTGCAACAACCGTACGCAAATCGAATCGTCCGGCTATTGCGGAAGCGCAAAGGCTACGTAGACTCCACCGGACGAAGACTTGGGATCCTTACCGCCTCCTGCGGCGATCACAACGAACTGGCGGCCGTTTACCTCATACGTGACGGGAGTCGCGTTGCCGGAAAATGGCAGTGTCGTCTCCCACAGCAATTCGCCCGTGGATTTATCGAATGCCCGAAATTTCTTATCGAAGTTGGTTGCGCCAATGAATACCAGGCCACCGGCCGTCACGATCGGCCCCCCGTAGTTTTCCGTGCCCGTGTTGTTCTCTCCTTTCGTGGCAAGATCGGGGTATTCGCCCAGAGGAATCTTCCAGGCATATTCGCCGGTGTTGAGATTAATGGCGTTCAGCGTACCCCAGGGAGGTAGGACCGCTGGATATCCCTCCGGGTCCAAAAACTTGTGATATCCGGTGAAGCGATATTTCATGGCGACTGGAGGCGGCCCGCCGCTGGCGAGTTCCTTACTCTCACCGCTCATGAGATACATCGCCAGAGCGAACATCTGATCGTCAGAAAGGTTGGGGAACCCAGGCATCCTCCCTTTTCCGTTCTTGATGGTGGCCGCAATCTGCTGGGGAGCCAGTCGGTCTCCCACTCCCACGAGCGAAGGGGTGGCAGGGGGCGAACCCATCATCTTTTCGCCGTGGCAGACGCCGCATTGGTTCAAGTAAATGCCCTGAGCGCTATTCTCGCCGGTGTTGGGTGTCAGTGCGCCGGTCCAGGCCACGTCGTTCGCATTCACGTAAATGATTCCCGTTGCCGGATCTACCGCCGCGCCCCCCCACTCCGCGCCGCCGTCGAAGCCTGGAAAGACAACAGTATCTGTCCCGACACCGAAGGGAACGAACTGTCCCTCACTTCGGAACTTACGGAACTTTTCCAATGCCCACTGATGGACCTCAGGCGTTCGGTTGGTAAGAAGATCCTCGGTAAGAAGCTGGCGAGCGTAGGGCTTGGGGAGGGTGGGAAGAGGCTGTTCGGAAGCGGCCACCTCGCCCGGCACCGTGCTCGGAGGGTATTTGTGATACTCAATCGGAAAAAGGGGGGTCCCGTTGGTTCGATCGAAGACATACACAAAACCCTGTTTTGTGGTTTGCGTGACCGCGTCCACGTCTTTCCCATCGCGCTTCACAGTGAGGAGGACAGGAGCCGCAGGAAAGTCGCGGTCCCAAATATCGTGACGGACTCCCTGAAAATGCCAGATTCTCTCGCCGGTCTGCGCACTTAGAGCAATCAGGCAATCCGCAAATAGGTCGTCGCCAACGCGATCCGCGCCGTAGAAGTCAAACACGGCGGAACCGGTTGGGACGTAAACAATTCCACGCTTGGGATCAAGCGCCATGCCTGCCCAATTGTTGGCGGCGCCGCCGGTCTTCCACGCATCCGTGGGCCAAGTTTCGTACCCGAACTCTCCTGGGTGAGGGATGGTATGAAACGACCAGCGCAGCTTTCCGCTGCGCACGTCGAAGGCGCGGACACTGCCCGGCGGTGCAGGAGGGGTTTCGGGATTCCGGCCACCGACAATCAGCAAATCCTTGTAAACGATCCCCGGACTGGTCAAGTAAACCGACTGCGAAGAGACGGGCTGGCGGTCGAGGTTGTCGCGTAAGTCAATTCGACCCTGGTCTCCGAAGCTTGAGATGGGCTGGCCGGTGATTGCATCCAGGGCATAGACAAAGTTCATTACCCCAACCAGTATCCGCGTGTCCTTGCCATTGCCATCGGCCCAGTAAGCAAGTCCGCGGTCCGGTTGGGTCCCTAGCACTCCAGAGTCAAACTTCCAAAACAGCTTGCCGGTCGTGGCATCCAGGGCGAAAACTTTCTGTGTTGGCGTGATCCCATAGAGCACGCCCTCGACCACAATCGGGCTGGTCTGCAGGCCGCCTTCTTCCTGAGAGTCGAAGCTCCACGCGACCGCCAACTGTTTTACGTTATTGCGATTGATCTGCGCCAAGGCGGAATAATGATTGTTCTCCGCAGCTCCGCCGTACGTGGTCCAGTCTCCCTGCCGCTGCGACGGGTTCCGACTCACCTGGGCCTTTCCAACCACCGACGTCGACACGGATTTCGCGGCAGGGGTCTTCTCATTGAGCTGCCGGATGAAGTGAACCAAACCCTCAATCTGAGCGCTGTCCAGGCTACGCCCGAAGGATGGCATGTTGCCTTTCCCCTCGCGGATCACCTGGAAGAGCGCCGAATCCGGCTGGCTTTGAACTTGAGGAGCCCGCAGATCTGGGACCTTCGGGCCCTTCCCTATCGGTGTACCTGTACCATCGAAACCGTGGCACCCAGCACAGCTGTTTTTATAGGACTCTGCCGCTGCCACGGTCTCACTGGACAATCTAGAGACTGCAGCGAACCCCAGTGTTGCTGCCGCAAAGGCAACTGCGACTAACATCACGGTTTTCCAAAATCGCATGCCGAGCACTGGCGGGGTTCTGGTCATCGATTCACGGTAGAAATTTTCAGGAGCAATTAAACTATCTGCGTTGCCGTTTTGCGAATGTGAACTGAATGCCAATGAGTGTGTACACCCGTACCTTCGCAAATTCGGCGAAGCGCCAGCAACACGAAGTTAAGGCACTACCGGCGCGGGTGGCCGGCTGTTCAGTTTCCCGTGGAGCTAATCCGCCAAATCGCGTTGTAGGTGTCGTCGGTAACCAGAAGCGAGCCATCCGGAGCGACGGTTATGGCAACCGGGCGTCCCCAGACGTGCTCATTGTCTACGACGAACCCGGTCATGAAATCCTCGTATTCACCAGTGGCGTGTCCGGTCTGATGCAGAGGTATGCGGATCACCTCATAGCCAACGCGAACCGACCGGTTCCAGGAGCCATGCTCGGACGCAAAAATATCCCCCTGATATTCCGCCGGGAATTGTTTGCCATCATAGAACGTCAGTCCAAGTGATGCGTTATGCGGATGCAAAATCACGTCTGGGGTAATGACTTTGTCTTTCAGCTCGGGATGTTTTCCGGCGTGCCGCGGGTCCTGATGGCTGCCCATGTACCACCATGGCCAACCGTAGTAGCCACCCTCCTGCACGTGGGTGATGTAGTCGGGAACCAGGTTGTCTCCCAAGCCGTCGCGTTCGTTGACAGAACACCATAACTCGCCCGTCTTCGAATTAAGGGCTAGTCCGACGCAGTTGCGGATTCCATAGGCAAAGACTCGCATCTCCGAACCATCGGGGTTGAGTTCGAGGACATCGGCGCGGTTCTTTTCCCCCGGAGTCACATCCGGGTCGTCGACGTTCGAAGCCGAACCCACGGAAACGAACATTTTCTTGCCATCCGGTGAAAACTGAATATCTCGCGTCCAATGGCTGTCGCCACCGGGCACGTCGGCAATGTGCTCCGCCGGCCCGCGGGCCTGCAAATCGCCGCTCTGATAGGGGAAGCGCACGATTGAGTCCGTATTGCCCACATAGACCCACTGCGGATTAGGCCCGGGAGGATAGAAGTTGATGCCGAACGGTCGGTTCAGGCCGCTGGCGAAAACTGCCATTTGCTCGGCTTTGCCGGAGGTGGTGATGCCGCGGAAAACTCTGATGTCGCCGATTTTGGACTCGGATACGAAAAAATCGCCGTTCGGCGCCGTGCGAATCATCCGTGGACCATCAAGGCCGGCGATGTACTCTTCCACTTTGAAGCCTGCTGGGACCTGGGGCCATGCGCCTTCAGGACGCGCGACGACTTTCGGTCCGTTGGGGGCCGAAGGGGTCGCGAAAGGAGCAGGAAGATCCTTTAGCGTGATCTTGCGGCTTTGTCCGGGCTTCTCATAGCGGTAGTCGGTAAACGGCGCGCGCGGCGGCGGGGCGCTCAAGCGTGCCGATTTCTCGGGTGCCGCTGGTTTGCTGTTTGCTCGCACGGACTGCGGCAGTCCCAGGGTTTTTGCATAGTTCACGATCAACCAGCGTTGCCGCTGGGGCAGCGTTGCCCAAGACGGCATGCCGTTGTTTACATCGCCCTGAGTGATGAACCAGAACAGCTCGCCAGGTGTTGCGGCCTTGATTTTTTCCTGCGCCAGCGGGGGAATATTGCCCGAGCCTTCGCCGTTTTCGCCGTGGCAGCGGGCGCAGCGCAGATGATAAAGCGACTTGCCAGCCTCGGGCGGCTGCGCCTCGTAGGGGTTCTTCATCTGCTTGGCTGATGCGGGAGCGTTATGGAAATTGGAGTTTTGAGCCGCAATCCATGGAGTTATAACGAAAGTGGCGACGGCAAGTGTTGCGAGTAAAACTGTCACAATGCGGATGCTGGCTTTCAAACTTTCCTCCATTGGTGGCCTTTTAGGCGCAAACCGTGCGGAAACAGCTGTCAGCGGAACCGAAAGGCGTCAATAGCCTTTAATTTTAATCACAAAATAGTTGAATTCGTGCGCGCCCTCCAAAACAACCTGGTGGGGTACGCGGGGAGGAATACGGACCACGTCCCCGGCGGCAAGCTTCCTGCGGGCACCACCCTGGATCGTCCCGTTGCGTTTTTCGTGAGGGCTGACGGTCTCTCCATTCAGCAGGGTGCCGCCGACAATCAGCGTCGCTGTGCCGGATTGCACGAAGAAAACGTCAGCCTGAGTTTCATGCCATTCGGGCGGGCCGTCGGCTTCCCGGCGAACCAGCAAAGCGCTGTCATTGGGGAAATCCACAACCTGCTGCACCGCAAAGTGGTGCGGATCGGCGGCAGCATCGTCATGCATTTTTTGTTCATACTGTTTGAGTGATGCGGGCGTCCATAGCTCGAATCCGGGCGCTGCAGCTTCTTGGGCCGCCACAAAAAGCAACGCGATTGCAACTGCCCAAGGCAGCCAGAATCTTCTGATCGGAATCCTCATGTCGGAATCGTTTCCTTTGCTCTTGCCGTCGAAACACTCCAGTCCGCCGTAGGGACATAGCTTGCTATGTCTGCTGCTGGCGCAGCCCCAGACCTAGCAAGCTAGGTCTCTACGCAAAATGTATCAGGCGATGCATTCTCCACGTACCCGTCGCTGTTCGTCTCTCGGAGCCAGGCGAGATGGTTGCAAACACGTATAAGCACGACTGTTGTTTTCAGGCACTAGGAGGCGTCTTGCATCCGAGATCGGGGAACACGCATTCGTGCGTCACAACTCAATCCTTTAGATTTGCTAAAGTAACCCTGTCAGATTGAAAAGATAGGCAGCGGCGTCGCGGGTGTCAAATTGAAAAAGCTAAAGGAACGTTTCAGGCAGACTAAAAGGATGATAGCGCCGAAGACTGTGGTTCTTGGTTGAATGTATAACCCGGATTGGAGAGAGTCTATGGATATCCACCAGCTCGAACTCTTCCTCGCCGTGATGGACTCTCCCAGCATGACCCGGGCAGCAGAAAAAGTCTTTTTGTCGCCGGGTGCGGTCAGCCTGCAACTGCACAACCTGGCCGACGAACTCCACACGGAACTGTTTGTGCGCAGCGGTAAACGGCTGATTCCTACGCCCGCCGCCTTGCGTCTGGCTGAACATGCCAAAACCCTGGTTCAATTGACCAGCCAGATCAAGCAGGAGTTTGAGAACGACTTGGCGAAAGACACGCGCCCCTTCCACTTCGCCACCGGCGTGACCACCCTAATCTATCAACTGGGGAAGCCGCTCAGACAGCTGCGCAAGCAATATCCCAAGGCAGAAATCCGCGTGAGTGTAAGCGTGACCGAGGAAACAATTCGCGGGTTGCATGATCGCCGCTTCGACCTGGGCCTCATCTCGCTCCCGGTGCCGGAAGAGAATCTCAAGATCATTCCGCTATTTGATGAAGAGTTGCTGATTGTGGGCCCGGCAACAAACAAAGTCCGCGGTCACATCGGCTCGATACGACCGTCCGAGTTGGCCCGGGTTCCATTTCTGCTCTATCCCCGTGGGACCGTGCTACGGGTACTGATCGATCGTTTCTTCAAGGATATCGGGGTGACGCCGCGGGTGGTGATGGAAGCGGAAGACACGGAGGCCATCAAACGTTTGGTGGAATCAGGTTTCGGTTACTCCATTCTTCCCGAACACGCACTGCGGCGGCGGACCCGGTTCTTCCATGCGTTTCGGGTCGACGGGCATGCGGTGGTCAGAGGCCTGGCGCTGGCCATGGTGCGCACCGAGTATCCCCGCAAGTTGACCATATCCATAGCGGAATTTCTGCGGACGATTTTGTCGGCCTGAGGTGTGGGTTCCGGGCAATGAACTGAACCGGGTCGGCGCGGTGGTAGGAGGCCCGCGGCACAGCCGGCGTGACGCGGAGGTGCTGTGTCGTGGCCTGGAGGTAGCAAGCTACGTGTCCACGACCTGGTCTTCGGCGGCCCATGTTCAACGACCCATCCAGCCACCGTCGACTACCAAGACATGCCCGTGTACGTAGTCGCTGGCCGAAGAGCAGAGAAAAACAGCGGCGCCGGCAATGTCGGACGGCTCTCCCCAACGGCCAGCCGGAATCCGTTCCAAGATTTGACGGCTGCGCTGAGGGTCCTGACGCAGTGCCGTTGTGTTATCGGTCGCCATGTAGCCTGGAGCAATCGCATTGACGTTGATACCCTTCGACGCCCACTCGTTGGCCAAGGCTTTGGTCAGCTGCGCCACGCCCCCTTTGGCCGCCGCGTAAGCGGGAACGGTGATCCCGCCCTGAAACGAAAGAATCGAGGCGATATTGAGGATCTTTCCCTGCGCCCCCCGCTTCAGCATATTCTGGGCAGCGAGTTGCGACAACCGAAACACCGAGGTGAGGTTGACCGCAATCAATTCGTCCCAATAGTTCTGGGGGAATTCGATCGCGGGCGCGCGTCGTATGGTGCCGGCGTTGTTGACCAGGATGTCGATGGAACCAAACTCCTCGATCATCTTTCCGATCAAAGCAGAATAGAGTTCGGGATCGGTCATAGGGCCCGCCAGATAGAAAGACTGCCTTCCCAGCTGACGAATTTGTTCGCTAGTGCTTTCACCGCCGGCGCGTCTGCCGTGACAGCCAACGTTGGCTCCGGCTTGCGCCAGCGCGATGGCGATCGCGGCGCCCAAGCCCCGGCTGGAACCGGTGACCAGCGCGTTCTTGCCATTCAGTTGGAGAGATTCCAAGACCATGCTTGCTCTTCCCTCGGTTGACATTATCTAGGTTAGTCGTGTGTTAGTGAATCAGCCGTCAATGAATGCTGGCGGGATCGAGTTTGGGTACCAGAAGCTGGATGGCAGCCAGCGCCAGCAAATAGGCAAAGCCGGCAATCAAAAACGGAACCATGTAGCTGCCCGTCCACTGCAGGGTGTAGCCGACGATCTTGGCGATCAACATTCCTCCGATCGCACCCGCCATTCCCCCCATTCCGACGACCGAGCCGACCGCCTGCGCCGGAAAAGTGTCAGAAGTGAGGGTAAATAGATTGGCAGAGAACCCCTGGTGAGCCGCGGCTGCGAGCCCGATCAGCAGAACCGCTCCCCACATGCTTTCGATGCGGTAAGCAAACACTATCGGGACAACGCACAGCGCGCAAATCAGCATGGCGGTCTTGCGGGCCACATTCACGCTTTTGCCGCGCTCAATCAGCCAGGAGGAAAACCAGCCGCCCGCGACGCTGCCGACATCGGCGATCACGTAGATCACCATGATGGGGATGCCAATCTTCATCAAAGCCAGGCCATGTTTGCGTTGCAGAAAATCAGGCACCCAAAACAGGTAGAACCACCAGATGGGATCGATCATGAACTTGCCTACCACAAAAGCCCAGGTCTGGCGATGAGGTATAAGGCGAGCCCATTTGATTTTCGCCATTGGTTCCTGGGGATCGCTGCAGATGTAGTCCAGTTCCGCTTTGGAGACGCGCCGATGCTCCTGGGGCTTGCGATACAACAACCACCAGAAAATGAGCCAAACGAACCCCAGTGCGCCGGTTACGATGAACGCCCAGCGCCAGCCCCATTGAATCGTGATCCACGGCACCACAAGAGGAGTGATGATGGCGCCGACATTGGTGCCGGCGTTAAAAATTCCTGTTGCCAGGGCTCGCTCTTTCTTTGGAAACCATTCGGCTACGGTTTTGATACTGGCAGGGAAAACTCCCGCTTCCCCGAAGCCCAATGCCGACCGGGCAATGATGAAGCTGGTGAAGGAGCTTCCCAGCGCGTGTCCCATCGAAGCCAGGCTCCAGAAAACCATCGCTAACGCGTAGCCCAACCGCGTGCCTAGGCGATCCACCAGGCGGCCGACCGCTAGCATGCCTACCGCGTAAGCCGCCTGGAAGGCAAACACCAGGTTGCCATAGTCGATTTCGTTCCAGCCCAGGTCGTGCTGAAGGGTTGTCTTGAGCACTCCGAGGACCTGGCGGTCCATGTAGTTCTTGGTAGTTCCGAACAGCAGGAGAGCGCAGATGACCCACCGGAAATAGCCGACCCGGGAAATCGTCGTTGCCGCCTCGGAATCCGACGCCGGGATAGGGGAAGTAGCGGCAGGGTCCATAATTGAAAGCGCCAGTTGAGATCGCTACTTCTTTCGGCCAGCTTCAAGTCCGGAGGATCCCTGGTCGAATCCTTGCTGCACGTTGACCACGCCAAACTGCCGGTCTTCGCCCTCGCGATGGGCAGCCATCGCCCAGAGAAAACAAATGGGATGGCCGGGCACCGATACGTTCGGGTGAAATCCACTGGGCATCAGCACGGCATCGCCGTCGCGGACGACGGTGACCAGTTCCGGATACTCAGTATGGTTATACACAAGTTGAATGCCAAAAGCTGGGTCCGGCATGTTGAAATATACGTACATCTCTTCGAGCATTTTGGCGTGTTCGTGTGGCGGCCAACTTGTCCAGTTACCGGGCTCGGAGACGGTGAATCCCGCAACCAGCCTCCCGGCTTGAACGTTCTTGGCAAGCAGCATGTGGAGCTGTCGAGAGGACCCTGATCCACCGGTGCTGAATTTCAAGCCGGGATCGGTTGAGACCTTTGAAAAATGCACGACCTGCAGGGGATAGCGCGTGGCAACATCAGCGGAGAACTCCGCGATGTCCACGGTCGAGCCGCTGGCGATGTTCACAGAAGAATCACGCGGAATATAGATCGCATCGTACCGTCCGAGCAACAATTCTTTGCCATCCACAGTGACATCGGCCTGTCCGGAAAGGACAATGAGACCGGTTTCCCGGTCCCCGGTGGAGAATGCCTCGGCGGACCTCGATGGGTTCAAAATGATCCGCCCGTAGGCCAAATGCCGCATGGAGCTGTTGCTGGGCGTGATGGAAATACGACGGCCGGTGTGTTCGTGGGTCTTGCGGAAGACCATCTGATCGATTGTGATGTCCGGGTTGGTGCTCATCAAAAACTCCCTTACAAGAATGCGGCGAGTGGAACCAGTCCGGGCTCGCACGTGCGGTCAAGATGGCGGTTCCTGGCACAGGGTCTCAATTACAAAGTCTAAGTTACGGAAACAAGCAACCGCGAAAACCCACCAGGATTTCCAATGGTTCATGGGGCTGAATTCATGCCTTTGAGATTGCAAATCAATGCAGCCGGAGCGGCACCCATGCGACTCGAGCAGTGACAAACATCGTTCTCAATCGCGCACCCTAGCGAATCTCTTCAAGTATAGAAATCACTTTGTGCCTGTCAAACCATAAAAACTTAAATCTGATTTCAGTCAGACTCAACAGTCTGCAGGCCCGCCTGCAAGAATCTCTAAAATGACTGCAACTGCTGCCAGATGAACGGCTCCACGGGTATGCCGTTGGCCAGATTTTCTCTTCGCGTTTGCAGAACACGGTAGCCGGGATAGCGTACGCGCTCGCCCGCGGAATACGCTGGCGACTGGAAGTGCTCGATGATTTCGTCCGCAACCTGTGAGGCAGTTGCAGCCGAATGGGGAGAAGAAGAATCGATGGCGATGAAGACCTGCGAGACCCGGGTCTCGCGCTCCGGGACCGGCTCAAGCTGGTAAGAGGCCTTCCCACCCGACAACAGCGTCGCCAGCAGGTCCAGCATCAAAGCCAGGCCTGACCCCTTCCAGAAGCCCATGGGGAGGGGGCGATTGGAGGCCTCAATGGCCCCGGGGTCTCGTGTGAGCCTCCCCTCCAAATCAAAACCACCGTCTACCGGCAACAACTCGCCACGCATGCGATAGGAAGCCAAGGCGCCGTAGGAGAATTGCGACATGGCCATGTCCAGCACCACGTGCCCCTTTGGCCGCGGCACGGCGATAACGAGCGGATTGTTGCCCACGCGTGGGTCCGCAGCACCCCAGGGCGGCAGGTTGGGCAACGTATTGGTCCAACAGATTCCGATCACGCCGGCGTCGGCAGCCTGCCAGCCGTAGCTCCCGCCTCGCATCCAGTGATTGGTATTGGCCAGCGCCACGCACCCAATACCGTACTCGCGGGAAAGCGCGATCGCTCTTTCCATGATCTGCCACGCGTTCAGATTGCCCGGGCCGATTTTTCCATCCCATCGCTCCATCGGTCCGGAGCTCATGGGTCCCGAACTCATCGGTCTGGAACTCATCGGTCCGGAACTGGTAAGCAATTCCGGTTCGGCGTGAATATTAATGAGGCCGCTTTGAATCATGGCGAGGAACCGCGGAAGGCGGTTCAAGCCGTGCGAGTAGACGCCGTCACGGTTGGAGTCGGCGAAAAGCTGAGCACAGCGGCGGGCGCGCTCCGGCTCAAATCCGAGCTTCAGCAGCACGCGCAAAAGAACGTCGTAAAGATCTTGGTAAGAGACTCTAAGCATCGCCCCTGTTCGCGGTTGATGTCGGCAACACAAATCTCTTTGCGCGAACGATCACACGCAAAGCACTTGCAGAATGGCAGCATAACAGGCTCACTCTCATCTCTGAGCTGCTTGCAGGCGTAACCTTTGTTTAGTTCGGCTTAATATTAACTTCAGTTTTTAGGGTTTGACCTGCAACCCGCGATTTCTGTAGTCTGCGACGCTGGCTTGACCTGTGTACTTGTAAGCGTGACATCGAGAGTTGATGCCGCCGATCCAGATTTGCAACGTAAATCCCGAGAGACAGAGGACTCCTAATGAATCGATCCCGCAAACCAGCTGCGCTGTTATTGGCGGCTTGGATGATGGTGCTGGCATTGTCGCTCCAGGCGCAACAGCAACCAAAGGAATTCAGGAAGTGGCCGGCCGGCACTTCACCCAAGGAAATCGGCAAACGCGTGGCCGAGCGGTTGATCGCAACCCCGCATTCGAATTTCAGCAGACCGGGCCCTTCCCCATTCATCACCTACCCGGAAGTCGTCACCTGGTACGGAGCGTTGACCTTTGCTCAATTGTCCGGCGACAAAGATCTCGACTCCCGGCTCATCCAGCGGTTCCAGCCGCTCTTTGGCGAAGAGTCCAAGCTCGTTCCGGTAGCGGACCACGTGGACAAGACGGTCTTTAGCGCGGTGCCGTTGGAGATCTACATTCAGACGAAGGAACAGAAATATCTCGATTTGGGGAAGACCATGGCGGACAAGCAGTGGGAGAACCCCACTCCGGATGGCCTGAGCCCGCAGACCCGCTTCTGGATCGACGACATGTACATGCTCATCATCGTGCAGTTGCAGGCGTATCGCGCGACCGGGGACGCTAAGTACCTCGACCGGGCCGCGCTCGAGATGTCGGTGTACCTGGACAAGCTGCAACAACCAAACGGACTTTTCTACCATGCGCCCGATGTACCCTTCTTCTGGGGTCGGGGGGATGGTTGGGTAGCCGCGGGAATGGCAGAAGTGTTGAGTTCGCTGCCGCAGAACCATCCCCAGCGCGCCCGCATCATGGAAGGCTACCTCAAGATGATGAAGGCGCTGTTGCCATACCAGGGGAAGGATGGAGTGTGGCACCAATTGCTGGATCATCCCGAGTCTTACTCGGAAACTTCCTGCACGGGGATGTTTACGTTCGCAATGATCACCGGCGTGAAGCACGGATGGCTGGACAAGAAAGCCTACGGCAAAGCTGCGCGCAAAGGTTGGTTGGGCCTGGTCAGCAATATAGAGCCGAACGGCGATATCCGCAATGTGTGCCAGGGCACGGGCAAGAAGAATGACTTGCAATACTATCTCGACCGCCAGCGCTTCACCGGCGACCTTCACGGACAGGCGCCGATCCTGTGGTGTGCATCGGCGTTTTTGCGCTAAGCACACCATTTTTATATCAAAAATCACGGTCTTACTTCAGAGTGGCCGCGCCGGCGGTCGCGCACAGGCTATCGTGATCGCCGCTGTCCCCGGAAACACCGATCGCTCCGACGATCTGATCGTCGATCACGAGGGGAATGCCTCCTTCCAACGGTACGGCGCCAGGCAGGCGAAGAACTCGAAGCCCCGCGCCTCCGCCCGCGACCGAATCCTGAAACGCCTTGCTGGGACGCTTGAACCGGACCGCGGTGCGCGCCTTCTCGATCGCGACATCCGCGCTTCCAATCTGTGTGTTGTCCATTTTTTCGTAGTACACGAGGACACCACCGGTATCAACCACCGCCACCGCCATCCTCCAATTAGCTTTTCGCGCTTCGGCGAGCGCCGCGGCAGCCGCTTTCTTGGCATTCTCCACGTTCACTGGCGGGCCATAGGGGTTCGGTGCCTGCGCCAGAGCGCCGGCGGCGCAAAGCAATGCGATCAGAGCAACTTGAACTTTCACTACCCGTAGTGACATCTAGTTCCTCCTCATGTTTTGCGCGTGGGGCCACATTTGGTGGACACGGGCGCGACTCTAAGTTCTGCCAAGGTGGTGTGTCAAGCGGTGATGAACACTGTGTGCCCGACGCCTAGTAGCCTTTCACCTTGACCACAAAATAGGTGAAGTTCGGGGCGCCATCTAGCAGGATCTGATGCGGCACCTTGGGCGCGATGCGGACTACATCGCCCGCAGAGAGCTTGCGGCGGATGCCGCCCTGAATGGTCCCGTTGCGCTTCTCATGCGGCTCCACGGTCTCGCCATCCACCAGTGTGCCGCCGACAAGGAGGGTCGCCGAACCGGACTGCACGAAGAAGATATCCGCCTGTGTTTCATGCCATTCGACAACGCCGTCGGCCTCGCGACGCGAGAGCATGAATAAGTCGTTAGGGAACTCCCCCAGGCGGTGGACCGCAACATGGTGCGCATTCTTTCCGGCTTCCACTTTCAGCGTCTGGTCAATCTGCTTGAGCGAATCCACGGTCCAGTGCTCGAATCCTTCGGGAACTGTTTCCTGCGCGGTCAGACGCGGCAGGGCTAGGGCAAACAGGCAGAACAGCAGAACTTTCATCGATTCGGTCCTCAGTTCGAGAGTCTGGCTCAGAGCGGCACAGAAATAATCAGCAAAAGCAACCCCGAAGCGACGCGCCGGACTCTTAGGCCCGGCACAGCCCGGCCCCGCAAACTATAAGAATCGCTCTTGCCTGCTGTCAAATCGTAAAAACTGATTTTTACATTGAGGCAAACTAAACAAATTTATCGCTTCTCTGCGCCTATACTTTTTGCGAAGACTGTTGCTCAGGCGTCTGCTCCGGGCCCGATCGCTACGACGAAGTACGTGGCCGCTGTGTCGCCGACATTCTTGATTCCATGCTCATCATTCGAATGAACGAATCCCACGCCGCCCGGACCGAGGCGGCGACTTGTTCCGTTGACCATAAGTTCGACCGTTCCCTCCCGAATAAACCACATCTCGGAATGCAGGTGATGATGCGGGGCATGCGGGACGCCACCGGCAGGCAAAGTTGTTTCGTGCACTTCCAGCGCCTCGCCCGTCGCCAGTTTCCCTTTCAGGACTCTGCGCAGTTCGGCATGGTCCAGATTTTGCACGGACAGTTTGTCAAACGCATAGAACGCAGAGGGCATGGAATTGTCCTCAGCCGGAAAGGCATCCAGTGCGACCGCAGCCGGAAAACATCCCGGAAGTAGAAAACAAATCTCACGTCGTGTGATCGTCATGTTCACCTCGTGCGAATTATATTGTGAAATCCGCCCGGCATCATACCGGAGGTTTTCTGGTAGGAAATATCACGTAAATTAGGCGATAAACTCCTAAGGAGCAACGTGAGCGAGCCGAAGCTTGGGTTGGAGACAGCGAAACACAAGCCGCGAGACAGCGCCGAATTCGCCAACGATCAGGATCCGGCAATCCGGCCCGGCGCGCTGCAAGTAGCGGGAACTGCTTTCGTGGTTCTGTTCTGCATCGTGGGCCTGGCACTCTGGGGATTGCCGTTTTACTACGACTTCATGGTGCAGCAGTTTGGCTGGACGCGAGCGCAGGTAACTTCGGGAAACGCGCTAAGCAAATTGGTCGTGGGGCCTGCGTTTGGATTTATCGCGGGCTGGATCATCGATCGCTTTGGGCCACGTCGCGTGATGATGGCGGGCGTCCTGATGGCGGGCGGTGCGCTGATCGGCCTGGGCTGGGTTTCGACCCTCGGAATGTTTTATTTGCTTTATTTCTTCAACGCCCTGGGCTATGTATGCGGAGGTCCACTGCCCAATCAAGTGCTGTTGTCGCGCTGGTTCGATAAATCGCGCGGAAAGGCGATGGGCTTTGCCTACCTCGGTATCGGGATCGGGGGCGCGACCGTACCCTGGATCTCGCACTCACTGGTCGAGCATTTCGGCTGGCAGGCGGCCTTGCGACTACTGGGGCTGTTGATCGTTCTGCTCTCTTTTCCTCTGGCATTTCTGGTGAAGGAAGCGCCATCAGAATTCGCAGGCGTTGCCACAATAGCGGGCCCCCCGGAGGTCAAGAGCGCGTTCGAGTCGCTGGCTTTTTACCTGCTCACGTTCGGCAGCATGTGTTCGATTGCCGCGGTTAGCGGTACGCAGCAGAACCTGAAGCTCTTCCTCAGTCTGGACCGGCACTACTCACAAGCCGAGGCCGCGCGGGTCCTTTCGCTAGTGTTGTCGTGCAGTATTGTAGGACGGTTGCTGATGGGCTGGCTGGCCGATCGTTTTTCCAAGAAGTACGTCATGCTGTTGACCTATCTTCTGGTCGCCGCAGGCATTCCGTTGCTGTTCCTGGGACGAACCCCTCTCTCGCTCCACGTGTCAGCGGCCGTGTTCGGAATCGGCCTCGGCGGCGACTACATGATTGTCCCTTTGATGACTGCGGAAATCTTTGGCATCCCCGTTCTGGGCAGATTGCTGGGAGTAATCCTGACCGCAGGCGGCGTGGCGGAAGCAGTTTCTCCCTGGTTGACCGGACGTCTGCGAGACGCAACGGGAGATTATTCCACCAGTTGTTTCCTGCTGGTCGGTGTGGCCCTGCTGGGAGCGATCGCAGTGTTGGGCTTGCCCGAACGGAGGAAAGTGGTATGAGCGCGCTACCAATCCTGCGTCTCGGGACGGTGAAGAACGTAGAGGGTTTTCAGGACCATTTGCGTTCGCTCCATTTGACACTCCCCTGCGATGGCGAGTTGGCGAGTGGGTGGGAGTCGCCACTGCGTCAGCCGCTAGTGAGTGGCGAAATCAAAATTGGTAACCGAATCGCTGTGCAGCCCATGGAAGGTTGGGATGGCCTCCCGGATGGCAATCCGAGCGAGCACACGATCCGGCGCTGGCAGCGCTTCGGCAAGAGTGGTGCGAAACTGATCTGGGGTGGAGAGGCGGTGGCAGTCTCGCACGCGGGACGTGCGAACCCCAATCAACTCTTGGCCGCGCCGCATACAGAGCAGAGCCTGGCGAAACTGCGGATCACGCTGATCGAAGAACATCGCCTGACGACCGGCTCCGAGGACGGATTGATGATCGGACTGCAGCTCACGGACTCCGGACGATACAGCCGCCCCAACGCTCATGGCCGCCCCGAGCCGCGCATTCTCTATCGCCACCCGATTCTGGACCGGCGATTAGGATTGGCGGCTGACTATCCCGTGCTTACCGACGCGGACATTGAGCTTATCGTCGAAGACTTTCATCGCGCGGCGCTCATAGCCAGGAATCTGGGCTTCGACTTCGTGGATATAAAGCATTGCCACGGTTACCTGGGGCATGAGTTTCTCAGCGCCCACACGCGGAAAGGCCGCTATGGCGAAAGCTTTGAAAACCGCACACGATTCCTGCGAGAAGTTGTGCAAGGCATACGTTCGTTCGCTCCCGGGCTCCAGGTCGCAGTGCGCCTTTCGGCATTCGACAGTGTACCGTTCCAGCCCGACCCGGAACGATCAGCCCCGGGAAAGCCAGGGCGTGGAATTCCTGAAATACAAAAGAGCCTGCTTCCCTACCGCTGGGGATTCGGCGTGGATCCGCTCCACCCGACTGAGGCGGACTTGAGCGAGCCGGTCCTGTTTCTATCGCTGCTGGAGGAGCTTGGGATTCGTTTGGTCAATCTGACCGCAGGAAGCCCTTACTACAATCCTCACATTCAGCGGCCTGCTTTGTATCCACCTTCGGATGGATATCTGCCGCCGGAGGATCCGCTCGTCGGCGTGTCGCGTCAGATGGAGGCCACGCGGAAACTGAAACGGCGATTTCCAAATCTGATATTCGTGGGGACCGGGTACAGCTACCTGCAGGATTTTCTCCCCCATGTAGCGCAGGCCGCGGTGCGTGATGGCTGGGCCGACCTGGTTGGATTGGGGCGAATGGTGTTGAGCTACCCTGAATTGCTTTGGCATGCCTCCGAAGGACAGGAGATTCAGCGCAAGCGCATTTGTAGAACGTTTAGTGATTGCACAACCGCGCCGCGGAAGGGATTGCCTTCGGGATGTTATCCCCTGGACAGCCACTACAAGGATTCTAAGATGATGGAATTGCTAACTATCGCAAAGAAGCAGTGATATGAGCGCGAATGCGGCGGTGCGCAACAACTGAGTACTAGAGATCCGCGATGTGAAGTCTCAATGTGGAGAGCCCCGGGATGACGATCGCAGACCTGATGGAACGGCGGCAGCTTCGCCGCAAGGTGCAAGGCATCGCGGCAGCTTTGTTGCCTTACGAAGCGGACGGGCGCGTAGCGGTCGAGGCCTTTCAGAAACACTTGGCCGCAACTCATCGCGCCGGATTGATGAACGCCGTGAACATGGACACCGGCTATGTCAACTATTTGAGCGATGCCGAGAAGCAGGACGTGTTGCGATGGACTTGCGAGGCTCTGGGAGAGGGGGTGCCGTTTATAGCCGGGGCATACATCGAAAATCAGACCGGCGACATTGTCACTCTTTACCGCCAGCAGATTGCGCCCATCGTTCGGGTCGGCGGCGTTCCGATTTTGTTTCAGACGGCTCGGTTGCACAACGCATCGGCGAAAGACAAGGCGGCTGCCTATCAGGCTGTGTGCCAGGGTTATCCGAGCGTATTGGCCTTTGAGTTGGGAAATATGTTTGCGCCGAACGGCGAAATCTTCGACGTGGAGACGGTTCACCGCCTGATGGATATTCCTGAGATCCAGGGAATGAAGCACTCCTCCCTCGATCGCCTGATTGAACTGGAGCGGCTTGCGCTGCGCAACGCGCATCGGCCCGATTTTCGCATTTATACGGGAAACGACCTGGGAATCAACATGATTGAGTACGGATCGGACTATTTGCTGGGGCTGGCAGGCTTCGCCCCCGAAAAGTTCGCCGAGCGCGATCGCCTGTGGGAGGCCGGCGATCCTGCCTACTACGCACTCTCCGATGCCTTGCAGTATCTGGGCAACGTGGCCTTTCGCGAGCCGGTGCCGGCGTACAAACATTCCGCGGCGGTATTCCTGCATTTGACGGGGCGCATACCGACTGAGCGGGTACATTCACGCAATCCGAAACGGCCGCCGTGGGAAGCGGAAATGTTGCGGGATTGCGCGCGCCGGCTGGGTTGAGTGTAACGTCGTTCCGCTGAAGCTTTGTCACGATCAAGCCGGTTCGGAGGCAAGGTTCACCAGTGAACCACCGTCTGGATTCCGGGCAGCACGATAAATTGCCTCGACCAGGGCGATGCTGCGCCGACCGTCATGGCCGTCACAGATAGGGGTTGTGTCGCGCTCGACCGCCTGAATGAAATTTTCGAACAGTGCCTGGTGGCCGCGGAAGTCGCTCACCACGGCAGACCTCGCGCTCTGATTTTCGTCGGTCGTGCTGCCCTGGCTAAAGCCGGGTGGCGCATGGCGCAGATTGGCCGCCAGGATAAGATCCTGCTCGAGAATGACGGTGCCCTCCGATCCCGTGAGTTCCAGCCGGCGCTGATATCCCGGATAGGCGGCGGTAGTGGCCTGAAGAACGCCGAGTGCGCCGCTTGAGAACTCGAGAATTGCGAGGGCGGTGTCCTCCGCTTCAATCTTGTGAAGCGCGGTCGTTGTCCGTGACTGCACGCGAACCACATCGCCGAGAAGCCAAAGAAGTAGATCTACCGTGTGGACCGCCTGGTTGATTAATGCGCCCCCGCCGTCCAGCGCTAGGGTTCCGCGCCATCGCGACTGGCCGTAGTATTCGGGAGGCCGAGCTTCAGCCGGTCCTGAAACATGACACCGAGTTTCACTCCAGAGCGGCGTGCAGCCTCGATAAGGGCGTCCGCGCGCCTGGTGTTGACGTCGATAGGTTTTTCCGTGAGGACATGAAGGCCGCGCTGGGCCGCGGCGATGCCGTGAGTGGCGTGCAGCCCGGATGGACTTCCGATGGCGACCAAATTCATGGGGCGGTGAGCCAGGAATGCATCGAAATCCCGGTACTGTTTTCCCCCGTACTCGCGGCAGAGAGTCGCGAGCTTTTCCGGGTTGGTGCCGTAGATCGCAGCGATTTCGACTCCAGGAATCGCACGAGCTGCGCGGGCGTGGGTGTCAGTGATGTTTCCGCCGCCGATCAAACCAATGTGGATGGCCATGTTGGCTTCGTGGTACCAGGCTGCGAGTGTCAGCCCTCTCCGGCACTCAAGAAATCGTAGCGCTGAGCGTCTATGTCTGCATCTCAGCGCCCGGTCCGACCGCTACCACAAAATACATCGCAGCCGCAGTGCCGACATTCCTAATCCCGTGCTCCTCATTCGAACCCACGAAACCGACCGAGCCTGGCTCCAGGCGGTAATGCTTGTCATTGACCGTAAGCTCGATCGTTCCTTCCCGGATGAGCCACATCTCAGAGTGTGGATGATGGTGCGAAAAAGCGGTCGGCGCGCCGCCGGGAGGCAGCGTGGTTTGGTGCACTTCCAGCCCTTCGCCTGTGGCCAGCTTCCCGCGCATCATCAGGCGGACTTGGGCGTTGTTATTGGCCACGTGCATCGGAGCTTTGTCGAACGGAAACGCACCCGAGGGCAAGGAGTTGTCCTGTCCGAAGGCTTGCAGTTGAGCAGCGAGGGGAAGAACCGCGGGGATCAGAGCGCACATCTCTCGTCGAGTTATGGACATCAGGTGTCTCCTATGGAGGTGAGGGAATTCCACATTCCGGTCGGCATCATAGCAGAGCGTCTCAACAGACTTACAACGAGGAAATTGTGAACATTGACTTCATAAAATCTAAATTCACGCTACCTAGCCAGCGGACGCGAGATTGGTGTAGGCTATTTTTCCGATTTCTGACGGAGCCAACAATTGAGAATGGTTTTGCCCACACAATCAACCCGGATGTTCAAAACCGGCTTGGTGGCAATATTTGGACTCTTGTCTGCGCTGAATGTGTACGCGCAATCCACGGACCTGACCGGGATCGCGCATATAGCTCTTCGCGTAAACGATCTGCAGAAATCGCGCGACTTTTACCATGTGCTCGGGTTTGAGCAGGCCTTTGAGTTTCGCGATGCCGGAAAGACATCGGTTGCATACATCAAAGTCAACGATCGCCAGTTCATCGAGTTGATCCCGCGCACTAGCGATTCGCAACCAGGCGGCATTCTGCACACATGTTTCGAGGTGGCCGACATAGAATCCCTGCATGAAGCCTATGTAGAGCGGGGACTGCAACCGACGGAAGCCAAGAAGGCGCGGGCCGGCAACCTTTTGTTTGTCATGCACGGCCCCGACGACCAGTTGCTTGAGTACACGCAGTACATGCCAGATTCGTTGCATTCCCTGGACCACGGCAAGCACCTGGGAGGGCGAATTTCGATGCACATGCTCGAGGCGACGACTGCGGTTCGAGACCTGGCAGCGGAGCGCGCGTACTACACCAACAAACTGGCATTCCAGAGCGCCCGTTCCGATGGAAACGAAATGTACGTTGCCGGGAACTCCGGTGACAAAGTGGAACTGCAGGCCGACACCCCGACCGCGAAGCCTCGGGTGGTTTTCGCGGTCGCGAATGTCCGGCAGGCGGCGCACGATTTGCGCCGCCGAGGATTTAAAGTGCAAAAGGGCCACCACGCGGTCTTCATCACTGATCCCGATGGCGCGGTCATGGTCTTTGCCGTCCCCCCGCGGCGGACTGGCTCATAAACCCTGACAAGATCCCGATTGTTTTGGCTGCATCAACCGGAGGCCCATGAAACGCTGTGCTCTGCTTTTGTTTCTCGCCCTGACCGGCTCGGCTCTCGCTCAAGAGGCGCGCGTGCCGGAAATCCCGTATCGCTCCGTTCCTGACTTTCTGAAGATGCCGCCTGATTTGTATTTGGGCGAAGTGGCCGGCGTTGCACTGAATTCCAAGGGACACATTTTCGTGTTCTCCCGCGGCCAAACAATTGGTCCGGCCTATGGGGCAAGCGCCGCGCAGCTCCTGGAGTTTGGCGGGGACGGGAAATTCGTACGAGAGATTGGCCACAATCTTTACGCCTGGTCGTTCGCGCACTCGGTAAAAGTCGACAAGGATGACAACATCTGGGTCGCCGACAAAGGCTCGGACATGGTCATCAAGTTCAACCCCGAGGGCCGCGTGATTATGGTTTTTGGCCGCAAGCAGGAAGCCTCGGACGAGGGCACGGAGCCGTTGAAACATCCCAAGCCGCCGTTGCCTCCAGTGGATGGAATGTTCCGACAAGTTACCGACATGACATGGGATGCGGCGGGCAACACCTACATCAGCGACGGCTACGTCAATTCGCGCATCGCAAAAGTCGACAAAGAGGGCAACTGGGTTAAGTCCTGGGGTGAGCCGGGCAGTGAACCCGGGCAGCTCAATACTCCACATAGCATCGCGGTTGATGCGGAGGGCAGAGTGTACGTTGCGGATCGTGGCAACCGCCGCATTCAGGTGTTCGACGGCGAGGGAAAAGTCCTGCGCCAGATCGTGATTGATGTGCCAGTCGATCGCAATGCTCGCCCAGCGATTGGCAAGAAACCGGAGATGCCAATCATCGGGAATCAGGCGATGGCGCCTGGGGCACCCTGGGCGGTTTGCATCACGCCTCCGCCGAACCAGGTTCTGTATAGCTCGGATGGTTTTCCGGGCCGGATTTACAAGCTCACGCTCGAGGGCAAGATTCTCGGCGTGCTCGGGGAATCGGGCAAGCAACTGAAACAGTTTGGCTGGATTCATGAGATTGCGTGCCCGTCGGAAAACGTGCTCTTTGTGGGTGAGTTGTTGAACTGGCGCGTGCAGAAATTAATCCTGGCACCCGTTCCTTAGCGGATTGTGGAAAACTCGAGTTCATTGGAGAGACGTAGCTTGCGGCGTCTCCCGCCACCGGATCTAGAGGTAGCAAGCTACGTCTCCACAGAAAAATGTGTCAGACGTTCTGGGTTCATGGCTTTAGAGGAAGCACCGCCTGGGCCGCAGCCGGAGAACCCTTGCCCTCCGTCAGAACCACGATCTGGTTGGCTTTGCCTCCGGGGAAGACCTCTCTCTGGCCGCCCAGCCACTGCACTTCAATGCGCTGATAGCTGAGGTCATCACCGAGGCCGACGTGCACCCGCGGATCATTCTGCGAAAGAAAACTTGCTCCGGTCTGAATCTCACCCGACAGCCGACGATCCCCAACATAGACGTAGATGCGGGCGCCCACGGCATTCCGATTACTTTTGGTACCGACGCAGCGGACCATCAGCCAGTTTTTTTTCGTCCCAAAATTTTTGAGCAGGCTAGGCTGGGAGTCGAGATTATTGATCACGACCTCGAGCGACCCGTCGTTGCCTAAGTCTCCTACCGCCAGTCCTCTTGAGGCCCTTGGCTCACTGATGCCGGGCCCGGAGTTGTTCGACATGTCTTTGAACTTGCCGCCGCCCGCGTTCCAGTACAGCAGTCTCGGTTGCCGATACTTGTAGTTCAACGCGCCGCGCTCGACCTCGGGGTACACATGGCCGTTGACCATCACGATGTCTTTGCGGCCGTCGTTGTCGACATCAATGAACTGAATGCCCCACCCGAGGTACTGGGTATGCGCTCCCAGGCCTGACTCGTAGACCCGGTCAGTGAACGATCCGTCGCCGTTGTTGTGGTAGAGATTGGGCACGTCATCGCTGAAATTTGTTTTGGCTATGTCGACGTACCCGTCTTCGTCGTAGTCTGACGCGGTCACACCCATACCCGCCTGTTCCTGCCCCGCGTCGCTCAGGGCCACGCCAGAAGCGACGCCAACCTCTTCAAAGGTGCCGTTTTTCCGGTTGTGAAAGAGCAGGCTGGGCCGGGAATCGCAGGCCACGTACAAATCGGGATAGCCATCATTGTCGAAATCGGAAGCAAGCACGGTAAAACCGTAGCAGCCTTCCGGTTTGCTGATGCCGCTGGCGGCGGAAACATCGGTAAACTCTCCGTTGCCCTCGTTGTGAAACAACAACGTGTGGCCGGTGGGCAATCCGCGCGGACCGCACATCACCGGCATGCCCTTCCACTGACAGTAGCTGCCCGAACCGGGCTCGGGAACTTTTTTGCGATCGAAGTCGACATAGCCCGTGACTGCCAGGTCGAGCTTGCCGTCGAGGTCATAGTCGAAGAAGGAACAACCAGTGTCCCAGCGGATTGAATCGGATTTCAGTCCGGCGGCTTCCGTGACGTCTTTGAAAGTTCCGTTACCCTCGTTGTGGAATAGGACACTGTGGCCGTAGTAGGTGACAAACAAGTCAGCGAAGCCATCGTTGTCGTAGTCGCCGACGCAAACGCCCTGACCCCATCCGACTTTTCCCAGTCCAGCCTTTTGCGTGATGTCGTCGAAGTGCAGGTTCCCTAGATTACGGTAGAGGTGACTGGTCGATTTCTCCCCGCGGCCTTTGCCATCCATGGTAGTGGCATTCACCAAAAAGATGTCCATCAGGCCGTCATTGTCGAGATCGAAGATGGCCACGCCGTCGCCGGTGGTTTCAAGGATGTAGCGCTTCTTATCCGCGTCGCCTGAAACATTCTCGGCAGTCAACCCGGCTTCCGCAGCGATGTCCCGGAAATCGATCGTGACCGGGGGTGTGTTGGGTTGGCCGGATTGCTGGGAACGCGCGACCGCGGAGAATGGGAACGTCACAAGAAGAGAGGCCAGCAAGCCGGTTTGGAGCATCCGCAACATGTTCGAAACGATCTTGTTCAATTCGTCGCTTTGACTTGTCGCGCCGAAACCGGGTCTGTCCAGGTCAGAAGGTCTTCAGCACCACTGCGCACAAATTATCATATCGCTCCTCGCATCCCAACGCCGGAGACAACGGAGAGCAAGCTCCGCGGTGCCTTGGCTGGTCCAGGCGAACCGCGGGAGCGACGTTTGTGCCACAACGCACTGCAGTTTTGCCGCTTTCGTGCCCACAGCGTGAAGGTGTGCATTCACCGCGAAAACACAGTGCTTTGCGCACCTTCAAAGAGGGGAGAATTCAGCGCCGATCGCGAGCCCTTTCGCTATCTTTCAGTTTTATCAAACGGACAATTCGGAAAAACTCCGTTGACACCTTTTTTCTTGTGATGTTACCTACCTAAGCATTCGGGGAATGCGTCAATAGTATTTCTCGGTTAGGTCAGTTTCGAAATCACAGCGCGGGGGTGGGCTCATGATCCCACGAAGGGTCATGTTGTTTGCGTATGTGTTCCTGGTGCTAATGGTGCTCAGTTCCGCTACTGCCTGGGCACAGTTCACCAGCGGCATTGAAGGCACCGTTAGCGATCCTACTGGCGCAGTGTTGCCTGGGGCCACGGTCACAATCAAGAACGAGGAGACCGGCGCGTCGCAGACGGTGCAGACGCAGGACTCTGGTTCTTTCCGCTTCACCACTCTGCCTTCGTCCGCTTTTACGGTCAGCGCTGCGGCACAAGGATTCAAAACCACTGTGCAGGAGCATGTTCAGTTACCGGTAGCCGAAACCAGGACTGTCAACATCCGCATGGTAGTGGGCGGGACTGATTCCACGGTAACGGTAACCGACGAAGCGCCGGCGGTCGAGACCGCGCAGGCCCGCGTGTCGGGCCAGGTGTCAGAGAAGGAAGTCCACGATCTCCCGCTCTCGGGCCGGAATTTCTATACCCTGGTGGTTCTGACGCCGGGTGTAACCGGTCTGGCCAGCGGCGGCGGACAGGCTTACGCCCAAGCCAGTGGCGACATATTCAATCCGGAGTACGGCGTCAATCTAAGTGCCAATGGCTCACGAGCCGAGTCCAACAGCTTTCTCATCGACTCGGCTTCCATCGATTCCAGCCAGCGCAACGGCGTCACCAACGTCAACCCGAATGCCGAAGACGTACAGGAAGTGCGAGTGGCCGCCAACAACTTCTCTGCGGAGTTCGGCCGCAATGGCGCTGCCCTGGTGAACATCATCACCAAGCAGGGTTCAAATAAATGGCACGGGACGCTGGGCTTTTATCACACCGATAACAAGCTGCAAGCGGCCAACGAGTTTCAATCGGCCGGAGTCCCAGTCTTCCGGCGGAATGAGGGCGCGTGGAGCTTTGGAGGACCGGCCTGGAAGGACCACACTTTCTTCTTCGCTTCCATGGATATCCTCAAGTCAGGCGTGGCCACCGGCAGGGCAGCAACGGTTCTTACGCCGGACTTCATCAACTTCATGCAAACGAATTTTCCCAACAATGTTTCGACGTTTGTAGCCAAGACTTTTCCCGCTTCCATCACTCCGGCGGGCAATTTCACCGAGGCCGGGACAGTGGCGCAGGTGATCGGCGGACAAGGCCAGCCTGCGGATTGCGCAGCTTTTGGAGGTGGAGATCCCACTACACCCGTCCCTATTGGAAGTACCACGATACCCTGCAATTTCCCTGTCACTGGCGTGGGCAGCTTCGCAACCGGTCTTCCTCGCAACGGGTTTCAATACACGGTGCGCGTGGACCACTCGTTGAACAACAACAAGGACCGCATCTTTGGCTCCTTCAACCGGACGACTCTGCATCAGGTTCTGTTCGGATCGCCTTTTGTTTACCCGGCGTTCAACACTATCGAACCCACCTACAGCATGCACTTTGCCGCGGGCTGGGTGCATGCCGCTGGGAACTTTGTCAATGAATTCGGCTTTGCCAGCACCCGGCCTTTTGGGGAAGCGAAGGTGAACCATCCGGAAGTACCGGGGATTACGGTGCTTGGTATCGAGGGATATCAAACCGGTTGGGGCCCCAATGCGTTTGTGCAGAACAATTTCGAGTGGCGCGACGTGGCCTCGTTTACCCGCGGTTCGCATAACCTCAAAGTCGGGGGCAACGTGACTCGAGGACGCGCGGATCACGAATCCTCCAGGGTTTATAACCGCCCTCAATTCGTATTCAATAGCGTCTTTGACTTCGCCACCGACGCACCCAACGTCGAACAACAATTCGGTTTCGATCCCAACACTGGTGCGCGCCTCAACAAGTTGTACAGCCTGGTTCGCGACGGATCACTTTCCGCATTTGTACAAGACGACTGGAAGCTTGCGCCCAACCTGACGGTGAACCTGGGCTTCCGCTACGAAGACTTCTTCAATCCATCCGATGGTCTGGGAGATCAGGGAGTCTGCAACATGGTCTTCCCCAGCTCTGGCGGCAGCCTCAAGAGCAAGATCCCGACCGGGGTGATGACTTGCTCGAAACACCTCCTCGATCACACCCTGAATACCTTCAGCCCGCGAGTTGGCTTTGCCTGGGATCCGACTAAACAAGGAAAGATGTCGGTCCGCGGCGGTTTCGGAATCTTCTTCGACAAGCCTTCTGAACAGCTCTACAACGACTATTTCACCAACAGCCCAAAATTTGCTCTGGGGTCCGCCTGTGCGCAGTGTGGGACCAATCAACCGCTGTTTGCCCTGGGCACCACTTCGGATCCGCCCTACAATTATCCCCTGCCCCCAGGGATTCAGCCCGGCCTGCTGCCGAGTGGCGGCTTGATCAGTGGTCAGGCGAGCGTGACCGTCGCCGATCGAAATCTGAGCCCATCGTACATGGAGAACTGGTTCTTCGGCGTACAGCGAGCCGTCACTGGGACGACAGTGGCTGAAGTTGACTATATCGGTTCGGTGGGCCGGCACCTGTATGCCAAGTACAATGTCAACCGGTTTGCCGGAGACCTGATCCAAAACGGTGGGAACTTCACCGGTCTGGCGCCAGGCTTCGGAGCCATCAACTACGGCCAGTCAAGCGAAAGTAGCGGCTACAACGGTTTCACTGCTTCGGTAAGGCAGCGTGCCAGCCACGGTGTGACCCTGAATGCTGCCTACACCTTTTCGAAAGCAATCGATCAAGCCAGCAAACTCGACGGAAGCGAGCACGTTGACGCCTTTAACGACAGCCTGAGCCGCGGGTTGGCTGATTTCGACGTTCGACAGCGATTGGCGTTTACCACCCTCTGGTCTCTTCCGAGTCCGCATGGTAGCGGGTTCATGAACAAGTTGCTGGGTGGGTGGGAACTTACGAACGTGACCATTTTGCAAAGTGGTCCGCCGTTTTCTGTGATTTGTACCGCTAGCTTTAAACCTGTTTTTGACACCGCTACTCCTCCTAATGTCATTGGTAATACGGGTTGCGACTACAACGCCGACGGCACGAATTACGACCGCCCTAATACACCGTCGTTTGGGAACACTAAGACTGGACTTTCCCGATCAGACTATCTAGGCGGAATCTTTGGCTGCGGTGGAACCGCCCTTTGTGGAAGTATCTTCCCGTCCCCTGGTCTCCAGGAAGGCAACTTGGGTCGGAACACGTTCCATGGACCGGGCTTTGCCAATACCGATTTCTCGGTGATCAAGAACCTCAAGATTCCATGGTTCATTGGAGGGGAAGGTGCGAACTTGCAGTTCCGCACCGAGTTCTTCAATGTCTTCAACCGTGTAAATTTAACCCAGGTTAATAGCGACATCGCTAACCTGTCTAACTTTGGCAAGTCCACGGGAACCTACCCCGCGAGGGATATCCAGTTCGCCCTGCGGATAGCGTTCTAGGCCAGACACAACAATGCCCCGGAGCAAGGCCGCCTTGCTTGGGGGCGTTCGAGCAGTGAAAATGGATCATGCGCCGTGCCCTGTGGCGGTTTGTCGTCGCGCTCAGTTTAGGCTTCCCCCTATGCCACGTTGTTCAGGCAGCTGAGTGCACGCAGGCTCCTTATCACTGTGCCCTGCTCTACTTCGAGCACCAGAATTTTCAGGCCGCTATCCGCTCCTTGACCGTGGAACTGCAGCAATCACCTCGGAACCTGAATGCGCTCAATCTGCTCGGAATCGCGCTGACCGCCTCCGGCCACCCTGAACAAGGAAACGTTAGATTCAAAGAAGCGCTGACTGTCAATCCCCACTTTTACCCTGCGCGAAAGAACCTGGCCATCAACCAGTTCGACATGCTGCGCTTCGCTGATGCGGAGCTACAGTTCAATAGGGTTCTGAAGGACGCTCCCAGCGACGAGATCACGCATTTGTATCTGGGAGAGATCAGTTTCGCCAAGAATGACTTTGGAACCGCGGTGAAGAATTATGAGCAAGCGCGTCGCCGGGTCCCGCAGAAGGCCTCCTGGATATTGCATTACGCCCGGTCTCTGCTGGAACAAAAGGACCTGGCGCAGGCTACCGCTGTTTTGAAACTGCTTCCCAAGGATGATGGTGAAAGCCGTTTTCAGGCCGGGTTGATTCTTGGCCACGCTGACGCTTATGCGCCAGCCGCCGAGTTTTTTGGATTGGCCCGCAAGCGATACAACGATCCCTATGTAGCGGGCTACAACCAGCTCCTAATGCTGATCAAAGCGGCAAGCTACGGGGAGGCGATCCAGCTTTTCAAAGAGCTGGTTGGGGAGGGATACAGGCGAGCCGAACTGTACAACGTAGTCTCGGAGGCATATTTAAAGACGGGGCATCTTCAGGAGGCGTACGACGTTTTACGCACGGCAACGCAGATCGAACCTCAAGCAGAAGACAACTACGTCGATCTGGCTTCGGTTTGCCTGGAGTATGAAGATTATCCTCTGGGAAAAGAAATCCTGGACGTCGGCATTCACTATATTCCCCATTCCTATCGTTTATATATCCAGCGTGGCGTGACCTTTGTGATGAGAGGGTCGCTCGACGCCGCCGAACAGGACTTCCAAACCGCCAGCAACCTCGCCCCCGACAAGTCGCTTCCCTATTTTGCTCTGGGTTGGGTATGGGTGCAGAGCGGGCAAACCGAGAAAGCGGTGAAGGCGCTCCGGGAAAAGAGCAAGCTGCCAGGGATCGACTTCCTGGTTCCGTACATTTTGGCGGTTGCACTGGTCCATTCTGGCGCCGAACCAGGGACGCCGACGGGGGATGAGGCGGTTGCCGCATTCGAGTCGTCCATCAGGCTGAATTCCAATTTCTCACATTCTCATGCGGAACTCGGGAAACTGCTGTTCAAGCAAAGCCAGTTGGACCGTGCGATCATCGAACTGAAGGCTGCGACCTCGCTTGACCCCGGTGATTCGGGTCCGGTGTATGTGCTGGCGCAGGCGTATCGCAAGAAGGGTCAGAAGGCCGAGGCTGACGAGATGCTGGCAAAAATCGCCCAGCTTCATTCCGACGATCACGACCTGGACGTGAGGAAAGAGTTGAAGCGCCTGGTTCGCCAGGACATGGCACCCTCACAAACTCAAGCAAACCCCTGACCATGGCGGTCGAACGCGGTAGGAATTTTCACAAAGCGAATCACTCTTTGAAAGTGGGTTGCTGCGCCGTTGGAATCGCGGGGTTGACCGTTCTGCTCACTCTGTCGGGTTGGGGACAGAATTCGAAACGCAAGCAGAGCCGACCCGAGCTTGCTTTTCGCAACGCGGCGCCGGGAGTGCGCTATGTCGGATCAAATATGTGCAAGGGCTGCCATCTGGCTATTTACGAAAAGTTCTCCCGCACCGAGATGGGGCGTTCTACGTCGTTGCCCAGCCGGCTGTTGGATTTGGGCTGGCTGTCCCAGCCGGTTGATATCTTCAACGAAAAACACAATCGGCACTATCAGGTCTTCGCGCGTGATGCGAAAGTGTATCAGAGCGAATACGGGCTGGACGACCAGGGGAAGGAAACATTCCGTCACACCGAGGAACTTGCATACGTGGTGGGCACAGGCGCGAACGGCGTCACCCCGGTCGTGCGCCGGGGCGACTATTTATTTCAGGCGCCGCTTTCCTACTACACCGCCCGTAAAGCGTGGGATCTCTCGCCCAATTATGAAGTACGCGATCTCGGGTTCAGCCTCCCGGTCACCGCGGATTGCATTGGTTGCCATACAGGAAGAACTCAACCGGTACGGGGCAGAGAAAGAGACGGGTTCTATCAGGACCCTCCCGTGCTGGAACTGGCAATCAGCTGCGAGAACTGTCACGGGCCAGGGGAACTGCACCTGAACGAAAGGCTGGCGGGAAAACCGATTTCGGGAAGGATCGACCGGTCGATCGTGAATCCGGCCCAGCTTTCACCGTGGCTGGCCGACAACATTTGCATGAATTGTCACGAGGGAGACATCCGAGCTCTTCAGCCGGGTAAGACCGAAGCGGACTTCCGGCCGGGCACGCCGCTGAATAACACGGTCGCCATCCTGAAGGCTCCCATCGATCCGCGGTCCACGGAATCTCCCCTGCTCGAACACTATTACTCCATGACGTTGAGTAAGTGTTATCGCGGAAGCAGCGGCAAACTCAGCTGCCTGAGTTGCCACGACCCGCATGCGCAGCCGTCACCTCAGGAGGCGCCGGAATATTTTCGTGGCAAGTGCCTGCAGTGTCACACCGAGAAGAGCTGCACCCTGGATTCGCAGAAGCGCCTGGCTCAGCAGCCGACGGACGCCTGCTCTACCTGCCACCTGCAACGGCAGCCAGCGCTCACCGTCTCGCACTCTACTCTTACCGACCACCGCATCCTGCGCGCCCCGGGCGAGGCATACCCCGACAGTGCCTTCAAGGCCGCGCCAGATACTGGCTTCATTCACGTCAATGCGGCTCCAGAAGAAAACAACAGCATTCCGCCAGCGACCTTGCTGCGCGCCTACCGTCAGGAACTCATTCGAGGGCATCTTGAGTATAAGGACTACTATTTTTCCCTTCTCGATCGCCTGACGAACGCGAACCACCAAGACCCGTTCATACTTTCGGCGATTGCACAGAAAGCTCTGAGCGACGGAGATCTGAGCAGCGCGATTGCCTACGCAACCCAGGTGATCGATCGGGGTTCCACTTCGACGTATGACTACCTGCTGCTCGACAGTTTGCTGGCGCGCGCGGGAAATACGGCAGGCAGCATCGATCTGTTGAAGAAAGGGTTATTGATCGCGCCCTACGAACAATCGTTTTATGAGAACCTGGCAGTCCGCCAACTATCGATCGGAAAAACTGCCGAAGGTGTGACGACGATCCAGCGCGGATTGGAGCTATTTCCCGAGGATTCAGTTTTGCGGGACATGCATGATCAGGCGACCGCGCACGGGCTCGTGCATTAGATCACTACTATGTTTCCGGGCAACGATGCGACACGACTGCGATCGCCGAAGAGTTGGATTTCAGAGTTGCACTTTTATGAACTGGGCAGCCGCCATTGTTCTTAGCGCTTGTTTCTTTTCCGTCGCCCTAGGTCAGGTCACGGGAACAGCCAAGAGCCCGACTCTGCGGCAACAACAGGGCGTGGCTCAATTGCAGGGAGGTCATTTGCAGGATGCGTTAAGCGAGTTTCGTGCGGCGGTGGCGGAGAATCCCAACGACGGAGTTTCTCACGACTACATCGGCGTTATTCTGGGCGAATCCGGCAAGTTGAATGAAGCTATTGCAGAATTTGAGCAGGCGGCTCGCTTCGAACCCGGTTTGCCTGATCCGCACTTTCATCTTGGTCTGGCCTACGAACAAGCGAACCGGACGAGCCAGGCCATTTCCGAATACCACGAAGCATTGCGGCTTAATCCTGCTCTGCTGGAGGCGCAATACGGCCTGAGTGCGATCTGCGCTAGACTTGGCGACCTGGACGGAGCGATCCATTTGCTCCGGGAAGTGATCAAGGCTGCGCCAAGCTTCGCCGAAGCCCACTACAACCTTGGATTGAATCTGTGGAACAAGTACAAACGCTCGATGGGCCTACGTCAGAAGAGTGATCTGGACCAGGCGCTGGAAGAACTGGGGACGGCAAGCCAGTTGGCGCCAAAGCAGCCCAGAATTTATTTCGCTTTGGGGCAAATACTGGCGGATCGAGGAAATCTCGCCCCCGCGGTGGAGAATCTGCAAAAGGCGGTTGAGCTGGATCCTCCCAATCCTGAATATCACTACAACCTGGGACTCGCTCTGAGGCTAACCGGCGATATGGGACCCGCCGGCGCTGAGTTTCGTGAGGCGCTCAAGCTGAACCCGAATCACGCGCTGGCCCATCGGTCGCTGGGATTGGTATTGCGCGAAGCTGGGGATTTCCCGGCGGCCGCCAGCGAGCTTCGCTTCGCCGTGGCTGAAATTCCCGACGACGCCGAAGGCCACCAACTTCTGGGAACGGTACTTCTCAAGACGAACGATCTCCCCGGCGCAATCGATAGTTTCCGTAAAGCGATCAGCCTGAATCCTGACCTCGGCGAAGCTCATGCCACTCTGGCGCAGGCCCTGCAAAAAACGGGACAGCCCGACGAGGCAAAGAAGCAGCTCGCCGAGCTGCAGAGAATTGATAAGGCAAAGGCCAACACGGGACAAGCCATGATTCTGGTGGAAACCGCCTTAGGCCATATGAAGAAGAACGAACTCTCAACGGCTATCGGTGAACTGCAAGAGGCCGTCGGTCTCAGTCCGGACTTTGCCGAAGCTCCTTACCAGCTCGGCTTGGCGCTACGGCAGGCGGCGGGCGCTTCAAAGGCCAGTTCTAACAAGGGTGGCTCCCGCAAGGCCAGCCCGACCAAAGATCCTGTGGCTCAGGCCGAGACCGCCTTCCGGCGCGTGTTGCAGATTGATCCCCAATATGCGTCCGCGTATCTTCAATTGGGTTTGCTGCTCGAGTCCCGCGGAGACAGTGCACAAGCCTGGTCGCAGTTTGAAAAAGCCGTGCAGCTGGCGCCGGGCCTGACGGAAGCTCATCTTGAGTTAGGACGAATGGCAAAGAATGCCCGGGATTGGGCGACTGCAGTACGCGAGTTCGAAGCTGTGTTGGCATGGAGTCCGCACAACGCGCAAGCTCACTACGATCTGGCGACCGCATTGAAAGGCGGCGGTCAGGTGGAAGAAGCTGCGCGCGAGCTGCAGATCGCGATGAAGCTTGACCCTGGGATTGCGAGTTCTCGGGTTGCGAGTCCGCGCTAGTCTGACGGGAAACGGATTAAGAGTTGTTGTAAGAGCAACCGACATTTTGGTTCGAGCCTTTTTAGTTCAATCAGAGCAGCCCGCAGGGGCTTCCGGCGTCACTACAGCTGCCAGGAGAGAGAACCATGCGATCAGAGTTTTCGCGTCGTGAGTTTATTGCGGGTTTGGGCGTACTAGCCGCTGTCAATGGCAGTCTCTCGGCAGCAGGTTTTCCATCATCATCGTCATCTCCCTCTTCCCCTTCATCCTCGGCTATGTCCGGGCCTTCCCGGCTGCGGAAATCGCCGTTCAAGATCGCCGTCATTAACGATGAGATTTCGCAGGATTTCGGTCACGCCTGCGAAGTCGCTTCGCAACAGTTCGGAATGGAATGGATGGAACTGCGGAGCATGTGGGATAAGAATGTGGCCAATCTGGATGCTAATGAAATTGCCGAAGCCCAGCGCATCCTAAAAAAGAATAATCTGCGTGTTACCGACATCGCCAGCCCGCTCTTTAAGGTCGATTGGCCAGGCGCGCCTAAATCGAAATTCAGTCCGAAACACGATCAATTCAGCGCCAACTTTACTTATGAGCAACAGGGCGAAGTTCTCGACCGCGCCATTGCCCTGGCCAAGGCGTTCTCGACCGATCGCATTCGCTGCTTCGATTTCTGGCGGCTTGACGACCAGGCGCCGTATCGCCGGGCGATGAATGATACGCTGCAACAGACAGCCGAGAAGCTGGGCAAGATCGGCTTAGTCCTGATTCTGGAGAACGAAGCTGCGTGCAATACTGGCACGGGCGCGGAGAGTGCCAAAGTCCTCGGCGGGGTATCGTCGCGCTCTTTCATGCTGAATTGGGATCCCGGCAACGCCGCCACTCTGGGCGAAAAACCTTATCCCGATGGCTACAACCTGCTGCCGAAAGATCGTATTGGTCACTGCCACTGCAAAGATACAGTCAAGAGAGCAGATGGCTACGAATGGGCCGCCATCGGTGAAGGCATGATCGACTGGGCTGGTCAGTTCGCAGCCCTCAAACACGATGGCTATCACCACGTCGTAAGCTTGGAAACGCATTGGCGCGGTGCCGGGACACCCGAAGCTTCCTCGATACAGAGCTGGGCGGGAATGAAAGCTGCGCTGCAGAAGGCGGGAGCACTCTAGGGTTTGT